>Ga0134128_10008659_pt1 | contig 12250 bp, 11 predicted proteins | sample KB31754_FD_96462 | JGI IMG/M metagenome (GOLD analysis project Ga0134128, IMG submission 96462) | Terrestrial soil microbial communities with excess Nitrogen fertilizer from Kellogg Biological Station, Michigan, USA - KB3-175-4 | ecosystem: Environmental > Terrestrial > Soil > Unclassified ...
AGCGGCCCGTCGGCTGCCACCGCGGCTGTTTGTGCAGCTAACATTGCCGCCAAACCTATATACGCTCGAAAGTCCCTTCGACTCATTGTTTCATACACTCCCGCTAGGCACACTACGCATTGTCTCGTATTATCGGACCAGATGGACAAACCTTTTATAGAAAGCATCTAAGAAATAGAGTTAAAACGGCTTCCAAAAACCCCAAATCGGTTCTATGATGGGAAATGTTAGGCCGGTTCAATCACTTGAAAACGCGTATATACACCCGTTTTCGGATGCAACTAGAAAGACCATCATGAATCGACGGCTATTAATTCTGCCCCTGGCGGCGCTGGCAATCCTCACCACCTGTAGTGGCGCGTCGGCTGATCCCATTCGAAGGTTGCTGGGTGACCACTCTGGGTACGAGCCGCTGCCCATGCCTCCAGCTCCTGCGATCAACCCCGACCAGGTCGTCATCGCCCCCGGGGAAAACCGCTATGCTCAGCTCGGCTCTTACGGGCAGCCCTACTATTTGAACATCGACTCGACGGTCAACTGGACGGACGTTATCAACCGCTCTTACTTCAATCCCGGATGGCGTGGTGAGACGTGGACGCCGACGCCGTTGTACTGGATCGTCGAGCGGCAATCACGCCTGTTCAGCGAGTGGCCTGAATACAACGAGCAAAATATCTATCGCGTCGGCAACAAGTGGTGCCAGTTCCTCGAGAGATTCTCTGGATTCGGACCAGGACCAGGCCCCAGCACGGGACAATAAGATCAACCGGACGTGAAACGCATCGATCATATTGCCATTGCCGTAGAGAGCCTCGATGCGGCACTGCCGTTCTACCAAGAAGCCCTCGGGCTCGAATGCTTTACTGTAGAAACGGTCGCCGAGCAAGGTGTGCGCGTGGCAAAACTGCATGCGGGCAACACGCATATCGAATTGCTCGAACCGCTTGCGCCCGATACCCCCGTAGGCAAGTTCATCGCCAAACGCGGACAGGGGCTGCACCACATTTGTTTTGGCGTAGATGATATCGACAGCGAATTGACGCAACTTAAGTCGAAAAAAACGAAAATGATCGACGAGTCACCCAAGATTGGTGCCGGCGGCGCCCGTATCGCCTTCGTCCATCCAGCCGCAACCAGCGGCGTGCTCATGGAGTTGTCCGAGCCGCAGGAAGATCAGTAGCAGCACGACCATCTGCATAGCAGCCAAGAGAATTCCGCGCCGCTTTACAAGCTTCCCGCGGATGCCCACGCGCTCGAACTTGAACCGCTATCGGTTGAACTTCCGGGCAAGGCAGTGGCTCTCGCCCTGCTATCAAGAGATCCGCGCTCAACAACAGCCATCGGCAGATTTATGTCGACAAGAGCATCCTGTCTGTTAAGCAAAACGGCGCATTTTGTGAGGAAACCGCCGAAAAGCGCTATTTTATTAGACCTACACCGATTTACCGACCGTCGAGCGGAGGCAAAACGCGCGCTTATGCCAGTCATGACCGAACTGAACAACATCGAAAAGCTTCTTGGCGACAAAGCAAAATACTATCTCGAGCACGAATGCAAAACCGTTTCCAAAGACATGCTGCATCTGCCCGGACCAGACCACATCGACAAAGTGACGGCGATGAGCGATCGCAATCCCAGAACTTTGCTCAGCCTGCAAACCATCTATAACTCAGGCAGACTCGCCGGCACAGGATATCTGTCCATCCTGCCTGTAGACCAAGGCATCGAGCACTCAGCCGGTGCGTCGTTCGCTCCCAACCCGGCGTACTTCGATCCCGAAAATATCGTCAAACTCGCTATCGAAGGTGGCTGCAACGCTGTCGCCTCTACCTTCGGCGTACTTGGAGCTGTCGCCCGCAAATACGCGCACAAGATTCCATTCATCGTCAAAATCAACCACAATGAGTTTCTTACCTACCCCAACAAGTTCGACCAGATCTTGTTTGGTTCCGTGAAAGAAGCATGGGAAATGGGCGCCGTCGCCGTTGGTGCCACCATCTATTTCGGCTCTCCGGAATCGGGCCGCCAGATCGTAGAAATTGCCCAGAAGTTCCACGAAGCACACGAACTCGGCATGGCCACTGTACTGTGGTGCTACACGCGCAACGCTGCATTCAAGACTGCGGAAGTCGACTATCACACCGCGGCAGACCTCACCAGCCAGGCGAACCACCTGGGCGTGACCATCGAAGCAGACATCATCAAACAGAAGTTGCCTGAAACCAACAAGAGCGGCTTCGATGCCCTCAAGTTCGGCAAGACGGACAAGCGCGTCTACACTGAATTGTCCAGCGATCACCCAATCGACATGACCCGCTACCAGGTAGTGAATTGCTACATGGGCCGCATCGGACTCATCAATTCAGGCGGCGCTTCCGGCAAAAAAGACTTGGAAGATGCAGTGCACACGGCCGTGATCAACAAGCGCGCCGGGGGCACCGGACTCATTTCCGGAAGGAAAGCGTTCCAGCGTCCGATGAAGGACGGCGTCGAGATTCTCAATGCCATTCAGGACGTTTATCTCTGCGACGATGTGACTATCGCTTAGATAGCGATTGGATATACAGCGGGCTAAAAGCCCGCCGGTACCAAGCAAAAAAGAACGGAAGGGGCGCTCATGGCGCCCCTTCAAACTTATTAAATAGTCTACAAATTAGCGGCTTACCGCGGCAGGCTTCCAGTTAATCGGGCAGACGCCGTCACAGTCTCCGTGTCCCTTCTTCGTGCTGTCCACTTTCGTATTTAACGGCAGCGGGCTGGGATTGACGAGCGGTTCGTTGTTCACTTCTGGACGGTTCTTCTTTTGAAGATGGCTGGAGCGCTTAGTCTTCATAGTGAGTCTCCGGGGTTTCCTGTTTCTAGTTGAAGTCCGATGTCTTCCAATTTCGGCTGCCACTGATATGCCCACCCAAACATACGCTTATGCACTTATGCATATTAGATTTATCCCTTGACGGCCCATCAAGGTGCCGGCTGCATATGCAGCCAAGCTGGCGACAAATATTAGCAGCGGTTTTGTTCACTGGCTATTATTTGTAGCCCATGTATCCGATTAATAGTTTGGATATTCAAACGATTTTTCGCCTTCTCCTCGGAACGGTGCGATTCTTGTGGAATATACTGTGACCAAGAACAAGCAAACTGGGCGTTACATTTTGATATCACCTATATCTCCGCGAGCCAGAGCCAATCAACTAAAGGTATGTCCAGTGTGCGCCTTACAGTTGAGCTTGACCGAGATCGGCGGTAAGCACCGCCAGCATTGTCCGAGTTGCGAGTTCGTCCATTGGGATAATCCCAAACCGGTGACCGCCACCCTGGTGCCTATGGATGGCGGGCTGGTTCTGGTTAAGCGTAAGTTTGAACCTTACGTAGATGACTGGTGCCTGCCGGGTGGTTTCATCGAAGCTACCGAGCACCCGGCGGATTCGGCCGCCCGAGAAGTACAGGAAGAGACGGGACTCATCATTGAAGAGCCCCGTTTGATCGATGCCACCACACCTGGACGCGGCATCAATGTCGTCATCCTGTTTTACCTGGCAAAATCAGCAGGCGGCACCATGGTTGCCGGCGATGATGCATCGGACGTCGGTACCTTCCGCCACGACCAATTGCCCGACAATATCGCTTTTGAACTCCACCGCGACATCATCAAACGATTTTTCGAAGGTCACTTTTAAGGCACCGGCTTTGGTGGCAAGCGTTTCATCAGCTCATCGTGGAGCTCGTCGAAGGCGTCAAGCTGATCACCGATGAGCAGCGGCGTGCCGCCGTCGGTCGTGATCACAATTCCCTCGGGCAGCAAGAAAGGCGAAGCTCCCATCCCTTTCATCTTTGCCCAGGGACATGAACGCGCGGAAAACCACGTTTGCAACTGCATGCCGTTACTATCGCACAAGACCTGCTTGGGACATAGCGCGTAAAACGCCAGACGGGCAAGCAAGAATAAAGTGAAAATGAGGCAGGCAGCGAGCATAGTCATGCGGTCGCTTGGATCTACCGGTCTGTGGGCAGGCCCGCCCATGTTGGCCAGGAATACCCACATAAGCGCGATGAAAATTGTCGCTCCGGCCGTCTGAGCGATTTGCACTGCCACCGCGCTTGGTGCCAGAGTGAAGATCTTGGGAGCGGACACGCCGCCGCCGGCACTAACTCCCAAAGTACTACCGCGGTTGGGCAATCGCGTGCGGATCAATTCGCACAATTCCCGGAGGTTGATCAGCCAAACGGGAAAGTTCAGCTCACCGGCCGCGGCTTCCACAACATAGCGGCGCCACCCCCAAGATGTCTTCAGCTTGATCGTTTTGATCTCAGGCCAAGCGGCAAATTGCTTTTTGAAAAGAGAGAACGTTTGCAAGCCCGCTTCATCGGCACGCACTTTGTAGGTGACAAAACCGTAGGCGGGAAGAATGCATAGCGAGACTAGAGAAACTGTGATGCCCAACGCTCTTGCCATCATGGACAAATGCCAGAATTGGCCACTCAGCATGACAAGAAGCGGCAGCAAGACAAGGATTCCAAGGGCTGTGACTTCAGCGAGAAGTCGAGCCGCCACCATCGGTTTCAATCGATAGACATTGTCCATTCGCATCCATAATACGCCAGGCTGATTGCCAAGCGATAGCGTGAGCTTGTGAAACGTTGATTGGTTAGGAGATCACAATCCGGCTTGATTCAGGCCTAGAAAGCTCAGTAATTTTCAACTCTCCAGTTCTCTATTTTTCCAAAAGCTCTAACTCTAAAACTCTCACCAAACACTCAGTGATAAACATCCATCGCAGCATCTTGCCTGCGTGTGTGTTTGCATGCGTAGGGACGACGCCACGCGTTGCCCGGCATTGGAGATCCTCATGTCCAACAAACGAACTCGCACCGAGCGGGATTCGATGGGCGAAATGCGCGTGTCTGCTGATGCCTATTTTGGTGCCAGCACTCAGCGCGCCGTGCTCAACTTCCCGATAAGCAATCTGCGCCTGCAGCGTTCGTTCATTCGGGCGCTCGGGCTCATCAAGCATGCCGCCGCTGCAGTCAACGTCAAGCATGGCAAGGTGGACGCCCGAGTCGGTCGAGCGGTTCAACGTGCAGCTCACGAACTGGCGCGCGGCAAATTCGACAAGCACATGGTAGTCGACGTGTTCCAGACCGGTTCCGGAACTTCGACGAACATGAATGCCAACGAGGTAATCGCCAACCGCGCCATCGAGTTGCTCGGCGGCAAACGCGGCGATCGTAAGCTCGTTCATCCCAACGACCACGTCAACGCTGGCATGTCATCCAATGACGCAGTCCCGACGGCCACACATATTGCCGCGCTGCTCGAGATAAACGAGAACCTGCTGCCGGCGCTGGGGGAACTGCGCAATTCGCTGTCCGCCAAAGCGCAGCAGTTCGCTTCCGTGATCAAGACCGGTCGCACGCATTTGCAGGACGCGACTCCGGTGACGCTCGGTCAGGAATTCTCGGGTTACGCGGCGCAAATCGAAAACGGAATCGCCAGGTTGAAGCATGCGCAGGAACGCCTGTCGCTTGTCGCTCTCGGCGGCACAGCAGTCGGCACCGGCGTCAATACACGCGCAGATTTTCCAAGCGCGGTGCTTGCCGAAATCAACAAGCGCGTGGGTCTCAATCTGAAGGAAGCGAGCAACCACTTCCAGGCGCAAAGCACCCTCGATGAGGTCGCTCAGTGCTCGGGAACGTTGCGAACGCTGGCAGTCAGTCTCTACAAGATTGCCAACGACATTCGCTTGCTGGGCAGCGGTCCGCGCGCCGGATACGGTGAACTGATCGTTCCCGAGGTGCAACCCGGCAGCTCAATCATGCCCGGCAAAGTCAACCCGGTGATTGCCGAATCGCTTGCACAAGTGGTGGCACAGGTCATCGGCAACGACGCCGCCGTCACCTTCGCTGCGCAAGCCGGCAATTTTGAGCTCAACGTCATGCAGCCGGTGGCAGCGTTCAATTTGCTGCAAGCAATTGAGCTGCTAGCATCCGCCAGCCGCAACTTCAGTCGCCAGTGCGTCGTAGGGATCAAAGCCAGCGAGCGGGGGCCGCAAACCGTCGAGCAGGGACTCGCTCTCTGCACGGCGCTGGTCCCAGCCATCGGTTACGACACTGCGGCCGCCATCGCGAAGGAAGCCGCCAAAAGCGGCCGCACCATTCGCGAAGTGGCAGCCGAGCGAAGCGGACTGAGCGCGGACAAGCTCAAGGATCTGCTCGACCCGTTCAAGATGACGCAGCCGGAACCGGCACCGCGCCTATGGATCGGTGTCACCGGCAGCATCGCTTGCGGCAAGAGCGCAGTCGGCAAAATGCTGGAAGCACTCGGCGCGATGGTCGTCGACACCGACGATCTCTCGCACGAGTTGATGGCCGGTGCCAATCCAACTTACGACGCCGTGATCGCCCGCTTCGGCGAGGATATCGCTACGGCGCCCGGCAAGGAAATCGATCGCAAAAAGCTGGGAAGCATCGTCTTTAAAGACGAGCAAGCTTTGCGCGATCTCGAGGCGATCATGCATCCGGCGATCATCGCCTTGATGCACAAGCGCCTGGCAGCAGCCCGCCCCGGACAACCGTCCGTGGCACTCGTGCCGCTGCTGTTCGAACATCGGCTGCAACACTGTTTCGACGAAGTGTGGACAGTGGCAGTTGATCCGCAGGTTCAGCTCGAGCGTCTCATGCGGCGCAACGGGCTGAGCGAAGAGGAAGCGCGCAATCGTATCGCGAAGCAATGGAGCCAGGAGACGAAGAAGAAGATGGCCGATCGCGTCATCGACAACTCCGGCCCGCTGAGCGAAACGCGCGTCCTCGTCACCCGCCGGCTCGCCGCGTCCAAGCGGAAAGCCAAGCTCGCATGAGTCTCCTCCAGGAGTAATCGACATGACAACGATCATTCTGATCGCGGTCGCGGTCGCGGTGATCTGGTACTTCACCGCCCGCTAATCGTCACCTCGCCAGCCGTGTCGGACATGGTAGCGGCGGGCGAAAGCCCGCTTGCATGGACACGGCTGGCATCCCATTCCAACAAGGAGTCAAACAATGAGCCTCATCTCCACCATCATCGTGGTGCTCGTTGTGTTGTGGGTGCTCGACATCATCTGATGCAGCACAGCGGCATTGCACCAACGCCGCGAGTAAGACCTTAAGCAGCAAAGGAATCGGACATGTCCGATCAGGATAAGGACAAGGGCCCTCTTTCCAAGCGTGGAAAGGGGCTGGAAGACGAGTGGATTCGCCGCAAGGAGGCCGAAGAGGCCGAGGCGCAGAAGCGCAAGGACGGCGGCGATCTGACGAATCAGGACGACCGCAAGTCTCCTGAGACTGAGGACAAGTATGACGGTCGCGAGGGCGATGGACGGAAGATGTTCATCGCCCTGGGCGTAGCCATCGTCTGCCTCATTCTCTTCGCCCTCGTGTTCTAAGAAGCCGCTTCTGTAGGGGCGATGCATGCATCGCCCCTACACGAAAAAAAACAACAACGAGGTAGCACATGCATCTCATGATGTGGTCCGTGGCGCTGCTAATCGTCGTAGCAGTCGTCGTCGCCGTGGTCACCAAGCCATCGCGCACCCACATACCGAACAACCCAATTACGCGCGTTGAGGTCGACGACCTCGGGCAGGCGTTCGTTCTGCACGCCCTTCCGCATCGCGCGGCCGATCACACGACTGCAGACGCAGTCGTGCGCGTGCCCGACAGTTTCGACGCCACAGAGCCGATCCATTTGATCGTCTACAACCACGGTTTCTACACCAACGTGGAAGACGGTTATCGTGATATGCGTTTAGCAGAGCAAATGACAAATGCTCCGCCCAACAGCATTTTGTTTCTGCCCGAATGGCAGAAACGCCCGTCCGCGGCAAGCAGCGATCAGGGTCTCTTCAAACAAAAGGGTGTCTTCGCCGGCATGGTGCAGGACGCTTTCGATCGCATTCCGGCCTTGAAGGGCATGACGCTCGACCAGGTAAATTCAATATCCATTCTGTCGCACTCGGCGGGCTACAACCCGGCCGAGACAATGCTCTATCGCAACGGCATTGAGTCCAAGATCGTGAACGTCACATTGCTCGATGCGCTCTACGATCACGACGGGTTCAACCAATGGCTGGAGGACAACATCCAGTCGGTGGCCGACGGGCAGAAGCGCTTCTACAACATCTTCTACGGCACTTCAAAATACAGCAAGGACCAGGCAGCGTACATCAAACGCCTGTTGTCTAATGCGGGACTGCCGGCGACGATCGTTTACGAAGACTACAACTCGGGCGAAACGGTTATGACCGCCCCCGAGTTTGCGCAGCATTCGGTGGTGTTCAAATACAGCTCCAAGCGAGTCGACGATCTCGAGCCGCACTTCAGCATTCCCAATCTGTATGTGGAACCTGTGGTGCATTCGGAGAAACGATAACCTGTTCGGAAATAGCGCCGGCTGTATGGGAGACGCCACGCGTCGCTTGTACCTCTGGCGCTGTTTTTGATCGCTTTTTGTCGCCTTTTACTAGATTCTCTAGTATGTTCAAAGTTTAGCAATGCGTGCGCGAAAGAAACCGCATGGAGAGCCAATTTGCACCAGCTCTCCATGCGCGAATCGATACAAGTCAGCTCACACCCATTGGCGGTGAGAAAGCCAAACGCAACTGGCTCCGACCGGCGTGCAACACGAAATTGATAATGCCTGGCAGTCATCAAATCGGCAAACGATGACTGACGGTCATCGTTTCGATCAATCGTGACTGGCGACGGGCCGCGCGAACTTCGGCACAATCTGCTGCCGAATCTCACGCTTGTTCGCCTGGCGCTTAGAAACAGCGTAAATCGGAGCACCCCACTGGATGATGAAGTCGCGTCCGGGCACCGAGCGAGGAGGAACCCGCCAATGCCGATACGCAAGATCGGTCGAAGCCGACTTGGGATGAGCGACGGTCCAGCGACGAAGCACGATATCCCAGGGAGGCATGCCGACCTCGGGGAGCTTCTCGGGCAGAGGAGCGAAGGTGACGAAATACCAAAGTGCATCGATCTTGACGAACTTGTGCAAATCGTCGATGCGCACCTGCTCGAAATCCGGCTTCGGCGGAACAACTCGCCAAGGCGGCTGCACAGGGCTCAGCGAGAGAATGCCGGTATCGGGGTGGACGTAGAAATCTTCCCAAACCGGGCCGAACTTCCGATAGCGTCCAAAGCTGTAAGGCTTGCCCTCGACCATCACCGCGTGGTGGCAAACGAAGTCGTCGATGTGGTCGCGCACGTGCTTCTGCACGGTGCTGTTGACGCTGATGTGTTCACAGATCTCGGAGAAAACGTCGTTCCAAGGACGGCCGATCTGGGAGTGAATGAAACGATACAAGGGCTTGAGATTTTCGTTCAGCGACTTGCGATTGAGGCGCCAGCGAAACTTCATAGACTCGTTGTGGCGGCAGTTCTCCACGTCGTGGTCGAGCTTCTGCGCCAGACGCCCCTTGTCGGGACGACGGCGAGAGCCGCCCGCGCGCGGACGCTCCACAATCACCTTGTACATGTCAGAACGCATTCATGGTTCCTTGTTTTGTTCTCGATAAATTACGGCTTGCGCGCGATCAGCGCTGCCGCGCCGCGTCCATCGGGGGACATTGCAGCATTGATATTCTTGGCGTACTCAGCGGTTTCGATAATAAAGCCTGCCTCTGCGAAGGTCCGCGACAGCACATCAAGATCGAACAGATTGATGGACATTTTGCGTTGCCCATCTTTGCGTTGCACACCCATCATCGCGTACACATCGTCGATGTAGCCGGGGAAACGCTCGCCCGCGCTTTTACGACGTTCAAACTCCTCCGCGAAGCCGGGAAGCGGCTTCATAAAGGGAGTCATGGTCAGCAAGAATATCTTGCCGCCCGGCACCAGCAAATCGAACATCCGCGCCGCACTGCGGTCGACCACCGGTCCATCCATGAAATGCAACACAGCCGAACAGTTGATGGCGGACAAGCAAGCGGCAGGCAGTTTGATTCGTGGAAAGGCTCCCTGCCTGATTCTCAAATTGAGACTGAGTTCATTGGGGATTTGCCTCAGCACAATCTGCAGATGCCGTTTGTCGAGATCATTGGCGATGACCCTGGCACCACATTTGATGGCAGCTACGACCGGAGCTCCATAGGCGCAACCGACATCAAGCACCCAGTGGTTGGAAGCGACAGCCAGCTCTACGAACTTCTGCGCGTACTCGTGCACCTCGGTGGAGGTCCAACCATAATCATTGAGCGTGGGCATGCCGCCTTCCGCTGTAGGAGTCGGCATCTCAACCCGGGAAGAGTCCTTCATCGAAGTACCTTTCTCCCGCACAGCTCGGCGGCAGCGAACACACGACCGTCCTAAAACGGAAAGATGTTTGCGTGCTCAAGTAGCTGGTGGTTAGTTGGCGGTAAGTCGGAAAGTTTTCGAGAGAGAAATTAGAGGACGATTTAGCCTAGAAAAAAACAGGTATCAATAGCAAATCGGTAAAGGGGACGGCCATGCAATGTGATTTTTTGAGCAGGAGTCGACCTCTGCTAGGTGCGCGAACCGATACCGGGATGCTGATAAGCAGCTGGATAGCACTTGCACGTCCTGACAACTTGGCATGGACTGCACGCAAGCCGCATGCTGAGCAAGGTTCAGGCTGCTTCGGTGCCGATCGGCTGATTGAAGCGGCGCGCGAAAACCCGCATCAGCAGCGGACTCTGTGCGATAGCACAGCTCGTCGATTAGACACATTTAAGGATGCATTTAGTCCATCCTGTTGCATAATTCTATGTTGTCAAGTCCCCGCCGTATCCTCTCCTAGCCACCGAATATGGTGGCATAGTCTGGCGCCCCATCCATACATTTTTACCCTGGCCCATGAGTAAGTCGCGGCTTGACGGCGTCCCACGCCGTATAACATTTCCGGAGGTGATGAGCAGACGAAAACATTTGCGATCTAACATACCCCGATTCGATTGTGCGCAAGGGCGAGGCCAAGGCCTCGCCCTTCCTTTTGCGTTTGCGGTTAAAATCAATGTTGTAGCTCTAGCGTTGCACCCGTGAAGATTCCAGCCATACACCTGAAGCTGCCGAAGGCGCCGCCGAAAGCGCGGCTGGTGGCGATCATCGCCATGACCGGACTGGTCATGGCGTCCGGCTGGTCGGTATTGTCAGACTTCCCGATGAACGGCAATCCCTTCACTTGGCTGAAAGCCAAAGAGCTGTATCTAGACGGCATCGAGATGCGCAAGCGTTTCATGCTGCCGGGCGCCTTGCAGAAGCTGGAAGCAGCCGTCCAGAAATATCCGAATGATTCGAGCTTCCAATACGCACTGGGCGAAGCGGAGGAAAGGCTCGAACGCTACCAGGACGCTGAAGCCCATTTTCAGCAAGCTGTGAAGATCAACCCCAAAAATGTAGATGCCTGGCTGCACATGGCCAGCGTTTATTATCAATTGAAAAAGCCCGACGAATCGGAAAAGGCTACACGGCAGGCGTTGCAGGTCCAACCCGACAATGCCGAAGCTCAATGCCAGCTGGCGAGCTTGCTGGCATTGTCCAACAAGAAGGATGAAGCCGACAAGCTTTTCTTGTCCTCGCAACATGCGCCTCATCCCAGCGCTCGATTTTATTTCCTCACAGCCAGATATCTTCAGGGACAGAATCAAAACAGCGAGGCGCTGAAAGCGTACGCGAAAGCCGTGAAGATGGATCGTGATTCGCCCGAGTTTGCCGAATCCTATGGGATGTTTTTGCTGAATATGGGCAACGCCCGCGAAGCGGTGAGATGGCTGCGCTCGGCTTGCCAGATCAATCCCAACAATGCCGACTGCTGGGAAGCGCTGGGACTGGCGCTTTTTGCGCAAAACGCCAATTATGACGCCGCGATCGCCATGCACGAAGCGGTAAAACGCGCACCGGAAAACGCCGTCTATGTCAAACGTTTCGGCGTGCTTTTATTCAAAGAACAGCGCTACCAACTTGCTGAAGAACAGTTTCGCAAACTCATAAGCAGAGGAAGCGAAGATATGTCGGTGTGGAACTTATACATGAAGTCAGCCGAGCAAATCACCAACTTCGGCGACATGAAGAAGCAGTTGTCAGACGTCGCCGATAAAGGCAACGATCGCACCAAATCGTTCGCCTACACCTTCCGGGGCGATGTGCATTTTATGCAAGGCAACGAAGAGGCGGCCTATGACGGCTACAGGAAAGCGGCGGCTCTCGATCCCAACGATCAGCTGAAGAAATATCTGCAAGACAGATTTGC
>Ga0134128_10008660_pt1 | contig 12249 bp, 6 predicted proteins | sample KB31754_FD_96462 | JGI IMG/M metagenome (GOLD analysis project Ga0134128, IMG submission 96462) | Terrestrial soil microbial communities with excess Nitrogen fertilizer from Kellogg Biological Station, Michigan, USA - KB3-175-4 | ecosystem: Environmental > Terrestrial > Soil > Unclassified ...
GATGTGATAGCGAACGCCCGGCAGGTCCTTCACACGACCACCGCGCACGAGCACGATCGAGTGCTCCTGGAGGTTGTGGCCTTCGCCCGGGATGTAGGCGATCACTTCGAAGCCGTTCGTCAAACGAACCTTGGCGACTTTGCGGAGCGCCGAGTTGGGCTTCTTGGGAGTCGTCGTGTAGACGCGGGTGCACACGCCGCGGCGGAACGGATTCGACTTCAGGGCCGGCGATTTCTCTTTCTTGACGACGTCGCGACGGCTACGACGGACCAGCTGATTGATCGTTGGCATTTAGGACGGAATAAGTCGGAACGGGATAGCCCCGTGGCTGCACTTCCCGTCCGATCAGAGGCGGCCGGAGGGAGACCGATAAAGCTAGGTAAGTGGATGTTTCGTGTCAACTTAGGGGTGGGTCTAGGTCGTTGGTCGTACGTGGCGCCGCGTGGATTAATCGGGATCTCGAGTCGTTTGGGTCTTCAGGTCTCAGGTCCCGGGTCCCAGGTCTCAGGTAAACAGCAGCGCCATTTCAACCTGAGACCAGAGACCAGGGACCTGAGACCTCAAGAACATCCCTACCAAACCGCGCAATTAGTGGGGATCTTAGCCACCCTAATGAAGACCATAGCAGACACAGTCATCATAGGCGGCGGCATCATGGGGGCCTCCACGGCCTACCACCTCGCCAAGCGCGGTTGCACCAACGTGGTCGTTCTCGAAGCGGGCGAGATGTTCGGGCTGGGATCCACCGGGCTCAACGCCGGTGGGGTGCGTTACCAATTCGCGAGCCGCGTGAACATCGAGCTGTCGAAGCTGAGCTTCGGGATGATGGAGCGGTTTGCCGACGAGATGGAGCAGCAGATCGGAATGCGGCGGTGCGGCTACCTCTTCATGCTCGACCAGCCGGATGACCTCGAGCAGTTCCGGCGAAACGTCGCTCTCCAGAATGCGCACGGTGTCCCGAGCCGCGTGGTGACGACGGAGGAAATCTCGGCCCTTGCGCCGGAGGTCGACGTGACCGGCATCATCGGCGGAACGTGGTGTCCGGCCGACGGTCTCGTCGATCCGCACGGACTGCTGCAGGGCTACGTCTCCAACGCGCGGCGCCTCGGCGCGACACTCAGGACCGGCGCACGAGTCGAGAGTGTGGAGGTCACGAATGGGCGCGTGACGGCTGTCCGCACGAATGACGAAGTCTTCGCGACGCAGAATGTCGTGGTCGCCGCGGGCCCGTGGTCAGCGAGTATCGGCGAGATGGTCGGGATCGACATTCCCATCGAGCCGATTCGCCGCCAGATCGCGGTCACCGGACCAATCGCTGGTTTGCGACCCGACTTCCCCTTCGTTATCGACTTCTCTCGCTCGCTCTATTTCCACCGCGAGGGTCCGGGCATCCTCACCGGGATGTCGAACAATGACGAACAGACGAGCTTCGATACGTCGGTCGATCAGGAGTGGCGGCTCCGCCATTTCGAGGAAGCGGCGAAGCGACTTCCGCTTCTCGCCGACGCTGAAATCTCAGCGGAGTGGGCCGGCCTCTACGAGGTGACGCCCGACGATCAGCCGATCATCGGCAAGCTGCCGGAGATCGATGGCCTGTTCATCTGCGCCGGATTCAGCGGTCATGGACTGATGCACGGCCCGGCGACCGGCCTGCTTATGGCCGAAGAGATTCTCGACGGTCGAGCGCACACGCTCGATATAGACGTGCTCAGATGGAGTCGTTTTGCCAGCGGCGTAAGCGCGGCAGAGTACAATGTGGTTTGAAGCGGACAGCTAGACAGCTAATAGCTGAAGCTATCAGAGAATTGGAAAGGGGCAGCGACCGCTGGTCGCTGCCCCTTCGTCCCTTTCGCTGTCAGCTTGAGCTATTAGCTGTTAGCTGTCCAGCTCCTTAGTGTATCGGCGCCGTGTACGGCTTCGGCACGAACGGGTTGTTCGTCACTTCCGCGACGTTGATCGGCCAGCAGGTCTGATCGTTGAACGTTATCGTCCCGCCGTACATCGCGCCCTTTTCCCACAGGTCGGTTCCACCCTTCAGATAGCGACGCAGATCGCCCATGCGGTGACCGTCGAGGAAGAAATCGCGTGAGCGCTGGTCCATGAGACTCGTCGAGTAGTTCGCGGCCGTGACCGGCGCGGTCGCGGTGCTGCTCGCGAACGCCGTGCGGCGCGATTCGACGAACGCGACGTTCGAGACGCCGCCGAGATTCGTGCCGCCGGCGCCGCCGGCCTCGGCGATGATGTAGCGCGCCTCGAGCATCGACGCGATGCGGATCGACGTACCGGCGGTGAAATCGGCGCCAGCCTTGGTGTTATTAAACGTGCTGAACGACGCGCCGGCGTTCGGCACGACCCAGCTGCCGCCCGTCGCCGTCTCGGGAAGCGGAGCGCCCGTCGTCGCGTTGATCGGATGCGGGACGCGGGCGTCATCGAGGTCGTTGAAGCGCGTGCCGCTTACCGATCGGATCGTCACACCCGCGCCGCCCGAGAAGTCAGGCTGCAAGCGATTGATCAGATTGAGCGCCGTGTTGTCGCTGTAGTAGGCGCGATACTCGAACTCCGTGGCGCCACCCATCGACGTCACCTGCTGCGCCGTGGCGAGTGCGAGCGCCTTGTCGCCCTTGTTCAACGCGGCACGCGCCTTCGCAACGAGCGCGAAGTTGCGCACCGAGTCGGCGCCGAGCACCAGACGCTGCGCGAGTGCGAGGCTCGGACCGGACGTGATCTTGGCACTCGCCGCTTTGGCCGCGGCCGCAACCTTGATCGCGCTATCGAAACGCGCCATCGCCAGACCGAAGAGCGAGTCGGGCTTGATGAGCGGACCATAGCGTTCGCCCGGGGCAGGAACGGGCACCTCGCAGAAGTACTCGCCGAGGATCACGAGGTCGAACCCGGCCATCGCGTAGCCGCGTGCGACGCGGAGGTCGTGCGTCGCCGAATCGCCGTAGATCGCGCGTATGCGCGACGTGAGGCTGTCGGCGAGCCACCGCGCGCGCATGAGCGGCGCGTAGTGGAATGTGCTCAGCGTACCGTTGTCCGGTTGGAGACGACGCTGATCGTAGAGCCCTTCCTCGAAGAAGGTGCCGTGGTTGCGGGTCTCGTCGGTGTAGACCGAGCCGTAGTCCGCCATCCACGAGTAGACGTCCTGCATCACACCGACCGTACTGTTCGCCATCAGGTCGACGAGCGACGTGTCGCCCAGCCGGTCGGTCTGGATCAAGCCTGGATTGCTCGCGGTGAGAAACTCGTCGCATCCGGCGGCGATTCCCGTCGTGGCGACGAGAGCGCCGAAGGCGAGCGCACGCGACCAACGCGAGGCGCGAATCGTATTCTTCATCTGATCGTTCCTCGGTTAGTAGTTGACGTTGAGCTGCATGGTGTAGCGGCGCGTCATCGGCATCGAGTACGCGTCCACTCGAACGAACTGCGAGCTGCTTCCGCTGCCACGGATGACGTTGCTGCCGTAGCCGTTCACCTCGGGATCGAGCCCCGTGTACTTCGTCCACATCGCGAGATTGTGCCCGCTGAGGACGATGCTCGCCGACTCCATCCGCGTCTTCGACGTGAGCGAGCGCGGAAGCGTGTACGACACCGAGACGTCGCGGAGCTTCACGAAGTCCGCCTTCTCGAGAAAGAGTGTCTGCGTCATCGGCAGCGTCACGGTGGTCGGCGTTCCCGTCGCGCCGTACAGCGCGCGATCTTCCGGCGAAACGCCCGGCTTGGCGAGACGCTCGCAGTTCGGTCCATTCGCCACCGTCGCGCAGCGATTGTACTCCTTGTAGTTCATCTGGTAATGACCACCCTGATAGTCGAACAGACTGTAGACCGCGATCGAGCCAAAGACGGAGAACGTGTTCGACCAAGATGCGGTGCGCGGCGGCCACGCCGGCCCGACATACTTGAACGCCGTGTCGTACACCGGCACCAGATTGGGCGACGTTCCCGTGAACATGTACTTGCCGTTCGCGTCCTTCGTGGGATAACGGACCCAGAACCCGCCGAGCGGGAAGCCGGGACGATTGCGCTGAACCCCCGGCGTGTACGACGCACCGCCCGGAATATCTTCGGCGAGGCTCTTACCGGGCTGGCAGGTCTCGCCGAACCATGGCTGGCAGGTTCGAATCGTGTCCAGCGCGAGAAGCTTGTTGCGGTTGTAGGCGAAGTTGACGCGGCTCTCCCACTGGAAATTCCGCCGGTCGACCGGTGTCGCCATGAGCGACATCTCGACGCCGTCGTTCAGCGTCGACCCGAGGTTCTGGAGCTGCGACCCCGCGAAGCCCGCCGACGGCGGCAGCGCGATCGACACGAGCAGATCGGTCATCTTCTTGTGGTAATACGTGAAGTCCACGCCAATGCGCCCACGCAAAGCGTCGGACTCGAAGCCAAGCTCGTACTCGCTACCCTTCTCAGGCTTGAGGTCCGGATTGCCGATGCTCGACGTGCGAAGGCCTCCCACGACCGTCGTGCCGACGGCGGTGCGCGACGACGTGTAGGTCTGAGCCGCCGAGAACGGCGCCGGCGCGCGACCGGCTTGGCCCCACGCACCGCGAAGGCGAAGGTTGTCGATGTGGAACCGGTCGAGCATCGCGCGGAAGCGCGGCTCCTCGGACATCACGTACGACGCCGAAAGCTTCGGGTAGACGATCGCGTCGAAGTTGGTTCCGAACGACGAGTTGTCGTCCATGCGAACGGCGCCAGTGACGAACAGCCGGTTGTTCAAGCCAAACTGCTGCTGCGCGTACACGCCGACCTGGTTGTTCTCGCTGAACGAGCTCGAACCGGCGAGGCTGAGCGCGGAGTTGATCGTCGTCACCTCGGATGTCGGAAGACCGGTGCCGGTCGCGCCCAGTTGCTCCGTCTGGTTCGAGATCACCTGGGTGCCGACCGACGTCTGCGAGTTCAGATTCGAGCGAAGGTCGAACGCCGCGGTGCCGGCATAGTCGAGCGTGTACGTCCAGATGCGCGGCGCGCGCTGCGCATTGAGTCCCGTCGGCGTGTCCGGGTCGTTCGGCAGCGACAGCACTTCGGCAAGGCTCGAGCGGAAATCGACGCCGCCGGTGAGACGATTCCGAAACCACGACAGCGGGTTGTAGTTGATCGTCGTCCCGAGGATCAAACGATCGGTTTCCGTCTGGTTGTTGTACTTATTGGCATTGACCGCGTTGATCGTTCCCCAACCCCAACGCGCGGTATCCGTCGACGGCGGAGTCAACCCGGGAATGCCGCGCACACCCGAGAGCAGCAACCCGTTCGCCGCCTCGTCGCCGAGTGGAAGCCGCAACAGCGATCGGATGTACGACAGGTTGATGTTGAAATCGATCGCCGGCTGCGGGTTGAAGGTGAAATGACTTGCCACCGATCGGCGGTCGTCGTTGTTGTTGAAGAGGATGCCTTCGTTGTGGATCTTGTCGAACGACACGTAGAACGAGTACAGATCGCCGCCACCGCGGAGCGACGTGCTGAGGTTCCGCACGGCCCCGTCACGCATCGCGTTCGGATCCCGCACGAACGGCTGGTCCGAGATCACGGCGCTGTCGGCGATGCCCTGGCACCGCGACCATGTCGGAACGCCGGCCGCATCGACGGCGGCTTTTCGCGCGGCGGTGCACATCGTGTAGTTGGTGAGCTGGTCGACACCCCATTGGTTCGATCCCATCTCGGCGCGACCGCTCCAACGCAACGGCTGCTGGCCGCGCTTCCCTTTCTTCGTGATGATCTGAATGACGCCGCTCGCCGCGTCCGCGCCGTAGAGCGTCGCCGCGGCCGGACCCTTGAGCACTTCGATCGACTCGATGTCCTGCGGGTTGATCATGTCGAGCGCCGACGTGGTCTGACCGCTCAACTGCGCCGTGCCCGACCCCGACGCGCCGAAGTTGCCGATGTTGTCCGTGTCGATGCGGATACCATCGACGAAGACGACGGGGCGATTGGTGGTCAGCGAGCCATAGCCGCGAATCGTGATCTCGGCCGCTGTGCCGGGCGAACCCGATCCGGATCCGACGACAAGACCAGGCGCACGCGCTTGCAACAGGTCGGAGACCGTGGTGAGCGTTGTCTTGGAGGTGATCGACGATGCGTCGATTTGCGTGACGGCGTTTCCGATCTGGCGTTTCTCCGCCGTTCCCGCGGTGCCGGAGACAACGATCGCCTCGAGCTCCGATGCGGCGGGCGTCATCGTGAAGTTGGCGCGAACGTCGCCGCCGGTTGAGACGGTGACGCTCTGCGATTGCTTCGTGTAGCCGAGTCGTCGCGCGACGACTTCGCGCTGGCCGGCGGGAACCGCGGCGATGACGAAATCGCCTTGGCTGTTCGTAACCGCGCCTGATGTGGTGCCTGTCACCTTCACTTGCACGTCGGCGATCGGTCTTTCGGTTCCGACCTCGACGACCTTACCGCGAATCGTGCCTTGTGCGGATAGCGCACTGAGTGGCGCTGCGACCAGACTCACCGCGACGAGGCGAACGAATCGCCGCGCCACGCTGATCGGGAACACTCGCATGGAGTTTCTCCGAGGGATGGGAGGGGGTGGGGACAAGCGGGTCGCCAGAAAGCGACTGTAAAAACGCTGTCACGCATTGTAACAGCGTGCAAGATGGAAATCGCTAGACGAAAAAAGGACGGCGTGTCAACTATCTGCTGTCGGGAGATGTAAGCATTGGATGCCGGCTAATGCCGGATTCCCGAGACGGCGCTCGCCGGCAGCCGATCGCGCTCGCGCACCGCCTGTTCGAAGGGCCCAAGCAAATGAGCGACACTGTTCGCGTAGTAGCTGACCAGCTCTCGACTGTTTGGGAGCACAGCATATCCGCCGCCGGCCTCCGCCAACACGCGCCGCATCTTCAGCATTCGCCAAGCGCGGTCCATCGTGTCGTCGATCCGGTCGTGCCGCACCACTCGTCCGTTTAATTCACGCAGGGCGTCTTGCATCTCGGTCATGCGCTCGAGCAGATCGGCTCGCGGAATAAAATCGCGGTCGAAGCTCTGAATCGCGGCGCACGCGAGCGGAACGGGCGTGACGGGAATCAACTTGCCTATGCGGCTCATCACGTCGTCGGACAGGCCTTGAACGCGAGCGAGTCGCTCGGACTTCGGGATATCGTATAAGTCGGGGTTTCGGGCGAACCATGACTCGAGGGACATGGGCGCCCCGACGACGACCGCCGCTCGCCCGTACCGTTGCCAGCGCCGCGCTACCAGGCGGGCCGCGTTCCACCAGAGATACCGCGCGACCGACCGGAATTGCGCCCATCGCGATCCGCGCGGACGCCCCTCCCGCGACGCCAGCTCGGCCAAGAGCGAGCGATCCTCGAGGACACGGTCGTAGTTGACCGCCACGGGCACGACAAACATCCGTGCGCGATACGAGGGATCGCGCGCGATGCCGAGGATGTAATCGAGGAGCCCGATCTTGGGCGGCTTGAGGTGGCCGTCGCGGGTCAAACCGCCCTCGAGGAAGATGCCCTGTGTCACCCCCTCGCGGGTGATCAGCTGGACATAGCGCTCGAGCACCGCGTGGTAGAGGGGCTCCCGGTAACGCCGCCGGACGAAGTACGATCCGAACGCCTTGAAGATGTGCTCGAGCGGAAACGCGCGCGCCCATTCGCCAACGGCGTACGATATCGCGACGCGGCCGGCCAACGCGTAGCTCACGAGGACGTAGTCGGCGTTCGACCGGTGATTCATCAGGTAGACGAGGACCGAGTCGCGCGGCACCGCCTCGAGGGCCGCCTCGTCTTCATGCTCGACCGTCACCTTATAGAAGAGATTCAGGACCCGCTCGGCGGCACGATATCCGAGCTGATAGTAGGCGACGACGTTGAAGAATGGGACGATCTCGTGGATGTACGCATCCACGCGCGCCCAGACAGCGGCTTCAGCGGACTTGGTTTCCGCTGCGTGCGCGATGACCGCATCGCGGATGACCGGATCGTCCAACAGTCGCTGACGAACCGCCTCTCGCCCCGCGAGCTTGAACCGGTCGATTCGGGCTCGAAATCGAAGCAGCGCGCGGCGGCCGGAGCGCCGCACGTACCAGCTCGCGGTAGCAGCGACGAGCGCACCGAGAGTGAGCCCGCTGATCCACAGGAGCATCTTTGCTTCGCGGCTTAACGGCGAGTTTGAAACACAGAGATCACGGAGATCACAGAGATAAAGCCCGCTTCATGATTGAGGATATCGCGCCTTGAATGCGAGAGGATGAAAAAACACACGGGCCGCAGCATCGTGCTCGACCCGTGTCCGGAAACCTACCTCTGTGATCTCTGTGATCTCTGTGTTCAAAACCGCAGTCAGTCAGGCGGCTCGAGCCGTTTGAGGTGCAGAATGCCCGTGACGGGCCGTTGCACCGTGGTATTCTCCACGCGAGGCGCAGCGCAGCGGCCACGCCGAGCGGTGTCACAGATGACCTGCCTCGACTGGACCGACGTCGTGGTCGCGAAGGTCGCCTTCCCGATCGGATCTCGTCGGTCGAAGCGGAGCGTCACGGCGCCGCAGTGATATACGATCACGTTGTCGTTTCGGCTTGCGCGTACGTCGTATTCGCAGACGCCGGCGTCATCGACCGCGATCAGTGTGTCACCACGAATTACGATCCCGCCGGTAATGGTTTCGTTCATCGTCGCGACCCGTTCTACGAACCGGTAGCTGCCGTTCAGGGAAGTGACGGGCGGCGGGCTCGCTGCATGACGGCTGCACGAGAGGCAGACGACGAGCACGACGAACTTGCCGGTTTTCGTCTTCGCCGGCTTACGGCTTTCTTCACGACGCGCATGCATAGAAGAACTCGACATACGACCTGACCGCGCCATCCATTCCGGCGACTTTCGGGTTGGCTGACTCGATGATCCAGTATTCGTCGGGTGCGTGCGCTCCGTCGCCGTGACCCATACCAAACTGGCCGGCGGGGAGCTTGAGCGGCACACCGGTGAACGTAACGCCGGGCCATGATCCGGCGAGGCGCGGCCAAAGCAATGGGTCGACGCCCTGCGCCCGGTAGGCCGCGGTCTGCGCCTTGATCAGCTTTGAATCCGGATCGGTTTCCGTCGGATCGTATCCGCCGCTCATGTTCACTTCGATGTCGGCGAAGCCGTGCTTTGCCAGGTGCTGCTTGAGCAGCTCGAGCGTGCCCTTTGCCGTCATGTCCGGCACCAGCCGCATATCGATCTTCGCGACGGCGCGATGGGGGAGAATCGTCTTACCGCCCGGGCCGGTGTAACCGCCGACGAGGCCTTCGATGTTGATCGTCGGCTGCGAAACGAGGCGGACGAGCGAATCGTGGAATGATTCGTCCTTGAACCAGTGATCGACGCCGAGCGCCTTTTTGGTCTGCGCTTCGTTGCGCTTCGGGATCGCAGCCTCGAGGATCTGTTTCTGTCGCGCCGACAGCGGTCGAACTTTGTCGAAGAATCCAGCGACAGCGGGCGTATGGCCGTCTGGTTTGATCAGCGTGTTGAGCGCCTGAATCAAATGCCAGCTCGGGCTATCCAATTGCGCCTCGAGACTCGAGTGCACGTCGTGCTTCGGACCGCGCCCCCACTTCTCGCCGCTCGACACGAGCTCGAGCTCGACGACGCCCTTCGCGCCGAGATTGATCTCCACCGAACCGTCGAGCGCCTGGCTGCCGAGCGGGATGATCACGCCCAGACACTTCTTCAGCGCCGCTTCGACCTCCGGGTTGAAGACGATCTGGGGGAAATTCGGGGAACCGATCTCTTCCTCACCCTCGCACACGAGGGCGATGTTGACGGGCGGTTTCACGCCGGCCGCCTTGAACGCGTGCAGCGCGGCGAGACAGGCGACCTGCGGTCCCTTCGTATTCGTCGCGCCCCGCCCCACGATCACTTTGCCAAGGCCCGGCTTGTCGACGAGCTTCGCCTCGAGCGGCGGCGAGCTCCACTCGGCGGGATCGAACTGTTTGACGTCGTACATGAAATAGATGCCGATCCAATTCGCCGCGCCGGCGTCGAACGTCGCGAACACGCCGGGCTTTCCCTTCGTTTGAATCAGATCGACGCGCTGGAAGCCGGCGTCGCGGGCAAGCCTCGCCATGTACTCGGCGCCCTGGGGATAGCCGCGATTCTCGGCGGCGATCGAGGGAAGCGCGATCCAGTCCTGAAGCATCTTCACGGTCTGGTCGTGCTGACCGGCGATCTTGGCGATGACGTCGTCCTTGGGAGAGATCTCGAGAAAGGACGCGCGACTTCCGATCGCCATCGCTGCCGCACTGGCGGCTGCACCATGAACGAACTCACGACGATCCATATGAGTCATCCTCGTGACGTAAACTGGTGGACGGCGTTCGATACTAGATGGTGAGATGGGCGGTGTACAGACCGGACGAGGTTTTGCTGGCGTGAGAGCGCCGAATACCGCATACTCTGCCGCGAGAGTTTCGCCGCCGCAGGCGTACACCTACCAGGCAAGGACCCTCCCCATGCGCACCACCGTTACTGCTTTGCTCGGAACCGCCGCCCTCACCGGCGTGATCGCCGCCCACCCCACGACCCGTGTCGCCGCTGGATCCATTCAGGCAAACGACAACCGTATCGCGGCGGGCACGCTCGCCAAGGGTGTGCTCACGGTGCGGCTCGAAGCGAGCATTGGAGCATGGCAACCGGACGGCCCGAAGGGACCGACGATCACGACGGCGGCGTTCGGCGAGGTTGGAAAGTCGCTACAGACGCCGGGACCGCTCATTCGCGTGCCCGTGGGCACGACGGTTCGCGCGAGCATTCATAACGCGCTCGCTAAGCCGATGTGGGTGTACGGCCTCGGCGCGAAGCACGGCATCGGCGACAGCGCACAGGTCGCCGCCGGAGCGACGGGCAATTTCCAGTTCGTTGCGAACGACGCCGGTACCTACTACTACGCGGCGCGGACGGACACTTTCCCCGTCTTCGGACGTATCACGGAAGACACGCAGCTGGGTGGCGCCATCGTCGTCGATCCACCGGGGGCGAACGCAAACGACCGCATTTTCGCCGTCACGAGCTGGTTCACGATCGACCCGAGCAGGCCGAGTTTCCTCGGGAAGAACGGCACGCTGGCCTTCAACGGCCGTACGTTCCCGAACAATGAGCATTTTGAGATGATGCAAGGCGACTCGGCGCACTGGCGGTTCGTGAACCTCACGTTCATCGACCACCCGCTACACCTGCACGGTTTCTATTTCCGCGTGGACTCGCATGGCGACGGATTACGGGACACGGTGTACGCGCCGGCGGATCGGCGTATGGGGAACGTGGAGTACGTCGCACCGATGCAAACGACGTCATTGAGCTGGTCTCCCGACCGGCCGGGCAACTGGATTTTCCACTGTCATTTCGCGGGTCACATGTCGCCGCGCGACGCCTGGGACGCGGATCGTACGACGCTCAAACCGGCAGCGTGGTCGATGCCGCACACGGGGGCGATGGCGGCGGGCGCCATGCCGCACATGTCCAACCTCGTGATGGGTATCCGCGTCAAGCCGAAGGGCGCCATCGTGCAGGCCGGCGACGCCACCCGTAGTATGAGAATGCTCATTCGGTCCAAGCAGAACGTTTACGGCAAATATGTCGGCTACTCGTTCGTACTCGGCGGGTCGCCGGCGGAGCGCAATACGCAGGCGATGCCGGTCCCGGGACCGGTGCTCGAGTTGACGCGGGGCGAGCGTGTCGCGTTCACGATCGTGAACAAGAGCCACGAAGGCGCCGCGATCCATTGGCACGGCATCGAGCTCGAGAGCTACGCGGACGGCGTACCGGAGGTCAGCGGCGACCCCGGGCATGTGCTGCCGATCATCAAGCCGGGTGACTCGATCACGGTGCATTACACGCCGCCGCGTTCCGGCACCTTCCTGTATCACTCCCATTCCAACGAGTTCCAGCAGATCTCGTCCGGCCTCTATGGCGCGCTGATCGTCCGTGACCCGGGCCCGGCGCGCGACACAACCGTGGATAAGGTCCTGATCCTGAGCGACAACGGTCCGACGATCAACCTCGTCGATCCAGCGGAGCTCACCCAGCCCCTTCTCAACGGAAAGCGGACGCCCGATCCGATTGACCTGCGCGCCGGCGTCGCGACCCGACTGCGCCTCATCAACATCCGGGCGGACATGGGCATGCTGGTCTCGCTCATGGACGGCGATAAGCCGGCGATGTGGCGCAATACGGCCAAGGACGGCTTCACGCGACCGGCGTCGCAGGCACAACCGCGCCCAGCGGTCGTGGCACTCGGCTCGGGGGAGACCTACGACTTCGAGGTGACGCC
>Ga0134128_10008661_pt1 | contig 12249 bp, 11 predicted proteins | sample KB31754_FD_96462 | JGI IMG/M metagenome (GOLD analysis project Ga0134128, IMG submission 96462) | Terrestrial soil microbial communities with excess Nitrogen fertilizer from Kellogg Biological Station, Michigan, USA - KB3-175-4 | ecosystem: Environmental > Terrestrial > Soil > Unclassified ...
CGCAGGCAATAGACGGCGTGCTGCAACGCGGAGAGGGGAATGGGTTCGCCGAGCGGCGAGGTCTCCGGCTCGTCCATCCCCGCCCCCTCACAGTCGCTCGATGATCTCGACGCCCTCGGGCAGGCCGGCGCGATCTATGGTGACGGCATAGTCGGCGAATTTGCGGGCCGGCGGCAGATTGCCCAGGCCCTTATCGTCGAGGTCGCGCAACGCCCCGTCAACAATCCGGCCGACTTTCACGCGATCGAACAAAGCGTGCGCCGGGGCCCTGCCGAGAACGCAGCCGTGTTTGAACACGATCAGCTTGCGCGTCGCCATTTCGCCGCGCGCCGCCGAATGGTCGTGCTCGAACATGCTCTCCAACGCCTCGAACAGCAGGGCAAGGTCGGTCTCGGAAAATCCGGTGCGTCCCGCAAGGCTGGCGGAGATGAAGCCGTGGGCGCGATAGAGCCCGTAAGGCACGATGTACTTGCGGCCCATGGTGCGGTTATCGGTCCGATCGTTGCTGTCGTCCCCCGCCTGCCGCTCCGCCTTCTCTTTCTCGTTGGTGGCGGCCATGCGGGTGATGGATATCTCAACCGGCTGGATCGGTTCGACCGACTGGGCGAAGGTCAGTTGCACCGGCCCCCGCACCTGGCCGCAATTGATGCCGGTCGACATCACCGCGCCGAAGCTGCGCACGTCGAAGAAATTAGCGCACATGAAGTCTTTCAGCTTGCCGGCCTCGGCGTCGTCTTTGGGATTGAGCTTGGACTCCTTGTCCAGCTTGGCGTCGTTCGGACGCAAGGCTTTGTAGGCCTTGCGATGCTGCTCGTTGAGGATCGCGCCTTCCTGAACATAGATATGATAGCCGTCTTCGCCCGTATGGGCGATTTCGACGTAGTTGCGGATCTTGCGCTTCAGGCTGACGTCGGTGACGAGGCCGTGATTGGTCTCGGGATCGAGACGCGGCAGATTGCCGGCGTCGGGATCGCCGTTGGGGTTGCCGCGGGTCACTTCGAACAGCAGCACGAAATCATAGCGGCTGGCGAGATTGGTCATTCAGGCTGGTCCTCTGCGGCGGGGGCGTCTTGCGGTTTCGTGGTGAAAAAGGCATTGCGCTGGTGATAATAACCGAGGCCGAACAGTGCCTGCTGCTCGGCGCCGAGGGCGGCGGGAAAGGGCTCTTCGGACGGGCTCATCAGGTCCATGATGGCGCCGACCCGCTTTTCCAGATTGACCTTTCGACCGGGCGACGCCTTGCCGACCTTGGCGAGGTGGTTGGCCGAGCCACGCTCCAGCAGCGCGAAGACTTTGCGTGGCTGAGCGGAGGCGGAGGCGTAAAACTTGTCCTTCACGGTCGCATTGACTTTGGCGCCCAGCGCCGCCGACTGAATGTGTTCGTAGACGGCAAACAGCCGGCCGAGAAGATAGCCCTTGTCCCGGTTGTCGGAGTCGAGCGCCACGGGGGCATCCTTCCTGTTGAGATTGCGGATGAGAACGGCTTTCAGCATGCTGACGCGCAGAGCGGAGACGTCGCCGTCCGCTCTTATCCGCATGAGAATGGTGGCGAGCAGCGTCTGCGGATAATGCGTTCCGGTGAGGATCGAGCGCAGCCATTCGCCCGCCAGATTGGGCGGCACATTCTCGCGCTTGCCCAGCACGGCGGTTTCGGCGAGGTATTTCCACAGCGCAGGCTGCGCATCGCGCGGCGGCGGCGCGATGCGCATATCGTCGCAATAGCGCCGATAGTTGGTCGCGATCGCTCCGAAATCATCTTCGAGATAAAATCGGATCGACAGGCGAGCCGCGTTGGGGGCGAGCGCGAGGACGTGGAAAGGGACGTTCTGTTCGAGCGCGGGATTGATCTCGGCGAGTGGCTTGCCTTGCCGGATCGCGTCGAGCTTGGCGGCGATCTTGGCGGCTTCGCTGGCCTCGTTGACGGCGGCCTGCGTGGCGGACGGATCGACCCAGGCTAAAAACAATGCCTCGGCTTCGGCGGATACAGTGGCGTCCGAGGCGTCGGCCCAAAACACCGTCGAAGCGTCGCCGATCTGGATGCGGTGGCCGCTGTCGCGCTCCAGGAAACGGTTGAGCGCGGTCGTGTAGGCGAAGGCGGCGGCCTCTGAGATCGGCGCATTGTCACCCTGCTCGTGGCCGTAGGAGGTAAAGGCGTCGAGATTGAACGAAACGATGGAGGCGCCGGAGGACTGCGCTCCCCAAACGCCTTTCACCGCCGGGTGCAGCCGGGCGACCGGCCCCGCCTCGCCGCTGACAAGGCATATGGCGCTGTTGCGGTCGCCTTCGGCGGCGAGCCTTTGCCAGAGGCTGCGCGCGGCGGGGCGGTCCTGTAGCGTGCGCCACGTCCTGCGGTCGGGTTCATAGGTGAAGGCGACGTTCTGGTCCTTCATGTCGTCGGGCCAGACGGGGGCGATGAATTGGTCCGGCGTCCAGCGCGTCAGGAAGGCGCCAAGCGCGGCGAGGCCGGGGTCGGTGGCGTCGGCCAGTGCATCGAGGTGGCGCTTCACGAACGCGGCGTGCTCGTCAGCGGTGCGCTTGCCCTCGGCCGCCGTGACGCCGAGCACATAGGCGGTCTTGTCCCAGAGGAAGTTCGGCGCGATCCCCGCCGTGCGCTTCACTCCCTGCGGCACGAACATCAGCGGCGCCGTCTTCTTTCGGCCTTCGCCCTCGCGCAGATCAATCACATGCGCGACGGCGCCGCCGGCGTCGAGCGATATCAGGAAGCCGACCTTTTCCGCCGAATAGCCGTAAGGCGGCGCGTCAGGCAGCCGTTCATAGGCTTTGGCCAACGCCGCAAGAATGCTCATCGGCGGATCTCCGGCGAGGTCGGCGCGGGCACGCGGAGGACACCCTGTTCGAGCCGGGCGCGGAAGAACAGCGACGGGCGTCCCGGCGCCTGATGGTCGATGTCGTAGAGCATGAAGCCGAGGTCGCGGTCCTCAGCGATGGCCTGGGCAAGCGGCGCATCGTGGGCGATCGGCTCGAAGCGGGCGCCGAACTCGCGTGTACCGAGGCACGGTTGGTGGAAGCATTGGCCGCGCGCGGCTCGGCGGTTGAACGTGTCGAGGTGCTTGCCCGCATTGTCGTCCGGCCCCGCCTTCGACGTCAGGACGAAATGCGCCTCGATGACATAGGCGACGTCGGTCAGGATCGTCGCGGCGCGCTGCTGCCGATCCTCATCGACGAGAATCTGCAGCCCTTCGAGACTGCCCCGGTTCATCGCCGTCTTGATCTTGCCGGCGGGCGCCTTGTGGCCGACCTCGTTGCGGCGCAGCGTGTGAAACCGGATCGGCTTCAGCACGTGGATGGCGTCGATCACCCAGACAATGGCCGGCTTCCAGTGGATCGCCTCCAGAATGCCGCGCGCCGCCGAGGGCGTCATCACATCATAGGAGACGCGCTCCACCTTCATTTCCGCGCGCGTGAAACAGGCGCGTTCACCGGAAACCTTCAATCGGACGCCTTGGGGCATGCATACCCTCCCTGCTTAATTGATGGACGTCTCCAGGCCCAGATATTCCGCATCTTCCCACATCAAACCGATCTCCTTCGAGTAGAGATGTTTCGAACGAAGCACGGCAAACTGGTCTGCACGCAGCTCCGGCGCCGCGAAAAACACATGCCCGCAATCGATGAGTCTCTGTCGCGCTTTCGGCGGCGCCTGCACAACATAAGTTTGCAGTTCGCGCGCCAACGCGCCAGACGATATTGCCGCGACCGACAACTTGCGCACAAGTGCTTCGACATCGCCGCCGGGCGGCACGATCACCGGCAGCATGCCGCTCTCGATCATGCGGAACGCCGCCGCCGCCGTGCGGTAGGCAAAATCGGTGCTCACGCCGCTCAGCTTGAATTTGTCCAAGATGGCCTTGCCGTCGAGCCCTTTGCCGAGCCGCCAATAAACCTCGCCGAAATAATCCGCGATCGCCGCCGGAGACAGCAGATCTCTGTGTTTGGCGGCGATGCGGGCGCTATCGCCGATCAGGCCTTTGATCTCGTTCGGAGGCGGATAGTCCGGCGCCTTGAAGATGGTCACCGGGCTGGCGTCCGAATCGCGCAAACCCTCGCGGTTGCAGCGTCCCGCCGCCTGCGCGATCTGATCGAGCCCGGCCTCGGCGCGCCAGACACGCGGAAAATCGACATCGACGCCGGCCTCGATCAGCGATGTCGCGATCACCCGGCACGGCGCCCCCGCCTTCAACCGCTCGCGAACCTCGGCCAGAATGTCGCGGCGATCAGATGCGTGCTGGCGAGTGGTCAGGTGAACGAGGCCCGCCAGCCCCGCCGACTTCGCTTCAAGATAAAGCTCCAGCGCGTGGCGCCGGCTGTTGACGATGACGAGGCCCTGCGGCTTCGCCGCCAGCGCCGACGTCAGCGCGCTGTTGGTCCAATCGCCGGCGTGGTGCAGCGTGATGCGCTTGAGTTCACGCGCCAGCCGTTCCGGATCGGGCGCCAGTTCGCGCCTCGCCAACGGCAAGGCCAGGGGAGACGGCGCTGCAAAATGGCGCGCGTCCAGCGCGGGCTGCGTCGCCGTGCAGAGCACAATGGTGCAGCCGTAGCCGCGCACCAGTTCGGCCAGCATTCGCACGCAAGGCGCGAGCAGCGGGCGCGGAATGGTTTGGGCTTCATCGAGGATGATGAGGCTGCCCGCGATATTGTGCAGTTTGCGGCAACGGCTGGCGCGGCTGGCGAAAAGGCTCTCGAACAATTGGACGTTGGTTGTCACGATGACCGGCGCCGCCCAGTCTTCCATAGCGAGTTTCAGCTTGTCGCGCCCCTCGCGGCACGGATGCTTTTCATCGTCGATCGCCGAATGGTGCTCCAAAACGTTTTCGTCGCCGAGGATGTCTCGAAAGATGGCGGCGGTCTGGTCGATGATCGATGTGAAGGGGATAGCGTAGATGATTCGGCTGTGCCCGTGCGTCCGGGCATGATCGAGGGCGAAGCCGAGCGAGGCCAGGGTCTTGCCGCCGCCTGTCGGCACAGTGAGCGTGAAGAAGCCCGGCGCGTCCGCCGCCTTCGAGCGCACGTGGCTGAGGATTTCGCCGCGCAGTTGGTTCACTTTGCTGTCGCTGCGCGCTTTGCCCGCCATATGCCTGTCGAAACGGGTGAGAAGGTCCGGCAGGACGGCGGCCAATCGCAGCCAAGCGCGATCCGCGCGCGTTCCTTTTATGGAGTCGTAAAAAGTCTCGGTATCCCGAAAATCGGCGTCGACCAGACAGGAGAAAATCATCCGCCCGAGCACAGAGAGCCGGAAGGCCAGGTCTTCCCCGGACTTGGCGGGCGGTACGCCGAGTCCTTCGGGCGCGAGGCCCTGTGTTACCGGCGTGATCTCCTGTCGCCAGACGGGATCGAGGCCGCTTGCATCGTACTGCGCCAAACGCGCATTCAACGCGCCCGCTTCGCCGATGCGGTCCGGCAAACCCGCGTGATGCCCGGCGATCGCATAGGCGATCAACTGCCCGATCACCCCGTCGCGCCCGGTGGCGCCCCCGAGGATTTCAGCGGCGCCCGCCGTGGAATGGTCGACGGAAGCCGTGTCGCCTCGCAAACGCGCCTGAAAAGCGGGCGTGTATTTGCCGAGATCATGCAGCAACCCTGCCGCACGGGCCGCCGCCTCGATGCCGAGCGGGCGGCCGAACTCCGCCGCCAGATCCGCCACTGCGTCGAGGTGCTCCTTTAGACCCTGCCATTCTGTCTCGGGCAGATCCTTGGCGGAATGCGCATAGCGGCGGGCCGTCGGGGGCGTATTCGGGATCTCGGCCGTCATGCTGCATATTCCGAGCAATTATTCCACCCTCAACCTATGCGCGTGTGCGCCGAAAGGGAAGGGTAAATGTCCGGCTTCGCGGCCCGCGCCGATCCGTATTGCGGCAGAGGTCGCGGCTGGTCGATGGCGGCGAAAAATCCGGGCCGCGTCAGCGTCCCCGTCACGCCGCGAAATGCGGATCGAAGCCGTCGCGCGCGTCAGCGCCCGCGTAAAGCCGCTTTGAGCGGCTCAATTCCTAAAGCCCCCGGCTCCGTACCGAGCGCCCTCTCGGCTCGGCAAGTCGCACAGCTTATTGAAAATTTGGCGCTCCCAAGGGGACTCGAACCCCTGTTTTCGCCGTGAGAGGGCGACGTCCTGGACCGCTAGACGATGGGAGCAGCGGCGGGCTCTTAAACCTGCTAAGGGGCGAAAGTCAATGTCGTGGCGTGAACGGAATTGCCCATGGCGCCACCGCCGGCGGCGAAAAAGGAGCCATGCATGATTTATGGATTCATCGGGCTCGGTCATCCCGGCGGCAAGCTCGCCGCCTCGCCGGTCGCAGTCGCCGCCATTTGCGACGCCGACATCACCTGTCTGCCGTCGCCCGCCGTCGTTCGACGCCGCTCGTCAAACTGCTGGAGGGCGCGCTGAAGACAGACTTGCACGCCCCCGGCTTCCCCCTGAGCTTTAACCGAAGCGGAAGGCGGAGATCGTCTTGCCGCCGATGACGGCGTGGAATTCACGCGAGGCGACGTCGTCGCCCGCGGCGCCGGCCGCCACCATTAGCGGCAAGAGGTGCTCCTCGCGCGGATGGCAGGCGCGGGCCGCCGGCGCCTCGGCCCAGTGGCGCAACGCCGCGTCGCGCGTTGCTGGCGCGGCGGTCACGGCTTCGCCGAGCCAGGCGTCGAAAATCTGCGAGTCGCGCCCATCGCCGTCGCGGAAATGACGCAGATCGTGGTAGCTCATGCCGCTGCCGATGATGACGACGCCCTCGTCGCGCAACGGCGCCAGCGCGCGACCTAGCGCGATGTGCAGCGCGGGGTCCAACTCGCGTTGCAGCGAGACCATCGCCACCGGGATCTCCGCCGCCGGGTCTACGATCAGCATCGGCACGAAGACGCCGTGATCGTAGCCGCGCTCGGCATCCTCAGCCACCGGCAGGCCGGCGGCGCGGATCAGCGCCGCCGCGCGCCGGGCCACTTGCGGCGCGCCCGGCGCCTTGTAGCTCAGCGCATAAGTATGCGCGGGGAAGCCGGAATAGTCGAAGATCATCCCCGGCGCGGGGTTGACGTTGACGGTTGGCGTCTCGGTCTCCCAATGCGCGCTGACGATGAGCAGCGCCTTCGGCGGCGCCGGCAGACGGGTGACAACGCCGGCGAGATAGAGCCGCAGGGGCTCCCACGCCTGGCGACCGAACGGCGGCGGGCCGTCGATCCAGAAACAGGGGCCGCCGCCGTGCGGCAGGAAGATCGTGGGTTGTCTCGGCTCGGTCATCGCTCAAACTCCGTAGGCCGCTGATCTCTCGGCCCGAGCCGGAAAGTGTAGCGGCGCGCGCGCCGGTTGGCGAATTGGGCGCCGGCGCCATCGAAGCCGCACGGACCGGGCGACGATCTCAGCGGCCCCTTGCGCGAGGCGGCGGCTTGACGGATTCTCCGTGTCTCTCGAAGAGGAACCGCAATGTCCGCCGCCTACGACGACCAGAACACATTCGCCAAGATCCTACGCGGCGAATTGCCGTGCGTGAAGCTCTATGAGGACGAAGCCAACTTCGCCTTCATGGACATCATGCCGCGCGGGACCGGCCATCTGCTGGTGATTCCCAAAGCGCCGGCGCGCAATATCCTCGTCATCTCCGCCGAGTCGCTCTCAGCCATGATGCCCGCCGTCAAGAAACTGGCGATCGCCGCCAAGGCGGGGCTTGCGGCCGACGGGGTGTCGGTGCACCAGTTCAGCGAGCCGGCGTCGGGGCAGGTGGTCTACCACCTGCACTTCCACGTCATTCCGCATTTCGAGGGCGTCGAGTTGAGGCCGCCGGCCGGCCCGATCGCGCCCATCGCCGAGTTGGAGGCCGTCGCCGCCAAAATTCGCGCCGCGCTGGCGAATTTGTAAGCATCCGCATAAGAAATAGGCGGCGCGCGCAATTTCGCGCGCCGCGCTTTAAACCCTCACGCCGCCGCCGATTTGGCGATCGGCGCTTCCGAGATCGTCTTCAGGATTTGCGAGGCGATCTGGTAGGGGTCGCCGAGGGAGTTCGGGCGGCGATCTTCGAGATAGCCCCTGTAGCCGTTGTTGACGAAGGAATGCGGCACGCGGATCGAGGCGCCGCGGTCGGCCACGCCATAGGAGAACTTGTTCCACGGCGCGGTTTCGTGCTTGCCGGTCAGGCGCTTGTCGTTGTCGGGGCCATAGACGGCGATGTGGTCCATGATGTTCCTGGCGAAGGCCGCCATCAGACCCTCGAAATACGCCTTGCCGCCGACGGTGCGCATGTATTCGGTCGAGAAGTTGCAGTGCATGCCGGAGCCGTTCCAATCGGTGTCGCCGAGCGGCTTGCAGTGCCATTCGATGTCGACGCCGTAGCTCTCGCACAGCCGCATCATCAGGTAGCGCGCCATCCACATCTGGTCGGCGGCGGTCTTCGAGCCCTTGCCGAAAATCTGAAACTCCCACTGGCCCTTGGCGACTTCGGCGTTGATGCCCTCGTGATTGATGCCGGCGAACAGGCAGAGGTCGAGGTGCTTCTCGACCAGTTCGCGCGCCAATGCGCCGACGTTCTTGTAGCCGACGCCGGTGTAATACGGCCCCTGCGGCGCCGGATAGCCTTCGGCCGGAAAGCCGAGCGGACGGCCGTCCTTGTAGAAGAAATATTCCTGCTCGAAGCCAAACCAGGCGCCGGAATCGTCGAGAATGCCGGCGCGCTTGTTGGAGACGTGCGGCGTTTTGCCATCGGGCATCATCACTTCGCACATCACCAGCGCGCCGTTGGTGCGCGCTCCGTCGGGGTAGATGGCGACCGGCTTCAGCACGCAATCCGACGAATGGCCCTCGGCCTGCTCGGTCGACGACCCGTCGAAGCCCCATAGCGCAAGCTGCTCAAGCTTCGGGAAAGCGTCGAAGTCCTTGATCTGCGTCTTGCCGCGCAGGCCCGGCGTCGGCCGGTAGCCGTCGAGCCAAATGTATTCCAGCTTGTACTTCGTCATCGCATTCTCTCGTCGTTGACCATGCCCGGCGGGCGAGCCCGCTGCGCGGCGATCCGGTAGCCCTCGGATCGATGCGGACGTAGCACAGGGCGTGCCATGTTAACGGCGCGAACCGGGGCGGCGGGCGAGTTCTTGCTGCAAAGCAATATCACTTTAGATTTGCAGTTTTTTTGACCACAACTGCAAGCGGAACAAAATAACGGCAAACGCGGTTCTGAAGCCGCCGAACCCGTGAAAATTGCGAAAACCATGTTAGATTAGCTGACCGGGCGCATCCGGGAGGGCAAAATCGAAGGAAACTGACTCATGAACTCGCAAAACCAACGCGAATCGGCCGTGATTCTGCAATTTCCGCCTCCGGCGGCGCGAAACCGTTGCGGGCGCGGGTCGCAAGCAAACCCGAAGCAAAAGACGGTCGATTTCGAAACGACAGCTTGCAGCTTCGACGGCGCTTGGTATCATGAAGCGGCGATCCTCGACGCCGGCCGGCCGCTGAAGCCGTGATCGCAAGGCCGACCGAAACCGGCTTGCCGCGGCGAACCATCGCATAGCTTGCGGCCGCTCAGGGTTCCGGCGCGGACGTGCCGCCGAGCCCCAGCGAGCGCTGCACCATCACGGTGTCGGTCCACTGGCCAAATTTGAAGCCAACCTGCGGCAGGAAGCCGACTTTGCGGAATCCGAACTCCTCGTGGATCGCCAGCGACGGCGCATTGGCGGCGTCGATATAGCCGATCATCTGGCGGAACCCCGCCGCCGCGCAGGCGTCGATCAGCGCCTGCATCAGCCGCCGCCCGAGGCCGCGCCGCAGGCGCTCGTGGTGAATATAGATCGAGTGCTTGACCGTGTAGCGATAGGCCGGCCGCTTGCGGAACGGCACGGCGTAGGCGTAGCCGAGCACCACGCCATCCTGCTCCGCCACGATATGCGGCATCTTGCGCCGCAACATGCCCTTGCGCCGACGCTTGATGTCGTCGGCGTCGGGGGTCTCGATATCGCCTTGATGGCGCGGATCGACGCCGGTGCGGATATGGTGGAGATAGATGGCGAGCATCGCCGGCACGTCGGCGTCGCGCGAATTGCGCACGACGACGGGGTCTATCTCGGGAGAGCCGGGAGAATCCATACAGCGCCTGAACTTGCCGCTCCTTTCCCATAGAAACCAGGGCGGCGCAACGCTTCAGTCGTCCTCGCCTTCCCGCACCACATAAGTATAGAACCGAATGCCGCCGTCCGGCTGCGGTTCGCGATAGAGCCCCTGGATCTCCGCCTCGAAGCCGGGGAACAGGTTCGACGCCCGCTCGAACGCTTTCAGATAGTCGATCATCGGCTTTGCCCGCGCGTCGAGCCGCTCGCCCGGCACGATCGTCGCGATGCCCGGCGGATAAACGACGAACAGGGTGGTGGCGATGCGGCCCTCGATTTCGTCGATCGGCAGATAATCGACATTGTTGCGCACCAACTGCTTGGCGGCGTCGTGCGGCGACATCGCGACGTCGGGCAGGTGATCGGGCGAGAACTGGGCCCGTTGCAGCCGCGACACGTTCGCCTGCGCGTAGAAGGCATGCATGTCGGCGCAGAGATCGCGCAGGCGGCGGCCGTGGTAGCGCTGCGGCCGCCTGGCGACGAATTCGGGAATGACGTCGTCGAGATAGGCGTTGTCGTCGTGGTGGCGCTTGAAGGCGACGAGCGCCGATACCAATGTGCCGGCCTTGCTCGATTCGACGCCCGGCGTCAGCAGGAACAGCAGCGAGTTGAGGTCGTTCTTCTCCGGCACGACGCGGTTCTCGCGCAGATATTGCGCCACTACGGGCGCCGGCACGCCGTGCTCGGCGTAGGCCCCGGTCTTGCGGTCGAAGCCCGGCGTCAGCAGCGTCAACTTGGCGGGATCGGTGATGGCGAAGCCGCTCTCGACGCGGCTGAAGCCGTGCCAGTGGGCGTCCGGCTGCAACATCCAGTAACGCGGGTCGCGGGCGAGCTGGTCGGTCGAGATCGATTCCCACGCCACATCATGGGCGCGCCCCGGCAGGGCGACGTCGGGAATCTCGACCCGGTCGGGCACGAACGGGTCGAAGAACCAGCGCCGCGCGGGGTCACGCTCCTTCTCCTCGAACTCGCGCTTGATGGCGCGCAGCTTCTTGCGCAGTTCGATGCCGAGCCGGAGGGTGTCGTCCCACAGCACCTCGCCGGACTTGCCCTTCATCATCTGCGCGCCGACGTCGAGCGAGGCGAACAGCGGATAGAACGGCGAGGTCGAGGCGTGCTGCATGAAGCCTTCGTTGAAGCGGCGATGCTCGACGCGCCGGCGCTGGCCCTTGATGTGGCGATCGCGCACATGGATCTGGCTCGCCTGGCTGAAGCTGGCAAGCTGCTTGTGGGCGGACTGCGTCGCCACGATGCCGGGCGAATTGGCGCCGAGCGCTCTTAGGCCCATGGCGAAGCGATGCTCGTAGAGCGGGTGGAATTTCATGAACCCCGCCCACGCCTCGTCAAACAGGATGTAATCGCAGAGCGGGCCGATGCGCTCGACCACCTTCTCGGCGTCGAGAATGGTGCCGTCATAGGTGCATTGCTCGATGACGGCGACGCGGAACGGCCGCGGCTTCAGCCACGCCTCCTTGTCCTTGACCAGCGGGTGGGTGCGGATGCGCTCGCGCAAAGCCTGCTCGTCGAAAGCGTCGGCGTAGATCGGGCCGATGAGGCCGTGGGCGTTGCGGTCGGCGGGCAGATAGATCGGCAGGCCGCCGGAAATCAGCAGCGCGCCGTGGTGGGCGGCCTTGTGGTTGTTACGGTCGAACAGCACGAGATCGCCGTCGGCGATCAGGTTGCCGAGCACGATCTTGTTGGAGGACGAGGTGCCGTTGAGCACGAAATAGGTCTTCTCGGCCCCGAAAATCTGCGCCGCCTCCTTCTGCGCCTTCAGCGCCGGGCCTTCGTGAGTGAGCAGGTCGCCGAGTTCCAGCACGGAATTGTCGAGATCGTCGCGGAAGATCGCCTCGCCCAGATGCTCCATGAAGATACGGCCGATCGGGCTGCGGCTATAGAAGATGCCGCCGTTGTGCCCCGGACAGGTCCAGAGCTGGTTGCCCTGCTCGGCATAATCGACCAGCGCACCGAAGAATGGCGTCTCCAGCGTTTCGGCGTACTGGGTGAGCCGGCTGACGAGATTGCGCGCCGCATCAGGGCTTTTGTCGCGACCGAAGTCGATCCGGAGATAGAAGGACCGGTGATCATCCGTCATGCAGCCGACCTGCCGGATGGGCTGGCAGCGCATATGAAGCCGCTGATCGAATGGCATTTTGC
>Ga0134128_10008662_pt1 | contig 12249 bp, 10 predicted proteins | sample KB31754_FD_96462 | JGI IMG/M metagenome (GOLD analysis project Ga0134128, IMG submission 96462) | Terrestrial soil microbial communities with excess Nitrogen fertilizer from Kellogg Biological Station, Michigan, USA - KB3-175-4 | ecosystem: Environmental > Terrestrial > Soil > Unclassified ...
CCCGGCAGGCGACTCGCCCTTGCTGCGGCTCTCGATCGCGGTGACGGTCGCGGCGACCGCCCGCAGCAGATCCGCACCGGACGCACCGGACGCACCGGGCGCACCGGACGCCCCCGGCTCCGCAAGTGCGAGCGCCACCGCGCGAAGCGCGGCGGCCTCCGACGGTCCTGGCGGCTCATGCGCGGTTCCCACCGGCGCCCAGGCGTCAAGCAGCCGGCCAAGCCCGGTCGCCCGGTACCAGCCGGGGGATCCGGCGCGCTCAGCGGGCAGGGCAAGCGCGGCGGACGCGCCGCGCAGCTCGCCGGTGAGCGAATTGCCGAAGGCCGCCCGCAGCCGCGTGGTGTCGTCAATTCCGGCCGCGGACACGAGCGCGGCGGCGAACGCCTGATAAGGATCGGAACCGGACCCATCAGCAGAAACGCCAGGCAGCACCCGGAGCAGCGTGCGCGCAAGCGGCCCCTGCGCGACCCAGCGCAGCGGCAGCCCGAGGATCCCGGGCAGCGCGACGCCGCGGTCGAGGTTGTCGACACCGGTCAGCCGCAACGCTGCGGCCACGCCAGAATCGGGGGAGTGGGCGATGCCGAGCGCACGGGTGTAGGCAGGGTCGAGAGCTGCGGAGTGCACCCGCTCCAGTTCGAGCACGCGGGCGATGTCGAAGTCGAACGCGCCGAGAATGCTCAGGTCCTGGTCGATGGCCTCGGCAAGGTCGACGGCGCGTTCCCTGGCCCGGATGATGGAGTCGGCGAGGCCGAGCGCGATGGCTTCGGCCAGGGCATGCGCGGGAGCCATGTCGAGGGTGCGGATCAGGTCAGGCGCCGCGGCACGGGTCCGCGCGATCGCGTCGGAACGGGTGAGTTCGAGCGCGTGCGCGTGGGCGAGCACGATGGCACTGGCGTGCGCGTGCATCAGGTCAACGGGGCGTCCTTGTGAGTTGGCGCGGGCCGCGATGTCGTCGGCCAGGGCGCGGCTCAGGGCACGGACATCCTCGAGGTCGCGGATGATGGCGAGGGCGACGTCGAGGACCGCGGCGGTCAGCACCTGCGGAAGCAGCGACGTGTTCCTGGCGTCCGCGGCGACCGTCTGGCGCAGCGCGGCGCCGGCCAGCTCGTGCGGGTGCGCCAGCCCAGGCCGGACCCACAGGCCAGCGCCAGGCACCAGGCCAGCGCCAGGCAGCGGGCCGGCCTGCGGCGAAGCGCCGTCGCCCGGCGCGGTCCAGGCGCTGGTGACAACGGAGGGAAGCTGCTGGGCCAGCGGGCCGGCGATGCCCGGTTCCGACAGTTCGCCGGCCAGGGGGAGCCGCACCTCGGCTCCGGTCGCGGTGGCGGTGATCGAGTTCAGCCACTTGACGAACGCCTGCGCCTCGGTGCCCCAGATACCGGCGGCGGGCTGGTCGGCGCGCGGGTCAAGCGCACTGTCGGGCCTTGGAGCCCCGGTGTCGGCAAGGAACAGCCAGTACAGGTCCGCGGGGACGGGCCGCGCGCACACCCGCGTCCCCGCCGCGGTCGTCAGCGTGTGCCTGGTGAGCCGCGCCGCCTGCACCCCGGCGATGAGCCGCCGGTGCGCGGGGGAACAGTCCGGTTCCATCGCCCGCTTGCGTTCGGCGTCGAGGCGCTGGCGCAGCTCGGGATCCATCTCGGCGCCCGCCTCGTCGCAGTCGAAGGCGAGCGTGAGCGCGGGGATCGTGCCGCTGTCCAGGCACGCACGGACGATCATGCTGACGTCGGCGGTCGCCGCGTACAGCAGGATGGTCTCCTGCCACCACGGGTCGCTGACCTCGCGGGCGAGCTCGCCCACCAGGCCGGAGTTGGCGCTGACGTGCCGTGCGGCCAGGTACTCCTGGAACGTCAGGTGCGTGAAGGCGTGCCGGCCGTGCGGCGACTCGGCAAGCAGGCCGTTGCGCGCGATGTCCGCGAGGAACACTTCCCCGGTGACCGACGAGGAGAAGCGCCGCAGCTGCGGCTTGAGGATGCCGAGTACCCGCGAAGCGGGCAGCGCGGTGACGTGATCAGCCATCATCCGGTAGGCGAGCGCGGCGAGCAGCATCTGCTTGGCGGGCCAGGAGACGAGCTCGGGCAGGTCCTTGGCCTGGGCCCGGCGGGAAAGCAGGACCTGGCAGATCTCACCGTACAGATCGGCGCGGCTGCCGGGCAGCGCGCCGCGGTAGCGGTGCGCCGTGGCGATCATCGTCAGCAGCAGCGGATTGACCGCCAGCTCCTGAAGCGCCGGGTTCTCCCGCAGCAGCGAGGCGAGGCGAGTGGCGGAGTCACGACCCCGTTCCGCTATAGCACGACGCGCCGCCCGCCCGGAGGAGCTCGACGTCGCATGCCGTTCCGCGGCCAGGTGCCAGCGGTCGAGGAACACCCGCACCTGCTCGGGTGTGAACGGCCGCACCACGTACCGGTCCGCCTGAGACGGCAGCGGATCGGCGTCGCCGTAGCACCGGGAAGTCACCACGAAGTCATCGCGCGGATAGGCATCGATCTGCCGCTCGACCCAGCCGGCCACGGCGCGGCGGTCTTCCGCGCGCGCGACCTCGTCCAGGCCGTCGAGCAGGATCAGGCACCGGCCCGCCTCGAGCTGCCGCTCCCACCAGCCGCCGCCATCCCTGCCAGGCCCGCTCGGCGAAACCGCGACCGCGGCCCGCACGATGTCAGGCAGCGCGACAGCAGGGTCGGCCACGATGGCGTCGGCGTGCTGCCGCAGCGCGAGCAGCACCGGCACGCGCTTGCGGTTGAGCCGCCCGCGGTCGAACAGCCGGGCGCTGCGCCGCGCGGCCCGCGCGAGCAGCGTGGTCTTCCCGCTGCCCGGCCGCCCGATCAGCGCGAGCACCGCGCGTTCCTGGCTGCCGAGCAGCTGGCCGAGCGAGTACCGGTTCGACGCGTCCGCCGCCGCTTCGCCGTCCGGCTCGACGGAAGCCGGATCAGGCGCCCTGCTGACCAGTGCGACGTCGACGTAGACGTCGTCGAGTTCGGGTATGTGATCGCCGCCGGTGGCGAGATCCTGCACGTCAACGTACCGGAGCGAGTCCTGCACCCACCGGCGGTACCGGCTGCCGTATCCAGGCAGCCATGCTGTCGCGCTCAACTAAGCCCTCCAGCCCCCGACTGCGCCGACGGATATCGATGTCGCTTCCTGTCCCAGCGTTCCCACAGCGGCGGCCGGGTAACTCACCGCAGGTCCGCGCGCCGGGCACGTACCGCAGGACAAAGGTACCGAACGGTGCAGTACGGTGACACGTCCCCCCCGCGCCGCCTACCGTGCGCGCAGCAGTCTGCGATGCGAGCGCCTGGTACGCCGGGACGCCGCGGTAACCGCTGAGTCGGCATGGCGCAGTGCCCTGGACGACCGGGACGCGGGATCACGGCGTTCGGCGGCGGTCGCGAGGCGGTGCACAACGGTCCGCGTGAGCGGCAGTGCGACAGACAACAGCAGCCAAAGGCGCAGCCGACGGGTAAAGAACAGCCACATCTGCATCACCTTTCTGGAGAAGGTGCGTATTGCGCTACCCCCGGTCCGGAGCCGAAACCGCCACGCGGCTTCCGGCCCGGATACGCGCTTGCGTTACTGAAAATGTTTCAATGAGCTGTGCAGGCCACTGAGCCGGGCGGCGCCCGGCAGGAGAAGGTGACGATCCGGCAGGTCGCCGCGGCGGCGGGGGTCTCGATCGCCACGGTGTCGCGCGTGCTCAACGGGCACGCGGACGTGTCCGCCGAGACCAGGCAGACGGTCGAGCGCGTGGCGCGCGAGCGCGGTTACCAGGCCGCGGGGCGGCGGCAAGTAAACGGACAGCCCACCCGCCTGATCGGCGTCACGACACCGCTGGTGCATCCCGGCTACTTCGCGCAGATCCTGTCCGGCGTGGCGGAAGCGCTGTACGAGCACGGCCTGCGGACCATGCTCTGCCCGACCAGCCATTCGCACGAGCGGGAGACCTCGCTGCTAGAGCAGCTGATCAGCGGCGACGCCGACGGCGCGGTCCTGGTGCTGCCCGAGGAGTCCGCCGCTGAGCTGCGCGGGCTCGCGGCGCACGGCTTCCCGTTCGTGGTGGTGGACCCGCATGCCGCTGTTCCCGACGGCATCCCCGTCGTCTGCGCCGCGCACTCATCCGGCGCCACGCAGGCGACGAGGCACCTGCTTGCCCTCGGGCACCGGCGGATCGGCGTGATCGGCGGCCCGCGGGGCTGGGTCGCGACGCAGGAACGGCTGCGCGGCTACCACGCGGCGCTGGCCGGCGCCGGCGTGCTGCCCGACGAGTCCCTCATCCGCTATTCGAATTTCCGCATCGACGGCGGCCGCGAGCAGGCGGCCTCGCTGTTCGAACTGCCGGACCCGCCGACCGCGATCTTCGCCTTCAACGACGGCATGGCCGTCGGGGTCATGCAGGAGGCCGCGGCGCGCGGCCTGACGGTGCCCGGCGACTGCTCGGTCGTCGGCTTCGACGACACCATGGAGGCGACGGTCGCCGTTCCCGCGCTCACCACGGTCCGCCAGCCGCTTGCCGAACTTGGCCGCACCGCGGTCAGCGTGCTCCTTCGCCAGCTGAGCAACAGGCGCTTCGAGCCGCTCCGCATCGAGCTGGAGACCCGCCTCGTGGCCAGGGACTCGTCGGCGCCGCCGCGCTAACCAGCCGCCTGCCGCCGCGGCGGTCAGCCGCCGGCGCCGACGCGCTGAAAACGGCCCATTGACCGCCCCGCATCGCGCTGTTACGTTCATCCGGAAACGTTCCGGTAACTTTACCGACATTTCCGGGAGTAGCATGCGCACAAACTTCTCCAGCCGCCTGCGGTGGGCATCGTCGGTTGCCGCCATCGCGGCAGCCGTGACCGCGGCCTCCATGCTGTCCGCCGTGAGCGCCTCGGCGAGCACCACCGCGGGCCGGTCCATCGGCCCGGGCACCAGGTTCTTCGTGCCGCTGCCGCCCAACGGCGCGCCGCAGCAGGTCGCCGCGCTGCTCAAGGCACACGATCTCAAGGACGCCGCCCTCATCACGAAGATGGAGACGACGCCCAGTTCCGTCTGGTTCACGAGCGGCACTCCCGCGCAGGTCAAGCAGAAGGTTCAGCTGACCATGGCCGAGGCGGCCGTGGAGCGCGCGGTGCCGGTGCTTGTCGCCTATGACATCCCCGGCAGGGACTGCGCGCAGTTCTCGGCGGGCGGTGCGCTGAACCTGGCCGACTACGAGGCCTGGATCAGCGGGTTCGCCAGCGGCATCGGCAACCGCAAGGCGGTCGTCATCCTGGAGCCCGACGCGCTCGGCCTGCTGCCGTCGAACTGCGGGCTGCCGGCGTCGACCTTCCCCTTCACCGACGCCGACCGGCTTGCCGAGCTGCAGTACGCGGTCAACGCGCTTGAGGCCGACCCGGGCACGAGCGTCTACCTGGACGCGACGCACAGCGGCTGGCTGGCAGTGCCCGACATCGCGAAGCGCCTGCTCGCCGCGGGCGTGCAGCAGGCGCAGGGCTTCTTCCTGAACGTGTCGAACTACCAGCAGGACCCGAACCTCACCGACTACGGCACCTGGATATCCGACTGCATCGCGATGGTGACCAACCCGTCGAACTTCGCGTACGGCCACCCGGAATTCTGCGCCAGCCAGTACTTCCCTGCCACCGCGTCGGACTTCAGCACCTGGGGGCTGACCACGCAGTGGTACGCGGACAACATGGGCAGCTCGGTCGCCACCACCCACTTCGTCATCGACACCAGCCGCAACGGCGACGGCCCGAACAACATGTCGGCGTACGCGGCCGCTCCCTACAACCAGCCGGCCAGCGTGATCGGCACGCTGGTGTCGGGCAGCTGGTGCAATCCGCCGGCCTCCGGCCTCGGGCTCAGGCCCACCGCCAATACCGGCGTCCCGCTGCTCGACGCCTACCTGTGGGTCAAGACGCCAGGCGAGTCCGACGGCCAGTGCGACGCCGCGGGCGGCGTACGCGCCTGGGACTACACGGCCTACACGCAGCCTGGCTGGCCGACCGACGCGGCGAGCCAGGCGCAGTTCGACCCGCTGTGGGGCATCGTCGACCCGATAGCCGGCGCCTGGTTCCCGCAGGAGGCACTCCAGCTGGCCCAGGACGCCAACCCGTCCCTGGGGTAGCCCGCCGCTAAAGATCAATACCAGCATCCGGCTTACTCACCAGCCACCGGATACTCTCGGGCCGGAGCCGCGCTTTATCGCGGCCCCGGCCCGACTCCGTCCAGTCTGGGTAGCGTTAAGCCTCATGTTCAAGGACCTGCACCGGAGCGCCAAGGACTTTGAACTCATGGGCCGGGCCATGGGTTTCGCCGCGCTGGCCATGCTCACCGTGTTCCCGCTGCTCGTCGTCGTGGCGGCGGCGAGCGCCGCCACGCACCGCGGCGTGGCCGAATGGGTGGTCTACGGCATGGGCCTGAGCGGCCCTTCCTCGCGTGCGGTGGTCAAGCTGTTCTCCGCGCCGGACAAGGTCCTCAGCACGACGAGCACGTTCAGCCTGGTGCTGCTCGGGGTCTTCGGCGTGACGTTCGCGAGCAGCGTGCAGGTCTCCTTCGAGAAGATCTGGGAGCTTCCCGCCGGGCCGTGGCACAGGATCTGGCGTCAGGTCGTGTGGCTGGCCGTCTTCATCGCCTACCTCTACGCGGCAGCCACCGTCGGCTCCCCGACACGGCCCGCGCCGGCCGAGACGGTGCTCCGGATCCTTGTCGCGATAACGCTCGGCACCGCGTTTTTCTGGTGGGGGCTTCGCTTCCTGACCGGCGGCCGGGTGAGCTACCTGGCGGCGCTGCCGGCCGCGGTGGTCACCGTGGGGTTCCTGGCCGGCCTGCGGGCCTTCTCCGCCCTGGTCTTCCAGCCGCTCATCGCCTCGAACGCGGTCACCTACGGCGCGCTCGGCGCGGTGCTGATGGTCCAGTCGTGGCTGGTCGGCGTCGGCTGGGCCGTCTACGGCGGCCAGCTGGCCGGCCGCTGGATCTACGAATCCTGGGTCCAGCCCTGGGCAGACAGGCGGCGGGCCCGCGGGCAGCCGCCGAGTAGTAGCCAATATTGAGCCTTACGCCAAAGACTTCACCGCCGTCACCGCTGCCGCTGGCGATCAGGCGGTGCTCCTTGCGGGCGTGCGCGCGGCAGAGCCGATGACGGCCGCGGCCGCCCGGGCCAGGGCCGCGACCGGCAGGGACGTGCTGCGGGCGGGCCAGGCGAGCAGCAGGCCGACAGGCGGAAGGTCGGTCACAGGAACGGTGACCAGGTCGTCGCGGAGCGGCCTGGTCAGCACCCGGGGCAGCACGGCGACGGTGCGTCCCAGGGCGATCAGGTGCATCAGCTCGGCGAGGCTCCTCATCGCGGCGGGGTCGTCGGGTTTCTTGTGCAGGTTCTCGCCCGCCAGGTCGGCCATCCCCAGGCTCGCCCGCCGCGCGAGCGGGTGGCAGGCGGGCAGCACGGCGACCGGTGACTCGGTCAGCAGCGTCTCGGTGTCCAGCCCGTCAGTCTCGTCGGGCGGCGCGTAAAGCAGCGCGGCGTCCGCCAGCCCTTCGCGCAGCATGCGGGCGGGGTCGGCACCGAAGACGACTTCGAGCGGCAGCGTCGCCGGCTCGCGCTGGTAGGCGGCGATGATGGCCGGGAGCAGGCCCGCGTCGCCGCCGGGCTTCATCGCAAGCACCAGCCGCGGGTCGCGGGCGCCGGCCCGCTGCGTGCGCAGCGCCGCGGCGGACACCGCCGCGAGCGCGACCCGCGCCTCGCGGCGCAGTACCTGGCCTGCCTCGGTCAGCGTGACCGCGCGGCTTGTCCGCTCGAGCAGGCTGACGCCGAGCCGGCGCTCCAGTTGCCTGACCGACTTAGACAGCGCTGGCTGCGCGATGCCCAGCCGGGCCGCGGCGCGGCCGAAGTGCAGCTCGTCGGCCACGGCAAGGAAGTACGCCAGTTCCCGCGTCTCGAGCCGGTCCATTCCTTCAGGTTATCGGTCGCGGCCAGGCCGGTCTTGGACGCGGCGGCCCGGCGGTGATGGGCTGAGGCCATCCCGCCCGCACCAATGTCACTGAAGGAGATCACCATGCCCGCGATCGCACTCGTGGCCGCCGGGGCCCGGCTGGGCCTCTCTCTCGGAAAGGTCTTCGGCGGTCACGGCTTCGATGTCGCGCTGATCGCCCGCTCGCCGCGGCGGCTCGGCGAGCTTACCGGGAGACTCGCGGCCGAAGGCATCACCGCGGCCGGCTTTCCGGCCGACGTGACCGACCGTCCCGCACTGGCCGCGGCCCTGGGCAGGGCAGCGCAACGGTTCGGCGCGATCGAGGTCATGCACTACTCCAGCCAGGGCGCGGGAAGTGCCGAGGAGCTGCGCACCACCGGAGCGCTCGACGTCACCGTGGAGCGCCTCATGCCGCAGCTGGAAAGCATCTGCTATGGCGCGATCACCGCGACACAGGCGGTGCTCCCCGCCATGCTGGCCGCCGGCGCCGGAACGCTGGTGTACACCACGGGCGGCTCCTCGGTGACCCCCGCGCCGGTGTTCGTCACCGCCGGCATGGCCGGCGCGGCCCTGCGCAAATGGGCCCTCACCCTCAACGGCACCCTGGCGGGCACCGGCGTCTACGCAGGACACGTCGCGATCGGCACCTGGATCGCCGGCACGCCCGGTGCCCCGGCCGGCGTTCCGCTGAAGGAACCCGGCGACATCGCACGCGGCTACTGGGAGCTGCACACCCGCAGGGAGCCAGCCGAGCACCTCGTCTCCGCCTGAGCGGATGGCGCAGACGGTTAGAATTGGCAAATACGCATGAAGGATGTATTCGTCGGTTATCGCGGGAACTTGGGCAGCCGCCTGCATGGGAGCCGGTTGATGGACAGCGGAGGGACGGGCAGCGGCCAGCTGTTGTCCGGCATGGAAGATTCCGCGGGCGACGCGGCCGTGCTGCGCATGCGGCTCGGCGGCCAGCTGCGGCGCTTCCGCGAAGCCGCGGGCATCACGCCAGAAGAGGCCGGCTTCGAAATTCGCGGCTCCCGGTCCAAGATCAGCCGACTGGAAAACGGCAGGGTCAAGCTGAAGAACCGTGATGTCACGGACCTGCTCACCCTGTACGGCGTGCATGACCAGGCCGTGCGATCGAAGTTCCTCGCACTTGCCATGCAGTCCAATGAGCGGGACTGGTGGGCGGAGTACGGCGACATCCTGCCCGGCTGGCTCGAGACCTACCTCGGCCTCGAGGCCGCAGCGACGATCATCCGCGGTTTCGAGGTGCAGTTCGTGCACGGGCTGTTCCAGACGGCGGATTACGCGCGGGTCGTCGCGGGCATCGAGCGCAAGACGCCGCCCGAGGAGGAGGAGCGCTGGGTCAGCATGCTCCTGCGGCGCCAGGAACTCCTCGGCAGGCCGGATTCGCCCAGCGTCTGGTCGGTGATGGACGAGGCGGTCCTGCGCCGCCCGGTCGGCGGCGCAGCGGTGATGCGCGCCCAGTTCCGGCATCTCATCAAGGTGGCCGAACTCCCGCAGGTGACCCTCCAGGTCATCCCGTTCGCCAGGGGCGCGCATGCGGGCGGGAACGGATCGTTCACCGTGCTGCGGTTCGAGGAACGGGACCTGCCCGACGTTGTTTACCTCGAGCAGCTCACCAATGCCGTTTACCTGGAGCAGCGCCCGTACGTGGAGCGCTACCTCGAGGTCGCCGACGAGATCAGCAGCCAGGCACTGACCCCGGACGAGACGGTGCGGCTCATCGAGCAGGCAGCCCGCGATACCTGACGACACGTAAAGAAAGGCGCTCACGATGGCCACGGACGAGGCACCCACCGCAGGTGAGGGCACGGCCGGCAAGAGCAAGCGACCGTCATTCGATACCAGGGTGGCGAACCAGGCGCGGATCTACGACTACCTGCTTGGCGGCAAGGACAACTACGAGGTAGACAGGATCGCGACCGACGCCGTGCTCGCCATCTACCCGGGGCTGCTGTTCAACGCGAAGGCGAACCGGGCGTTCCTCGGCCGCGCCGTCCGCTTCCTGGCCGGCGAGGCAGGGATCCGCCAGTTCCTCGACATCGGCACCGGCATACCGACGGCGGGCAACACCCACCAGGTCGCGCAGGACGTGGCGCAGCAGTCCCGGGTCGTGTACGTGGACTACGACCCGGTCGTGCTCGCGCACGCGCGTGCCCTGCTGACGAGCAACGAGGCAGGCGCCACCAAGTACATCGATGCCGACCTGCGCGACACCGGCACGGTCCTCGGCCAGGCGCGCCAGCTGCTCGACTTCACCGAGCCGGTGGCGATCACGCTGCTGGCGATCCTGCACGCGATACCTGAAGACGACAACCCGCACGCGATCGTGGCCGAACTGCTCGACGCCGTGCCGCCTGGCAGCTACCTCGCACTGTCCCACATCGCGTCGGATCTGCTCGACGTGGCAACCCAGCAGGGCATGACCGGCGTCTCGGACCGGATGATCCAGCAGGACTTCACCTTCCGCTCCCATGACGAGGTAGCGCGATTCTTCGACGGCACGGACCTGGTGCCACCCGGCCTTGTCCGGATCGAGGAATGGCGCCCGGCACCCGGCGCGGCCGACACGGCACGCTCGTCCCTGTGGACCGGAATCGGCCGCAAGCGCTGAAGATCAAGCGGTTAACCGAGGTTAGACAGGTCGATCTCGACTGGGAACGGCACGCTTGCTTTGACGATCCCGGTGAATACATCACCATCGCGATACCGTCTGCTCGCAGAGTCGAGCAGGTAGGAATACACCACCGGGATGCCTGCCGGAGTCAACTCCACGCGCCAGTAGAAGGCGATGCCCGAACGCGCATACTGGTCGAGCTTCACGACCCGGTCGGTTGTTTCTGAGCCCGGCGAGACGATTTCCGCGACCAGGAGCACATGTTCCGGCCGCGTGGGCGTTACGTCGATTGTGTCGGCCCGGTACACGACCACATCCGGACGTCGGTTGGTCAGCGGAACGTCCTGCAGCCGAACATCGAAGTCGGTGTCGGCGTTCCAGTCCGGCCCGGCCGCGGCATCGAGGGCGTTCGCAAGGATCCGGGCGAGGCGGTTGTGCCGCTTCGACGCGCTTGGGCTCACGACGACCATCCCGTCCACGATCTCGATCCCTGCGCACTGCTCTTCAGACCACGACTCGTACTCTGCCGCCGTGATCTGCGAGTGCATCCACTCCGGAGCGATCATGTCCACGCTCATGCGGTACCCCCTGAGCCCTCGATAGGTCGCGCGCGCGAGCATCGTTATCGTACCGTGCCGGCACTGGCCGCGCTTGCGGCCAGGCGGCGTGAACTAGCCGGCAAGCTCACCGTCGCGGGCATGACAGCGGAGCAGGCGGCAACCCTGGGCCCTGCCGCCCGCGTCACCGTGTTCACCTGGCCGCCCGGCCCTCTTCCGCCATGCGCAGGCGCTTGCGCTCAAGCTCGATGATGCGGCGCTCGCTCTCGGCCTGCGCCGCCACTTCCCGCGTGGCTGCCAGATCGGAGATGTCCACGGCGTCGGGTGTCATGTCCTTGAGGTCGCTGCGGCGAGCGTACGCGTCGAACTCGGCGCGCTTGACGCCGAGTACCTCGAGGATGCGCTGGTCGACGCTGTCCTCGGCAAGCAGCCGGTGCACGTCGACGCGGCGCACCTGGCCCAGGCGGTGGGCGCGGGCGATCGCCTGTTCCTCGATCGCCGGGTTCCACTGCGGTTCTGTGATGATCACAACCGACGCGGCCTGGATGTTGAGGCCGGCGCCGCCGGCCTGGACCTGGGCGACGAGGACCGGGGGGGAGCGGCTGACAGCTCTCTATAACGACGTTCACAAGGAGCCCATCGCAGACCCGGAGGTCGTCCGACTCCGGGAGATTCATGTCGAGATTGACGAGGCTGTTCGCGAGGCCTACGCGCAGGACGAGGAGCGCGACCCGGCGATCCGCGCCTTCGAGGGGAAGGTCGCATCCGCCCCGCTGCCGTCCTGGCGCGAGATCGACCTAGCTCACGGCTTCCACGACACCCCGCAGGGCCGGCGCTTCACGATCAGCCCCCAGGCGCGCACCGACGTCCTGGACAAGCTCCTGGCACTCAACCACTACCGCCACCAGCAGGAGCTAACGAGCGGTGTCCTCAATAAGAAGAAGCCCCGCTCCAAGCCGAAACCTGCCGTCCAAGACGCCCCCGCCCTGCACGACGGCACCCTCTTCCCCCCGCCGGACACCCTCTTCTAGCGGATGGTGTCAAGGAACTGCTTCCACGCGGCGCCGCCGAACGTCAGCGTCCCGCCGTCACGGTCAGCCGTGTCGCGGACCAGCAC
>Ga0134128_10008664_pt1 | contig 12248 bp, 11 predicted proteins | sample KB31754_FD_96462 | JGI IMG/M metagenome (GOLD analysis project Ga0134128, IMG submission 96462) | Terrestrial soil microbial communities with excess Nitrogen fertilizer from Kellogg Biological Station, Michigan, USA - KB3-175-4 | ecosystem: Environmental > Terrestrial > Soil > Unclassified ...
AACCGCCCGGATAGCGAGGACGGAGGCCATCATCCAAACCACGATTTTCTCGCATCCGAAGCCAGCAAGCTGGGACTTGAATTTGCCTACCTGCCGGTTGTGCCAGGACAAATCAATGACAGTCACGTTGCGCAGTTCAAGACACTCATGAACGAACTGCCTAGTCCTACCCTTGGCTACTGCCGTCTCGGGCTTCGCTCCAAAGCACTTTACGAGCGCTCGCGATAAATATCTTAAAATAGGCCGATCCGGGAGTTCGCGTTCATGGCGGTCAGTCCAGCCCCCGCCTAACCGTCACTTTGTTTCGTCTTCCTTGGGGAGAGGGAGAGTACTCATCCTCTCAGCTAATACCTTACTGCTCGTGGGTGGATACCCGCTTTCAATGCGGCAACAGCCTCATCCGCATCCTTCACTGTCTGAAGTCCGAGAGGACAGAAGAAATACCGATAAAGCGCGCGCTGAGGATAGTTCTGGACGATACCTTCGAGATCGACCCATTTCGACAATCCTGCCCGTGCCCAGGTTTTATCGTTGCGCCCATAGGCATAGGTTCTTTTCTCTTCGGTCTGGCAGCGTATTCCCTCGTAGCTCACATTCATCGCACCCGTGGGGGACTTGATGACGAGGGTGTAACGCACGACGCCATCTTCTCCCACTGTAATAGACGCACCGTCGACGTAATGCGTATTCGAACTTGCGGGGCCTGCATCGAATTGCAGCAGATTTTCCTGCTGGGGATAAGGGGGTAATTCCGTCTGCAGCTCAACCCACGGCCGTTCATGATCGAACTCATATTCGAATTTTTGTTGCTGGGCAGAAGCTGAAATCGATGCACTCGAAAGCAGCACCCAGAATATGAGCAGGTAAGTTCTCATCACCCCGCGAGATCCGCGGTAAGGTCATCCATCAAAGCATTCCGCGCTGCCGCATCCACTTCCTGCCCCGGCACTTTATAGGCAGAATGATCGATGCCCATGCTCAAAGAGGCGCCTTCACGCAACGCCTTTATCATTTCCAGCTCCAGCTCGAATCGCAGAAAATGGACGGAAGCGGTCTTTTTTTCATTCTCCCGGTCCAGGTCTTCATCCGCAATGGCATAGACCGGATCGAAGCCGTTCACTTTTACCCATACCTTGTCCTCTATGCCTATCAATTCGGCTAGTCTGGCTACGCGCTCGACAGGATCCGGGTACTCAATCATCATCGTTGCCTTCCAGTTGGTCCCATCCGGCACCAGTGGATTGTAGGATTCCAGTTCCTCCTGGATGCCCGCCTCCTCAAAAATCTTTTCTACCCGCAGCATCTCCTGGATCTGATACCGCATCGTCAACTCATCCTCGAAAATGAGTGTCACGTTCGTGCCGAGATGTACCTTGCGGTTACGTTTGTGCGCCATTACACGCGCACGGAATTCGTGCCGTGACTTTGCGTAATCTTCCAGGGTCATCAGGCTGCTGCGTGTGATCTGAGGCATAATTATTATTTGATCATGATAATGAATAGAGGCAACGCCAGCTGAACATCGGCAGCCGTTCAGGCCAGCCCGTATGCGATGCGCATGAGGGTCAGGGGATGCGCCTTCTGCGCGCTTGTCTCGCCCATACCCTGCTCGATATGGCGACCAGCGATCGCGCAATCTGAACTGATGTAATCAGGGTCATTCTGAGCCATCTGCCTGAACACAGGCCTGCCGATTTTCATGGAGTCGGCAAAGTATTCACTTTTTACGCCCCAGGTGCCATCGTGCCCGGAGCAGCGCTCCACGACGATCACCTTCGTGTCCGGCACCATCTGCAACAGATCTTTCGTCTTCTGTCCGATATTCTGCACGCGCAAGTGGCAGGGGATATGGTAAGAAACCTTGCCTAGAGATTTCTTGAAATCTGTTTTCAACAGGCCATCACGGTTTCGCATCGCCAGATATTCGAAAGGATCGAGCATGGCTTGGGCTACTGCCTTCACATCCTCGTCGTCCGGGAACATGAGCGGCAATTCCTGTTTGTACATGAGCGTGCAGGACGGCACTGCGGTGAGTATTGCATAACCTTCCCTGGCCAGTTTCGCCAGTGGGGGAATATTTTTGTCCTTGAGTTCTTTCACCGCGTGCAAGTCGCCCAGTTCCAGCTTCGGCATTCCACAACAGGCTTCTTTCTCCACCAGCCGCACCGGAATCTCGTTATGGTCCAATATCTTCAATAAATCGTGCCCTATTCCAGGCTCGTTATAGTTGATATAACAGGTGGAATAAATTGCCACTTTCCCGGACGTCCGCTCGCCGTTGCGCACTTCGTGCTCCGCGTTTGGCCGGGCGGTTTTGCGAAATCTGTGACTGTCGTACTCCGGCAATCTGCGCTCTGCGTGAATGCCAAGCATGCTGTCCATCAGCTTGCGCGCGACAGGCGCCTTGTTGATCGCATTGACTGCCTGGACCACGACGGGAATGCTGGCAAGCTTGCCCACCGCGTCGGTGCTAGACAACAGCTTGTCACGGAAATGCACACCGCCTTTTTCGTGCTTGACCGCCTTGGCGCGCAGCATCAGGTGTGGAAAATCGACATTCCATGGATGAGGAGGCACATATGGGCATTTCGTCATGGAGCACATATCGCAGAGATAGCAGCGATCCACCACCTCCCAATATCTCGATTTCTCCACTGCGTCCAGTTCGCCGGTCGACCCCTCATCTATGAGATCGAACAAGCGCGGAAACGCGGTGCACAGATTCACGCAGCGGCGGCAGCCGTGACATATGTCGAAGACACGCTCCATCTCCGCGAACAGCTTGGGTTCGTCATAATATTCCGGGTTTTCCCAATCGATGGGAAGGCGCTTTGGCGCCTCCAGGCTGCCTTCGCGAGTGGTCATGCGTGAAAATGAATGGGGAAATAAAACAGATGGAAATTCAGATGGAAATTCCGGGACAGTACTTCGACGCAATACAAACGGAAGGAACGGGATTCAAACCCGATCCCTTCCGCTTGTGGTGTATAGTCGACTATTGAGTCGCCTGTCGAGCTACTTGTCGAATCGTTAGTCGCCGAGACTGTCCAGAGCCTTTTGGAAGCGGTTGGCGTGAGAGCGCTCGGCCTTGCCGAGTGTCTCAAACCATTCGGCGATTTCATCGAAACCTTCATCACGCGCAGTTTTAGCCATTCCGGGATACATATCCGTATATTCATGCGTCTCTCCCGCAATGGCTGTTTCAAGGTTGGCGCGGGTCGGACCGAACGGCAGGCCGGTGGCGGGATCTCCGCTCGCCTCCAGGTATTCCAGGTGGCCGTGCGCATGTCCGGTTTCGCCTTCAGCAGTGGAGCGGAAAACCACTGCAACATCGTTTTGCCCTTCCACATCCGCTTTGTTTGCGAAGTAGAGATAACGCCGGTTCGCCTGCGATTCCCCGGCAAAAGCCGCTTTCAAATTGCCCTCTGTTTTCGTTCCTTTGAGTTCCATCATTCCCCTCCTGTATCAAATTACCAATAAATAGAGCTTTCCGCCAATGCGGCGGGATATGCGGTTCGAATGAACCGGGGCCCGTACGCATCAGCTCGCTAACTCTATGAGACTATCGAAGGCTACTTGAGTTGTCAACCGCCTATATGCGCTCTTTATATTCCGCCTCTCTGCCGATGCGAACCGGACTGGAAATTCAGGTAAGCAGGTTTTGCGGCTTGCCTGCCACCCAGGCTTCGATATTGTCGACCAGCTGATCGGCAAGAAAACGCATGGCTTCGGTAGAGGCCCAGGCGATGTGAGGTGTCAGGATAAAGTTGGGATGGCGCAAGCCAAGCAGGGGATTGCCGTTTCTGGGAGGTTCCGTCGTCAGCACATCGAAACCGGCGCCGGCGATAGTGCCATCGTCCAGGGCCTGTGCCAGCGCCGCCTCATCCACCAATCCTCCCCGCGCCGTGTTGATGAGCAATGCGCTGCGCTTCATCTTGCGCAATTCGTTCATGCCAATCAGGTTTCGGGTAGCGGGCGTCAGCGGGCAATGCAGAGAGAGGATGTCGGATTCCGCAAGTACTTGATCGAACGGGGTGAGAACCACGTCCTTCTTCTTCCGCGATTCATGATAGGCAAACAGCACCCGCATGCCGAATCCCTGTGCAATGGCGGCAGTGCCGCGCCCAATCGTACCCTCCCCGACAATACCGATGGTGGCGCCAAACAACTCGCTGATCTCATGAGTAAACAGGCAGAACTGCTCCGATTTCTGCCACCTTCCCTGCTCGATCTCCTGCCGGTAAGCAAAAAGATTTCTGCGTAGCGCGAGCACCAGGGCGAATACATGCTCAGGTACGGTATGAATTGCATAATTGCGGATATTCGCCACCGCAATGCCGTGCCTGCGACAGGCTGCAATATCGACAGCATCATATCCGGTAGCCGCAATAGCGACCATTTTCAGCTTTGGCAATTGCGCCAGGGTTTCCTCGCCCAACCCCACCTTGTTGATGATTGCTATGGTTGCGTGCTGTAAATGCGACACCACCTGGTCAGGTGTCGTTTTGGCGTATTCCTCGTACGTATGCTCGAAATTCGGCCGGCGCACTTCCACCTTCAGGGAATCCCTTTCCAGAAAAACGACGTGATGATTCATGTTCATTTCCCTCTTGTGTGAAATTTGTATAGGAAACCGGAATTCCGGTGCCAGTACCGGCAGAATCGGCAGGGGCGGTATTACTCCTGGTTCATTCTCGCTGAAAAAAGACTGGCTGAAACGATCATTGCTCCGCCGGCCCATTCCCTCAGCGTCATGGCTTCATCGGTCAGAAAGTAAGCCGCCACCGCCGCCACCACCAACTCGAACAGCATAATCACGATAGCCTGGTTGGCAGGGGTATGGGTAAGCCCGTATTGCACGACCAGGCTCAGGGCAAATACCGTCAACCCCACCAGCAGCAGGAGCAGAAACGTATAGGCGGAAACATCGACCGATACAGGCAGATCAGGCAGAAGCAGACTGTAACTGAATGCCACCAGGGCAACTCCCACCCATACCGCAACCGATTTTAATTGAACATCATGATACTGGTCTTTTCTACTCAGCACGTTCGCCAGAGCGAACATGAAACCAGCGGATATTCCCATCCAGTCAGCATAGGAGGAAGGCAGCAGGCTGCCTTCCGGTTGCCATAACATGATTATCGCACCTCCCAAGGAAAAAACGATAACCAGGTAGCCGTGCACGCTTAACACCTCGCCCAGCAGGAAGCGCGCAAACACGATGGTCCATAGCGGCGAGAGGTAAAATAACAGCATGACCCGCATGATTTCGCCATGGAGCACACCGAGAACGTAAGCAAGATTGGCCCAGCCTGCGGATAATCCTATTCCGACGAGCAGGCAGGTTTCCCTGTCAAGCACGCGTACGGTGCGCAATTTATGACGAAATACGGCCAGACCGACCAGCAGAGCCACAAGGTAGGTAATAACGGTTGCAGTCGGCCCGCTTACGCCGGCCTGCTCCAATAATCGGTAGGGATACCACAGCAAACCCCAGATCGTGGCGCCCCCAAGCAGGGCAGCGATGGGGAAAGCACTTTGCCCGCCGCTTCGTCCGCCTTGGCTATATTGTTTATTTTGCTTTGTGAGCAAGAGAGCACCCTCTTATAATCCTGCTTCGATCAATCACTCAACCTGGGGAATAGAGCTTTCTTCCCACCGCCTTAAATTGAATCCCAATCTGAACCGCCTGCAACCATACCCTTTTGAGAAACTCACCAGGCTATTTGAAGGAATCGAGCCTGCATCGGCTTTTACCCCGATCAGTCTCCACATCGGAGAGCCCAAGCATTCGACTCCGGATTTCATTCGCCAGGCCTTGACGGAAAATCTGGTGAAAATGGCACACTATCCGGCAACCCTCGGGACGCGGTCCCTGCGCGCCAGCATCGGCAAATGGCTGATGCAGCGCTACGGCCTGCCGGCAATCGATCCCGATACCGAAATCCTGCCGGTCAACGGCAGCCGCGAAGCATTGTTTTCTTTTGCGCAGGCAGTGATCGATTCTTCCAGGTCCGATGCAATTGTAATTTGTCCGAACCCGTTTTATCAGATATACGAAGGCGCTGCCTTGCTTGCGGGCGCAACACCCCGTTTCCTCAATACCCTGCCCGAGAATGATTTTGCGCTCGATTATGCTCAGTTACCGGATGAAATATGGGCGCGCACCCAGCTTGTGTATGTCTGTTCGCCCGGCAACCCCACTGGGCGGGTAATGTCGATGGATGAATGGCGCCATCTGTTCGAACTTTCGGACCGTTATGGCTTTGTCATTGCATCGGATGAGTGTTATTCTGAAATCTATTTTGATGAAGCCTCCCCTCCGCTGGGCGCACTCCAGGCCGCCCACCGTCTGGGCCGGGAACGCTTTCCCCGGCTGGTCGTATTCAGCAGCCTTTCCAAAAGATCGAACCTTCCCGGCATGCGCTCCGGATTCGTTGCAGGAGATGCGGCGATCCTGAAAAAATTCCTGCTCTACCGCACCTACCACGGCAGCGCGATGAACCCGGCAGTGCAAGCAGCAAGCGAGGAGGCTTGGAATGATGAGGTTCATGTTGTCGAAAACCGTCGCCTCTATCGCGAGAAATTCAAAGCAGTCATCAAATTACTACAGGGGACACTGCCAGTTTCGCTGCCTGACGCGGCTTTCTACCTGTGGCTGAAAATACCGATGAATGACGTCGAGTTCGCCCGGCAGCTCTATCGCGATTATAATGTCACGGTTTTGCCCGGCAGCTACCTTGCACGGCATGCGGATGGAATCAACCCCGGCGAAAATTTTGTCCGGATTGCCCTGGTGGCATCCGTAATGGAATGCGCCGCCGCTACCGAGCGGATAAAGAAGCTGGTATCCAGCCTGTAGCAGGCACCCTGTAGAGCAGCGATATATCAACAAGAAACCGAAGGAAGACCATGGATCAGCTCCAAAATACGATTGAAGAAGCGTTTGAACGCCGCGCGGAGATTACACCGCGTAACGTCGAAGCGAAGCTCAAGGAATCCATTACCCAGGTACTGGAGATGCTCGACAGCGGCAAACTGCGGGTGGCGGAAAAAACGGACGGTGAATGGAAAACCCACCAATGGATAAAAAAAGCCGTGCTACTGTCGTTCCGCATCGAAGACAACAGCTTCATCAAGGGCGGATTTTCCAATTATTTCGACAAAGTACCTTCCAAGTTTGCAGATTATAGCTCCCGCGATTTTCGTAATGGCGGCTTCCGCGTCGTGCCTCCCGCAACCGTACGCAAAGGCGCTTTCATTGCCAGCAATGTCGTGCTGATGCCCTCCTACGTCAATATCGGTGCATACGTAGATGAAGGCACCATGGTCGACACCTGGGCTACCGTGGGTTCCTGCGCACAGATCGGAAAAAATGTGCATCTGTCCGGCGGCGTTGGAATTGGTGGCGTGCTGGAGCCTGTTCAAGCCAATCCTACCATCATCGAGGACAACTGCTTCATCGGCGCGCGCTCGGAAGTCGTGGAAGGGGTGATTGTCGGCGAAAATTCCGTGATTTCGATGGGCGTATACATCGGCCAGAGCACCAGGATTTATGACCGCGAAACAGGTGAAATCAGCTATGGCCGTATCCCGGCCGGCTCCGTGGTCGTTTCCGGCAGCCTGCCTTCTGCCGACGGCAAATACAGCCTCTATTGTGCAGTCATTGTGAAACAGGTGGATGCCAAAACACGTGCGAAAACCGGTATCAACGAATTGTTGCGCGGCATTTAACGCGGTTGCAAGTAGCGCAGGTAGATTGAATTGGAGTGAAGCACGAGCCAGGAACAACGGTAGGAGGGGTGGAGGCTGAAAGCCGCAACCCATCATCCATCACCGAAACTCGATGGGTTACGCTCCGCTCCACCCATCCTGCGATCTTCGAGGCTTGGCGATATCAAGCCCCATAGAGGTAGCGTACGTAGTACGCTCTAAAGCACATCCCCCCGGTAACTTATATTCCTTTGTCATCATTGCCGTATAAATTCTTTTCTGGAAAATAATCCATGCTCAATAACACGCTGGCGCTCGCGCAAATGCTGATCGCTCGCCGCTCTCCGACGCCTTCCGACAATGGGTGCCAGGAAATCCTGATCGATCGCCTGGAAAAAATCGGCTTCAACATTGAAAGAATACGCTGCGGCGAGGTCGATAATCTGTGGGCCAGGCGCGGAACGGGAGCACCGCTGATTTGCTTTGCCGGCCACACCGATGTCGTGCCAACCGGCCCCCTGGAAAAATGGGAAAGTGATCCATTCGATCCCGTCACTCGAAATGGCAGGCTTTATGGGCGCGGCGCCGCCGACATGAAAGGATCGATAGCAGCATTCATCACCGCGATCGAGGCTTTCGTTGCAGAGCATCCCGATCACGATGGTTCGATTGCGCTCCTGATCACATCGGATGAGGAAGGTATTGCGGTAGACGGTACTGTACGGGTGGTGGAAGCCCTCAAGGCGCGCAATGAACTGATCGATTATTGCATCGTCGGAGAACCGACCTCTGTCGACAAGCTCGGCGATATGATCAAGAACGGCCGGCGCGGCTCCCTGTCTGGAACGTTAACCGTGAAGGGTATACAGGGTCATATTGCTTATCCTCACCTGGCAAAAAACCCAATACACCTGGCAGCTCCCGCCATTGCCGAACTGGCCAATACGAAGTGGGATGCAGGCAACGAATATTTTCCCCCTACTACCTGGCAGATTTCGAATATCAATGGGGGTACGGGGGCAGCCAATGTAATTCCTGGCGAAGTAACGGTATTGTTCAATTTTCGTTTCTCCACCGCTAGCACGATAGAATCGCTTAAAACCCGGGTGCACGAAATTCTCGACCGGCATAACCTCGAATACGACTTGCAATGGGAAAATTCGGGCAAGCCTTACCTCACCCCAAGGGGCAGCCTGGTTGATGCGGTCAGTGCCGCCATTCGCGCTGTAACGGAAATCGAGCCCGAGCTTTCCACCTCTGGAGGAACCTCGGATGGCCGCTTCATCGCCGACATCTGCCCGCAAGTGGTGGAATTGGGACCGCGGAATGCAACCATACACAAGATCAACGAATACGTCGAGGTTGCGGATCTGGAACAGTTGCCGCAGATTTACCAGCTCACGATGGAAAGCTTGCTGCTGAGAAGATAAGAATAAAAATGGAGATCACCCATTTCTACGGGCAGGACTGACCCGGACGTACACACACATCATCGCACGACCCGCTCTCACAGCTACCGCAGCATCTCCAGCCGGTGGGGCAGCACTGCTGCGGGGGCGGGCAGACCACCTGGCAAAGCAGTCTACATTGTTGCGGAATGATCCTGGCAGATGCAACGTCCGCAAAAGCTGCATGAGCAGCACGATAAGTATTGCTTGCCATGTACATGGATGCCTCTGCGTTAAATCCTGGCATATTCGCGGTGTTCATTTCTTGCCTCCTCCTTCCGGTTGCTAAGGTTAACTCTATATACTCTCTATATAGTATGGCTGACATTCCCCCTTTCTAATATTTTCAAGCGATTAAAAGATAGACGTTAAACCAGGAGTAATCCGTTCGATAGCGTACGGATAAGCGACATACAGATCATCGAGATCACTTTTTCTCACGGACAAGAATAAATGTTCATTGAAGCCAAAAACCAGCTCCAGACTATCCGCGACGTACTGCGTTTCGCAGTAAGCCGCTTTAACGATGCGGGACTTCATTTTGGCCATGGCTCTGCCTCAGCGTATGATGAAGCAGCTTATCTCATTCTCCACACGCTGCATCTTCCACTTGACCGGTTGGAACCGTTCCTGGACGCCCGCCTCCTTCCGGTCGAGCTGGAGCTGGTCTTGAAAGTAATCGAGCGTCGCGCAACAGAAAAAATTCCAGCCGCCTATCTGACCAAAGAAGCCTGGCTGGGAGATTTCCGTTTTTATGTGGATGAACGCGTGATCGTACCGCGCTCCTTCATTGCGGAATTGCTGCGGGAACAACTTGCGCCCTGGATAGAAGAGCCGGAAGAAGTTTATTCTGCATTGGATCTATGTACCGGCTCCGGATGCCTGGCAATACTGCTTGCGCAGGCGTTTCCCAATGCAGCCATCGATGCGGCAGACATTTCGACTGATGCCTTGCAGGTTGCTGGAAAGAATGTGGCGGAATATGGCCTGGAAGATCGGATCGATCTTATCCAGTCGGATTTATTGACGGCATTGGCAGGGCGCCGCTACGATCTTATTGTCAGCAATCCGCCCTATGTCAATGCGGAAGCAATGGCAGCATTGCCGGAGGAATATAGCCATGAGCCGCAAGGTGCGCTTGCCAGCGGCGAGGATGGATTGAAGGCGACAAAGGTAATACTAGGGGACGCAGCAAACTATTTGACCGACGATGGATTGCTCATTGTCGAAATCGGTCATAACAGGGAAACCCTGGAGCATGCCTTTCCCGATACACCTTTTACCTGGCTGGAAACCAGTGCGGGTGACGCATTTGTTTTCCTGCTGAGGCGGGATCAACTTCCTCGCCATTAGGCTTTGTAACCGACCAGTTCCAGCAGACGCGCTATCTCTGTCTCGTTCAATTCCATCGACTTTCCCCGTTTCAAACGTGAAGGCAGGTTGATAGGACCAAAACGAACCCGCATCAGGCGGCTCACCGTCATTCCCACCGCTTCAAACATTCGGCGCACTTCGCGATTCCTGCCTTCCTTCAATATCACGCGATACCAGTGGTTGGAGCCCTCACCCCCTTCATCCGACAGGTAATCGAACTTGGCCACCCCATCCTCCAACTCAACACTCGAGGTCAGCAATGTTGCCTGTTCCGGCGTCAGCCGTCCGATGATGCGCACCGCGTACTCGCGCTCGACTTCGAAGCGGGGATGCATCAGTCGGTTTGCCAATTCCCCATCTGTAGTGAAAACCAACAGCCCGCTGGTGTTGTAATCCAGCCTGCCAATAGCGATCCATTTGGATGACCTCAACTGTGGCAGCTTGTCGAAAACCGATGGACGGCCTTGAGGATCATCGCTACTGACGATTTCCCCTTCCGGTTTATGATAGAGCATGACGCGGGGCAGACGCCGGGCGGATCTGAAGTGAATGATGCGCTTCCCTACCCTCACGACATCTCGGGCGCCGACCCGATCCCCCACCTGCGCAGTCTTTCCGTTGATCGTCACCTGTCCGCTGGCGATCAATTCCTCCATTTCGCGCCTCGAACCCAATCCTGCCTGCGCCAGAATCTTGTGCAATTTTTGTGTAACAGGTTGAGCGGAGAAGGAACCAGCTCCAGAGTGAGTTGCCGAGGCTGGTTTTATCGATTCCTTCGGCCGGCTTCGTACAGGCGATTGGAGTGATTTGGGTGAGCCTGCCGAAGTTGGCGAAGCAGGAGACTTTGTGATCTTTACAGAGCGGCGTTGTCTGGCCCCATTGGGCGATTGCGATGACCTGGTTTTCATCGCAGTCCCAATTTCAAGCTTTCTGCCAATTTCCAGTTTTCCACGCTACCGAGCGTTCGGATGGCACGAGAAAAACCTGTACTGTTTGTACTGAACCCTTCGTCTCCCGCTCGCACCAACCCTTGGTCTTCCCGTTCGTCCTGAGCCTGTCGAAGGTCGAACAGGCTCAGGATATATCCTCCGGCAGTCTTAGGACAGGTTTGTCGAAGAGTGAACCGATAAAAATACGCCATGACATAAGATAGATAGGGGAAAATACTTCCCTGAATAAACGCTACTTGACTTCCCTGCGCTCGAGAACCGCTTGCGCCAGGGTACCGCTATCCACATGCTCCAGTTCCCCGCCCACTGGCAATCCCCGCGCGATACGCGTGATTTTCAAGCCCTCGTTCTGCAGCATCTCCCCGATATAATGTGCCGTAGCTTCACCTTCCACGGTAAAATTGGTAGCAAGAATGACTTCCTTCACCATATTATCCCGAGTGCGCTTCAACAGGCGATCAAGATTGATTTCCCGAGGGCCGATGCCATCCAGGGGTGAGAGCCGCCCCATCAACACGAAGTACATGCCTTTGTAGCAATGTGCCTGCTCCATCATCAGCAAATCGGCAGGCATCTCCACCACGCACAGCAAAGCAGAATCTCGGCGTTGAGAACTGCATAACTCGCATACGACCTCTTCGGTAAAGTTATTGCATTTTTCGCAATGCCTGACATGTTGCAAGGCGTAATCGAGTGAATCGGCGAGGCAGCGAGCACCCTCCTGGTCGCGCTGCAACAAATGATACGCCATGCGCTGTGC
>Ga0134128_10008665_pt1 | contig 12246 bp, 11 predicted proteins | sample KB31754_FD_96462 | JGI IMG/M metagenome (GOLD analysis project Ga0134128, IMG submission 96462) | Terrestrial soil microbial communities with excess Nitrogen fertilizer from Kellogg Biological Station, Michigan, USA - KB3-175-4 | ecosystem: Environmental > Terrestrial > Soil > Unclassified ...
AGCGCTACCATCGAGCCTCAAATGGAATGGAGACCAGGTCGATGGGGGGTTGAATTTCACTTCCGTTCCGCAGGTGCTGCATGTACAGCTGGCGACGTATTAGGGAGTCGTCGGTGCTCATCGTCCGCGCGGGCTCCATCGTCCCGCTGGGACCGGCCATCGAATACACGGGCGAGAAGCCCGATGCGCCGTTGACGCTGCTCATTTACACCGGCGCGAGCGGTCATTTCACTCTTTACGAGGACGAGGGAACCAACCTCGACTACCGGCGGGGCAAGTACGCCACCGTCGCCTTCTCCTACGACCGGGCAACCGGCACCCTGACGATCGGACGGAGGTCCGGGGAGTTTCCAGGTATGCAGCAGAGCCGAGCGTTCCGTATCCGCTGGATGTCGCCCCGGGGGCGGCCGGGGGACGATTTCACGGCGCCCGCCGACAGCACCGTCCAATACTCGGGTGCTCGGGTGCAAGTCCATTGTGCAGCGTGCGCCGGCGGCGCCGGGAGGCCGTGATGCGGAAGCTTTCTCCCGCAGGGGTCTGCAGCGCGATCGCCGCGGCGTGCATGGTGCTCGCGGGCAACGTGGCCATCGCCGCCCCGCAGCAGCGTCCCTACAAAAACTTCAGTGTCGCGATCTACATCCCGGTGGCCTCGACCCGCCAGCTTGCCGACCCGAAGGCGCTGCAGCAGCAGTTCGAGCGGATCTGGAGCCAGGTTCATTTCAACAAGGTGTATCTCGAGGAGTACCGCAGCGGCGTATTCGCCGATCCGGCCTCGCTCGGGCGGATCGTGAGCTTCTTTCGGGCGCACGGCATCAGCGTCGACGGCGGCATCACGCTCACGGCCGCGGACCAGGGCGGTCCGTTCCGCTCCTTCGATTACGAGAATCCGCAGGATGTCGCGACGGCGGAGCGCGCCGTAAAGATGGCCGCGGGCCATTTCGACACCGTGATCCTCGATGACTTCACCTTCTACAACACGCGCAGCGACGCCGACATCCGAGCCAAGGGCTCACAGAGCTGGACCGATTACCGGTTGCGCAAGATGCGCGACGTCGCGCAGCACGTCATCCTCGGGACGGCCCGCAGCGTCAACCCGCGCGTCAAGGTGATCATCAAGTACCCGAACTGGTATGAGCACTTCCAGGGGCTCGGGTTCGATCTCGATCGCGAGGCACGGATGTTCGACTACATCTATACCGGCACGGAGACGCGCGACCCGGTGGCGACCTATCAGCTGCTGCAGCAGTACGAGAGCTATCTCATCTATCGCTACTACAGCAACATCCGCCCGGACGGCGGCAACCGCGGCGGCTGGGTGGATACCTTCGACACGCGTTACGCCGACCGCTACGCCGAGCAGCTCTGGGACACGATGTTCGCCAAGGCGCCTGAGATCACGCTCTTCAGCTGGGGCCAGCTCGCTTCCGCGGCGCCGGCCATTGCCGGCGAGCGGCCGTGGGCCGATGACCCCACGAGCTTCGACTGGAAGGCCATGACGGACTCATTCCAACCGCCGGTGGGCACCGAGGCCGTGCCCGGCTGGGCGCACGTGGCGGGCTATTCGCTCACCGAAGTCGATGCGTTTCTCGGCAAGCTGGGCTCTCCGATCGGTATCGAGAGCTACAAGCCGTACCAGTCCTCCTCCGATGAGGACTTCCTGCAGAACTATCTCGGCAACATCGGTATTCCCATCGACCTCACACCGCACTTCCCGAAAGGCGCGCCGGTCGTCCTCCTCACGGAGAACGCGGCGCGCGATCCCAACCTCGTGGCCGAGATCGAGGGCAATCTGCAGGCAGGCGGCCAGGTCATCATCACCTCGGGCCTGCTGCATGCGCTCGAGCACAGGGGCATCGGGAACGTAGCCGAGATCAGCTACAGCGGATTGCCCATCGCGGCGCGTCATTATTACGGCACTTTCGGGCCGCATGGGGGCGGTGATCTCGATGTGCCCGGGCGCGACAATGCGCCGGTGATCTTCCCGCAGATCCACTTCTATACCAACGACACCTGGCCGCTGATCCGCGGCGAGGCGTCGGCCAACTCGGTGCCGCTGCTGCTCGAGACCGGATATGGGCGCGGCGAGCTCTACGTGCTCGACGTGCCGGCCAACATGGGGGAGCTCTACGAGCTGCCGCAGCCGGCGCTCGATGAGCTGCGGGGATGGCTGCTCGTGCGCTTCCCGCTGCGCATCGATGCCCCCGCGCTCGTCAGTCTGTTCGCTTACGACAACCATACCTTCATCGTGGAGTCGTACCGCGCGAGCCCGGCCACGGTGCGCGTCTTCGTCAAGGCAGGTGCCTCCAGGCTGGTCGATCTCAGCTCGGGTGAGACCGTGCTGCCGGCACCCGAGACCGTCCCCGGGCCGGCGCCCGGGCAACGGGGCGAGAGCAGCTTCGTGGTACAGCTGCCCCCGCACTCCTACCGCGTATACGAAGTCAGATGAGCAAGCCTGTGCGCAGGACCCGAGGCGGTCGACATGTTGGTCGCGGCGGTCCGGGTGGTGCCCGGCAGCCGGCTGCATCGGCTGATCCCGCATGCGCTCATCTCGCGGCAATCGGCGGCGGAGCCGAGGGCTCCAGGGTGAGAGACACCTGACGAGGAATCGCGCATACTTTGGGCGACTATCCGGGCCAATAGCTTAGGGGGTACCAGAAAATGAGTAGCAAGGGCAATCCGGGGCTCGTGGCGGCGCTCACGGTCGCGGCGACCTTGGGCGGACTGCTGTTCGGCTATGACTCGGCGGTCATATCCGGTGTCACCGACGCGATCACGCAGAACTTCGTCGCCCCGCTGCACCTCTCCGAAGGTACCGCGAACTTCCTTTCCGGGTTCGCGATCTCGCTCGCGCTCCTCGGCTGCGCGCTCGGCGCCGGCATCGCGGGGCCGATCTCGACGCGTCTCGGCCGCAAAGCGGGCCTGCTCATCGCGGGCGTGCTCTTCTTCGTATCCTCGCTCGGCGCGGGCTATCCCGAGTTCTTCTGGAGCATCTTCGGCGCCGTCGGCGCCAATGCGCTGTGGCCGTTTCTCTTCTACCGCGTGCTCGGGGGCATGGCGATCGGCATGGCCTCCATGCTCGCACCCATGTACATCGCGGAGGTGGCGCCGCCGGAGAGGCGTGGGATGCTGGTTTCCTTCCAGCAGATCGCGATCGTCGTCGGCATCAACCTGGTCTACTTCGTCAATTGGCTCCTGCAGACCGGGCATGACCGCACGTATCTCATGACCGTCGCCTGGCGCCACATGCTGGCGTCGGCGGCGATTCCGGCGCTGCTGCTCATCATCTTCATGATGATCGTGCCCGAGACACCGCGCTTCCTGGTGCTCAAGGATCGTGACGAGGAGGCCGCATCGCTGTTGAAGCGCCTGGTGGGCGAGGGCGCAGCGCATTCGAGCCTGCAGGAGATCAAGGCGACCCTCGTCGAGCATACCCGGCCGCTCCTCAGCTTCGGCGCGCTCGTGCTCTTCGTCGGCGTCATGCTCTCCATCTTCCAGCAGGTGGTCGGTATCAACGCGGTGGTCTATTTCGCGCCCCACATGTTCGAGAACATGGGCGCCTCCACCAACCAGGCCTTCTGGGAGTCCGCCACGGTCGTCGGCGTGACGATGACCCTGTTCACCCTGGGTGCCACCTTCACCGTGGACAAGCTCGGCCGCAAGCCGCTGCTGATCACGGGCGCCTTCGTCATGTCGGCGGCGATGATCGTCCTGGGATTCCTGTTCGATCAGCACCTCGTCGCCGCCGCCGGGGAGCACGCGGGCGCGGCGGCGACAGGGTCGTCGTACATAGCCATCGCGGCCGTCATCGTCTACATCATGGGGTTTTCCTTCTCCTGGGGACCGGTCGTGTGGATCATGCTGTCGGAGATCTACCCCAACTCGATTCGCGGTAAGGCGATGTCGATCGCCGTTGCGGCGCAGTGGATCATGAACTTCATCGTCACGCTCACCTTCCCGATGATGGACGGCAACAGCTACCTCAACGACCATTTCAACCACGGGTTCGCCTACTGGGTGTACGGCGTGTGCGCCTTCTTCGCGGCACTCTTCATCATCCGCTTCGTGCCTGAGACCAAGGGTCGCACGCTCGAGTCGATTCAGGAGCTCTGGCACAAGGACCGGCCCGCTGCCGGTGTCGTATCCGGCAAGGCGGCGCAGCCGTAGAAACCTCAGCGGTGATAGCGCTTTCCGATGGAGATCTGACACTCGAGCTGCTGCCCGAACTCGGCGCGGCGGTCGCAACGCTCCGTTACCAGGGACGTGACGTGTTGCGGCCGACGGCCCCCGGGGCGTCCGATCCTTTCGAGACGGCGGCATTCGCTCTCGCGCCGTTCGCCAACCGGATTGCGAACGGCCGTTTCCGGGTGGGCGATCGCGAGCTGTGGATCCCGCGCAATGCGCCGGATCAGGCGCATCCGCTGCATGGCCACGCGTGGCGCAAGCCCTGGCGCGTCGAGTCGGCGGCACGGGACAGCGCGGTCCTCTCCTTCGAGCACCCGGCCGACAGCTGGCCCTGGCGTTACAGCGTCATGCAAACCCTGACTCTGCGCGGGGACAGCCTGGAGGTGTCACTCTCCCTCGAGAACCGCGATGCGACGCCCATGCCAGCGGGTCTCGGCTGGCACCCCTACTTCCACAAGGGACAGGGGGCGACGCTCAGGGCGCATCTGGAGGGCGTATGGCTCACGGACGAGGAGTACCTGCCCGAGCGCCTCGGCCAAGGCACGCGCTTTGGGCAGTGGGGCCGCGGCGATGAGGTGGCGCGGGGCGAGCTGGTCGACCACTGCCATACGGGCTGGCCCGGTGTGGCGGAAATCCTGCTGCCGGAGAAGGGGCTGCGCCTCGCGCTCACTGCGAGCCATGCACTGCGATGGCTGCACATCTACAGTCCCCCGGGGAAGGATTTCTTCTGCGTGGAGCCGGTGAGCCACATGCCGAATGCGGTGAATCGCTCGGCTCCGCCTGCGGTCACCGGAGCGAAGCTCCTCGCGCCGGGAGAGCGGCTCGAGGCGCGTGTGACGCTGAGCGTGGTCGATTCTGAGAGGTGAGCCGGGTGTAGACATGCTCATGGAAGCCGTACCTGTGCGCAAAGTGGGCGCCGAGCTCGGCGAGGGCCCGGTGTGGGTGCAGCGCGAGTCGGCGCTCTGGTTCGTCGACATCAAAGGTCGGCGCCTGCACCGCTGGCACCCGGCAAGCGGCACGCATCGCGACTGGGCTGCGCCGGAGCAGCCGGGATTTCTCGCGCCCCTGTGCGGAGGAGGGTTCGTCGTCGGGCTCAAGAACGGGCTGCACCGCTTCGATCCCGAGGCGCGCGAGTTCGTGCTGCTGGCACGCGTCGAGCCGCACCTTCCGGACAACCGCCTGAATGATGGATCCGTGGGGCCCGAAGGGGGACTGTGGTTTGGCTCGATGGATGATCAGGAGGTCGAGCCAAGCGGTGCGCTGTATAGAATGGGCGCAGACGGCCGGTGTACCGTTCTCGAAAAGGGCTATGTCATCGCGAACGGTCCTGCGTTCAGTCCCGACGGCCGGGTGTTTTATCACACCGATACGACGCAGCGGACGGTCTACGCCTTCGATCACCCGGAGCCGCAGACCCTCACGCGCAAGCGAGTGTTGGTCAGGATCGAAGAGAGCGCCGGCCATCCCGATGGCACCGCGGTGGATGAGGAAGGGTGCGTGTGGGTCGCCCTGTTTGGCGGGTGGGGCGTGCGTCGCTACTCGCCGTCGGGAGAGCTGCTCGCGACTGTGCGCCTGCCCTGCGCCAATGTGACGAAGATTGCTTTTGGAGGGGCCGATCTTCGCACGGCCTACGTCACGACCGCCTGGAAGGGCCTGACGCAGGAGGAGCGGGCGCTGCAGCCCCTTGCGGGGGACCTCTTCAGCTTCGAGGCGCCGGCACCCGGCCAGCGGCCGGTGGAAGCGCAAATCGGCTCGACACACGATTCCCGGAAAGAGACGGCAGATGGCGGCGATCTATCCTGACTTGAAGGGCCAGGTGGTGCTGGTCACGGGCGGCGGCTCGGGGATCGGCGAGGCGATCGTGCGGCAGTTTGCCGTACAACAGGCCAAGGTTGCCTTCATCGACATTGCCGTAGAGCCATCGCGCGCGCTGGTGCGCGAGCTCGAGGCCGCCGGCACGCCCGTGCACTTCGAGCCCTGCGACCTCACCGACATTCCGGCGCTGCAGCGCTCCGTGGCGGCGATCCGCAAGCTCCTGGGGCCCATCCAGGTGCTGGTCAACAACGCCGCGCAGGATGATCGCCATGCCACCGAGGAAGTCACGGAAGCGGTCTGGGATGGCCGCATCGCGGTCAACCTGAAGCACCAGTTCTTCTGCGCTCAGGCGGTGATCCCCGACATGAAGGCCTCGGGAAAGGGCTCGATCATCAATCTGGGCTCGATCTCCTGGATCATCGGGCAGGGCGGGATGGCGGGCTACACGGCGTCAAAGTCGGCAGTGTTGGGTTTGACGCGTTCGCTCGCGCGCGACTTCGGCGTCCACGGCATACGCGTCAACGCCGTAGCGCCAGGCTGGATCATGACCAAACGCCAGCTCGAGAAATGGGTCACCCCGGAGGGCGAGGCGCGGATCCTCGAGCGTCAATGCCTGAAGCGCAAGATCGAGCCTGCGGAGGTTGCGAGGTTCATCGTCTTTCTCGCCTCGGAGGAGGCTAGCGCCTGCACCAACCAGCACTACATCGTGGACGGCGGCTGGGTGTAGGTCAGAGATCCTCCAGGAGAAGCTTTATCTTTCGATCGTAACGCAGCGAGCTCTCGCTTACCTCGACGATGAGGAGTACGTCATCGGGCGACGGACCTGAGAGACCGTACTCATCTTTCCGGTACTTGAGGAGTAGCGGTTTGCCTGCGCGTTCATCCACAAATGCGCAGTTACGTGACTTGCGGGCGCCCGCTGGGGCATACTGGGCCGCAGTCATGGTTCGCCTCATCCGCCACATCGCGTCGATTACCTGCCCGGCTTTCGCGGAAAGCCGGGGCTGTCGTGCGCTCGATGTGGAGATAATCGCGATGAGGACTTCTTTCCATGACTCCAGAAGAAGCAGTATTGGAAGAGACGGCGACGCAGGCGCTCTGTCTGCGGGTCAACGCCGACGCTGATCCGGGCGCGCTCGCACGCGTCCTGACTTGCTTCCAGACCCTCAACGTCGTGCCTCGCCGTGTACTTGCAGAGACCGGCACGACGGGTACCCTGTACATCCGAATTGACGTCACCGGCCTCACGGAACGACATCTTTCGCTGATTGCTGCCAGGATCGGGCAGGTGCCCTGCGTCGGGAACGCCTATTGGCACCGGCTGTAAGAAGCCGGAGAACCTTGGCTGAGCGGCGGTAAGCGCGGTAAAGTGCGCTGAAACGTGCGTCCAGCGCCCAGGAGCCCGGCTCGCCGCGGCAGTCCAAAGCAATAAAATGGCCCCCGTGTCCGAAGCCCAGGAGACAGTCACCCGCGCCGCAGCCCTGCTGCGCTCGACGGTCGTCTGGGACAACCACGGCTGCATGCCGCTGCGCGCCGATGACAGCTTCCTGCCGCAGCTCGAGAGATACCGCAAGGCGGGCGTGACGGTTGCATCGCTCAACGTCGGCTTTGCGAAGATTCCCTGGGCGGAGCATCTGCGGGTGCTGTCCTTCATGCGTCAATGGATTGCCCAGCGGCCGGATGCTTACCGGCTGATCGCGACAGTGGACGACGTGCATGTCTGCAAGCGGGAGGGAAAGCTCGGAATCGTCTTCGACATCGAGGGGATGTGTCCCGTCGAGGGCGATCTGAGCCTGGTACAGACTTTCTACGAGCTCGGCGTGCGCTGGATGCTGGTCGCCTACAACTACGGCAACACGGCCGGCGCCGGATGCCTCGATGAGGCCGATACCGGCCTCACCCGTGTCGGCCGAGCGATCATCGACGAGATGGAGCGGGTGGGTATGGTACTCTGCGTCTCTCACACCGGGGCGCGGACTGCGGCCGAGGCGCTGGAGTACGCGCGCGGGCCGGTGATATTCTCCCATTCGAATCCCAGCGGCGATGCGCCTCAGCCGCGCAACATCCCGGACTCTCTGATCCGGGCCTGCGCCCGCAAAGGGGGCGTGGTCGGCCTGAGCGGCATCGGGCCGTTCCTCGGCGCCGACACGAACCTGGTGCAGAGACTCCTGCGCCAGCTCCGCTATGTCATCGACCTGGTCGGGCCCGCACACGTGGGCCTGAGCCTCGACTATACGTTCGACCGCGCGGAGCTCGAGGATTTCATGCGCCTGAACCCGACGCTCTTTCCCGCGGGGCTCGCTGCGGGCATTCCCATGGTCGAGCCGGAGGCGTTCGGGGAGATCGCCGAGGGACTCGCCCGCGACAATCTGACCGACGAGCAGATCCGCGGCATTCTCGGCCACAACTGGCTGCGCATCGCAACGGAAGTCTGGAAATAACTTGAAAGCACTCATCATCGGCAGCGGCCTCATCGGCATCACCTCCGCCTACTTCCTCGCGCGCCGCGGCTGGGAGGTCACCGTTCTCGACCGCCAGGACGGTCCCGGGCAGGAGACGAGCTTCGCCAACGGCTCGCTCCTGACGCCGAGCATGCCGGAGCCGTGGAATGCGCCGGGAAGCTGGCGGGTGCTGCTGAAGTCCATCGGCCGCTCCGACTCGCCGCTGAAGCTCCACCTGAAGGCGCTGCCGCACCTCGCCGGCTGGGGGACCGGATTTCTGCGCAACTCCAGCGCGGAGCGCTACGAGCGCAATACCGTGAAGAACCTGAAGCTCGCGCTGCATTCTCTCGAGGTGCTGGGGCGCCTGCGGCAGGAGACCGGAATCCAGTACGGAGCGGACTCGCGCGGGAGCCTGCGGGTCATTCGCGACCCCGAAGCGCTCGAGCGGGCGCTCGCCTGGGGGGAGAAGCTGCGGCCGGAGGGCCAGACCTACCGTCACCTGACCGCCGATGAGGTCGTAGAGATGGAGCCGATACTCGCGCCCATCGGCGGGCAGCTCGCAGGTGGCATTCATTACCCGGTCGATGAGATCGGCAACGCCTACAAGTTCTGCGTGGCCCTCGCGGAGCACGCCCGCCGAAGCGGCGTGAGCTTCCGCTTCCGCACGCCCGTCACCGGCATCGAGGTGCGTGCGGGGAGTGTCGCCGCGGTGTTGAGTGGATCCGAGCGCTTCACGGCCGATCGTTATATCGTGGCGGCCGGCAGCTATAGCCCGCTTCTGCTCAGGGACCTCGGCCTCAACGTGCCGATCCGGCCGGCCAAGGGCTATTCGATCACCTTCGAGCGGCCGCCGCTCGATCCGCCGTTTCGCTTACCCGTCGCCGATGATGATTTCCACGCCGTGGTGGTGCCGCTCGAGAATGTCATCCGGGTGGCCGGCACCGCGGAGTTCACCGGTTACGATCTCTCGCTGCCGGAGGCGCGCATCCAGAACCTGCTCACGCTGGTGAAGCAGGTACTGCCGGGCGGAGGATTCGAGCGCGCGCAGGCGAAGCCCTGGTGCGGACTGCGGCCGATGTCGGTCGACGGCGTGCCGATCATCGGGCCGACGCCGATCGGCAACCTCTGGACCAACACCGGTCACGGCCATCTCGGTTGGACCATGGCTGCGGGGTCCGGGCAGCTCCTGTCGGATCTGCTGACGGGAGGCTCACCGGGCGTGGATCCGAATGCCTACGCGCTCGCGAGATTCAGCCACGCCTCATGATGCGCGTGCTGGACGCCGCTGAGATCCGCTCCCGGGCCCCGATGAGTGAGTTCATCGAGTGCCTGCGGCAGGCATTCCGCGACCCACCAACCGCTGCAACACGGCAGTTCGCTCCCATTCCGGGAGGCCGCGGCGAGCGCCTGTTGCTCTGCATGCCGGCGTTCGACGGAACGGGCACCGGCGCCATCAAGCTCGTCACGATATTCCCGGACAACGGCGAGAAAGGGCTGCCTACCATCCAGGCGGCGCTGGTCGTCTTCTCCTCGACGGGCACACCCGTAGCGCTGCTCGATGGGGCCATGGTGACGCGCCTTCGCACTGGCGCAGCCTCGGCCCTCGCCTCGAGCTACCTGTCACGGGCGGACAGTGAGCACCTTCTCGTCATCGGCACCGGAGCGCTCGCGCCCTACATGGCGCTCGCGCACTCCACCATCCGTCCGATCCGAAGGGTCACGGTGGCCGGCAGGCGAGAGGAGCGGGCGAGAGAGACGGCCGCAGAAATCCGCTCCCTGGTTGGGGGCAACATCGAGGTTGGCATCGCAGGCTCGCTCGCCGAGGCGGTTGCGGGAGCTGACATAATCTCCTGCGCGACGAGCAGCGCCCAGCCGGTGCTCGCCGGCAAATGGCTGCGCCCGGGGACCTTCATCGATCTGGTAGGCGGCTTCTCTCCCGGGAAATGCGAGGCCGACGATGAGGCGGTGCTGCGCTCCCGGCTCTTCGTCGACACTTTCGAAGGGGCCCTGGCCGAGGCCGGCGACCTCCTGCAGCCGCTCGAGCGTGGCCTCATCGGGCGCGAGCGCATCGAGGGGGAGCTGTCGGACCTGGTGTCAGGGCGGACCACTGGACGGCGGAGTGCGGATGAGATAATCCTGTTCAAGTCCGTGGGTACCGCGATCGAAGACCTCGCCGCGGCAAAGCTCATCGTGGCGGCAGACGGCGAGCGGAATACGGGAAAAACAGCATAGGGGACAGCTCGTGCAAAGAGACATCCGTGACACGCCGCTCTATCGGGAGACCGAGTCGCTGTACCGAGCTTTCCGGCGGCCCGGCAGCGGGCTCATAGCCGATGCGGTGGAGATCTCGGCGCACGGCTCCCGGGCGGTGTTCGCGGGGTCGCTGATCGACTCCGCCAACGAGGCGGCTTCCCGAATCTGCCTGACCGATCTCGCAAGCGGCGATACCCGGGTGCTGAGCTTCGGCCCCAACACTGACCGCATGCCCAAGCTCTCGCCGGACGGCCGCCAGGTCGCGTTCCTTTCCGACCGGCGCAAGGCGGGCGATTTTCAGCTCTATCTGCTCGATCCCCAGAGCGGGGAGTGTCGCGCCACCCCGCCGGTGGAAGGCTGGGTGGAGTACCTGCACTGGTCGCCGAACGGGCGCCGCATCCTCCTCGGCGTCGCCGGGTACGGGGCGGACCTCTCGGGCGCCCAAGGCGCCGCAGCGAGCAAGATCGCCGGACAGGAGCTGCCCGGGTGGGTACCGGCCGTGGATACGGGCGAGGAGGCGTATCGGTGGCGCCGTGCCTGGGTCTATGACCTCGAGGAGAATCGGGTCAGCCAGTTCAGTCCCGCCGGCAGCAACATCTGGGAAGCCGCGTGGTGCGGCAATGAGGCCATCACGGCGATCGTTTCACCCGGCCCGGGCGAGGGCCTCTGGTACACGGCCCGGCTGGCCGTCATCCAGACGGACGGGGGTGCGAGCCGGGATGTCTTTACACCGCAGGATCAGCTGGGCTGGCCGAGCGCCTCACCCTCCGGGCACCACATCGCCGTGGTCGAGGCGCTCTGCAGCGACCGCTGGATCGTCGCGGGCGACCTCCGGCTGATCGACTCGCGCAGTCGCGAGGTCCGCAGGATCGCGACGAAAGGGATCGACATCACGCACACGGAGTGGCGCTCCGACAGGCATCTGCTGCTTGCCGGACACAGAGGCTTCGAGACCGTCGTTGCACTCTACGATGTCGAGGCAGGCAAGCTCGACGAAGTCTGGAAGAGTGAGGAGATCACGACCAGCGGCTTCTACTCCACGGTCGCCGGGTTCGGCGAGCCCGGGGATTGCGCGCTGGTCGGTGAGGGCTTCCGCCGCGCGCCGGAGATTGCCGTGATTCGCCGCGGCAAATACCAAGCGGTGAAATCCTTCGATCCCGGCGCCGAGGAAGCGCTGTCGGTGCTCGCCTGCATCGAGACGGTGAAATGGCAGGCACCGGACGGCCTGGAGATTCAGGGGCTGTTGCTCAAGCCCTCGGGCAAGGGCCCTTACCCGCTCGTCATGGTGGTCCATGGCGGGCCGGTGTGGCACTACCGGCCCTTCTGGATGGGCCGCCGGAGCGCCGGGTCGCTCATGCTGCTCAAGCGTGGCTACGCGATCTTCCTTCCCAACCCCCGCGGCAGCACCGGACGCGGTCAGGACTTCGTGCGACCCGTGCTCGGGGACATGGGAGGAGCGGACACCTACGACTACCTCTCCGGCCTCGATCACCTCACCGAGCAGGGCGTTGCCGATCCTGCGCGGATCGGCGTGACGGGCGGCAGTTACGGCGGG
>Ga0134128_10008669_pt1 | contig 12241 bp, 9 predicted proteins | sample KB31754_FD_96462 | JGI IMG/M metagenome (GOLD analysis project Ga0134128, IMG submission 96462) | Terrestrial soil microbial communities with excess Nitrogen fertilizer from Kellogg Biological Station, Michigan, USA - KB3-175-4 | ecosystem: Environmental > Terrestrial > Soil > Unclassified ...
AGGTCACGGCGAAGGCGCGGATGCTTTGGCTCGACTATCCCAACCTACCGACCGGCGCTGTTGCGCCGGCCAGCTTCTACCATCAGGTGCTCCAGTTCGCCACTGAGCGGGATCTGCTCGTCGTCCAGGTCGCCGACTTCAGCGAATATGCCTTCGACGGCTACCGCACGATCAGCCTCCTGGAAATCCCCGGGGCGCGTCAGGTCTGCGTCGAGCTGCATTCGCCCGCCCTGACCTACAGCCTGCCCGGCTGGCCGGCCGCCTTTGCGGCGGGCAACGCCGACGCTCTCCGCCTGCTTCGCCACTATCGCCAGCAGTTGCATCGTCTCACCTTCGTGCCCGTCCAACGGGCCCTTGCCGAGACGATGATGCTCGCCGGCGGCGATTGGATCGGGCAGCGCAATCTCATCTATCAGACCCGACGCGACCAGGCGAACGGCGTGCTCGAACAGCTCGGTCTGCAGGTGTGGCGACCGAAGGCAGTGCCCGCCTTGTGGGCCGGCGTGCCGTCCGGCTACACGTCGGAGGAGATTGCCGGTCTGCTGGTCACGCAGACCGGCGTGCAGGTCGCCCCCGGAAACGCGTTCGGGCCACGGGGCGAAGGCTATATCTTGCTGTCCTTGACCGCGGAGGAGGGGCGCTTCCAGGAGGCCCTGGGCCGGCTCCGGGGAGTCGAGATCCCGCCGCGCGACGTGGTGCATCCGGGCGAGCAGGACGAGCAGCCGGACGGACAACCGGACACGGCCACGCCCAGCGTGGGTGACGCACCCGGAGAGGAGCAGGCCGACGCCCGCTGATTCATCACTCCCCCGCCGGTCCGGTGCGCCACCGGAGCGTTGCTATCTTCTGGCCGTGGAGGCGAAAGGTGATCGCGCTCCTTTCCCCACTGACCAGTCGCTGGAGGAACTGGCGCGGCTGGTGACGACGGCGGGGGGCATCGTCGTCGGCAGGACGGTCCAGCGCGTTGCCCGCTTCCATCCGGCGACCCTCGCCGGCAAGGGCAAGCTGGAAGAACTGGTCGCCTTGCGCGAGGAGACGCCGTATGACACCGTGGTGGTCGACAGCGAGCTCAGCCCGACGCAACAGCGCAACCTGGAACAGCAGCTGCAATGCAAGGTACTGGACCGTTCGGCCCTGATCCTCGACATTTTCGCCCAGCGCGCCCACACGCGGGAAGCGCAGTTGCAGGTCGAGCTCGCCCAACTGGAATACCTGCTGCCGCGCCTGGCCGGGATGTTCACCTTCTTCTCGCGCAGCGCCGGGGCGGTCGGCGGCGCCTCCGGCATCGCCACCCGCGGCCCCGGGGAGACGCAATTGGAAACCGACCGCCGGCATATCCGGCAGCGCATCGCCCGCCTGCACCGGGAGCTGGAGGAGGTGCGGCGTACCCGCCAGTTGCATCGCGCCCATCGCTCCAGGCAGGGTATTTCCGTGGTCTCCCTGGTGGGCTACACCAACGCCGGAAAATCCACCCTGATGAACCGGCTCACCGGTGCCGGAGTGCTGGCCGAGAACAAGCTGTTCGCGACGTTGGAACCGACGACGCGCCGCGTCACCTTGCCGGCGGGGCAGGAGATCCTCCTGACGGACACGGTGGGCTTCATCCAGAAGCTGCCGCCCAAGCTGGTCGCCGCTTTCCGGGCCACCCTGGAGGAGCTGGAAGAGGCCGAGCTGCTGTTGATCGTGGTCGACGCCAGCGACCCCGGCCACTTTCAGCAGTACGGCACCGTCGTGGCCACGCTGGAAGAGCTCAAGCTCCAGGATATCCCGCGGCTGACGGTCCTCAACAAGATCGATGTGCTGGCCGATCTGCCGCTGAGCCTCCTGGAACGCTATCCCGGCAGTGTCGCCATTTCCGCCCAGGAAGGCATCGGCCTGGAGGCGCTGGCAGAGGCGATCGCCGAGATCCTTAACCGCCAGGGGCGGGAGATCACCGTCCACATTCCCTTCCAGCAGCCGGAGTTGGTGCAACTCTTCCACCGCCGCGGCCAGATCGAACGCGAGGACTTTTCTGCGTCCGGCACGACGCTGCAAGGGCGCCTGCCGGCGGCGCTCGTTTCCCGCTTCCGTCCGTATATCACGGAGTCGAGCCGCTAGATGAGGGAAGGCGACCATGCCTTGTCCGAACCGAAGTGGGCAGATAGCGGCTACACTGTGGGCGAACTGAATAGGTGACGCGGGGGGACCCCGGGGCGACTCGGGGCCACCACGGGAAATCCGGTGCGAGTCCGGAGCTGTCCCGCAGCTGTGAGCGGCGCGCCGACGCGCCGCGAGTCAGAATGCCGTCCCCCGCGCGAGTGCCGCGCCTTCGCGTGAAAGGGTGCCCCGATGCTGTCGCTGGTACACGCCTCACACGACCGGTGAATCGACCGGCCGTCATATTCCCCCTGCTGCTGGCCGTGCTGCTGGTGAGCATCACGGTGGGTGTGGCCGTCGGGCCGACGCCCTTGCCCCCCGGCCGCCAGTTGGCGATCCTGGCCCACCAGTTGGGACTGTGGCACGGCGCCGTGACGTGGCCTTCGGACCAGGCGGTGATCCTGCTGCAGGTGCGGATACCGCGCGTGGCGGCGGGGGTCCTGGTGGGGGCGGCCCTGGCGACGGCCGGCACGTTGCTGCAAGGGCTGCTGCGCAATCCGCTGGCCGACCCCTACCTCATCGGCGTCTCCTCCGGGGCGGGGCTGGGCGCCACCGTGGCGGCGCTCTTCGGCCCGATCGTCATCAACCTTGCCGGGTTCGGGCTCACCTCGCTCCTCGCTTTCACGGGTGGCTTACTGACCGTCCTGCTGGTCTATCGTCTGGCCTGGGTCGGCGGCACCGTGCCGGTGACGACATTGCTTCTGGCCGGCTTCGCCGTCAGCGCTATCATGGGTGCCGCCACGACGCTCCTCTACACGGTCAGCGGCCAGCTCACTACCCGCATTCGGGACCTCTTCGCCTGGCTTGCGGGCGGCATTTCCGTCGTCGGCTGGACGCAATTGGCCCTGGTCGGGCCGATCGTGTTGCTCACCCTGGCCGTCGCCTGGATGTTCGCGCGCACCCTCAACGCCTTCGCCCTGGGCGAGGAGGGCGCCGCCTACGTCGGCGTCCACGTCCAGCGCCAGAAGATCGCCATCATCGCCGTCAGCACGTTGCTCACCGGCTGCGCGGTGACGCTGAGCGGCCTGGTCGGCTTCGTCGGCCTCGTGGCGCCGCACGCCATGCGCCTGCTGATCGGCCCCAATCACCGCACGTTGTTGCCGGCCGCGGCGCTGGGCGGGGCGAGCTTCCTGGTGCTGGCCGACCTCGGGGCGCGGGTGGCGCTGGCGCCGATCGAACTGCCGGTCGGCATAGTCACGGCCCTGCTGGGCGGCCCCTTCTTTCTCTACCTCCTGCAGCGGAATAAGCGACCGCATGCGCTCTGATGATCCCGATTTGCCAGCGCTCGACGTGAGCGGCGTGGCCTATCGCTACGGGGCCGGTTTCCAGTTTGGGCCGGTCTCGCTGCGCTTGCAACGTGACGAGATGACCGCCCTGTTGGGGCCCAACGGGTCCGGCAAATCGACGCTGTTCCGCCTGGTCGCCGGCGCGCTGGCGCCGGAGCGGGGCACAATCTGTCTGGCGGGCACGCCGGTGACGGCGTTATCCCCGCGCCGGCGGGCTCGGCAATTGGCGGTGGTGCCCCAGGCGATCTCGATCCCGCCCGGCTATACCGTGCGCGAAGTCGTCGCCTTCGGACGTACGGCCTACGCGCCGATGCTGGCGGGCCTCACCGCGACCGATCGCCGGACAATCGATCGGGCGTTGACCCTGACGGACACCGACCGCCTGGCCGATCGGCAGTTCGGCACGCTCTCCGGCGGGGAACGGCAGCGCGGGCTGCTGGCGATGGCGCTGGCGCAGGAACCGCAACTGCTCCTCCTTGATGAGCCGACTGCGCACCTGGACATCCACTACCAGGTGGACATGCTCGATCTGTTGCATCGCCTGCACGCCGCCGGGGAGATCACGGTGCTTGTTACCCTGCACGACCTCAACCTCGCCGCCCTCTACTTCCCCCGCCTGGTCCTAATGGCCGGCGGGCAGATCGTCGCCGAGGGCGACGCCGAGGCGGTGCTCCGGCCCGCGGTGCTCGACCCCGTCTTTGCGGGGCGTGTCCGGGTGCTCCGGCATCCGACGCACAACGTGCCGATGGTCGTGCCGGAGCCTGGTGCACGCAGTCGTGACCAGCGGTTCACGGCTTGAGCGGGAGACGGACCGTGCCGAGGGGCGAGACGCTGCGCGTCATTACCAATATGGCACTATCCGGCGAGAAGCCGCGACTAAGTGCGGTGGAACGATGAGGAAGACCGGGTCCTTCGGCCACTTACTCCGGGCATGTGCTATAATAACGCATACATTTGGGGCGGCAGCCTACGGTAGGAGATGCAAGCGTGGCAGTGACGGAGCAGGTGGCGGAGCAGCCGGTCGAAAATATGCTCCCGAAAACGGCGGGGTATACGGCCGAGAGCATTCAGGTACTGAAGGGGCTGGAAGCGGTGCGGGTCCGCCCCGGCATGTACATCGGCAATACCGACATCCGCGGCTTGCATCACCTGGTCGATGAAGTCGTCGTCAACAGCGTCGACGAGGCGCGGGCCGGGCGCGGCGACCGGATCGAAGTCACCATCCACAAAGATGGCAAGGTCCATGTCCGCGACTTCGGCAGCGGCATCCCGTGGGCGAGGCATCCCCAGGAGAAGCGCTCGACGCTGGAAGTCGTGATGACCCAGTTGCACGCCGGCGGCAAGTTCGGCGGCGACAGCTACAAGTTCTCGGGCGGCCTGCACGGCGTCGGCGTGTCGGTAGTGAACGCCCTCTCCACCTGGATGCGCGTGGAGACGCGGCGCGACGGCCTGGCCTACGTCCAGGAGTACAAGCAGGGCAAGCCGCTGTACACGGCGCGGGAACTCGGCCCGGCGACGGACACCGGCACGCTGACCACCTTCCTGGCCGATCCGACCATTTTCAGCACCCTCGATTACGACTTCGATGTGCTGGCGGAACGCTTCCGGGAGATGGCCTTCCTGACCAAGGGGCTCTGGATCGCCTTCCGCGACGAACGCCACGACCGCGAGCTCAACTATTACTTCGAGGGCGGCGTCGTCTCCTTCGTCCGCCAGCTCAACAAGAGCTGGACGGTGCTGCATCCGAAGCCGATCGTCATTTCCAAGACGGCGCCCCAGGGCGTCGTGGACGTCGCCATCCAGTACAACGATACCTTCAGCGAGACGCTCTACAGCTTCGCCAACGGCATCAACACCCGCCACGGCGGCAGCCACATGACGGGATTCCGCACGGCGCTGACGCGGACGCTCAACAGCTACGCCCGCAAGAACAACCTGATCAAAGAGACCGATAGCAACCTCTCCGGCGACGACGTGCGCGAGGGCCTCACCGGCATTATCAGCGTCCAGTTGGCGAATCCGCAGTTCACCTCCCAGGACAAGCTCGAACTGGCCAACGTGGAGATGAGCCCGCTGGTGCAGACGGTCTTCGGCGAGGGTCTCACGGAGTGGCTGGAAGAGAACCCGGCCGACGCCAAGAAGATCCTGGACAAGGCGCTCATCGCCTCGCGGGCCCGCGAAGCGGCCCAGAAGGCCCGTCTCGCGATTCGCAAGGGCGTCCTGGATAGCAGCAGCCTCCCCGGGAAGCTGGCGGACTGCTCAGATCGGAACCCGGAGAACTGCGAGCTGTATCTGGTCGAGGGCGACTCGGCCGGCGGAAGTGCCAAGCAAGGGCGTGACCGCCGCTTCCAGGCCATCCTGCCGTTGCGGGGGAAGATTCTCAACGTGGAGAAAGCCCAGCAGCGCGAGGATAAGCTGCTCGCCAACGAGCAGATTCGCTATATCATCACCGCCCTGGGCACCGGCATCGGCGGCCGCTTCGACTCCAAGAAGCTGCGCTATTACCGGGTGGCGATCATGACGGATGCCGATGTGGACGGCGCGCACATCCGTACGCTGCTGCTGACCGTCTTCTACCGCTACTTGCCGCAGCTGATCGAGGAAGGCCGCCTCTACATCGCCCAACCGCCGCTCTTCCGCGTCGAGCAGGGCAAGGACATCCGCTACGCCTACTCCGAGCAGGAGCGCGATGCCATCACGGCCGACATGAAGGGCAAGAACCCGCGCATCAATCGCTACAAGGGCCTCGGCGAGATGAGCGCGCAGCAGTTGTGGGAGACGACGATGGACCCGACCAAGCGCACCATGCTCAAGGTCAACTTCGAGGATGCGGTCGTGGCCGACCAGGTCTTCAGCATGCTCATGGGGGACGACGTTGCCCAGCGCAAACGCTTCATCGAGTCGCACGCGAAGACGGTGAAGGACCTGGACGTCTAGCGACGTGCCTTCGCAAGGCCAATCGCCTGCTCGTGCCCGCCGACGTAGTAGAGATACAGCGCCTCGTCCTGCACCAGCAGGAACGGGTCGCGTACGTCGCCGGCTTCCCAGGGGAGTTCTGGGGCGAGGACAACGCCGTGGCGCCGGAGCGGCCCCCATTCCCGCCAGTCCGCGCCGTGCAACGGTAACGACGCCCGTTTGATCTCCTCGCGGGAGAGGTCGGGCTTGGTGAGCGTGGAGTAGAGGATCTGCAGGGTGTCGCCCTCCAGCAGGATGGCGGTGTGGCGGATGCGGTCGTACTCCTGCGCCTGCGCTTCCGGCCGGATGACCGGGTTGTGCGGCCAGTGTTCCCAGGCGATGCCGTCGCGGGAGCGGGCCAGGCCGTGCGCCTTTTCGGCCTTGTAGAGGCCGTACCACCAGTCCCGATGGCGGAAGACCCGCACGTAGGCGGCGGTGTTCTCGTCGCCGGTCTGCTCCGCGGTGGCGGTGAGGATTGGGTCGGGCGACACCAGCCGCCAGTGCAACAGGTCCGGCGAGGTCGCCAGGCACGTCTGCTGTCCACCGCCTCTAGGCAAGGCCAGGCCGTGGAAATAGAGCCAGAATGGTTCCGCCGGACGGTCCGGTCGGTAGACAATTTCGGGCGAGGAGATATGGCCGCGTAAGCCGGGCACGTCCTCCAGGCGCAGGAACGGATTACCCGCGTAGGGCGTCCACGGACCTTCCGGTTGGGGCGCGGTCGCCACGCCCATCGCCCGACTATGGTGCGGCGCGTAGAACAGGTAGTAGCGGTCGAGCGGCTGGGAGAGGGCGCCACCAAACGAGCGCGTGTCCACGACCGTGGGGAAGATAATTGTCGGACGGGACGGCTGTTCGGCAAAGGACCAGGGCACGGCACTGAGATCGAGCAATGGTTTGGTACTCGTGCGCCGAAATTGCCAGTGGAATTCGCCCAAAGGGACCTCCATACTTGATACCATAGCGACATGGTAGCGATCGGGCGGCGGTGACACCAATGGCACGATGAACTACCTGTTGCGGATTCTCGGGTACGTCCGTCCCTATGCCCGCCTCACCGCCGGCGTGCTCGCTACCATCCTGGCCCTGGCTGTCACCGGGCTGACGCCGGCCTGGCTGACCAAGCTGATCATCGACGGCGCGATCCCCCATATGCAGGGCCGTCTGCTGGTGGGCTTGGTCCTGCTTTATCTCCTGATCATCGGCGCCAATGCCGGGCTGAGCGCCTTGCAGAGCTATATGGTGCAGATCCTCGGGCAGCACGTCATCCAGGATTTGCGCAACGAGGTGTTCAGCGCCGTCCAGGCCCAGTCGATGAGCTTCTTCGACAAGTACGAGACCGGTCAACTGATGTCGCGCGTCACCAGCGACGTCAGCCTGATCCAACTGTTCATCAACAGCGCGCTGCTCAACATCATCGGCAGCACCTTCACGCCGCTCGTCGCGCTGGTGATCCTCTTCCGCATCGACGTCAAGCTGACGCTGCTGGTGCTGCTGGCCGTGCCGCCCTTGCTGGTGATCCAGATGCAAATCGCTCGCATTCGCCGCTACTGGCGGTCGATCCAGCGCAGGATCGGCCAGTTGAGCGTCGTGCTGCAAGAGAGCCTGATCGCGATCAAGCTGGTCAAGGCCTTCAACCGGCTGGCGGCCGAAGCGCTGCGCTTCAACGGCGAGAACTGGGAGATCCGCCAGGAGCGGCTCTGGGCGCAGCGCCGGTCGCTCGTCCTGGGGCAGTTGCAGGGACTGTGTACGTCATTCGCCAGTGTGCTCGTGCTGGCCGTCGGAGCGGAACAGGTGATGGCGCACGCCATGACGATCGGCACGCTGGTCGCCTTCCAGCGGTACGTCAACATGCTCTTCCAGCCGTTCCAGCGCGTGGCCAGTATCAACCAGACGGTGCAGATGGCGACAGTCGCCGCCGAGCGCGTCTTCGAGGTGCTCGATGCGCCGATCAGCGTGCGCGATCCGGCGCCGCCGACCGCCTTCCCGCCGATCCGTGGCGACGTCACCTTCGAGCACGTGTCGTTCAGCTACCCCACCGGCCGGGAAGTGCTCCACGACCTCTGCCTCCACGTTCCCGCCGGGCAGACGCTCGCCGTCATCGGCCCCAGCGGGGCCGGGAAGTCCACCATGGTCAGCCTGATCCCGCGCTTCTACGATCCCGCAAAGGGAACCATCCTGATCGACGGCCACGACGTGCGCGCCTACCGCCTGCACGACCTGCGCACAAACATCGCGATGGTGCTGCAGGAGACCTTCCTGTTCAACCTCAGCGTGCGGGACAATATCCGCTACGGCCGGCCCGACGCCGACGACGCTGAGGTGGAGCAGGCGGCGCGGGTGGCCGACGCCCACCGCTTCATCGGCGAAGACCTTGCGGACGGCTACGACACCATCATCGGCGAGAAGGGCGTGCGCCTGTCCGGCGGCCAGCGCCAGCGCCTGGCGATCGCCCGGGCCATCTGCGCGCAACCCAGCATCCTGATCCTCGATGAAGCGACGTCGAGCGTGGACACGCGCACCGACGCCACGATTCAGCAGGGCCTGAGCGAGGTGCTGGCCGGGCGCACGACGATCCTGATCGCCCATCGCCTCTCCACCGTCCAGAAGGCCCAGCAGATTCTCTTGCTCCATGGTGGGCGGGCCCTGGCGATCGGCAGCCACGATCAGCTCATGCGCACCAGCCCGGAGTACCGGCGGCTGCACGACCTGCAGAGCGACAAGGGCGACGTGGCGGACGCCGCGATCAACGCCCTCTTCGCCGAACTGGAGGCGAAAGAGGCGGCGGAGGCCGCCGTACCGGCAGGCGTGCGATGAGGATGCGCACCATCCGCGAGCCCCTGGCCGCCGATCGGCCCGTCGACGTCCGCGGCACGCTGCGCCGTCTGGCCGGTTACCTGGCCCCGTACCGGCTGCTGATCGTCCTCTCCATCGCCGCCAGCATCGGCCTCTCGCTGCTCACCCTGCTGCCGGCCATGCTGACGCGGGAGATCATCGACACCGTCATCCCCAGCAACAGCGCGGCCCAGGCCCTGTCGGTCGGCCTGCTACTGGCCCTGGTTTACGCCGTCCGCGCCGCCATGGTCGTCGTCAACCAGTACATCATCACCTGGATCGGCCAGCAACTGGTCTACAACCTGAGCAAAGAGCTGTTCGGCCATGTCCAGCGCCTGCCCATGCGCTTCCACGAGAGCATGGAGACGGGCCAGATCATGTCGCGGGTGACGAACGACGTCGGCTCGCTACAACAGGCCCTGCTCGGCGGCGCCGTCACCGCCGCCGTCAGCGTGCTCAACCTGGTGGTCTACCTGGTCGTGCTGCTGTTCTTGAACTGGCAGATGACCTTGCTGATCCTGACGACGGTGCCGGCGACCGTCGCTTCCAGCATCATCGTCTCTAGCCTGCTGCGCCCGCGCTACCGGGACGTCCAGGCGAAGATCGGCGCCGTGACGGCGAGCTTGCAAGAGAACGTGGCCGGCATCCGGGTCAGCAAGGCCTTCGCCCGCGAGGAGCGCAGCATCGCCCAGTTCGCCCTGCGCACGCAGGACAACTACGACGCCAGCACCCGCACCGCCCGCATCCAGGCGGGCTATGGCCCCACGACCCAACTGATCGGCGGCCTCGGCACCTGCTTGATCCTCTGGTACGGCGGCTCCCAGATCATGGGGCAGAACCTCAGCCTGGGCGAACTGGTGGCGTTCATGAGCTACGTTACCCTCTTCTATTCGCCGATCAACTCCCTCACCAGCGTCAACAACACCTTGCAGCAGGCCTTGGCGTCCGCCGACCGCGTCTTCCAGTTCCTGGACGAGACGCCGGAGGACCTGGATCCGCCGGATGCCGTCGTGCTGGACCGCGTGGCCGGTCGCGTCGACTTCCAGCATGTCTGGTTCGGCTACGACCCCGACCAACCGGTGCTCAACGACATCGACCTGCACGTGCGGCCGGGCGAGATCATCGCCCTGGTCGGCACCACTGGCGCCGGCAAGACCAGCCTGGTCAACCTGATCCCTCGCTTCTATCTGGTCACGGACGGTCGGGTCGAGATCGACGGCCATGACGTGCGCGATGTGCGCCTGGACTCGTTGCGCACGCAGATCGCCGTCGTCCTCCAGGAGACCTACCTCTTCGCCTCGAGCGTCCGGCAGAACATCGCCTTCAGCCGTCCCGATGCGTCGCTCGACGAGGTGATCGCCGCGGCACGGGCGGCCAACGCCCACGAGTTCATCATGGCGATGCCGGACGGCTACGACAGCGACGTCGGGCAGGGCGGCTCCAAGCTCTCCCGCGGCGAACGGCAGCGGCTGGCGATCGCCCGCGCCATCCTGGCCGACCGCCCGATCCTGATCCTGGACGAAGCCACCTCCGACGTCGACCGGGAGACGGAAGCGCTGATCCAGCACGCCCTGGAGCGCGTCATGCACGGCCGCACGACCTTCGTCATCGCCCACCGCCTCGCCACGATCCGCAAGGCCGATCGCGTCCTGGTCATGGAACACGGGCGCATCATCGAGCAGGGCTCGCACGAGGAGCTGCTGCGCCTGGACGGCGCCTACGCGCGGCTGCATCGCATGCAGTTTGCCGGCGAGCCGCCCGGCTAGCCCCCCAGCGTCTCCCGGAGAAACGCCAGCGTCCGCTCCCAGGCGAGGGTGGCGGCGGCGCGGTCGTACACTTCCGGTCGGGTGTCGTTGAAGAAGGCGTGGTGCGTGCCGGGATAGAGGAAGATCTGCACCTCTTTCCCCGCCTGCTTCAACTCCGCCTCCAACTGCCGGGCCACTTCGGGTCCGGCAAAGTCGTCCTGCTCGGCGTAATGGCCCTGGACGGCGGCGTTGAGCGTCGCCCAGGTCTGCCCTTCGGCGTGCGCCGGGCCGGCGCCGTAGAACGGCACGGCCGCCCGAATGGCGTCCGGGCGTTGTTGCGCCAGTTGCAGGGCGAGGCTGCCGCCCATGCAGAAGCCGACGCCGCCCAGGCCTTCGCTGGCGACGGCGGCGTGCCCCTGGAGGTAGTCCACCGCGCCGCTCATGTCCTTGGCAACCTGCTGCAAATTCAGCGCCATGCTGTGTTTCGCCGCTTCATCGGGCTCCTTGGTCGTCGTGCCGTGATAGAGGTCCGGCGCTAGGGCGACAAACCCGGCCTGCGCGAAACGCTCGCAGACGTCCTTGATGTGGTCGACCAGCCCCCACCATTCCTGAATGACGACAACACCTGGCCCTTTCCCCGATGGAGGAACGGCCAGCCAGCCCCGGTCACTGCCGCCATTGCTCGGAAATTCGACGCTCGTTCCCATGGTTGCTCCTGTTCTCTGCCGCGTCATGCTGCCGCGTGGCGCGATCCAGCCAGTCCGTCATCGCTGACCGGCTATGCAGGATTGATACCTGCTATGATCATACACAGCGGTTCGTCCGGAGTCGCGTTGCGCGATGACCCTGATTCCAGCGTCTGGAGGTGGTCGGCAATGGTCACGATGATCGGTACACGACCGGTGAAGGCGCCGGGTTGGACCGGCAAGCCACGCACCGACCTGGCCCTGATCGACTGCGATGTCCACCAGACGATCAAGAAGCCGGAGGACCTCTTCCCCTACCTGTCGGCCGTCTACAAGCAGCAAATCGTGGAACAGGGGCTGCGCTTCCCCGGCTCCGGCTACTTCAACGTCGCCAAGGACGCCGCGCGCACCGACCTGGCGCACGGCTTGGTCGACGGGCGGGTCGTTGCTGATCACGCGGAAGGCTTCGCCGATTTCGCGTGTGGACCCAGCGATCACCGCGGCTTCGGCGCCCACCGAAAAATTCCCCAGGCGTGAGATGAGGCGCGTGCCGAACGCTGAGACCGCGGTGTCGTTCGCGCTGCTGAAGCGATACGCGTGG
>Ga0134128_10008670_pt1 | contig 12239 bp, 12 predicted proteins | sample KB31754_FD_96462 | JGI IMG/M metagenome (GOLD analysis project Ga0134128, IMG submission 96462) | Terrestrial soil microbial communities with excess Nitrogen fertilizer from Kellogg Biological Station, Michigan, USA - KB3-175-4 | ecosystem: Environmental > Terrestrial > Soil > Unclassified ...
ACCGCCACCCGCCCGCGCCGCCCGCACCGCCACCTGCCCGTGCCGCCGCCCTCTGGTTGTCGTGATGTCGGCATAGGGGACAGCCGGGTGTCCCTTACGCCGACATGATCAAGGAAACACGATGGAGTTTGCTAGCGTGAACGTCTCTTCATGAACTAATGTTCATGAAGAGACGTTCATCGAGGAGGCGCGTGATGGCGGAGGTTGCGGTCCGGAGGCCGACCCTGCGGTCCTGGCCGCAGACCGCCGTGCGGGAGACGGGCGCGGCGGTGGCCGGCCCGCTGGCCTGGATCGCCATCTTCGCGGTGGCCGGACTGCTCACTTCAGTCAACCGCGATGTCACCTAGGAAGCCCGCCGTGCTCCGGGACCGCGATGGGGAGAACCTCCGTGAGCACCTGATCGCCACGGCCGCCCGGCTCATCGACCAGCGGGGCGGCACCGGGCTGGCCGTGCGGGACATCGCCCGGGAGGCCCAGGTCGCCGACGGCGCCCTGTACAACTACTTCGAGGACAAGGAAGACCTGCTGGCGCACGCACTGCTGGCGCACGTCGGCCGGGTAATGACCGAGGCGCCGCAACTGCTGCCGCCGGCCGGCACCGGCACAGTGGCCGGGAACCTGGCCGCGTTCATCGACCGCGGCCTGGCCGTGCTGATCCGGGTGGTGCCGGCGTTCGCTGGGCTGCTGTCCCAGCCCAGGGTGCTGATCAGGTTCCACGCGATGGTGGGCGGGGACGCGGCGTTCGGCACCGATTCACCGGGCGAGAGCGCCGCAGACGATTCACCGGGCGACAGCGCCGCAGGCGATTCACCGGGCGACAGCGCCGCAGGCGATTCACCGGCCAGGAGCGGCGCGGGCGAGAGCGAGCCGGGCGACGGCAAGCACCCGCGCAGCCTGCCCGACGCGCTGGCCCACTACCTGCGCGCCGAGCAGCGGCTCGGCCGGATCGACGCGGCCGCGGACGTGGACGCGGCCACCCAGCTCATCGTCGGTGCAATTCACGGCCTGGTGCTGCCCCGGGTCCTGGTCACCCCGGGTGAGCCGATCACCCCGCCGCCGGGGGCCGGCGACCGGCTGGCCGCGGCCGCCATGGGCGGTCTCACCCCGCGCTGACCGGCAAGGGCTCAAAGCGGATCATTCCCGTCGACCACGACGCCGGGGGTGTATAGGCAACTCCTCGTCCCCGGCAATCAGGAATGGCACCGGCCGCCGCGCTTGTGGGATGGCACAACCGACGGCTACGTTCCGGATGCCTTCGTGGACACGGGCACAAATCAGGCCACGATGGGCTCCTGCTGAATGGCGGCGCGTCGCCGGGCTTCTCTTCATGAAGATACTGGCGACGCGCCGGACCCGGCCGGTAGAGGCACGGACCTTTGGGCTATCGCTGGAACAGCGGCGCCACCCGGCGCAAGGTTTCCTGCAGATTGTCTTCCCCGGTCAGCTGCTGGGCCTCGGCGAGCGAAAGCCAGCGCAGTGGTGCATCGGGCCGCTCCTCCCGCGCGCGGTCCGGAGTCCGGGTGGCCAGCACGAACCGGACGTCGGCGTGTTCGTGGGCGGGTTCGCCCTTGCCCGGCGGGACCTGGACGATGACCACATGCTGAATCGACGCGTCCGGCCACGGCACCAGGTCGGGCAGGCCGGTCTCCTCGGCCGCCTCACGCTGGGCGATGCCGAGCGGGTCCGTCTCCCCTGGGTCGCCGTGCCCGCCGACCTGCAGCCACGCCTGCTGCCGCTGGTGCCAGCGGAGCAGCACCCGGCCGCTGTCCGGGTGCACGATCAGCGCGGACGCGGTGATGTGCAGCGGCAGGGTGCGCAGCCACGGGTTGGGTGAGTCCTTTTCCAGCGCGCGCACCCGGGCCACATCGGCCGCCTCGGCCACGCCGTCGGGCTGGTAGCCGGCCAGCATGCCGAAAATCGGCTGCCCCATTACCGGCGCACCCCCGGCCGGTACCAAGTGTGGACGGAAACCGCTGTAATCACGACGGTTTCCGTCCACACTTGGCCGCCGTCCCGCGGTGCGCCGGCGGACGCTACATCCAGTCGGTATGTCTGGGCCACGTGAGCAGGTTATCGACCACCTCGGGCGGCCCGTCGGCGATCCGCGCCGCAGTGCCAGTGAACCGGCCCCGGCAGAACAGCAGCAGCTGGCCAGCGCGGGGCGACGATCGGGCCGGCCATGACGTTCGGCTACCTGGCCGCCCTGGACCTGGCCGGTCAGCTGCCTTAGCGGCGGGCTACCCGCGGCCGTCCCGGGTGCTTTCCCGGCTGGGGCGGGATGACTTTCCCCGGGCCGATCTCTACACTTAGTTTCTGGGTGGGATAACCGCAGTCAAGTGGAGGGGGCGATGACTGCGATGTTTCGGTGTCGGCACAATTAGTACAACGGCTGCCCGGGCCTATTGCCGGATTCTTAGGGTTAGCCGTCCTAGCCGCGATCATTTTGTTCTGGACAGTACTGCAGCACGTCGGGGTGATGGCCCACGAAGGTGCCCATGTGTTCGCCAATTCCTGCATGGGCGGCACCGCCGACTACGTGAAACTGAACAGCGACGGCACCGGCGAGACGGGCTACGCCGAGGGCGGCGGCATCTTCGCCGGATTCGCTGGCTACCTGGGCCCGAGCGCGTGCGGGCTCGTCGCGGCAGCAATGATCGAGCATGACCAGATCGTGCCTGTCCTGTGGGCTGGTGTGGTCCTGCTGCTTATTCTCCTGTGCTCGGTCCGCGGATTCTTTGGAGGCGCCTCGGTCATCAGCCTTGGCCTTTTCTTATTCGTGGTGGCGAGATATGCGCCGTCAATCCTGCAGGCGGTGACGGCATATTCGCTCACCTGGCTCCTTCTGATGAGCGGGCTGCGCGTGCTATTCGAGCACGGCGCCGGGGCCTTCGACGCTGCCAAGCTCCGCGCCCGGACCAGCGTGCCGCGAATCCTATGGGCCGGCCTGTGGCTGATCGGCAGATCCTGGCCTTCGCGGTCGGCTGCACCCTGCTGGTCTGACCGGCCTGGCGCTGGCCGGGCTAGGCGGTGGGGGCGGTCAGCTCCAGCTGCATGCCGTCGGGATCCTCAAACGAGAGCACGTCGATGCCGAACGACGGCAGCGTGGTGATCTCACCGTGGGTCACCCCGTGCTCGTCGAACAGCTGGATGGCCTGCTCCAGGTCCGCGCGGCTGGCCACGCTGAAGCTGAGATGGTCCAGGCCCACCCGGTCGGGGTCGAACCGGTCGCTCTCGGGCGCCATCGGCCGCAGGCCCATCAGCAGGTTGCCGCGGATCATCACGCAGCCGCCGAAGAGGATCTTGAACACCTCGGCGGCCGCGGGATCGTCCGGTGGCGGTGATTCCACGGCCACCTCGAAGCCGAGCAGGCTGGTGTAGAACTGGCGGCTCCGCGCCACATCGGTCACGGTCAGCCTCAGGTGATGGATGTCTCCCGCTGGAATCTGTCCCGGCATGTGCCATCTCCCCCGCGAGGTGCCCACGCTGACCGCGGGCCCGGCACCAGCATCCCAGCCGCCAGCGGGCGAAGCGAGACCGCCAGCCATCCCAGTTTGGCGGCAGTGCCGGGCGGCCCCCCGCTAGCCGACCCCGCTGAACGCGATCAGCACGACAGACGCGGCGGCCAGGCCGAGCCCGGCGAGCCGGACCTTGGTCAGCCGTTCCCCGGACAGCACGCGGGCCAGCAGGATCGTCCCGGCCGGGTACAGCGACGTGATGACGGCTGTGATGGCCAGCAGGCCCCGGTGGGTGGCCAGGAAGAAGGTGAAGGTGCCGGCCGCGGCGGTGATCCCGGTCAGCGCGGAGAGCCACCTCGTCCCGGGTGGCGGCGGTTTGAGCTGCCGGGTCACCACGGCCACCACGGTGATGGCGACCAGCGCGGTCACTCCCGAGGCAGCCAGCGGCCAGGCGTCAGTGTCCGACCCGGCCTGATTGAGGCTGATGAAGTACAGCCCGAACGCCGCGCCAGCGACCAGCCCCCAGATGACCCCGGCGCTATGGCCGCTCAGCCCGCGTCCGGCCGGCCCGGCCGGCTCGGTATCGCCGGGACCGGGCGGGGCGGCGCTGGGCCCGGCCGGCCCGGGGTGGGCCGAGCCGGACTCGGCACTGCCGGTGCTCGCGGATACCGCCGCGATCGCGGGCAGCGCCAGCGCGATGCCGGCCAGGGACAGCGCGCCGGGCCGCTCCCCGAACAGCAGGCCGGCCAGCACGGAGAAGGCGGCCGAACCCACCGCACTGATCGAGCTGGCGATGCTGAACGCGGCATGCCGGAATCCCAGGTACAGAGCCATCGCCCCAGCCAGGCCGCTGATTCCGGCCAGGGCCCCCCAGGCCAGCGACGCCAGCGACGGAGTCTGGCGGCTGACGAGCGGGATAAGGCACAAGAGCAGCGCGGTATGGGTCAGCTCGGTGACCAGCGTGACCCGCACCACGCTGGCCCGGCGGGTGGCCAGCCCAGCCGCGTAGTCAGACGCGCTGAAGCTGACGGCCGCGGCCAGGGCGAGCACGATCGCGAGCATCGCCGGTCCTCCGTCCCGTGCCGCCGGTGACTGGGGTTCGGGTCATCCCGCCGCGCGGCGCCATGACGAGACCGGGGACATTCCAGTAGCCGGGCACCGCTCATGTGGCCGCTGGCGGGCATTCCCGCCAGAATGTCGTACTGGAACGCCGACTGTGATGGCGGGTGGCCGCGCCCGGCCGGCGGATGACCGAACGGGAGCGCGATGTCCCGATCCGCCCTTGGCCGAGCTGGTCGCGCCCGAGCAGCGGGACCGGCCAGCGGGCAGCCCTGGCTACCCCCCGCAGGCCGGGCAGGGCTGGCGCCGGAAGGCCTGGCTACTTCCGCCAAGCCATCGAAGCGATCAACGCCACCCGCTGACTTGCCCACGAGCGTGGCCGAAGCCCGAACCGGGAACACTGAGATAACATAGATTTGTGTTATCTCAGTTCTGCCTGTAATCTCTTGCGCATGCCGACTGATGCTGAGATCACGTTCGCTGACCACGCCGGCCGTCTCTATGCCCGCCGCTACGGCATGGCGCCAATGGTGGGCCGGCTGCTGGGCTATCTGGCGATCTGCGACCCGCGCGAGCAGAGCATTGCGGAGCTGGCCGAGGCGTTGCTGGCCAGCCGGAGCGCGATTGCCGGCGCGGTCAAGATCCTGGACACTCTGGGCCTGATCCGGCGCTCGCGGGCTGCGGGGGAGCGGATGGACCGCATCTGGATCGACGTGACCGCGCCCCGGTCGACGGGCTTCGACGTGACCGAGTACCAGGAGCAGGGCGATCTGGCGCGCGAAGGCCTGGCGCTGCTGGCCGGCACGCCGCCCGAGCGGCGGGCGGTGCTGCTGGAGTGGGCGGCGTTCGCGGACTTCCTGGTGGCGCGGCTGCCGCAGCTAGAGAAGGACTGGAAAGCTCACCACGAGGCGCTGCGCGCCGCCGGCGAACTACCTGGCATCCCGCCGCAGCACTGAAAGCGAGGAAACCCGTGACGATCACCCTGACCGCGCCGGCGATCAGCACCCGCGCCGTGCGCAAATCCTTCGGCGAGCACATCGTGCTCGACGGGGTCGACCTCACGGTCGCCGAGGGCACCATCTTCGCCCTGCTCGGGCCGAACGGTGCCGGGAAGACGACGATGGTGCGCATCCTCTCGACCCTGATCCCGGCCGACGGCGGCGACATCTGGGTCGGCGGGCACGACGTGGTCACCGATCCGGACGCGGTGCGCGCCCTGATTGGCGTTACCGGCCAGTTCTCCGCGGTGGACAACCTGCTCACCGGCGAGGAGAACCTGCGCCTGATGGCCGACCTTCGTCACCTTGGCCGCCAGGCTGGCGACCGCCGGGTCGCCGAGCTGCTCGAGCGGTTCGACCTGACCGGCGCCGCGCGCAAGCCGCTATCGACCTACTCCGGCGGTATGCGGCGCAGGCTGGATCTGGCGATGACCTTGGTCGGCAACCCGTCAGTGATCTTTCTCGACGAGCCCACCACCGGGCTCGACCCGCGCAGCCGCCGCACCATGTGGCAGATCATCCGGGAACTGGCCACCGACGGCGTGACGATCTTCCTCACCACCCAGTACCTCGAGGAAGCCGACCAGCTCGCCGACCGGGTCGCGGTACTGGATCACGGGCGGATCGTCGCCGAAGGCACCCCCGCCGAGCTGAAGCACCGCATCCCTGGCGGGCACATCCAGCTCCAGTTCGCCGATCCAGACGCCCTGCGCGCGGCGGTCAGCATGATCCCGAACGCCACCCCGGACGAGGATCAGCTGATTCTGCAGGTCCCCGGCGACGGCAGCGTCGCCTCGCTGCGCCGTGTGCTCGACGAGCTGGACGACGCCCGCATCACCGTTGAGCACCTGTCGATCCACATGCCTGATCTCGATGACGTGTTCTTCGCCGTCACCGGCCACGCCACCACCGAAGCCACCACCCGCCGAGAAGAGGAAGCCCTCCAGCCATGACCTCCCTCGCCTACACGTTCGCCGATTCGGCGACGATGCTGCGCCGCAACCTCAAACACCAGCTGCGCTACCCGTCGCTGACGCTGATGCTGGCTGGCTTCCCGATCGTGTTCCTGCTGCTGTTCGTCTACGTCTTCGGCGGCCAGCTCGGCTCCGGCCTCGGCGGGCACGGCGCCGGCGGCCGCGACGCCTACCTCACCTACGTCGTTCCCGGCATCCTGATCATCACCGTGGCATCCGCCGCCCTCGGCACCGCGATCTCCGTCGCCAGCGACATGACCGGCGGCATCATAGACCGATTCCGCACCATGGCCATTTCGCGGGGCGCCGTGCTCACCGGCCACGTGATCGGCAGCCTGCTACAGACCCTCGCCGTCCTCGTGCTTGTGGCCGGCGTTTCCCTGGCCATCGGCTTCCGGTCCAACGCCAGCCCCCTTGAATGGCTGGCCGCCGCCGGTATGCTCGCGCTGTTCGCGTTCGCACTGATCTGGCTGTCCGCCGCGCTGGGCCTGGCCGCCAAGAGCGTCGAAACCGCCAGCAACACCCCCATGTTCCTCACCCTGCTGCCGTTCCTGTCCAGCGGGTTCGTCGCCACCGCCACCATGCCAGCCGGGCTGCGCCAGTTCGCCCAATACGAGCCCTTCACCCCGGTCACGCAGACCGTCCGCGGCCTGCTCACCGGCGGCCCCATCGGTGCGCAGGCTATCGCCGCCATCGCCTGGAGTGCCGGCATCGCCCTGGCCAGCTACCTCTGGGCCGTTCGTCTCTACAACCGCCGCCGGGCAGCCGAGCCGAACTGACGGCCTGGTTCGCCAGCATCCGCCGGCCGGCGCCCCGGCTCAGGTAGCCGCGCCGCGCCGGCTGCCCGCGGCGGGTGACTGACCGCCCCGGGGGCCGGTACGGTACGGCACGCAGCCGGTGCCAGACCCTCCGGCTAGGGTCCCCGCCTGAGGTCCGCGTCCTAATTACACTGCTGTGATTCGACCTCGCGCGGGTGACCGGGGAGGAGGCGACCGCGGGGAGATGTCACTCCGGTATATCGGATCCAAGGCAAGAATTGCCGATCAGATCGCGGCGATACTCGGTCCCTGGCCGGGCCAGGGACGGTTCGTCGATGCGTTCTGCGGCACCGGCATCGTCGCGCGGCACGCTGCGGACCTGGAGTGGCCAGTCCTGCTCAATGACCATCTCTCGAGTTCAGTGACCATGGCTTCGGCCCAAGTGCTGGCCGGGAGCGATGTGCCATTCACAGCCCTTGGCGGGTACCAGGCTGCCGCGGCCGCCCTCGACGGGCTGGCGGGCGCTCGCGGGTTCGTCTGGCGCGAGTACTCCCCGGCGTCCCTGGCCCGCGGGGTGGAACGCCGGTATTTCACGGAGGCGAACGCGGCCCGCATCGACGCGATACGCGGGCAGATCGCCACCTGGGAGTCGTCCGGGACCATCTCGCCGGCCGAAGCACGGCTGCTGGTGGCAGACTTGCTGGCGGCCACCAACCGGGTGGCAAATATCGCCGGCACGTACGGCTGCTTCCTGAGGAACTGGACGGCTAATGCCCGTCAGCCGCTGCGGATGGTACCAAGGGCCTTGCGTCAAAAGCCAACGGCATTTGAGGCCTCCTGCCTGGATGTCTTCCAGATTGCGGTGACGGCGGACGACACCGTCTATCTTGACCCGCCTTATACTAAGCGGCAGTATGCCGCGTATTATCATATTCTCGAGACTATAGCGGAGGGCGACAGCCCACTGGTGTCCGGGATCACGGGCCTGCGCCCGTGGGAGCACAAGAGCTCACCATTCTGCTACAAGACGCGGGCCCTCAATGCGCTGATTTCCCTGGTGGACAGCCTGCCAGCGCCCCGGCTCCTGCTCTCGTACAGTGACGAAGGACACGTCTCACTGAGTGACCTCCAATCCCATCTTGCGGCCATGGGGGACCTTCGTGTCCATGAGGTGGCAACCATTGGAAGATACCGCCCGAACGAGCAGGCATCCGCCAACAGAAATTCTGTTTCTGAGTACGTTCTGGAAGTATGGCGCACCACGGTTAATCACTCACCAGGGTCCACGAGCCAGGTCAAGGCCGTTGCATGAGCCCGCCGGAAACTCATGAACAGGCCCTGTTGCGCGACGCCGGCCGCGTCCTGGCGTCGGCTGAGGCATCCTGTGGCCCGGCTGCCCGCCTGGCCGTCCTGGAAGCGGCCGCCAGTCTGCTGGCCGGGTGGTCGTTCGAGCGCTACCAGCAGTCCTTCCCCGACTCGGCCACGCCGGTACCCGGCGTCACCAGCTTCGCCGAGGAACTGGTCAGCCAGCTGCATCAGGTCAGTGTGCCGGCCCCGCTCGCCATTGCCGCGCTGGGTCATGGCGTGCCGTCCCGGCATCAGCAGCGCACCGAGGGGGCGTTCTACACGGACTTCCGGCTGGCCTCCTTCGTGGGTGAGCAGGTGGCGGACGACCTGCCCCGCGGCGCGAGGATCATCGACCTGGCCGCCGGGTCGGGCATGTTGCTCGTTGCGTCGGTACTCGCTGCGGCCAGGGGGGACCGGCGCCGGGCTACCGACCTGGTCGCGGAAAGCGTGTGTGCGGCGGATCTGGATGGAGCAGCCCTCCGCGCCTGCCGGGCGTCGCTCGCTGCCCTGTGCGCGGATCTGGCCGCTGTGCACGAACTGGACGGCAGGCTGCGCCGCCGCGACAGCCTCATCGCCGGCAAGCCCGGATGGGCCGACATTGCCCCGCAGGGCTTCGACGTCGTCGTCGGGAATCCGCCATGGGGGAAGCTGAAGGTCTCCCGGCATGAGTTCATGCGGGCCAACGGGCATGACCGCCACTACGGCGACGATTATGCGCTGGACCTCATCGACCATCAGGCACTGGGTGATGAACGTGCGCGCCGGGCCGCTTACGCCATGGCTGTAGTGCAGCGCTACCCTGTTTCCGGGTCTGGCGAGCTCGATTTTTACAAGGCATTTGCTGCTTGTTCCCTTGAGATGCTCAGGGATGGCGGGACGTGCTGCCTGCTGCTGCCGGCCGGCTTGATCCGGTCGCAGGGTACGCAGCCCTTGCGGCTGAAGCTGTTTGAAACCTGCGGCTCAATGAATTTTACCGTCACCGAGAACCGAGCCAAATTCTTTTCCATAGATACGCGTTTCAAGTTCATCGTGCTGACGGCCAGGAAGGCCAGCACCAGCCAGCCCGTGGAACTATCGCTGGCGCGCGGGCTTCCCGATGGCGTGCAGGTGCTGCATACCGCCAGATTCGCCCGGGGCACCCTCAAGGAGATTCGCCCTGATCTGACAATCCCTGAAGTCCGGGGCAAGAGCGAATGGGATCTCGCCGTTGCCATGCACCAGCGCGGCACAGCGCTGGACGCGCCGGGCTCCCCCTTCCGTGCCAGTATCGTGCGGGAAGTCGATATGACACGGGACCGCACTCAGTTCTCTGCCGCTGCTGGCGAGGGATATCTCCCGCTGATCGAAGGGCGGATGATAGCCCAGCATCGCTTCGCAGCAAAGGCGTATGTAACTGGTACCGGGCGCCGTGCCCTATGGCGCCCGGTACCGTTCGGTGAGCGGAAGACTCAGCCCCAGTTCTACTTTCCCGCGGGGAAGCTGCCGCCAGCCGTCCGGCAGCGGATACAAGAACCCCGGGTGGGCTTCTGCGACGTGACCGGCCAGACGAATGAGCGGTCGATTATCGCGGCGCGCATACCGGCCCAGGTGATATGCGGCAACAAGGTGCCGACGATCACCTTCGCCAATGACGGCAACGAGGACCGGTCATGGCTGTTCCTGGCCATCTCCAACAGCTTGCCGCTGGACTGGATCTCCCGCCGGGTGCTCACCACCAGCGTGAACTACTTCCTGCTCAGATCGCTGCCCTTCCCGCCGATCACGATCGGCACCAGGGTGGCGGACCGGCTGGTGGAACTGGCGAAGAAGCTGTCATCCATCGACACGCGGCGCGGCCGGCTCTCGGATCAGGACCTTTGGCAGTGGTCCGAGTGGCGGGCGGAGATCGACGCCCAGGTCCTGGTTTCCTGGGGGCTGGGCGCAGCGGACCTGCGCCTGATGCTCGATGATTTCCCGCTTCTCGACCGCGGGCAGCCGGCCCTTCCCGGGGAACGCTCCGCCACCATTACCAGGGATCTCGCCCTCTGCTGGGCCGCCCGCCTCACCGGCGGGCAAAATGACGCCACTGACCGCATCCGGACCGCTCGTGCGCTAGCCGCGCTAGCCTACGTCCCCAGCGAATATGCGAAGGCAGTCCGGTCCCCCGGTTCCTGAACGTACTCCCGCAGACCGCCTGACCTGGAGTGCGGTCCAGCGGCGCGGCGCATGCGACATCCAATCAGGGCAGGTACTTCGTGAGCGATTCCCGCAGGCTCGTGTATGTCTCTGGCGCGCCCGGATCCGGCAAGACCAGCCTGGCAGTTCCGCTGGCGGCCGAACTGGGCTACGCACTCCTGGCCAAGGACCGGATCAAAGAGACCCTGCACGACGCCCTCGGCGTACCCGCGCCGGACCGGGCCTGGTCACGCAGGCTCGGGGGCGCCGCGATGGAACTGCTGTGGGCGCTGGCGGCCGACGCACCGGCCGTGGTGATCGAGGCGAACTTCCGGCCCTACAGCGAATACGAATGCGCGAAGCTGGCCGGCCTTGCCGCGCAGCCAGTCGAGGTGCACTGCGCCTGCCCACCCGAACTCGCCATTCAGCGCTACAACACCCGCATCACTCATCCGGTGCACGTCGTGACCACACTCGATCTGGAGGCAATGGCCGAGTACGACCGCCCGGTCGGAATCGGCGCCCTCGTCAGTGTGGACACCACCACCATGGTCGACGTGAACGCCATCGCCACCAGGGTCCGCGCTTGCCACGACCGCATCCGCCGCCACGTCGGTACGCACTGATCCGAGCCGACTCGGGACGGCCGGCTCCCGTTCCCCTGAGCAAGCCACTGGATGAGGCGTCCGCGAAGGTCCCAGCTGACCCGCGGGCATTGGCGCGGCTGCATCGGTATATCGAGCTGGGCGAGCTGGAAGAGGTTGCCGTCGCGCTGCCCGCTGCCCCCCGCTATCTCGTGACGTTCATGAGGTCCCAGACCGGCGCCGGCGTCCGGTCGGCCACGGTCGTCAGTGTCACCAATCAGTCCCCGCGGCCTAACCTCGTCACCGTCAGCTGGTTCCGGGGGTTCACTGACAACAGCTCGCCGGCCGGGACCGCCTCGATGATCATCCCGCCGGACTTCCAGGTCGACTTCGGGTCGCGCAACCTGCCTGGCGAACTCACCGTCGTCAACGCGATCCCGTCCCCGGAGCTGACCGCCGACGAGGGCCGTGCCATCGTCAGCTCGCGGCGGCCAGAGATCGGCGTGAGCGCGCGGCTGTACTACACCAGCGGAGACAGCGACGAGCAACTGCTCGCCATCAGCGATTCCAACGTGGTCCTCTTCGGCCAAGGCAACCACGGCGACTAAAGCTGGTGCTTTCGGTGAGCGTGGCGGGCCACCGATGAGTTAGCCGGCCGGGCAGGGTCTATAACAGCAGGCTGCAGCTTGCGGCTGTGAACATGATCAGTTAGGAGACTCACATGACCGCCGCCGCCCTGCCGCCCGTCGTCGACACTGACACCTGGCAGCGCCAGCTGGGCGCACTGCGTGCCCGGGAGAAGGCCGCGACCCGGGAACTCGACGCGATCGCCGCGCAGCGCCGGCGCCTGCCGATGGTCAAGATGCCCGACTACACCCTGGCGGGTGAGCAGGGACCAGTCCGACCGGCC
>Ga0134128_10008672_pt1 | contig 12236 bp, 6 predicted proteins | sample KB31754_FD_96462 | JGI IMG/M metagenome (GOLD analysis project Ga0134128, IMG submission 96462) | Terrestrial soil microbial communities with excess Nitrogen fertilizer from Kellogg Biological Station, Michigan, USA - KB3-175-4 | ecosystem: Environmental > Terrestrial > Soil > Unclassified ...
CGACGTAACACAGACTGAGACCTTCCGACCGCAGCGCGCTGGTTGACAGGAGCAGGCGGAAGGCACATCCTGAGCTATGAATGGAACCGATTCCAGACATGCTGTAGGATCTGCACGGTGTGGTCAGAACGGTGCTGCGCGTGGGCCCGCTTCCGCCAGGTGGCGGGCACGCTGCTGGACATCCGAGCAGGCGATTCGGCTCTCCGCGCTCAAGGCGGCCGACGGTGGATGCCTGCTGATCGCCAGGATTCGCGAAGTCGGCTGCAGCCGAACGGGACCGTTACGCAAGAGAACAGGAGAAATAGAAGGTGCTCGACAGCATGACAACACCGCACGAGATTGTCCGCGCGCACTTCGAGCAGCACCAGGCGGTTGTGGCAGAGAGCCTCGGGCGCCTGCATGACCAGATCGTCGAAACGGCGGAGTTGATCGTCATGAGGCTACGGGCGGGAAAGAAGCTGCTCGCGTTTGGAAACGGAGGAAGCGCGACTCAGGCCTCGCATCTGGCAGGAGAACTCATCGGGCGCTTCGACAAGACGCGGCAGCCGTTGCGAGCCCTTGCACTGGCTGGAGATCCAGGAGTGGTTACCTGCATCGGCAATGATTTCGGATACGACTCCTTATACGAGCGGCAATGTCTCGCCCTCGCCGACGACGGCGATGTGGTCGTTGGGCTGACAACAACCGGGCGATCTGAAAATGTGCGACGAGGGTTGGTTGCGGCTCGTCAACAAGGCGCTAGAACCGTTGTGCTCACAGGGGAAGCGCCCGTTGATCCTGAATACGCGGTCCATCGCCTGCAGGTGCCGCATGGATCCACCGCGCACGTACAGGAGGTGCACCTGATGATCATTCACATCTGGTGCCGGTACATCGATCTGGCGTTCGCCTGAATGCAAGATCAGTTCTCGTGCAGGCCCATTGCAACACCGAGCGCGGCCACGTCGCCGATGGATTCCCCCAGCTCGGCAGGGCCGATGCGGCACACACGAGCGGCGGTGGGCAACGCCTCTTCGAACATGCGCTCGCGCGCGGGGGCGAGCAGATGCTCTCCCAGACGAAGGGCGATACCGCCGATCAGAATGCATTCGGGATTCAGCACGTCGACCAGCAACGCTAGTGCGTCACCAAGCCGTCTTCCCGTTTCCTGCACGATCCGGATGGCCAACGGATCACCTTCTGCCATGGCGCATCCGATATCGCGCGCGGTGAGGCACTGGACGTTCGCGGCCAGAAGGGTAGCCTGGCCCGCAGCCATGGCGGCTCGCACCATCTCCGCGCCATGGCGCGCCATTCCCGCGCCGCTCGCCCAGCCTTCCAGCGATCCGGCTTTGCCATAGCCGTGGGGGCCATCGGGGGTAAGGCGGACATGACCGATCTCCCCAGCCATGGCGCTGGCGCCTCGAAAAATGCGCCCATTGAGGATTAAGCCCGCGCCGAAGCCGGTTCCCATAGTGATGAACACCATGTGCTGGAACCCACGTCCGGCGCCGAACTGGTGCTCGGCGACAGCGCCGGCATTCGCGTCGTTCTCCACCAGGCAGCGCACCCCAAATTTCTTCTCGAGAATGGCTTTGATCGGAACATTGTCCCAACTGTCCAGGTTCGGCGGCCTCTCGATGACGCCGGCAATCCGGTCCAGCGGACTGCCGCAGCTTACGCCAATGCACACCGGCGAGGTTGCGGTTTCCAGGAGGCCTTCGCGGATAAAGGCGACGATCTTGTCTACGGCGTGTTCCGGGCCCAGATCAGGGCGAGTGGGGAACTGCGATCGCCAGATTACATGCGGAGGCGCGGTGGAAAGCACCACCGCCGTTTTGGTGCCACCAATATCGACGCCGACGAAGACCTCGTGTCCCCTATTGCTCGAGTGCATTCACTTCTCTCACTTTGCGCGTCCGGCGGTCGATACGCAGGGTTTTGATTTCGAATGGGTGCCAGGTGCCGGTCCAGCGCGTTCCAGCAAATGCGAGATCCAGCGTGGCGTGGGATGGCTCGCCCGCTGTTTCGTAAGCGCGAACGATCGCGTCCTGACCGTCCTCTGACTCCTTCACGGCTTCGACAACAATATCCGGTGCGTCGACGGACAGGAACGAGCCGGCCTGCTTGCGCGCGCCGGGGTGAATCCCCTGGTAAATGATGGGCGTGTCGGTCACAAACTCTTCAGCAGCGTGCACTATGCCGGCCTGCTGCCATGAGCCGGTATGTGGGATCAACTCCATCTGGAAGGTTTGCAGGCCCTGATCCATCCAGGCGTAATCCCCACCAGGCTTTAGCTGCGCTGGCTGGTGATTGGCGTACACGGCGCCGCGCACGATGGAGACGCGCATGTCGGAATCCTTCACACTGTAGCCGTACTTTGCGTCATTCAGCACAGACAGGCCATAGGTTTGGCCGCTGCGGCTTCCGGTAAGGTCAATCCAGCGCTGGCCGGGATTTTCGAGCCCATCGGTCGCGCGCTTTTGGGCGCCATAGGCTACCTCGTAGGTGGACTGCGGATCCTGCACGTCGACAGGAAAGGAAAATTTCAGAATCTTCAGGTGTTCGTGCCAGTTAAGGACAACGCGCATCTGCACGGCGCGGCTGCCAGTGTAGAGGATCCAGTCAATCGTCAGCGTGGAGTCGCCGTAGCGCAGCGTCTCGCGCATGCGGGCGCGCAGAGGTCCGTTTTCGACGATTTTCAAATCAGTCCGTTTGAACTCACCCAGTTCCTGGTCGTACGCGCGGACCTGATGCGCCCAGGTGTCGTTATGGTCATCGAGCACTACGGGGCGGCACCCGGTCTGGCCCCCGCGAAAGACTTCACGGCCTGTGTCCTTATCGAGTAATCCGATCGTGCCGCTTGGTGCAAAGGTGATACGCAGGTGCTCGTTTTCCAGGGCATCGCCGTCGGCGTGGACGGTGCTGGGCAGCGGAGTAACGGGATTGGCCGATTTGTGGATCCGAATTTGGCGGTATCCCATGGGAGGAACTTCCACCTGAGCGACCAGCCGCTGGCGGTGTTCGACGACGGCTGTGGCGGGAATCCACTGGAAGGGAATTGCGCGACCCGCATCGTCCTCGACCGCGGTGGGCGTGCCCGGTTCGACCCCGAGGTCGTATTCAACGTTCAGCTTCGCCGGCCACGCATGCGGGTTGAAAATGACGAGATACCGGGAGTCGGGATCCGTGGTGGGGATGCGCCACGCCAGCCCTTCCAACGCATTCATCAGCGCATCGTTAGCGATGTCGAGGGCGCGGCCGTACCCGTCGCGTATGGTTTGTTCGTGCTCCGGAAGGGTAGTACCCGCCATGGAGTCGTGGAACTGGAGGAGGAGAACGCGCTCCCAGGCGTGCTCAAATTCGTCGCGAGGATAGGTGAAACCCCAATCCCAGGAGCCGATGGCGGAGAACTTTTCGGCGGTCTCGAGCGTCGTCTCGGCCGTTCGATTGAGCTTCTTTCTTGCCGAGCCCGCGGTGTAGGCGCCGACGGAGTGATGCTGGAGGTCGCCGGAGTAGACCTGAATATCAGGAGGGAGATGCTGGGACACTTCGGAAAAGTAGCGATCGGGAGTGGAGTAGAAGATATGAGGGGCCCCGGGTTCGTGTTTGATTTCACGAATAGACCGCAAGTTCTCCTTTGTGGGCCCGCCGCCGTGATCGCCAATGCCGAAGAACTCCATGTCCGTGCGTTCGGGTTGACCCGCGAGTGACTGCAGCGTGCGCAGCATGTGGCCCCGCACGTCGCCGGGATCGTCATAGAACAGCGGAATGCGATAGGTGAGCGACCGCGTACCATCGATACCCTGCCACAGGAATAGATTCTGGTGGATGTCTGGCTTCTCGAGAGCATTCGGACGCATGAAGACGTAGTCCCGCATGCCCTCGAGGCGCAGGATCTGCGGCAAGTTTCCGGTGTGCCCGAATGAGTCGGGGTTATAGCCGACTTCCGCGCGGCGTCCGAAGAGACGCTGAAGGGTGCGCTGGCCGTAGAGGCCCTGGCGGATGAGCGATTCGCCCGAGGGGATATTGACGTCAGGCTCAACCCACCATCCGCCGACCAGATCCCAGCGTCCAGCCTTCACTTGCTGCCGGATCTCATTGAGTAGCTCGGGATCGGTCTGCTCGATCCAGACGTAGAACTGCGAGGAACTGGTGGTCATGGCCAGTTGCGGATCCTCTTTCATGCGGTCGAGGGCAGAGCGAAATGTGCTGTGCACGACAGAATCAGCTTCCGACAGCGGCCAAAGCCAGGGGGCATCGATGTGGGCGTTGCCAACCATGTGCAGGCGGTAGCTGGACGCGTCGGCGGGCCAGGAATGCGGCGTGGCGGCGGACGCCGTCTGTGCGCAGGCGGAACCCTGAAGGGCGAACGCACCAATGAAAGCGGCTGCCGCCGCCCCCAATCCGTACTGCCGCCAGCCAGCCATGCCTCTGGTGACCCTCTCTCCGGTTTCGCCTGGTGCGCCTCGCATTAAGCAAACGTAAACCACTGGAAATGGTTCCAGCAGAAAGAGAACTGTATCGGCGTATACGCTTGCTGTCAAGCGCGAACGCCGATCCGCCGTGCTTTGAACAGCGCATACGCAAGGAAACGCGGATTACAAAATTGTTGACAACGGATTCCGGCGGGGAGCATAGTGTCGACTTGAAATTGGAACCGATACCAGTTATCCAACCTGGTCTGTCCAGTCTTTCGATTTGAGGTGAAGACGTGCACGCATTCAATAGTTTCGCTGCTGCTCTCTTGCTTTTGGGCCTGACCTTCGCCGCCACGATTCCGGCCAATGCCCAGGAGTCGCGTGCAACCGTGAATGGCCAGGTGCTGGATTCCGCTCAGGCGGTTGTTCCCAACGCGGAGGTTACCGCCCATAACGTCGCGACGGGCGTCGATACTACGGTGCAGTCACAGGCCGACGGGAACTACACAATTCCGTTTCTGGTGCCCGGCACCTATTCGATCCATGTTAAGGCCCCCGGCTTCAAGGAAGCCATCCGTGGCAACGTCGTTCTGCATACAGGCGACAAGCTGAGCGTGGACTTCGCCCTCGCGGTGGGCGCGGTTTCCGAGGTCGTTAACGTGTCCGGAGCTGAGCCCCTGCTGGACACGGGATCGGCCTCGCGCGGCGGCCTCATCGACAATGTGCGCGTTACCGACCTGCCTCTGGTGGGACGCAATCCGTATATGCTGGCGCAGCTGGTTCCGGGCGTGACATGGAACGGAAACCCGGCATTCCAGCGGCCTTTCGACAATGGCGACAACGCGAACTTCTCCATCGACGGCGGATTGCGGCAGACGAACGCTTATCTGATCGATGGCGCCCCGGATGACGCCATCACCAATGCATCCGGCGACCGCTCGCACGCCAACATGGATGTGGCGTACATTCCGTCTGTCGAAGCGACCCAGGAATTCAAAATCGTCAACAATTTCTATGACGCACAATACGGCCGCACGGGTGGCGGGATGTTCAATGTCTCGACCAAGCAGGGCGCTGACCAGTACCACGGCGCTGCGTACTATTTCATGCGTCGCTATCAGCTGGACGCCAACAGCGTTCCCAACAAGATTGCGGGTTTGCCGCGCTACTCGCTCGATCCGGTGACGAAGGCCAACATTGGCGGACATACTCTGAACGACTGGGGAGGCGAGGCTGGTGGTCCGGCCAGCATTCCGCACCTCTATAACGCCAAAGACCGAACATTCTTCGTCTTTTCGTACGAGCACTATCACGAAGTCTCGCCCATGCCGACGCTGACCAGCGTCCCGACCAAGGCGGAACGCAATGGCGACTTCTCGGCGGCGGGTGAGCCGACGATCTACGATCCGTGGACGACGCGTCTTGATGCGAACGGCAAATGCTGTATCCGCGATCCCTTTCCCGGCAACATCATCCCGCAGAGCCGGCTGGCGAACAGTCCGGGATACAAGATTGCGAATGCGTATCCCGCTCCGAACGTGGGCAGCGATTCAACGCTGACCAATAACTACAGCACCGGCGCGAACACGAGTGAGGATCATTTCCAAAACATTCTCGCCCGCGTTGATCAGAACTTCGGTCAGAAAGAGCGGGTGTACGTCCGCTACGCTCACGGTCGCCGCAATCAATTTGATCACGGCGCGTACAACTTCACTGGTCCACTTTATGATGCGCAGGATCCACTGAGCCGCACCAACGACAGCGCCGTGATCGACAGCCTGACCACCTTCTCGCCGCACATGCTGCTCGACCTGCGCGCATCGCTGGCTCGTTACAACGAGACGGTCGCCCGTGGGACGGTCAACAACTTTGACGACAGCAAGCTGGGATTCACGTCGGGGTTCAACAACGAGCGCTTCGTGCCGGTGCCACCACGCATCAGCATGGGCAATACGAGCAGCATCCCTGACGCCGGAACCCGCAATCCGCGCTTCGGCATCAGCACCGTTCTCGGATTCCAGCCCAGTCTGCAGCTGGTCTACGGTTCGCACTCCATCCACATTGCCGCTGACATTCGTAACCTGAACTTCAACACTGGGGGCGGGTCGTTTGTCTACGGTGGTGGTGCATTCGCGTTCAGCCCAAATTTCACGCAGGCCAATCCCACAGCAACCTACAACGGAAGCTCGGGATCATCAACAGCGAGCCTGCTCCTCGGTGTTCCGGCTGCGTCAAACAGCAGCATCACCAGCATCATCTCCTACACGCCGCGACTGGGTTACCGGTGGTGGTACAACGCCATCTACGTTCAGGACGACTGGAAGATCAGCAGACGGTTCACGCTGAATGCCGGTGTTCGCTACGATATCGAAGGCTCGCCGGCGGAAAACCAGAACCGTATGAATCGCGGGTTTGCCTACACGGATGCTTCTCCTTTGGCGTCCTCGGTGGCATCGGCCTCGGCGAACTGCCCGGCCTGCGCGCATCTCACCGGTGGCCTGCTTTTTGCAGGCGCCCACGGACGATCGAGGAACGCATTCAACACGCCGTACGGAGATGTACAGGCGCGCATCGGGGGCGTTTACCAGCTTTACAAGAAAACGGTCGTTCGTGGCGGATTCGGAATGTTCTATCTGCCGGAAGCGGCATTCGGCGCGGCGCAGGGCTTCGCACAAGACACCGCTTATGTGCCCAACAACATCGCTGGTGGCACAACGTCTGATCTCTTCACGCCGCGAGGAGCCGACCCGGCCGCTCCGCCGCTACTCGATCCATTTCCGGCAGTGTTGAAGCCTTCCGGCAGCTCTCTGGGGCTGGCGACCTTCCAGGGGCAGAGCATCATCTTCAACAACGTCAACCGCAAGATCCCGCGGGCTGATCAATGGTCGTTCGGTCTTGAACAGCAGCTGCCCTATAACGTCAAAGTGGACGCATCCTACGTGGGCAGCCATACGCAGCACATCAATACCAATGACAATTTCGCGGGCAGCGCGCGCAACGTCAACGTGCTGAGCAGGACGCAAATAGAGGCCGCACGAACTGCCGCTGCAGCCGCGAGCACCACTGCGCAGGCGTATCTGAACCAGGCAGTCGCTAACCCGTTTGCCGGTCTGCTGCCAAACACAAACCTGAACGGCGCAACCGTCTCGCGGCAGCAGCTGCTGTTGCCTTACCCGCAATTTCTGAACGTGAGCTATGGCCAGGAGTCGGTTGGACAGCTGTGGTACAACGCCGCGCAGCTCTCGATTGAGAAGCGCTATTCGCACGGCTTTACCATACTAGGCGCGTATACCTGGTCGAAGACCGAGGAGGCTCTTTCATACCTGAATCCGCAGGATCCGGCGCCTTTCAAGAACATTGGCGCTGCTGATCGTCCGCAGCGTCTGGTGATCTCGGCCGTGTACCAGCTGCCCTTCGGACGTGGCCAGTACTTTGGCTCCGATGTGAACCGTCCGATGGAGTTGCTGATCGGCGGCTGGCAACTCAACTACATTGAGACCATCCAGTCCGGTTTGCCGGTCAGCCTGAACGGCGCGGCGTATCCGATTCAGGATCCACGGAGGGGAATCCAGAAGAGCTGGAATACCTGGTTCAATCCCTGCGTCCAGCAGTTGAATGGCACGTCGAAGATGCCGAACGCCACGCATAATGGATTCGTCTCCTGCACGAATCCAGCATGGCAGCTGATCAACTCGTCCAATCTCGATTTTCGTCTGACGCCGTTCCAGGGCGGATACATCCGGAACCAGAATGCTCCGAATGCTGACCTCTCGCTCATTAAGGACCTCCATTTCACCGAGCGCTACACCGGGCAGTTCCGCATGGAGGCGTTCAACGTAACCAACACGGCGGTTCGCGGCGGTCCGAACACCAGCCCGACCAGCACCAACTTTGGCTATATTGCCCCGAGCCAGTCGAATATATCGAGGCAGGTGCAGCTCGGATTCAAACTCAACTTCTAGCCTTCCCCTGTGAAACGTGCGAGCGGGAGATCTTCTCCCGCTCTTTTTTTGCCTCGGGTTGCCCGGGGTTAGGGCTCACGTCGAACCTGCTGTCCGCGAATGTATGTCGCGAGCAGGCTACCGTTTTCATCGAAACGATTAAGCGTGGCGGGAGTGCCAGGCGCAAGCTGCGTCAATTCAGCTATGCCCAGCATGGAGGCCGGATTGTGCGAGGCCATACGCGTGGCGTCTTCGAGACTAGCCCCCGTGAACCGCTGCAGGTTGGCAACGGCACAGTCCAGGGTGAGCAGGGAACCGGCAAGGGTGTCCTCCCCCTGGGCCAGGTCCCTCGCAACCAGAGCGCGTCCGCCGCGAACCGTCACGCCGGCATCCCCCGCAGGGTATTCGCCTTCGGGCATGCCTGCCGCTGAGAGCGCGTCCGTGATCAGGATGCCACGACGGGTGCCTTTGGCCTTCATCCAAAGACGCACGAGCGGCGGTGCGACGTGTATGCCGTCGCAGATCAGATCGGCATAGAGGCGGCCATCATCCAGAACTGTGCCGAGCACTCCAGGTTCGCGATGGCCGAGCGGCCGCATGGCATTGAACGTGTGTGTGGCGCTGACCGCGCCTGCTTCGATCGCTGCCACCGTTTCGGTTGCCAGAGCATTACTGTGGCCGATCGAGCAGCGCACTCCGTTTTGGCTCAGATGACGGATCAGGTCCACTGCGGTTTCACCGGAGCCCGTGCTCTCCGCTTGCACAGCATCCGATTCGGGAGCTATCGTGACGAGCCGAATGTGACCACCGGCAGATTCCTGGAGACGATCGAAGAGTACTCGGCTGGGCCGCTTCAAATGCTCGGCAGGATGCATGCCTCGTTTCGCGTGCGAGAGAAACGGACCTTCAATGTGGATGCCGATCGGCTCGGCTTCGCCGGGTTGCGGTCCACGGTCAATTACCTTCTTCAGCACCTCCAGCGCACGCAGCGTGAAGTCGATTGGAGCCGTCAGCGTCGTCGGAAGATACTTCGTTACGCCGTGCGCGGCCAGGAAGCGCTGCATTCTGCCGATCTGAGCCACGGAGGCATTCATCACGTCGACGCCGACCGCGCCATGAATATGCACGTCCAGCAAGCCGGCCGTGAGCACCGTGTCTTCACGCGCCAATGCTCCGGGATCGGAGCCAATTGAACTGATCGTTCCATCTGCCGCAACTTCGATGACCGGGTATTCGATCCTCGCATCACGGGTCAGCAGCAATTTCGCGGTGAGGAAAAGAGAAGATGCCATTGTTGTGGGGGGCCTTTCAATTATGCAGGAATTGCGAGCCAGATCGGTTGCTGAAGGTTCTGTGCGCGAGCGCGACCGCTTGGGGTGTAATTGCTGCACATGGGTGGCGTCTCGTCGTCCGACGATGATCAAATTGTGCACTACAGCAGCGGTCCTGACACAGGATGCGAGATCGGGCTGCAACCCGGCAGGGCGATAGTTCTGAGCTTGCGGTTCAACCTGCTGTCCCGGCATACTGTGCACGGAATCCGCCAAAGGGACCGGATGCAGATCCGTAAAGCAGCTTCGAATGTACTCGATATCCCGCGCCCTCCGTGGTTGGGCTTCGCACCTCGGCGAGGCGTGCGACGCGGCGCCTTCCTGCTGGTCTGCTTCGCGGTTCTGTTGCTCGGGCCGCTCAGCGGCGGAGTCGTTGCCCAGAGCAACTCACCTGCGGGCGCAATTGCTGGCCACGTTCTCGACAGCGCGGGGAAGCGTGTAGCCGGCGCGACGGTACTTCTCACGGGGGTAGCTACGGAACGCGACACGTCGGATTCCGGCGGAGCATTTCACTTTTCCAACGTCGCACCTGGGCGTTACGAACTAACCGCGAACACCACGTTGGCAGGCAGCGGCTCGGACAAGATCGATGTTGCTCCCGGCAAGACCGCCATTGTGGAACTGCGCCTCAACGGCAAATCCGCGTCCAATGGGGAGAGCCACTCTTCGTCTGGCCTGGCTCAGGCCATGCAATTTGCCGACGATCCACATTTCACGATTGCCGGCGTTACGGACTGGACCGCAGCCGGCGGCCATGGATCGGATGCGAGTCTCCGTACCAGCGAGGCGCTGACCCGCGAAACACTGCAACTCCAGCCCGTAAGCACGCAGGCATCGTCTGCTGCCTGCCCCCAGAACGAAGCCGCGCTGCGATCCGGTGTAGCCGATCGGCCCAGCAGCTTCGCAGCCAATCGCTGCCTCGGCACGTTCTATCTGCAGACCGGCAAGTACTCCGAGGCAGTGGTGCGCCTCCAGAACGCCTACCGCCTGCAGCCCGCAGATGCAGACAATGAGTACATGCTCGCCGAGGCATACGAGAAATCAGGTGACCTGGCGAGAGCACGCGACCACATCCAAAAGCTGCTGGCCCAGCGCGACACTGCTGATCTCCACCGTCTGGCCGGCGAAGTGAACGAATCTCTGGGCAATCCGATTACAGCGGTGAACGAGTTCGCGGAGGCGGCGCGCAAAGATCCAAGCGAAGAGAACTATTTTGCCTGGGGCTCCGAACTTCTCTATCACCGCGCCGTGTGGCAGGCGCGCGACGTGTTCGAAGAGGGAAGTAAAGCCTGGCCGAAATCTGCGCGGATGCTCACCGCCCTCGGCGCGGCACTGTTTGCAGGTGCGCTCTATGACGAAGCCGCGCAGCGCCTGTGCCAGGCGGCTAATCTCGATCCGCAGAGCACAGAGCCCTATCTGTTCATGGGCAGAATTGAAGTGGCTGCCCCGAACCCCCTTCCGTGCGTTGCGCAGAAACTCGCAGAATTTCACAAGCGGCAGCCTGGCAACGCGCTCGCTGATTACTACTACGCGATGGCTCTGTGGAAACAGCAGCCGTCGCCGCTTGCCCCGGCGCCAAGGCAGCAGATTGCTCAGTTACTCCAGCAGGCAATCGCGGCCGATGCTGGTTGCGGAGAGGCATACCTGCAGCTCGGCAATTTGCAGGCCCAGTCCGGAGATTATGCTTCCGCGATTCCGCTCTACAGCCAGGCCATCCACGCGAAACCGCAACTGACCGAGTCGTACTACCGCCTTGGGATCGCCTATGATCGAACCGGGCAACGCGATAAAGCGCAGGTGGCCTTCGCGCAGCACGAACGCCTCGAAAAAGAGCAGGCTGCCGCCGTGGAAAAGCAGCGCCGCGAGATCAAACAGTTTGTAGTTGTGTCTTCTGCCGAGAAAAATGCGTCTGCCGAAAACCGCAATCACTGATCGGTCGCTTGAAATCAGCCCTTCAGGATATGTGCGGCGGGCGGAACATATGTTGCCACGATTCCTTCACCTTCACGAATCGTCAGGAACCGGTTGACCTCAAGCTTTGTGAAGCGCTCGATCTTTTGCGTTGTCGGCCACTTCACTTCAATCCAGTCCACCGTTTCTGCCTTTCCCAGCCCAAAATGCAGCCGCAGATCGCTCTGCGACATTACGCTGGTCCCACTGTGTACCTCATCCATCTGCACGTGCTTTCCGGTAGCAACACGCACTCGCGTTCCTATGGCGGTTCGATTGCACTTGGTGCCAATCAGCTTCAGCGTGATCCAGTTGTCGCGCTTGCCCACATTGTGCAGTAATGACGGCCGATCGTTCATGTTCAGGATGAGCATGTCCATCCCGCCGTCATTGTCGATATCTCCAAATGCCGCTCCGCGGCTGGAGAACCGCTCTGTTATGCCGGGTCCCATCTGTGCCGAGACATCTTCAAACCGTCCGTTGCCCAGATTCCGATAGACGAGGCGAGGATTCCTGAATGTTTCCCCGAAGTCATACTTATCAATCTCCGGATAAACGTGCCCATTCACCTGAACAATGTCTTTCCAGCCGTCGTTGTCGTAGTCGATGAAGCC
>Ga0134128_10008675_pt1 | contig 12235 bp, 11 predicted proteins | sample KB31754_FD_96462 | JGI IMG/M metagenome (GOLD analysis project Ga0134128, IMG submission 96462) | Terrestrial soil microbial communities with excess Nitrogen fertilizer from Kellogg Biological Station, Michigan, USA - KB3-175-4 | ecosystem: Environmental > Terrestrial > Soil > Unclassified ...
CACAGCCAGGGCACCAGGTCGGCGTCCGGACGCGGGCGGATCGAGAACGGGCTGCGCGGGTCGGCCAGCCAGCGCAGTCCCTGGCGCATGACACCGGGCTCGGCCAGCGGAGCCGAGCCCTGCGTGCCCACGAAGCCGGTGTTCCCGTAGGAGCACGATCCTGGCCCGCCGATCGCGCCGCGCTCGGCCAGGGTCACGGTGGCGCCGGACCGGCGCAGGTAGTAGGCGCAGAACAGTCCTACGATCCCGCCGCCGAGGACCAGCACGTCGGGACGGCCGCGCGCGGTGCCGGGCGCCGCATGCGCGGTGCCGGGCGCCGGAGGCGGCGTCGCTGGAGGCGTCGCTGGCACGACGTTACAGTTTGACGATGAAGAAGTTGGCCGGCAGGTTGATCACGACCCGCTCGTAGATCTGGGCCATGAGCGCGTGGCCGGGCTCGGCGAACGTCCCCGGCGGGGCCTCGGCGAACCGGATCACCGAGCGGCCGGCGTCGAACAGCATCGCGCCGTGCCCGAAGTCGCCGACGATGGCGGTTCCCGGATCCACCAGGCGCGTCCGCACGATGAAGACGCCGTTGGCCTCAAGGTCCCGCATCAGCCGTCCGTGGCCCAGGTACCGGTAGTAGTCCACCGGGTTGATGATCAGCCCGTCGGCCGTGCCGCCCATCTGCTCGGCCTCGTTGCAGGCCGCCAGCAGCGAGGAGCCGAACGGCCCGGCGGCGCTGATGTAAGAGATCTCCCTGTTGTTCAGCAGGCCGCCCTCACCGCGGATGATCGTGTCGTTCTCGGCCGTGCCGAGCCGGACGATGAGCCGGTAGTTGATGAACGACTCGAAGGTCTCGGTGTCCTTCCACAGCCCGTCCGGTACCTGAACCCAGGCCGTGGTGGGCAGCAGCTCCGGGATCGGCGACTTGCGGAAAAGGTTGGCCGCCTCGCGCCGCACGGCGGAGTCAATGACGCTGGAATCCGACCGGGCCGGGCTCTCGTGCCAGTAGAACTCCCGCGGGTCGCGGGAGAGATCCACGACCTTGAGCATGTCGCGCGCCGGATGCCGGGGCTTGCGCCGCGAGCTGGTCAGCGACCCGGTGATCGTGACGTCGTAGTCGACGTGGGCGTCCAGCCCGTCCCTGGCACAGGCCTCGGCGAACATCCGTCCCGGCAGCTTCTCCTCCTTACGCGCCGCGACGACATCGGCCATCGTTACCTCCGTGTGATCTGCGTGCTGCATGGCTCTCTCTCCGTTGAGTGCCTCAGGTTTGACTGCCGCAGGTGCGGTTCCGCCGGTCACGCATATGTGCTCGGGGCCGTGTACTGCTCAAGCTCCGGCGACATCACGCTCGCGCCGCCGTCGATCAGGTGCACCGTGCCGGTGATGAACGAGGCCCGCTCGCTGGCCAGGTAGGCGGCCATCCCGCCGACCTCGTCCGGGCGGGCCAGCCGGCCGACGGCGCTGTGCTGGCCCATCACGGCCAGCTGGGCCTCAAGGTCGCCATCCGCGGCGACCAGCCTGGCCGCCGCCCGCTCCACGAGCTCCGTGCGGGTCGCGCCCGGTGCCAGCACGTTCACGGTGATGTCGCAGCGGGCCAGCTCAGGGGCCAGGGACTGGGCGAAGCGGACCAGGGCGCCCCTGGTCACGCCGGACAGGGCCAGCGGGGCAACGGGAACGCTGGCGGTCTCGGATGCGACAAAGAGCAGCCGGCCCCAGCCGGCCGCCTTGAGGTGCGGCACCGCGGCCAGCGCCAGGGTCACCGCCGGCAGCAGCACCAGCGACATGGCGCCCTGGTAGTCCTCCGGCTCGAACACCGACGCGGCGCCCGTCGGCGGGCTGCCGCCGCTGACCACGACGATATGCAGCGCGCCGAGATCGCTGGCCACCTCGTCAACCCAGGCCCTGGCCGCCGCGCGGTCAGTGATGTCCACGCTCGTCGCGCGCACCTCGCCGCGGGCCACCCGGCGCAGCCGGTCGCGCGCGGCGGTCAGCCGGCCGGGGTCCCGCCCGCAGATCGCGACGTGCGCTCCCTCGGCGGCCAGCTCGCTGGCGGCCGCGAAGCCGATGCCACTGGAGCCGCCGGAGATGAGCGCGACCTTGTTCTCCAGACCGAGATCCACCTGATCCTCCTCCGCAGATCAGTCGGCGAGCGCTCGCCGGTAGCCGTATCTCCGGATGAGCGGCCAGGACAGCGTCCCGGCGGCCAGCCTGGCCCGGCCAGGCAGCGTGGCCCGCCACGAGTCGTCGGCGGCGCGGATCGGCGTGGGACCGGTCAGGAAGCGGTCGGGATTGCCGGTGACCGTGTGATTGGCGTGCAGCTCGACAATCCGGTCCCGCACCGGGTTGGCCACGGCGCCCGCGCCGCACAGCCGCAGCACCGAGTCGACGGCGGCGGCCGGATCGGCAGCGAACTCCTCGTAGCGCAGGAACAGGGAGCGGTCCCGATGGCGGCGGGTGAGCGCCTCGCACGCCATGTTGAAGCCGTGCCAGTAGGCGGTGCTGCGGACGGCCGACATCGGCAAGACGTACTGCTTGGCCTCACGGTAGGACTGGGCGATGGCCCGCGGGTCGCGCACCAGGTGGATGTAGTACGGATCCAGCGCGCCCAGGTGCGACAGCAGGGCCGCCTCACCAGGGATCTTCGTGCTGTCCACGATCACGCGCGCGCCGGTCCGCTCGGCCACCGCCTGGTAGGTGCGGGTCATGAGCTCCGCGTGCTCGCGGATGGCGTCGCACCACACTCCTCTGGCCAGCACCCGCCAGGTGTGCCGGGTCCGAACGCAGGCGCGCTGGCGGCGGATGACCGCGTCGGCGTGCGCCTCAGCGGACATGCCAGGCGGCCGGCCCACCGGGAGTATGCCCGACCAGAGCGGGCACTCGGTCAGCGCCTGGCCGCAGCCGCACAGCGTGTTCGCGCCCCGGCCCGCCGCGTTCTTCCACAGAAAGTGCAGCTCACCGACGTGCAAGAAACCGGGAACCTCACCCAGGACGCCGCCGATGATGGTGCTGCCGCTGCGCAGCCAGCCCACGATGCAAATGATCTTCAGCGGGGGCTCGGTCATGACCGCGGCCAGCAGCCGCTGGCACCGGCCAGGCCCCTGACGCGGCGAGTTAAACAGCGACTTAAGCAGCTCTGCCCTGGCACCGGCACATCCTAACTCGAAGCTGGCCGAGAATGCACTAAGGGTATTAAGCCAATGATTAGCATATAGTTTGGCCGTAGCCGGCCTACCACGCCCATACCGGAGCGCACAGTGCCAACGATGCCACTGCCAGTTCGGCCGACCACGCCACAGTCCGCCTTGCGGGGGGCCTGGGCGGATGTCGCTGCCTGTTCCGATCCCAGCTGCTTAGCTTCCCTGGAGCCTGGGCGCTGCTTAGCTTCCCTGGCCGAGCCTAGGCCCTTAACTTCAGGGCCGGACCCAATCCGGGCCGCCAGCCCGCCTCGCCGGGTCCGACGATGAGCCCGGTCGCGATCGCCGACCGGGTCCGCGAGCACATCGTCGACATGTGCGCCAGCCCCGACGGCGGCCACCTCGGCGGTTCGCTGTCCCTGGTCGAGATCCTCATAACGCTGTACTTCGAGGTGCTCCGCGTCGATCCGCGTGACCCGGCCGCCGCGGACCGGGACATCCTGATCCTCAGCAAGGGGCACGGCGCGCTGGCCCTGTACGCGGTGCTGGCCGAGCGCGGCTTTATCGGAGTCAGCGAGCTGAGGACGTTCGGCCAGCCGGGTGGCCGGCTGATGGGGCATCCGACCCGGGCCGTGCCCGGAGTGGAGATGCCCACCGGCGCGCTCGGGCACGGCCTCGCGCTTGGCAACGGGTTCGCCCTGGCCAACCGCGGCCGTCGCTGCTTCGTCGTGCTCGGTGACGGCGAGCTGCAGGAAGGCTCGGTCTGGGAAGCGGCCATGGGCGCGGCCAGCCTCGGGCTGGACAACCTGACCGCGGTCGTGGACCGCAATGGCTTGCAGCTCGGCAGTCCGACCGAGGCCACCGTCTCGCTGGAGCCGCTGGCCGACCGCTGGCGCGCCTTCGGCTGGACGGTTCGCGAAGTGGACGGGCACGATCCGGCCGCGCTCGCGGAGGCCTTCCGGCCCGTCGAGCCGGGCCGGCCGGCGGTCGTGCTGGCCACGACGGTCAAGGGTCACGGCCTGCCGTTCCTGCAAGGCCGGCCGGAAAGCCATTTCGCCAAGCTGAGCGAGCGCCAGCACGCCAGGGCGCGGGCCGTCCTGCGAGCCCGGCAGGCTAGGAGCGCGTCGTGACGCCCCCGGCCCGCGTCGCCTACCGCGATCTGCTGATCCAGCTGATGGCCTGCGACGACAGGATCTACTGCCTCGACACTGACACCGGGCTGTTCACCGGGACCGACTTCGGCGCCGCGGCGGGTCGTTACGTCAACCTCGGCATCGCCGAGCACAATCTGATGGGCACGGCCGCTGGGCTGGCCGCCAGCGGCAAGATCCCGTTCGTGAACACGATGGCCACCTTCGCCACCACCAGGGCGCTGGAGGCGGTCAAGCTCGACATCGCCTACGCGGGCCTGCCGGTGCGGATCGTGGCCACCCACGGCGGGCTGGCCGCGGGGCACCTAGGCCCCACCCACCACAGCCTGGAAGACCTGGCCATCATGCGGGCTCTGCCGGGATTCACCGTGGTCGTGCCGGCCGACGCCGAGGCGGCCAGGGAGGCGGTGGCGCAGTCGCTCGAGGTGCCCGGCCCGGTCTACATCCGGCTGGGCCGGTCGGCCACGCCGCCGATCGGCGCCGGCCCGACCACCTTCGGCCAGGCCCAGCGGCTGCGTAGCGGGGGCGACATCGCCATCTTCACCTGCGGGCCCCATCCGGCCCTGGCCGCGCTGCGCGCGGGCGACCAGCTGGCCCGGCACGGCGTCGAGGCGGCGGTGATCAACATGCACACGGTGAAGCCGCTGGACACCGCGGCGGTGCTGGCCGAGGCAGGGCGGGTGCGCGCACTGATCACCGTCGAGGAGCACTGGCGGTGCGGCGGGCTGGGCGGCCTGATCGCCGAGACGCTGTGCGAGCACGCGCCTGCCCGGCTGGTCCGGATCGGGATGCCGGAGACCTTTGCCCAGGTGGCGGGCGACCAGTCGTACCTACTGGACTATTACGGGATTTCCGAGCAAGAGATCACCACGGCCGCGCTCACGCTGCTGAGCGACGGCACCATCACGGGAGGCACACGAGATGACCCTGACTTGTCCCGAGTGTGAGGGCGCCGTGGACATGGCGTCGCCGCTGCGGCTGAGCGAGATCACCAGCTGCCCGGAGTGCTCGATGGAGCTGGAGCTCATCAGCGTGGAGCCACCGGCGCTCGCCACCGCTCCCGAGATCGAGGAGGACTGGGGCGAGTGAAGCGACTGGCCGTACTGGCCTCGCGTGTGCGCTTCGAGGAAAAGCAGATCTTCGCGGCGCTGGAGCGGCGCTCGGTCCCGTACGCCCACCTGGACACCCGGCAGTTGGCGGCCGGGCTCGACGGGCCGGGCGAGCCGGGCGGGGAGCTGGACTTCGCTGCGGCCCTCAGCCGGGAGATCTCCCAGAGCCGCGCTTACTACGCGTGCCTCATGCTGGAGGCGCGCGGCATACCCGTGGTGAGCCCGGCCGAGGTCATCGCTGCCTGCGGTGACAAGGCCAGGACCTCACTTCTGCTGGAGGCCGCGGGCGTGCCCACGCCGCGCAGCGTCCTGGCCCTCACCCCGGAGGCCGCGCTGGACGCCGCGCAGGGACTGGGCTTCCCGGTCGTGGCCAAGCCGCTGACCGGGTCATGGGGCCGACTGGTTACAGTGCTGCGCGACCGGCAGGAGGCCGCGGCGGTGCTCGAGCACCGGGCCGCGCTGGCCGCGCCGCAGCAGCACATCGTGTACCTGCAGGAGCGCGTCGACAAGCCCGGCCGGGACATTCGCGTGCTGATCGCGGGCGATGCGGTCATCGGCGCGACGTACCGCTACGGCGAGGGGTGGCGCACTGGCGTGGCCTGCAATGGCCAGTCGCGCCCGTGCCCGATGTCGGCCGAGCTCAGCGAACTGGCGGCCGGTGCCGCCCGGGCGGTCGGCGGCGGGTTCCTGGGGGTCGACGTGGTCGAGGGCCCGGACGGGCTGCAGGTGCTCGAGGTCAATCACACTCCCGAGTTCCGCGGCTTCGCCGACGCCCACGGCGAGAGCATTGACGTGGCCGGCGCCATCGTCAGCTACGTGCTGGCCGCGGCGTGATCAGGGTCGCCGTGGTGGGCGCCTCGGGATACCTGGGCGGTGAGCTGCTCCGGCTGCTGATCGCCCACCCGGAGACAATGGTGGCCCACGCGGTGTCGACCCGGCTGGCCGGCCGCCGGATCGACGCCGTGCACCCCAACCTGCGGGGCGTATCCGGCCTGTCCTTCTGCGCCATGGACGAGGTGAGTGACTGCGACGTGGTGTTCCTGGCCACGCCGCCGGGCGTGGCGATGACCGCGCTGCCCACCCTGCGCGCCGGCTGCGTGATCGATATGTCCCCCGATTTCCGGCTCCGGGACCTGGCGGCGTACCGGAGCATTTACGGCACCGAGCACGCCGCTCCCGACCGGCTGGGCGAGTTCGTGACCGGCTGTCCGGAGCTGTTCCGGGCCGAGCTGCGCGATGCCGACCTGATCAGCGTGCCCGGCTGCATGGCCACGGCCGCCGCGCTGGCCCTGGCCCCGCTGACCGGGCTGATCAAGCCGGCCGTCCAGGTCAGCGCGCTGACCGGGTCCAGCGGAGCGGGTGCCACGGCCGGGGCCAGCGACATCCACGCCGAGCGCAGCCGCGCCATGCGGGTGTACGCCCCCGTACGGCACCGGCATGAGGCCGAGGTGGCCCAGCTGACCGGTCTCGACGTCCGGATGACGGTCACCGCCGTCGAGGCGGTGCGCGGCGCCCAGGTCACCTGCTTCGCCACCGGGACCACGGACGAGAAGGGCCTGCGCCGTGCCTACCGGACCCGGTACACAGACGAGCCGTTCATCCGGATCGTGGCCCACAAGCAGGGCGCCCACCGGCTGCCGGACCCCAAGATCCTGTCCGGCTCGAACTACTGCGACATCGGCTTCGCCGCCGACGGCGACCGGGTCACCGTCATCGCCGCGCTCGACAACCTAGTGAAGGGCGGATCGGGTAACGCCGTGCAGTGCCTCAACGTTCGCATGGGCTGGCCGGAGCGGCTGGGGCTGGAATTCCCCGGCCTGCACCCGATCTGAGATGGCCGAGCTGACCGTGGTCAAGTCGGGCGGGTCCGTCGACCCCGGCTTGATCTGCGCGGACGTGGCCGCCCTGATCGAGCGGGGGCAGCGCGTCATCGTCGTGCACGGCGGCGCTCCCGAGATCAGCCGGCTGGCGTCCCAGCTCGGCGTACCCGAGCGGACGCTGCTGTCTCCGGCGGGCGTGACCAGCCGCCACACCGACCTGGCCATGCTGGATGTGGTCACCCTCGCCCTGACCGGGCGGGCTAAGCCGCGCCTGATCCTGTCCCTGGCCGGGCACGGGGTTCGCGCCGTCGGCCTCACCGGGCTCGACGGCGGCCTGCTGCGGGCCCAGCGCAAGCCGGCCCAGCGCAGCTTGGTCGACGGCCGCGTAGTCCTGGTTCGGGACGATCACAGCGGGCGAGTGACCTCGGTCGCCACCGACGTGCTGCGGGTCCTGCTCGACGGCGGGCTCACGCCGGTCGTTTCGCCGCCGGCCGCTGCCGAGGACGGGAGCCCGCTCAACGTGGATGCCGACCGTGCCGCCGCGGCCATCGCAGCGGCGATGGGCGCCGACCGGCTGCTCCTGCTGACCTCGGCACCCGGCCTGCTCACCGACGTCACCGACGCGGCCAGCGTGCTGCGCCGCTGCGTGCTGCCCGCCGACGGCCTGGTGCCCTACGCGGCCAGCGGCGGCATGCATCGCAAGGTGGTCGCGGCCCGCGAGGCGCTGCTGCGTGGCGTTCCCGAAGTCATCATCGGCGACGGCCGGACGCCGCGCCCGCTGACGCAGATCAGTGGAACTGTCATGGAGGTCAGCGCGTGATACCCGAAGATCTTCTGTACCGGATGCTGGAGATCCCCTCCCTGTCGGGGGACGAGCAGGCGCTGGCCCGGTTCCTGGGTGAGCAGCTGAGCGAGTTGGGCTTCCGCGTCCGCCACGACGAGGCCGGCAACGTCATCGGCGACATCGGCCGCGACGCCGGCCGGGACGGCCCGGTGATCATGCTGCTGAGCCACCTGGACACGGTCGGTCCGCTGCTGCCGGCCCGGCGGGACGCCGAGCGCCTGTACGGACGCGGCGCGGTGGACGCCAAGGGACCCCTGGCCACGATGATCTGCGCCGCCGCGCGGCGCCCCGACTTCCTCGGGACCATCCGGGTGGCGGGCGCGGTGGAGGAGGAATGGCTCTCCCGAGGCGGCCACCATCTCGCCGCCACGCTGCCACCGCCTGATGCGCTCATCATCGGCGAGCCGGGCGGCTGGGACCGCGTGGTGCTCGGCTACAAGGGCAAGATCGACCTGGAGTTCACGGCCGAGCGGCCAGCCGGGCATTCCACCAAGCCGGTTGCCAAGGCCAGTGAGGTAGCGGTGGAGTTCTGGCAGCAGCTCCTCGGCACGCTCGGCGCCGACCGTGACCACGCCTCGTACGCCAAGCCCGCCGCGACGCTGCGCTGCATCCACGGTGACCTGGTGGCCGGCCGGGTCGAGGTCGACTGCCGGGTGCCTCCCGGCTTCGCCGTCGAGGATTTCATGAGCCGTCTGCGCGAGGCGGCCCCCGACGGTGAGGTGAAGCTGATCCGCAGCATCCCGGCGGTCCGCGTCGAGCGCTCGGACCCGGTCGCGGCGAGCCTGTCGGCCGCCATCCGCCGGGCCGGCGGCCGACCGCGCCCCACGCTCAAGACCGGGACGTCCGACATGAACACCGTGGCGCCGAGCTGGACGGTCCCGATGGCCGCATACGGCCCCGGCAATAGCACCCTGGACCACAGCGATGACGAGCACATCGAGATCGCCGAGTTCCGCCGGGCGATCACCGTGCTGGGCACCGCCCTCGATCAGCTCGCCGACCTGACCCGCCGGGAGGTGCCGTGACCACCCGATCGCGCGAGGACACGCGGACGGCCGACCCCGCGGACGGGCATCTCGTACCGCGGCCCCGCCCGGACGGGCACCTGGTCCCGCTGCCGGGCACGGAATGGACGATCTGGCGGGACGCCATGCTGCGCACGGCCGGGTTTCCCGCGGCCGGCCTGGACCGCTTCTCGGCCCCCGGCTGCGCAGCGGTCGCCGATGCGTTCCTCGACGGGCTCGCCAGCGAGCAGGACCTGGTAGCGGCGCACGAGGTGGCGCTGGCCGACGGCAGCAGGGCCGCGGCGGCAATCGCCGCGGACCCGCTGTTCCAGGAGGCGCTCACCTGGCAGAACCCGGCCGCCCGGCTGGCGCTCTCGGTCGCGGCGAACGGCCCGCCGTCCGGCCAGGAGAAGAGCCGCGAGAAGTACAAGCGCCGGACTCGCGAGGACGCCATCGCCCTGTACTGGCAGCGCTACTGCGGCAAGAACGACACCATCGGCTTCTTCGGCCCGGTGGGGTGGGTCCGGCTCGATCCCGACGGCCCGGCCGCGGCGGTTCGCTGCGGTGAGCGGCTGGTCAGGGACCGGGCGACGGGATTCGAGTTCTGGCTGCTCGAGACGTACGCGCAGGTCCTGGCCGACGATCCGGTGATCCGTCCCTGGCTGCCGGCGGGCCTGCATCCCGACCTCACGCTGGAGGCCGGGCCGGGCGGCGGCCGGGTCCTGCGGCCGGGTCAGCCGCCGCTGGAGCTGACCCAGGCCGAGGCGGACCTGCTGTCGCGCTGCGACGGCCGAACGCCGGTCCTGCGGATCGTTGCCCCATCGCGCCAGGCTGATGAGCTGGAACTGCTGGACAGCCTCGCCGCCAGGGACGTGGCCTGGTGGGGCATTGACATGCCCTACAACCCGCTGGCCGAACAGGTGCTGCGCGATACCCTGGCCGCCATCGGTGACGAGGCGGTCCGGGAGCGGGCAACCGCCGGGCTGCGCCGGCTGGACGCCGCCCGCGACGCCGTCAGCGCGGCGGCGGGCCGTCCCGACGACCTGGCCGCCGCCCTCAGCGCGCTGGACTCCGAGTTCACCGCGGTCACCGGGGCCCCTGCGCAGCGCCGGCAGGGACAGATGTATGCCGGGCGGCGGCTCTGCTACGAGGACACCAGCCGGGACATCGAGCTGACATTCGGCGGCCCCGTGCTGGAGGCGTTGGCCGGCCCGCTGAGCCGGGTCCTGCTCCCGGTGGCCCGCTGGGCCTCAGGCACCCTGGCCGCCGCCTTCGACTCGGCGTTCCGCGCGCTCTACGACGAGCTGTGCCAGCCAGCGGCCGGCAGCGTACCGATGAGCCAGTTCTGGGACGCCGCCCAGCGCCTGTTCAGCGGCACGGGCAAGCCGGTGGACGCGGTGGCAGCCGAGCTGGCCCGGCGCTGGAAGGTGCTGTTCGGACTGGACGGGCTGGCGCCGGGCACGCACCGAGTGTCGGTGGCCAGTGCCGACGTCGCGGCCCGCGCCGCCGAGCTGTTCCCGCCGCTGCGGCCGCGCTGGGCCGCGGCCCGGATTCACAGCCCGGACCTGCACATCTGCGCCGCGAGCACCGAGGCGCTTAACCGCGGAGAGTTCACCATCGTGCTGGGTGAGTTGCACATCGGCTGGCCCACCCTGGACAGCGCGGTGTTCACCGACCGCCATCCCGACCCGGCCGGCCTGCGCGCCGCGGCCGCGGCGGATATCGGGCCTCAGTTCCGGCCCCTGTACCCGACCTGGTGGCCGCGGTACACCGCTCGCATCGCGCCCAACCTCGGGGTCACCGATTACCAGCTCGCGTTCACGCACGCGCCCGGCGCCGATCCCGCCCGCGTGCTTCCCGTCACCGCGCTGGAGGTGACCGACCGCGGCGGCGCGCTGACTGCCGTCGCACAGGACGGCAGAAGCTGGCCGGTGCTGGACGTGTTCGCGCTGCTGGTCGCCTGGAGCGGACTGGAGTCGCTGAAGCAGACCAGCGCCGGGCCACACACCCCGCGGGTCACCGTCGACCGGCTGGTGGTGACGCGCGAGACCTGGCGCACCACCATCGGGGCCTCTGGGCTCACCGTGCCCGACCGGATACCCGAGTACCTCGCGGCCCGGCGTCTGCGCCGGGCCCTCGGAATGCCCGACAAGGTGTTCGCCAAGCTCAGTACCGAGATCAAGCCGCTCTACCTGGACCTGACCAGCCCGCGGTACCTGTCAGCGTTCTGCACCATGCTGCGGGCGGCTCAGCGCGATCACGGCCACGACACGGAGATCGTGTTCACCGAGATGCTGCCCGGCACCGAGGATGCCTGGGTGCCGGACGCCAGCGGGCAGCGCTATTTCAGCGAGCTGCGCATCCAGTTGCGTGACCCGTGGCCGCCCGTGGCGGCGCAGACATCCTGAAGAGAGAGGGGGCGGCCCGTGCGATCAACCGCGCTTTCCGGCCGCAGTACCGAAGCTGGCTTGGCAGATCCGGCCAACGGCCCGGCAGGCGACGTGGCGGTCAGTCCGGCCGACCGGGCCACGCTCACCGCCCGCTATCTCGACGAGGTGGCCCGGAGCGGCGGCACCGAGGCGGACCTGCATGCGGTCATGCCCTCGGCGGGCATGCTGGCCTGGCTTTACCAGAAGCGGTACGTGGCCAGGCCGCTGTTCCTCGGCCGCGCCGAGGCCGACCAGCTCAACAGCGACCTCCAGCACGTCAAGGCGGCCATGGTCGGCCTGCCCGACCTGCTCTACGACGGCGACCTGACCGCGTTCGCCAGGGCCGCGGGCCTGACCGACGTCCAGGCCGAAGCGGCGCTCCGCACCCACACGGACCAGGTCACCGACTGGGTGCGAGCGGACCTGTACCCCGATGCCGACGGCTTCCGCATGCTGGAGTTCAACATGGGCAGCGGCATCGCGGGCAGCGAGGCCAGCGACATGACCAAGGCCATGCTGCGCTACCCGCTGCTGCGCGATTTCGCCCACAGGAACCAGCTGACCTGCCCGGACTCCGCCCAGGAGCAGATCCGGGTCATGCTCGCCGAGTCCGGGTACTCGCGGGACTCCGCGCCGATGATCGCCCTGATCGACTGGCAGGCGCACTACGAGAAGATCGGCGGCTTCCTGCACCGGATCGCCCGGCGCTGGCGCGACATGGGCCTGGACACACACGCCGGGCATCTCGGGCAGCTC
>Ga0134128_10008676_pt1 | contig 12235 bp, 9 predicted proteins | sample KB31754_FD_96462 | JGI IMG/M metagenome (GOLD analysis project Ga0134128, IMG submission 96462) | Terrestrial soil microbial communities with excess Nitrogen fertilizer from Kellogg Biological Station, Michigan, USA - KB3-175-4 | ecosystem: Environmental > Terrestrial > Soil > Unclassified ...
ATCTCGCCAGGCGCATGATGGGCTATGGGCGCGGCGGCCGCATGAAGATCGAACGCGACCAGGTCGAGTTCCTTTCCGGCGTGCGAGCCGGTGAGACACTCGGCACCCCGGTCTCGATGCTTATACGGAATCGGGACTGGGAAAACTGGGAAGACGTCATGGCGGCGGAGGGCACTCCGGGAGACCTCCGGCGGCGCCGGGTCACTCGCCCGCGTCCGGGCCATGCCGACCTGGTCGGCGTCCTCAAGTACGATCGGCTCGATGCCCGCGACATCCTCGAGCGCGCGAGCGCCCGGGAGACAGCGGCACGGGTCGCTGCTGGCGCGCTGGCCCGCCGGCTGCTGGATGAGTTCGGCGTGGATATCGGGAGCCACGTCGTCTCCCTGGGCGGCGTGCGCGCGAAGGCGCCGGCCGAGCTGCCGCGCCCGCTTAACGAGGCGGCCGATCGCTCCGAAATCCGGGTGCTCGACCCGGCGGTCGAGGCCGACATCATCGCCCGGATCGACGCGGCCAAGAAGGACGGCGACACCCTGGGCGGCGAGGTCGAAGTGGTAGCCAGGGGTCTGGTCGTTGGGCTGGGAAGTCACGTCAGCTGGGACCGCAAGCTGGACGGTCGACTCGCCGGAATGGTGATGTCCATTCCCGCGGTCAAGGGGGTCGAGATTGGGCTCGGCTTCGAGGCAGCGCGGCGGCTCGGCTCCGCGGTTCACGATCCTATCGACGCCGATGGGCAGGCAACCGGGGCTGCCGGCGCGATGCCGCCGGTGCAGGGGAAACCGCGCGCCGGCTTTGCCCGGCGCAGCAACAACGCCGGCGGCGTCGAGGGCGGAATGACTACCGGTGAGCCGGTGGTTGTGCGGGCTGCGATGAAACCGATCTCGACGCTGATGACGCCCCTACCGACGGTGGACCTCGCCTCGGGCGAGCCGGCCAACGCGCAAAGCGAGCGCTCCGACGTTACGGCCGTGCCGGCTATGGGTGTGATCGCCGAGGCGCTGGTTGCGCTGGTGCTGGCGGACGCGATGCTCGAGAAGTTCGGGGGCGACAGCCTGGCCGAGATGAAGCGCAATTTCAAGGCGTACGTCGGAGCCCTGGGGGCGCGCTGGACTCAGCTCAGGTCCGAAGGTTCGGAGGCCAAATGAAGCGACGGCACTTGCTCTTGATCGGGCTGCCGGGGTCCGGCAAGAGCACCATCGGCAAGCTCGTGGCGGATCTGCTGAAGGCGCCACTGATCGACGTGGACAACCTCCTCGTCCGCCAGATGGGTATGCCGATCGCCCAGATCTTCGGAAAGGTCGGCGAGCCGGAGTTCCGCCGGATGGAGCGAGATGCCGTGCGTGCCGCCTGCGCGGCGGATCCGGTCGTGCTGGTGCCAGGAGGAGGTTGGGCCGCGCAGGCAGGCGAACTGGATGCCGTGAGCGCGGAGACCTGCATCGTTTACCTCAAGTGCCAGCCGAGCACGGCCGCCAAACGAGCTGAAGAGGGCGAGGTTCGACCGGTCCTGACCGCGGAGGATCCTGTCGCCCGGATGCGGACGCTGTTACAGGAACGGGAGCAGTACTACAACCTCGCCGAGCACTCTGTAGTGACCGACAACAAGGCTGCGGATGCCGTGGCAGGCGAAGTTGCCCAACTCGCACGGCAGTCGGCGGGGTGGCCGTAACCCGTTGGAAGGGAGAAGTTTGACTATTTCGTCCTTGCGATCCGGGAACCGTGCGCGTTTCTTAACCGGGCTCTGGTTGACCCCCGGATGAAAGGAATCGATACCCTGAAGCGTATGGCGACGAGCAAGACCACCAGAAGCAAATCCACATCCCAGCAGACCGTCGGGAAGGCACGGAAGGCTCGCCCCCAGGCTGCCAAGGCAGGCGGCAACGGCGCCGGGAAGCGGCCGTCGAGGCGTGCAGGCGAGGCCCTGGTCATCGTCGAGTCTCCCACCAAGGCCAAGACCATCGGGCGCTACCTCGGCAACGGCTACTCCGTAAAAGCAACGATCGGTCACTTTCGTGACCTGCCCACCAGAAAGCTGGGCGTCGAGATCGATAACGGTCGGTTCACGCCCGAGTACGTCACGATCAAGGGCAAGAACCAGACGCTCACCGACATCAAGAAAGCCGCCAAGGGCGCCAGTGAGGTGTACCTCGCGACCGACCCCGATCGCGAGGGTGAAGCGATCGCCTGGCACGTAGCGAGCCAACTGGACCGCGGCGTGCCCACCCATCGTGTCCTGTTCCACGAGATCACCAAGGACGCGATCAAGGAGGCGATGCAGAACCCGGGCGACATCGACGAGCAAAAGGTCAATGCACAGCAGGCCCGGCGGATCCTCGATCGACTGGTTGGCTACAAGGCCAGCCCGCTTCTGTGGAAGGCGATCAAGACAGGCCTCTCAGCGGGCCGGGTTCAAACCGTTGCCCTCCGGCTCATCGTCGAGCGTGAGCGTGAGATTCGGGCCTTTACCCCACAGGAGTACTGGACCATCGAGGCGGCCTGCGCCAAGGACGGCCAGCAGTTCGAGGCCTCGCTCCACAAGGTGGATGGGCACAAGCCTCAGCTGCATTCGGAGGCCGAGGCCAAGGCGGTCGTTGACGCGGTAAAGGCGGTTCCGTTCGTCGTGAGCCGGGTGGAGCGGAAGCAGCGCCGAAAGCGGCCCGCGGCACCGTTCACCACGAGCACCCTGCAGCAAGAAGCCGCCAAGCGGCTGGGCTTCTCATCCCGGCGCACCATGCGCGCGGCCCAGGATCTGTACGAAGGCATCGATGTCGGAGAAGAAGGACCCGTTGGCCTGATCACCTACATGCGAACCGACTCGGTGCGCGTGTCGGATGCGGCGATCGGAGCCGTGCGATCGTTCATCAAGAAGAACTACGCCAAGGGTTATCTGCCCGACTCGCCCAACGCCTACTCGACCAAGAAGGTCGTGCGGGCCCAGGAAGCGCACGAGGCGATCCGCCCGACGGACGTGAGCCGGCGGCCGGAAGACGTGCAGCGCTATCTCGAGTCGGATCAGTTCAGGCTCTACCAGCTCATCTGGCAGCGCTTCGTCGCCTCCCAGATGACGCCCGCCGTGTACGACGTGACGGTGGTGGACTTCGATCTAGGCCGGTACCTGTTCCGGGCCACCGGATCGGTAATGGTATTCGATGGCTACCACACGCTCTATATGGAAGGGCACGAAGCGGGCGAAGGGAAGACGATGGACGATCTGGCTCCCATCCCGCCGCTCGAGCAGGGCGACCAGGTCGAGGTGCGCCAGATCGTGCCCAGCCAGCACTTTACCGAGCCGCCGCCCCGCTTCTCGGAAGCGAGCCTAGTCAAGGAACTCGAGCGCCTCGGCATCGGCCGGCCGTCCACCTACAGCGCCATCATCTCGACGCTCACGGCCCGCGAATACGTGCGGCTCGACAGCCGGCGGTTCTTCCCGACGCCGCTGGGGGAGACGGTCGAGCAGGTGATGGTCGGCAAGTTCCCCGACATCTTCAACGTGGGCTTCACGGCCGAGATGGAGGAGGAGCTCGACAAGATCGAGGAAGGAGAGCTGGGCTGGCAGCGGGTCCTGCAGGACTTCTACGGGCCGTTCATCCGTGCACTCGAGGCGGTGGACATCAACGCCCTCGTGGCCGATGCACACGGGCTCTCACCCGAGAAGCTCGCAGCCGAGCGCTGTCCCAAGTGCGGGTCGAAGATCGAGCTCCGGACCGGACGCTTCGGGCCGTATCTGGCCTGCGTGAACTACAAGGAGACCTGCGACTACGCCAAGTCGCTCAAGAAAGACAAGGTCCCCGACCGGCCGACGGACGAAAAGTGCCAGCTCTGCGGTGCACCAATGGTCATCAGGACCGGGCGCTTCGGCGAATTTCTCGCGTGCACCAGGTATCCGGAATGCAAAGGACGCCGGTCGATCTCACTCGGGATCAAGTGTCCGAAGTGCCTCGTAGGGGAACTGGCCGAGCGGCGCACCAAGCGGGGCAAGTCGTTCTGGGGCTGCATCCGGTATCCCGAGTGCGACTTCTCGACCTGGAATCGGCCGGTAGCGGAGGAGTGTCCGAGTTGCGGGTGGATCGGGCTCGAGCGGAAGATCAGCAAGGCCGAGGGTGAGTCGAAGATCTGCCTCAAGTGCGGGCATCGCATGGTCACGGTCGAGCCGGAGGAGATGGCGCTGACGTGAAGGTGACCGTCGTCGGCGGCGGGCTGGCAGGCTGCGAAGCGGCCTGGGCCCTGGCCGAGCGCGGCGTGGATGTGACCCTTTGCGAGATGCGGCCGGTGGTGACGACGCCGGCGCACCGTACCGATCGCCTCGCCGAGCTGGTTTGCAGCAACACGTTCAAGTCAGTCGAGCTGGCCAACGCTCATGGGCTCCTCAAGGCGGAACTGCGTCGCCTGGGGAGCCTGCTGCTTTGTTGTGCCGACGAAGCACGCATTCCCGGCGGTTCTGCGCTCGCGGTGGACCGGGCGGTGTTCTCCGGCCGGGTGCACGAGCGAATCTCGGCACACCCGCGGATCGAGCTGGTGCGCGGGGAAGTGGGCGAGATCCCATCGCCGGCGGTCGTCGCCACCGGCCCGCTCACCTCGGACTGCCTGGCCCGGGCATTGGCCGACCGGTTGGGGACGGGCGCGCTCGCGTTCTACGATGCGATCGCTCCGGTTGTGGCCGACGAGTCGCTCGACAAGGCATCGCTCTACGCGCGCTCGCGATACGGGAAAGGCGGCGGGGACGACTACCTGAACGCGCCGATGGATCAGGCGGGGTACGGCGCCTTCGTCGAGGCGTTGATTGCCGCGGATCAGTTTCAGGCGCACGACTTCGACCAGGTTCCCTACTTCGAAGGCTGCCTCCCGATCGAGGAGATGGCGCGGCGAGGTCCGGAGACGCTGCGATTCGGACCGCTCAAGCCGGTGGGATTGCCGGACCCGCGCACGGGGCGTGACCCGCACGCCGTGGTGCAATTACGGCGGGAGGATCGGGCGGGCCAGATGTGGAACCTGGTCGGCTTCCAGACCCGGCTTCGGATCTCAGAGCAGCAACGGGTCTTCTCCTCGATCCCTGGACTCGCTGCCGCGGAGTACCTGCGGTTCGGCAGCATCCATCGCAATTCCTACGTCAACAGTCCGGCCAGCCTGACTCCGGCGCTCACGCTCCGGGACGACGAGATGGTATTTCTCGCCGGCCAGATGACCGGGGTCGAGGGCTACACCGAGTCGCTTGGCACCGGCTTGCTTGCGGGCATCAACCTGGCTCGGCAGCTCGCCGGCCATCCGGCGGAGCTGCCTCCCCCGACCACGATGCTTGGCGGACTGTATCGCTATCTGCGCGAAACCGATCCCGCCCACTTCCAGCCGATGAACGCAAACTTCGGGCTGCTCGAGCCGCTCGACAACCGGGAAACCGGCGCGAAGGGCGGGCGGGTCAACAAGGAACGCAAGAAGGAATTGCTGGTTGAACGAGCGCTGGCGGAGTTCGACGCCTGGATGACGACGCTGTGAGTGGGCGACGCGGACAACCGGGCCGGGGGGAGAAAAACGGGGCATCGGGGGTCCGGAACGAAGACGTCGCCGAGTTCCTGTTGCACCTCGAGAAGGAGCGGGACCAGTCGCCCCACACCGTCAAGGCCTACACCCGGGACCTCGCGGCGTTCACCGACTTTTGCGATCGCCACTATGCGGGACGATGGGCCTGGGAGACCGTAGACCGGTCCGGGTTTCGAGGATTCCTGGGAGAGCTTCAGCGGCGCGGCCTCTCGAAGCGGTCGGCGGCGCGCGCACTGTCGGCCGTCCGGAGTCTCTACCGGTATCTCCAGACTCACCACGACCTCAAGGCCGGCGCCGCGCGGTCCGTGCGGGTGCCCAAGCTGGACAAGCGGCTGCCGACCTATCTCGATCTCCCCACTACCCAGACCTTGTTCGCCTGGGCCGAGCAGCGCGCGGAGGCGGGTGACTTTCAGGCGCTGCGCGACCTCGCGATGCTCGAGCTTTTCTACTCGACGGGAATGCGACTTTCTGAGCTGGCGGGGTTGAGCCTGGGCGATGTGGACTTGCTGTCGGATCAGGCCAAGGTCCGGGGCAAGGGGCGGAAAGAGCGACTGGTCCCGGTCGGGTCCCGGGCGGTGTCTGCGCTCCGGAGGTATCTTCGGGTCCGGGAAGAGGTCGTCAGTCGACGCGGGTCAGACCGGCGGGCTGTCTTCGTCAGCATACGAGGCCGGCGATTACCTCCGCGCAGCATCCAGCGGCTGATGCACCACCTGTTCGACGCGGTCGGCGGTGATCAACTGCGAGTACACTCGCTGCGGCATACCTTCGCGACGCACCTCCTCGATGCCGGTGCCGATCTGCGGGCGGTGCAGGAGCTGCTTGGCCACGCGTCGCTGAACAGTACGCAGATCTACACGCATACGAGCGTGGAGCGACTGAAACAGGTTTACCATAAGGCGCATCCCAGGGCTTGAACTGCGCTCACGCTTTTGATGACTATGGCTTACCACGGCACGACCATCCTGGCCGTACGAAAAAACAGCCGTCTCGCGCTCGGCGGGGACGGGCAGGTCAGCATTGGCGACACTGTCATGAAGGCGAAGTCGGTAAAGGTTCGCACGCTCAAGGGCGGGAAGGTCCTTGCCGGGTTTGCCGGATCGGTGGCCGATGCGCTGACGCTGTATGAAAAGTTCGAAGAGAAGCTGGACCGATTTCCCGGCAATCTGCCGCGTGCTGCGGTGGAGCTGGCGAAGGACTGGCGGAGCGACCGGGTGCTTCGGCGGCTCGAAGCTCTGCTGGTCGTCGCAGATCTGGAGCACAGCTACCTGTTGAGCGGCTCGGGTGAGCTGATCGAGCCCGACGACGGCATCGTGGCGGTGGGCTCCGGCGGGAATTACGCGCTGGCCGCGGCCCGGGCGCTCCTACCCGATTCGAAGCTGAGCGCGCGCGAGATCGTGCAGCGGTCGCTCGAGATTGCGGCGGACATTTGTGTATTTACCAATAGCAACATCAATATCTTGGAGCTGCCGTCTGCGTAAACGGTGACAGGAAACGGTGAACGGGAGCCGTCTGTGACCGGAACGCCCGTTCACCGTTCACCGTTTACCGTTTACGCTTCTTCTCATGACCAGGCCCGTCGTTCAACCCGAATCTCAGCCTCCTGCCGAGCAGCCGCAGGCCCCTCCCTGGCTCGAGGAGCTGGCTCCGCGTCAGATCGTTGCGGAGCTGGACCGCTACATCGTCGGCCAGGAGGCCGCCAAGAAGGCTGTCGCGATCGCGGTCCGCAACCGCTGGCGGCGCGCCCAGGCGCCGGACGAAATCCGCGATGAGATCATGCCGTACAACATCATTCTCATCGGCCCCACCGGCGTGGGAAAAACCGAGGTCGCTCGCCGGCTGGCGCGCCTGGCGGGAGCGCCGTTCATCAAGGTCGAGGCGTCCAAGTTTACCGAGGTGGGCTACGTAGGGCGCGACGCCGAGTCGATGGTGCGCGATTTGGCAGACGCGGCGATCAACATGGTCCGCACCGAACGGGAGGACGAGGTCTATCCGCAGGCGGAGGAACGGGCCGACGAGCGCCTGCTCGACCTGCTGCTGCCACCTCCGCCGCCCCAGCCTCCCGACGCCGCAGAGAAGGCAGGAAAGGCGGGCGCCTCGGTGTTCATCGTGTCGCCCAAGGGGCAGGCGAAGTCGGAGCGCGCCGCCACACCCGATGACGAGCGGCGGCAGCGCTCTCGCGAGAAGCTCCGGCAATTGCTGGCCGAAGGGCGGCTCGACGACCGAGAAGTCGAGATCGAAGTTACCGCCCAGGGCTATCCCGGTCTCGAAATGTTGCAGCCTCCACAGGGCATGGAAGGCGCCGACATCAACTTCACCGAGTGGCTGCAGGACATGCTGCCCAAGCGTCAGAAGCGGCGGACCGTAAAGGTCCCGGAGGCGCGCCGGGTCTTGGTAGACGAGGAGCTGAAGAAGCTGGTGGACATGGACGACGTGGTGAACGAGGCCCTGGACCGGGTGGAGAACCACGGAATCATCTTCATTGACGAGCTCGACAAGATCGCGGGGGAACGGGGAACGGCGGTGGGACCGGACGTCTCACGTGAGGGCGTGCAGCGCGATCTCCTGCCGATCGTCGAGGGATCTACGGTACAAACCCGATACGGTTACGTCCGGACCGATCACATCCTGTTCGTCGCCGCAGGTGCCTTCCACGTCTCGAAGCCCTCTGATCTGATCCCGGAGCTCCAAGGCCGGTTCCCCATCAGGGTCGAGCTGCAGCCGCTGACGCAAGAGGATTTTGTTCGGATCATGACCGAACCCGAGAACGCGCTGGCCAAACAATACCAGGCGCTGGTGGCGGCGGAGGGAGCGACCCTCGAGTTCACCGCGGACGGGATAAGCGAGGTTGCTCGCGTGGCGTGGCTGGCCAATGATCGTATGGAGAACATCGGAGCCCGCCGCCTCCACACGGTAATGGCGAGCTTGATGGAGGACGTGCTGTTCGAGCTGCCGAACTATCCGGAGAAGCGAATCGTCTTTGACGGAGCCGGAGTGAAAGAGCGGCTTGCGAGAATCGTCAATGACGACGACTTGCGGAGGTACATACTGTAACTGCAACTGCTGTTCACTGCTTACCGTTCACGTCTTTATATACCACGCCCCCTTTCATCACCCACACGACGCTTTCCAACGCCTTCACGTCTTCCAACGGATTACCCGGCACAGCGATCAGGTCCGCCAGCTTGCCGCGGGCGATGACGCCGCGATCGATGACGCCGAGCAGGTCGGCGGCGTTGACCGTGGCGGTGCGGATCGCGTCGATCGGCTTCATCCCGTAGCCCACGTAGACTGCGAACTCGCCCGCATTCTGGCCGTGGGGAAAGACCGCGGCATCGGTCCCGAACGCGATCTTCACTCCGGCCGCGATTGCCTTTCGATGACTCTCCTGAGCGAGGGGGATCGCTTCCCGGGCCTTGGCCGCGATCGGCGCGGGCATGCCTTCGAATTTGAACTGGGTGAGCAGATAGGCGGTGGGGACCAGATACGTCCCCTTTTCCTTCATGAGCTTGATCGCCTCATCGTCCAGCATCGAGCCGTGCTCGATCGACGCGACGCCCGCTCGAATAGCCGCCTTGATACCGGCGGTGCCGTGCGCGTGGGCAGCGACCTTGAGCCCGTGGCGATTCGCTTCCTCGACGACTGCCCGGAGCTCGGCGTCCGAGAGCTGCTGCGCGCCGAGCGTTGCGTCATAGGAAAACACGCCGGCGGTGGCGCACACCTTGATCACCTTGGCGCCGTGCTTGATCTGGTACCGGGCCGCCTCGACGACCTGGTCGACTCCGTCCGCCACGCCGTCCTTGGGTCCGAGCTCGAGCACGCCCGGCGCCCACCCGGTGGCATCGCAGTGTCCGCCGGTGATGCCGATGGCGTGACCGGCGGGAATGATACGGGGTCCCTGAATCAGCCCGGCGTCGATGGCCTTCATCAGGGACACGTCGGAGAAGCCACCCGCACCGACGTTGCGGACCGTCGTGAACCCCGCCATCAACGTCTTGACGGCGTTTGAGGCGCCACGAAGCGCCTCATCGGCGGCGGTTTCGCGGACCGGCCGGGTGACCCAGTCGCCGGAGATGTCGTACGTGAGGTGGACGTGAGCGTCGATGAGGCCGGGGAGCAGGGTCACGTCGCCCAGGTCGATGACGCGCGCTCCGGTGTCCAGCGCCTGGCCCACGCTGCGGATACGGTCGCCCTCGATAGTGAGCACGGCCGGGCTGACGATCTGGCCCTTCGCCACGTCGAGCATGCGCGCGGCGCGAACCACGATTGGCTGCGGCGCCGCCGACGGCTGCTGCGCCGCCGAGGTTCCCGATACGATTGCGCCCACCGCCGCGAGGGCGAGGGCGCGAAGAGTTGAGTTCGGCATGGTCGTCGAAGCTAGTGACCCACGTTGGAGAGTCAATCGCGCTCAGCCTGCGACTGTCTTGGTGCCTCGGCTTGTTCGCGTCGCGCTCCGTCGCTACAATCCGCCCGGTCGCTGGCCCGACTCCGTCCCTGCCTCCTCCGGTGGTTGCGTGAAGCGTGACTTCCTGGTTGTCCCCGACCTGACCAAGCCCGAGCTCATTGCAACGCTCGACCTCGCTCTGCGCATGAAGCGGGGTGAGTACACCAAGCGTCCGCTCGAGGGAAAGACGCTCGGGATGGTTTTCGCCAAGAGCTCCACCCGCACACGGGTCTCCTTCGAGGTCGGCACCTTTCAGTTGGGCGGACATGCCCTCTTCCTGTCGTCCCGGGACATTCAACTCGGCCGGGGCGAGCCGATCCGGGACACTGCCCGGGTCCTGAGCCGTTATGTAGACGGAATCATGATCCGCACGTTCGATCAGGCGGAGGTCGAGGAGCTCGCCCGATTCGCGACGGTGCCGGTGATCAACGGCCTAACCGATCTCCAGCACCCCTGCCAGATCCTCGCCGACCTTCTTACGGTACGGGAAGCCTTGGGGAGTTGGGACGGCAAAGTCATCGCCTGGATCGGCGATGGGAACAACATGGCGCACAGCTGGCTCGATGCCGCAGGATTGCTCGGGTTCGAGATTCGCGTCGCCTGTCCCGAGGGTTATCAGCCCAACGCCGACATCGTCGCCAGAAATCGCGCCCGCACCAAGGTCGTGCTCACCACGAAGCCAGCGGAGGCCGCGAGGGGCGCCCATGTCATCAACACCGACGTGTGGGCCTCGATGGGCCAGGAAGCGGAGCAGGAGCAGCGGGCGGCCGCCTTCCGCGGCTACCTGGTCGACGCCGCGTTGATGCGGCAAGCCGACCCTGGAGCGATTTTCCTGCACTGCCTCCCCGCCCATCGGGGCGAAGAGGTCTCCGACGAGGTGATCGAAGGCGCCCAGTCCCGGGTCTGGGACGAGGCGGAGAACCGGTTGCACGTGCAGAAGGCACTGATGGCGGTCTTGATGGGGAGTGCGTGACACGCAGTTAAGGTCCCGATGCCCGAGCTCAAGCAAACCCCGTTGGCTGACGTTCATCGCGCGCTTGGTGCGAAGATGGTCGCGTATGCCGGCTTCGAAATGCCGGTGCAATACCCGACCGGCATTCTGGCCGAGCACCAGCTGGTCCGGGCAGGAGCCGGGTTGTTCGATATCTCGCACATGGGCGAGTTCGAGGTCACCGGCCCGGACCGGAATGGCTTCCTCAATCGGGTCACCTGCAACGACGTCTCCGTGCTCGAGCCGGGCGGGGTGCAATACAGCGGCATTCTCACGCCGGAAGGCACCTTCGTCGACGACTGCACACTGTATCGCTTCGACAACAAATGGATGGTGGTCGTCAACGCCGCCAATACCGCGGCGGCGTGGAAGCACTTCGTCGATCACAAGGGCGGTGCCAACATTCGCCTCAAGGACATCTCGGACGAGGTGGGCCTGCTGGCGCTCCAGGGCCCGAACGCCGCGGCCTTGCTGCAGCCACTGACGCCGGTGAACCTCGCCGGAGTCGGGTATTACCGCTTTGTGTCTGGTCAGGTGGCCGGGGTCGACTGCTTCATCTCCCGCACCGGCTACACCGGCGAAGACGGCTTCGAGCTCTATTGCCGCGACCGGAGCGTCGGCGTCCTGTGGTCCGCCCTTACTGCGGCCGGGGCGCCGCCGATCGACCTGGGCGCACGCGACTCGCTTCGGCTCGAAATGGGTTACGCGCTGTACGGCCACGAGATCGACCGCACGATCACGCCGCTCGAGGCCGGGCTCGGTTGGATCGTGAAGCTGGAGAAGGGTGCCCCGTTCGTGGGCGACCGGGCCCTCCGCGACCAGCAGACCCGCGGCGTCACCCGCAAGCTGGTGGGCTTCAAGCTGCTGGGGCGGGGCATTCCGCGACCGGGCTATCCGGTCTGGCTCGATGGGCGCCAGGTGGATGTCGTGCGGAGCGGGGGCATGAGTCCCTCCCTCGCCATGCCGATCGGTACCACGTTTCTTCCGGTCGGATCGGCTGCGACCGGGACCAGGCTCGAAGTCGAGTGTCGAGGCGAACGGCTGCCGGCGGAGGTCGTGAGCCGGCCCTTCTGGAAGAACGGGACCGCGGGGAAGCGGAGCAAGGGCTGAGGTGCGCGTCGCCGTGCTGACCATCTCCGACGCCGGCGCACGCGGCGAGCGCGCCGATACCTCGGGCGACGCGATCGTCGCCTGGGCCGCCGGTCGGGGCGACGACCTGGTCGAGCGGACGCTGGTGCCCGACGATCCGGAGCAGATCGGTCGGGTGCTGCGGC
>Ga0134128_10008680_pt1 | contig 12230 bp, 9 predicted proteins | sample KB31754_FD_96462 | JGI IMG/M metagenome (GOLD analysis project Ga0134128, IMG submission 96462) | Terrestrial soil microbial communities with excess Nitrogen fertilizer from Kellogg Biological Station, Michigan, USA - KB3-175-4 | ecosystem: Environmental > Terrestrial > Soil > Unclassified ...
ATGCCGCGCCCGTCGCCAGGCTGGCGGGCGTGCGCCGAGTCGTGCACGCCGAGCACGGGCGTGATGTCGCGGATCCACTTGGCCAGAATCGCAAGTACCGCCTGATGCGACGTGGATTGCAACCGTTCATCACGCGCCACGTTGCAGTTTCCGAGGATCTGCAAAACTGGTTGCGCGACAGCATCGGCATCCGGCCTTCCAAGATCGCATGCATCCCCAATGGCATCGATACCGCGCATTACGCTTCCCAAGACGAGTCGCGCCAGAAGCGACCATTGTTTGGCGCGTTCGCGCCGCCCGGTACGCCGCTGATCGCAACCGTCGGACGGCTGGATGCGGTGAAGGACCAGGCGGGCCTGATCCATGCCTTCCGGATTCTGTGCGACTCCAATCCGGAGACGGGCGCACGTTTGCGCCTTGCGATCATCGGCGAGGGCAGCCAGCGCCCCAATCTCGAGCAACATGTTGCGCGCCTGGCTCTGGGCAACCAGGTGCGTCTTCTCGGCAATCGCGATGATGTTGCGGCATTGCTGGCCGAATGCGACGTGTTTGCGCTGTCTTCGGTGGCCGAAGGCATTCCACTTACCGTGCTCGAAGCCATGGCGGTGGGCCTGCCGGTCGTCGCTACCGATGTCGGCGGCGTGGGCGAAGTGGTCATCGACAATATGACTGGCACGCTGGTTGCACCGTCCGATCCGGTCGCGTTGGCTTCGGCATTGGATCGCTATGTCCAGGATGTGGACCTGCGCCTGCAACATGGTCGATCGGGACGCGAACGCGTGGAGAATCAATTCAGTTTGCCGGCAATGGTATCCGCCTATACCGCGCTGTACGACGAGTTGCTGGCAGGGCATCGGCAGAAGCGGCCGGCAAACCCGCCGGTTGAACTGGCGCGCAGGGAGCACTGAGCATGTGTGGTCTGGCCGGCATCGTGTCGCGCAACGGCGACATGGCGAATGAAAAAATCCTGATCGCCATGCGCGACGCACAACGTCACCGTGGTCCGGACGAGGCCGGGGTGTACCTCGGCAAGGGCATGGGCCTGGGGCATCGTCGCCTGTCCATCATCGATCTGAGCCATGGGCAGCAACCGATGGCGGATGAAGCGGCTGGCCTGGTCCTCATCTACAACGGCGAGCTGTACAACTTCGAGTTGCTGAAGACCGAGCTGGAAACGCAGGGCGTGGTGTTTCACAGCCGTTGCGACACCGAAGTGGTGTTGCGTGCCTGGCAGCACTGGGGCGACAAGTGTCTGGCTCGGCTGCGAGGAATGTTCGCCTTCGCGATCTGGGACATACACGCCCAACGCATTCATCTCGCGCGCGACCACGTCGGCGTCAAACCGCTTTATTACGGCTTCACGCGCTCAGGCGATCTGGTGTTCGCGTCTGAACTCAAGGGCCTTCTGGTGCATCCGCAGGTGGAGCGAAACATTGATCCGCAGGCACTGGAGGATTACCTGGCACTCGGTTACGTGCCGGATCCGAAAAGCATCTATCGCGGGATTTTCAAACTGCCGCCAGGTCATTGGCTGAACTGGCGCGCCGGCGAACCGTTCCCAATGCCTCGCCAGTACTGGGATGTGCCCTTCGATGTCACTGCCGACGTGAGCCTCGACGATGCCGCGGCGCGGCTTCGTGATCTTCTGGACGAATCGGTGGCGAGCCAGATGATTTCGGATGTGCCGCTTGGAGCATTTCTCTCCGGTGGCGTGGATTCAAGCGCCGTGGTCGCGAGCATGAGCCGGGTCGCGCGCGGCGCGGTCAATACCTGCGCGATCGGGTTTGACCACGCGGGCTTCGACGAAACGGCCTACGCGCGGCAAGTTTCCCAACGCTTGAAAACGACGCATTTCGAGGAACGCGTCGATTCGCAGGACCACGACCTGCTGGATACGCTGGCAGGCATTTACGACGAACCCTTTGCTGACAGCTCTGCGTTGCCGACCTGGCGCGTATGCCAATTGGCGCGCAGGCATGTCACGGTTGCGCTTTCCGGTGATGGTGGCGACGAGAACTTCGCCGGTTACCGCCGCTATCGATTGCACGCATGGGAAAGCGGCGTGCGCGCGCACCTGCCTTCGGGACTGCGAAGGCCGTTGTTCGGCGCATTGGGAAACCTCTATCCCAAGGCCGACTGGGCGCCGCGCCCGCTGCGTGCGAAGACCACGTTCGAGGCGTTGGCGCGCGATGACGTGGAAGCCTATTACCACGGCGTCAGCACCACGTCCGCCGCGTTGCGTGGACAGCTTTACACCCGCGCCTTCAAACGTGAACTCCAGGATTACAGCGCGCTCGAGGTGTTCCGTGCCCACGCCGGACGCGCGCCCACCGATCATCCGCTGCTTTTGGCGCAATATCTCGACTTCAAGACCTGGCTTCCCGGCGACATTCTCACCAAGGTGGACCGCGCCAGCATGGCGCACAGCCTGGAAGTGCGCGTGCCGGTGCTGGATCACAAGCTGGTCGAGTGGGCATCCAATTTGCCGCCGGACCTGAAATTGCGGCGCGGAGAAGGCAAGTTCATCTTCAAGAAAATGCTGGAACCGGACTTGCCGCAAGACGTGCTGTATCGGCCCAAGATGGGCTTTCGTGTGCCGCTGGCTGCCTGGTTCCGCGGCCCGCTGCGCACCAACCTGCAAAATGCGTTGTGCCAGGGGCTGCTTGTCGAGTGCGGCTGCTTCGAACCGGCCGTGATGGATCGTTTGGTGCGGCAACATGTCGAAGGCCGACGTGACCACAGCGCGACGCTATGGAGCCTGCTGATGCTGGATTCATTCCTGCGCCGCACGCAGCAGCACGAAACCGCCGCTTCATCCGGCGAGCCGATGCGCGAAGATGTCGCCGCAGGGGTGATGCCATGAATCCCTGCATCCTGGTGTTCGGCATGCCACGCTCCGGCACCACATGGATCGGCAAGCTGTTCGATAGTCATCCGGATACGCTCTACAGACATGAACCTGACAGCGTTCGACGGTTGTCGATGCCGTTGTTCCCGGAGAAGGAAGATGCGCCGCGCTATCGCGACGAGCTGGAACGGTTCGTCGCGTCACTGCCGAGCTTGCGCTCTGCCAAGGTGGTCGGCAAGCAGCCGCTGTTTCCCAAGAGCTATCAATCCGGTGCGGGGCTTTCGGTTTATCGCGCAAGTGTCGCGATGGCTAAGGTCCTCAGCCGTATTCACCGAAACATTCCCTGCTTTTACCGACCCGCAGCTGAGCGCAGCGAGCGCGCCCGGCTGGTGTGGAAATCCATCGAATCGTCTGGCCGTTTGGGGGTGTGCGTTGAAGCGCTGTCGCACGTCCGCGCGATCCATGTGGTGCGGCATCCTGGCGGCTACGTGGCATCTAAATTGCGCGGCGAAGCGGCACATCGTTTTGACAACCCAATACCCGGCGCGGAATCCACTTGGTTGTTGGAAGCATTGGTTGCAATGGCTGTCGGCAAAGCCCACGGACTGAAATCAGACAGTCTCAAGCAGTTCACATCTGCGGAACAGATGGCGTGGTGCTGGGTGCTGATCCAGGAAAAAATCCTTGCGGATATCGCGGGCTCGGACCGCGTGCTTACCGTGCGATACGAGGACGTCTGCGCGGAGCCGGTGGCGGTGACCCAGCGGATGTTCGAATTCGCCGACCTCGACTGGCAACCCCAAACCGAGGCATTCATCCGTGCAAGCACCCAGGCGGTGAATGCAGACTACTACAGCGTCTTCAAGAACCCGCAGGCGTCGGCGGAGCGTTGGCGTTCGGAACTTGCGCCGGAGGTCATCGAGCGCATCCAGCGGATTCTACGGAGCAGTTCGTTGCATCGCTTCTACAACGACGATGTACAAACGCCCGCGGCATTGCCGGAGGCCGTGTCATGATGGGCATGGAGGCACCGGTCGCTCGCGCAAGCGGGAACGTTGGTGGGCTGGCCGCGACCACGAAATCCGGTATCGTGACGCCAAGCAACGCCGATTCCCGACGATTTTCGGGATTGGATGCACGCAAGATTCGCCTGCTGGTCTTTACCAGCTTATATCCGAATGCCGCGCAACCACGCCATGGCGTGTTCGTCGAAGAGCGGCTGCGCCACCTGATAGCTTCCGGCCGCATCGCCGCGACCGTGGTGGCGCCGGTGCCATGGTTTCCTTTCAGACATCCACGCTTTGGTGCGTACGCGGCATTTGCCCGCGTGCCCGAACGCGAGGAGCGTCATGGCATCCGGATTCTGCATCCGCGTTACCCGGTGGTTCCGAAAGTGGGCATGAGCATCGCGTCCACGCTGATGTATCGCGCCTTGCTTCCGGTGTTGCGGAAAAGATTGGCCGATGAAGGCGACTTCGACCTGATCGACGCACATTACTTCTACCCGGATGGCGTGGCAGCGGCTCGGCTCGGCGAGGCAATCGGCAAGCCGGTCGTGATCACCGCCCGCGGCAGCGACGTGAACGTGATCGCGGACCACCGTTCGCCCTTGCGGCAGATCCGCTGGGCAGCTGAGCGTGCGGCTGCGATCGTGACCGTATCGAACGCGCTGAAAGATAAGGTCGCGGCCTTGGGCGTGAACCCTGAGGGAATCGCGGTATTGCGCAACGGCGTCGATCTCGAACGCTTCCGGCCGCTCGACCGCGGCGCCATTCGCGCCAAGCTGGGGCTTGCGGGTGCGGTCTGGTTGACGGCCGGTCATCTGGTCGAACTGAAAGGCGTGCACATTGTGCTTGCCGCGCTCGCCAGGACGCCCGAGGCGACGTTGCTGATCGCGGGCGAAGGTCCCGAGGAAGGACGTTTGCGGCAGTTGGTCGATCGCCTGGACGTCGCCGCACGCGTGCGATTTCTCGGCGCCATTCCTCATGAGGAGTTATGTGTGTACTACAACGCGGCGGATGCGATGGTGCTCGCGTCGAGCCGTGAGGGCATGCCCAACGTGGTGCTGGAATCGCTGGCTTGCGGCACGCCGGTGATCGCCGCACCTTGCGAGAGTGCAGCGGAATTGATCAACGCACCGGAAGCCGGAGAAGTCGCCGGAAGCCGCACACCCCAGGCGATCGCATCGGCATGGCAAAGACTGCAAGAAAGACGGCCGGATCGCGCGGCCACACGCCGTTTTGCCGAATGGCTGGGTTGGGCGCCGGTGGTCGAGGAACAGTGCGCGCTGTACGCACGCGTGCTTGCAGCTCGCAAGCAAGACACGCAGGGAGCGAAACCATGAACGACATGCTCGACGTCATGGAATCCCGTATTCCTCCGGCTGCATCCACCGAACGGCCGTTGCGCATCCTGCACGTGCTTGATCATTCATTGCCGCTGCACAGTGGCTACACGTTCCGCACGCTCGCCATCCTCGGCCAGCAGCGTGCGCTCGGCTGGGAAACGTTTCACCTGACCGGTCCCAAACAGGGCAGCGGCGATCAGCGCGAAGAGCACATTGGGGACTGGATGTTCTACCGCACGCCATCCGCGAGGGGTTTTGCGTCGAAACTCCCGTTGATCCGGCATCGCGCGCTGATGAAGGCGACGCGGGGCAGGCTTGCTGAAGTGGTGCGTCATGTACGGCCCGACATCCTGCACGCACATTCGCCGATGCTGAACGCGCTGCCCGCGCTCAGCGTTGGTCGGACCGCGGGCATTCCAGTTGTCTACGAAGTCCGCGCATTCTGGGAAGACGCAGCCGCCGATCACGGCACGGCGCGCGAGTGGGGCCCGCGCTATCGCCTGACGCGCGCACTCGAAACCCGCGCATTGCAACGTGCGGATGCCGTGACGACGATCTGCGAGGGGCTGCGCCGCGACATGCTGGAACGCGGCATCTCCGCGGACAAGATCACCGTGATTCCCAACGCGGTGGATGTATCCGAATTCCGGTTCAAAAGTACGGCCGATGCCGACCTGGTGCAGCAATACGGACTTGCGCGCGGTGCGACACTCGGATTCGCCGGCTCGTTCTACGCCTACGAAGGATTGGATCTGCTGTTGCGGGCGATGCCGCTGGTGTTGCGGGTCGCGCCGCAGGTACGGGTGCTGCTGCTGGGCGGCGGACCACAAGAGGCCAATTTGAAAACGCTCGCGACCCGGCTGGGAATCGAAAACGTCGTGCATTTCACGGGGCGCATCCCGCACGATCAGGTCAGCCGCTATTACAGCGTCATGGACGTCATGGTCTATCCGCGCGTCTCGCGACGACTGACGGAATTGGTGACACCACTGAAACCGTTGGAAGCCATGGCCATGGGCAAACTGGTGGCGGCGTCGGACGTGGGCGGACACCGCGAATTGATTCGCGACGGCCACAATGGCCATCTTTTCAGCGCCGGGTCGCCCGAAGCGCTCGCTCGATGCCTGATCGGGTTGCTGGAAAACCCAAGGATTGGGACGAGGTGATCGCCAACGGCCGCGAATACGTGGAGCAAGAACGCAACTGGCGCGCGAGCGTGGCGCGCTATCGCGATGTGTATGCCAGCGCGCTCGAGCGCGCCGGGCAGAGCCGTGGAGGCATTCATGCCCTTTGATACGCCGGCGGTGGTGTTGGGAGCGGGCGTCAACGGCTTGGGCGTCGCGCGCAGCCTGGCACGCGCGGGGGTGCCGGTCTGGTTGATGGATTCCGATGACCGGCGTCCCGAAATGTACACGCGGGCAGCAAGGCCCTTGAAGATCGATGCTCTGCATGGTGAAGCACTAGTCGAAGAACTGCTGCGCCTGAGCGCCGCGCGGTTTTCGGGTCAACGCCCCGTGCTGCTGCTGACACAGGAGGAAAGCGTCAAGACGATCTCGCAGCATCGCGAACGGCTAACGCAACGATATCGTTTCAGTCTGCCCGTGCAAGACGTCGTGGACGCGCTTCAGCACAAGCACGGTTTCCAGCGTCTCGCCGAACGGTTCCACGCGCCCATCCCGTCATTGGTACATGTCAAGTCGCCGGCGGATCTGTGTGCGCTCGAGAGCCTGCGTTATCCGGTCGTCATCAAGCCAGGCGAGCGGCACGCCGAATACAGCCGGCAATTCAAGAAGGCTTATCGGGTGGAGAATGTCGCGGACGCGGTCGATGTGGTCCGCCGCATCCTGCCGGTGATGGCGGACGTGGTGGTGCAGGAATGGACGGAAGGGCCGGACTCCAGTATTTATTTCTGCCTGCAACATCTCGACGCGCACGGTCAGGTCACCGCGTCATTCACCGGTCGAAAGATTCGTTCCTGGCCGCCGCAGGTGGGTGGGACCGCGAGCTGCATGCCGGCCCCGGAAGCGCATGAGGAGCTTTCCGAATTGACGACACGATTCTTTCAAAACGTCGGCGCGATCGGCATGGCGGGCATGGAATACAAACGCGATGCGCGCACGGGCGAATTCCGCATGGTGGAGCCGACGATTGGCCGCACGGATTACCAGGCCGAGGTGGCCACGCTGAACGGTGTCAACCTGCCGTACGTTGCGTATTGCGCCGAGCTCGGCACGACCCCTCCCGCCTCGATGCAAACCGCGCGATCACTCGCCTGGCGCGTGCGATCCGAAGACGCGCAATCCGCGGTAGCCCAGCATCAGCATCCCAAACATGGTTTCGACGATGTTGACGGTGTGCGTGATGCGCTGTGGCGCTGGTCCGATCCCCTGCCAGCTTTGATGCAGCATTGGCGGCGTATCCGGCGTGCACTGCAAACCCGGACAGCAAAGATGATGCCGCGGCCCCAAACGGCCGGGAGCAAGCCATGAGCGTGGTTGCCAAATTTCTCCCGAGACGCTTCGTAAGACCCGCAGTGGATGCGCAGCGCGGATTGCAAGCCGCGGCGGAATGGCTGATGCGCGCGCAGGATGCCACGGGTTCCGGTGGCGTCAGCGCCCACTATGACGCTGCCAGGCGCAAATGGGCCGGCGCTTATCCGGAAACCACCGGGTACATCATTCCGACATTCCTCCGCTACGCCGATTTTTCCGGCAACAGCGAATACCGCGAACGAGCACTGCGGATGGCACAGTGGGAATCCGACATCCAGCTCCCGGAAGGCGGCGTGCGCGCGGGCACGCTGGATGCGGAACGAATCGTGCCGACCATCTTCAACACGGGACAGGTCTTGTTCGGCTGGCTGGCGGCTTGGCAGCGCACGCAGAACGCGCGTTTTCGCGATTCATTGGTGCGCGCGGCCGATTGGCTGGTGGCCGCGCAGGATCAGGATGGCGCGTGGCGGCGGTTTGCTTCGCCATTCGCTTCGCACACGCTGAATACGTACAACACACGCGTTGCCTTCGGATTGGCCGAAGCGGGGCGTGGCCTGAAAGAGCCGCGTTATATCGAGGCTGCCGTGCGCAACGTGCAATGGGCGCTCACCCAGATGCATCCCAACGGCTGGTTGGAGAACAACGACCTCGAGGACAACGAGCGCCCGCTCACGCACACCATCGCCTATGCGACGCGCGGCATCCTGGAGGTCGGTTTGATAGCTTCCGACGGTACCTTCGTGGATACCGCCGCTCGCATCGCGCGGGCCGTCGCGCAAACCCAACGACGCGATGGCGCCTTGCCGGGACGGCTGGATGCCGAGTGGCGACCGGCCGCGCGATGGACTTGCGTGACCGGCAATGCGCAAATGGCGATCATTTGGCAACGGCTGGCCAGGGAAACCGGTGATCGTGCCATGGTCCCCGCGGCGGACAACGCGATTCGCTTCAACCTGTCGATCCAGGACCTGTCTGCCTCGAATCCCGCCGTGCGCGGCGGCATGCCGGGTTCGCATCCGCGCAGCGGCGGTTACATGAAGCACCGTTACCCGAACTGGGCCGCCAAGTTCTTCATGGACGCGCTCATGTTGCAGATGGAAGCGGGCTAGCCACATGCGCGACATTGCCCTCGCCCTTTTCATCCTCGGCACGATTCCCTTCATCCTGTCGCGCCCGTACGTCGGCCTTTTGGTGTGGTCGTGGCTCGGATACATGAACCCGAATCGGCTGTGTTATGGGTTCGCGATCAGTTTTCCGTGGGTGCAGCTTGTCGCGATCGTGACGCTGATCGCTCTAGCGGTCAGCAAGGAGCGCAAAACCATTCCGATATCCACCGTCAGCGTGCTGCTGCTCGTCTTCCTGGTATGGACGGGGATCACGACGTTCTTTGCGTACGTGCCGGGGGTGGCTTGGGAAAAATGGCTGGAATTCGCCAAGATCCTAGTCATGGTGTTCGTCACGTTGATACTGGTCAACAATCGCGAGCGCATGCACGGCCTAGTATGGATGATTGTGGTGTCGCTCGGGTTTTTCGGGTTCAAAGGTGGCCTTTTCACCGCCCTCACGGGGGGGAATTACCACGTGCTCGGGCCCACTGCGAGCTTCATTGCGGACAACAACGCGTTGGCGCTGGCATTTTGCATGACGCTACCGCTGATGCGGTATCTGCAACTGCATTCATCACGGAAGATCGTGCGGGTCGGCTTGGGCTTCGGCATGCTGCTTACCGGCATCGCGGTGTTGGGTACTTATTCACGCGGTGGACTGATCGGTCTGGCGATCGTCGGCGGCGCCCTGTTCCTGAAGAGCCGCCGTCGACTGGCCGTTGTTCTGGTCGTCGTCGCGGTGGGACTTATTGCGTGGCATTTCATGCCGCCCCAGTGGACGGAGCGCATGGGTACATTGCATCATGCCAGTGAGACGGCTTCCGGCGAGGAGCGGATTCAATCCTGGACGTTCGCGACGAAGGTGGCCCTACATCGGCCCCTGCTGGGCGGCGGTTTCGACGACTATCAGAGCACATCACTGTGGATGGCGTATGCTCCATCCGGCGCCACCCAGCGCGCCATACACAGCATTTATTTCCGAGTACTAGGTGAGCAGGGATTCCCCGGGCTGGCGCTCTTCCTTTCGCTCCTGTTCGTGAGTTGGCGGAACTGCAGCCGCGTCAGAAAAAAGACCTCGGATTCACCGGAACAAAAATGGGCGTACGACCTCGCTTCCATGCTGCAGGTAACGCTGCTTGCATTCATGGTGGCAGGAGCGTTCCTACCGATGACCTACTTCGACCTGACCTACCAGTTGATGGCGATATGTGCGCTGCTGGAGCTTCACGTGCGGCAACCCGCGAGCCAACTTTCGGCAAATCGGCGCGGAGCAGGCCCCAGAGCGCTGCTAGCGTCACAAGGGCACAAGGTATTGTCGGAGTGATGGCGTGAAGCAACTCCTGATGATCGCGTTCCATTTTCCGCCTGCTGCGCTTGGCAGCGGACATCTGCGGACCCTTGGATTTGCGAGATATCTGCCGGCATCGGGTTGGAACCCGATAATACTTTCCGCACGTCCATCGGCTTACCCACGCACCGCTGCGCTGGCTGAAGGCGTAATCCCCCCCCATTGTCTGGTACACCGTACGTTGGCTTTCGATGCCGGTCGGCACTTCGCCATCGCCGGAAAGTATCCCGGCTTTATCGCGCAGCCTGATCGCTGGGCGTCTTGGTGGCCCGCTGCGGTTTGGCAGGGGTTACGCCTTATTCGCCACAACCGGGTGCAGGCTATCTGGTCTACCTACCCCATCATGACTGCTCACTGCGTCGCCCATACATTGAGTCGGATGACAGGTTTGCCTTGGGTGGCGGATTTCAGGGATCCCGTGGCCAGTTCCGTGGATGTGCGAAATCGATTTTCTGTCGCCTCTCAGCAACGTTGTGAACGGCGGGTGCTGGCGCGCGCGAGCCGTGTCGTGTTCACGACGCCCGGGGCCATGCGCCGCTACGCGGACCGTTATCCGCTTGCATGGCGAGAAGGCCGGATGACCGTCGTTCCGAATGGTTACGATGAATCGGCATTCACCAGCCTTCCGGCGGCAGTAGAGCATCAACCTCGCACGTCGCTGCGATTGGTGCACAGCGGAATCCTCTACCCGGATGGCCGCGACCCCCTGCCGTTCTTCTCCGCTATTGCAAACCTCAAGGCCGCCGGAGCGTTGACGGAGGCGGATGTCAGGATCGTGCTGCGTGCGAGTGGCTCCGAAACAACTTATGAGGCAGAAATAAGAAGGCGGGGCCTCGAAGGCATGGTTGTCTTGGCTCCGCCTATTTCTAATCACGAAGCCTTGCTCGAACAGGCCGACGCAGATGCCCTGTTGCTGTTCCAGGGCAGCAAGTTCGACCACCAGATTCCCGCGAAGGTATACGAATACCTGCGCATCGGCCGCCCCATCTTTGCCCTCGTGGGCAAGGGAGGAGATACCGAGGCCTTGCTGCGCGATACAGGCGGTGCGAAGCTGGTCGCCTTGGACGATGTCTCGAGCATCGAGCAGGGGTTAGTTGAATTCATCCGCGCCTTGCGTGATCGGCGGTCGCCGATCGCGAATGAAAGCGTCGTACAGGGTTATTCGCGGCGCTATGGCGCGGTAGCGCTCGCTGGCTTGCTGGATAAGATCATTGCTTGAACCCACAGGACGCATCGTGTGGCGAATGATTTCTTGAAGCTCTTGCCTGATGAAAAGAAAAACGCGCCCACGGGAGAGGCGCACCCGTCGTGCCGGCCACGGCGTGCTCGCACAAGCGTGGTTCCATGGAACACTGGGCTTGAGGCGTTTGATCCGCAATTGACCATCCTGGATTGCCTCGTTTCCGAGGTCAGCCCAAACATGTCGTCGACGCATGTCCAAAAATAAACACAGCGTAAGACGGGCGCTGGTCCTGTCATTCGCCCTGAAATACTCGAGCCTGGTCTTCAATGTCCTCACGGTCGTGATCGTGAGCCGCCTGCTGACCCCCAAGGAAATCGGCGTATTTTCAGTCGCAGTCGGGCTTACGGCGTTGGTCCAGATGCTGCGCACGTTCGGCGTCAGCGATTTCCTGATCCAGGAAAAGGTGTTGAACGAAGGGATGATTCGCACCTCGTTCACGGTGAATCTCATCATCGCCTGGGTGTTGGCATTCGCCCTGTTTGCGACGAGCTGGTGGGTGGGAAAATTCTATGGAGATCCAGGCGTCGGCGAAGTAATGCGGGCCCTGAGCGGAACCTTCATCTTGGTGCCGTTCGGCACGACGGCGATGGCGCTGTTGAAACGCGACATGGCATTTGGGGTGCTCTACAAGATCGGCATGGGTGAAGTGGCGACCCGAAGCAGCGTGACGATCGGCCTGGCGTTCGCGGGGTTCAGTTACATGAGCATGGCCTGGGCGTCGCTGGCGGCGACGGCGGTGTGGATATTGGGTTGCACGATCTGGGGGCATAAATACCGGGCGCCCGGCTTGGGTCTGTCGGAGTGGCGCCGCGTGCTCCCGTTTGGCGTGAACCGGACCCTTTCGGA
>Ga0134128_10008681_pt1 | contig 12230 bp, 15 predicted proteins | sample KB31754_FD_96462 | JGI IMG/M metagenome (GOLD analysis project Ga0134128, IMG submission 96462) | Terrestrial soil microbial communities with excess Nitrogen fertilizer from Kellogg Biological Station, Michigan, USA - KB3-175-4 | ecosystem: Environmental > Terrestrial > Soil > Unclassified ...
AACGCCACCTGCTGATCCACGTTGTCCGGGTCCGGTTCCACGGTGTAGTAGGCCGTCACCACCTGGGCGACATCGATGAGGTCTTCGGGTTGCGCCGGCTGGCCGGCACGTGGATTCGCAGCCATGTCCCCGATTCTGCTCCTCTGAGAACCGCGTCGTACGCCGGACCGAAAGCTGGACGGCGATACTTTGGCTCATGTTCAGTTTCGACGGCCGTGAACTGGCCGCGGTGTTCGTCGGCGGCGCGCTGGGCACCCTCGCGCGCGCTGCGCTGGCAACACTTGCGGCGCCCGACCCGGGCCGCTGGCCATGGCCGACGTTCATCGTCAACATCGTCGGCGCATTCCTGTTGGGCTACTTCACCACCCGGTTGCTCGAGCGCTTGCCGGTGTCGAGTTATCGGCGCCCATTGCTCGGCACCGGGGTTTGCGGTGGCCTGACCACGTTCTCAACGATGCACGTCGAGATCGTCAGGATGCTCGAGCACCACCACTACGGCCTTGCGATCGGCTACACCACCACGAGCATCGTCGTCGGAATCATCGCCCTCTATCTCGCCACCGCGCTGGTGCGACGCGTCCGGATCCGCGCATGACCTTCGCGGTGTGGGCCGGCGTCGTCCTGATCGGTGGGGTCGGCGCGGTGCTGCGGTTCGTCGTCGACCGCACGGTGTCGAGCCGGGTGCCCGGGTCGTTTCCGTACGGCACATTGGTGGTCAATCTCAGCGGTGCGCTGCTGCTCGGACTTCTATCCGGTCTCGCGCTCAGCCCGCACCTCGCGCTGCTGGCGGGCACCGCGTTCGTCGGCTCCTACACGACCTTCTCGACCTGGATGCTGGAAACCCAGCGACTCGCCGAGGAACGCCAACTGTGGCCCGCCGTCGCCAACATCGTCGTCAGCGTGGTGTTCGGGCTCGCGGCAGCGTGGCTCGGTACATGGCTCGGAGGACTGCTGTGAGCGACGGATACCTCAAACTGACCAACTACTTCGCCGAGCGTCTGCGCAGCGGCGACCGCTTCCTGGCCGACGCGCTGCTCGATCTCTACGGGGAAAGCGCGGTGGCCGCCAGCGTCGTGCTGCGCGGCATCGCCAGCTTCGGCCCGCACCACGTGCTGCGCAATGACCAGTCGCTGAGCGCATCGGAGGATTCGCCGATCGTGATCGCCGCGGTCGACCGCGCCGAGAAGATCGCTCCGCTCGCCGACCGTGCCGTCGCGATGACGACACGAGGGCTCATCACGCTCGAGCGCGCGCGTCTGCTCGTCCCGCCCGAGGCGCCGGCACCGCACGACACCGTCAAACTCACCGTGTACGTCGGGCGTCAGGACCGGGTGTGGGGTCAACCCGCGTACCAAGCCGTGTGCGATCTGCTGTACCGGCGCGGATTCGCCGGGGCCTCAGTCTTTCTCGGCGTCGACGGCACCAAGCACGGACAACGGCGACGGGCCCGCTTCTTCAGTCGCAACGTCGACGTCCCCGTCATGATCATCGCGATCGGCACAGGCGATCAGGCGGTCGACGCTATCCCGGAATTCGAGGCGATGCTGCGACAACCTCTGCTGACGCTGGAACGCGTGCAGCTCTGCAAACGCGACGGCGAACTCATGGCCCGGCCCGCGGCGCTGCCTGCGACCGACGACGACGGTCGGCCACTGTGGCAGAAGCTGATGATCTACACGTCGGAGGCCACGCTGCACGACGGCGTGCCGATTCACCGCGCTATCGTCCAGCGGCTGTTCGACGCCAACGCCGCCAGAGGCGCTACCGCGCTGCGCGGCATCTGGGGATATCACGGCGACCACAAACCGCACGGCGACAAGATGATTCAGCTCACCCGCCAGGTGCCGGTGACCACGATCGTCGTAGACAGCCCGGAGCGCATCGCCGCCAGCTTCGACATCATCGACGGTGTCACCGATCGGCACGGACTGATCACCAGCGAATTGGTACCCGCACTGGTGTCGATCGACGGTGGCGAGCGTGTGGGGGGAACCAACTTGGCGCATCACCTCTACTGACCCACGGGGTAAGCCCGCCTCAATTTCACTCCGGCGAGGTACTGTGGCAGCGGCGTTGAAACCCGACTATGACGGCGATGCCGAGGCGATCGGCGGCTGACTTCCCGGAGGTCTGGGGCCGAACGTTCCTTACCGCGCGAAAATTCGGCAAATTTTCGAGCGGTAAGGAACGTTCGCGCGGGAGTCGCGCTACTTCGACTCGCGCCGCAACGCGTAGAGGGCCATTCGGCCGTTCGACATGTCGTGCTCGCCGAGGAACCGGCGAACTCGCACAGCCGCCTGGCACCGCTGTTGCGGTGATCGGGGTCGAACATGATTCGCCTGCAACGGGGTTCGAGCTCGAAGAGATTCGCGACGACGCGCGGCAACAACAACGGTCCGATACCGCAGTTGAAGAACTTGAGGTCCGCGATGGCCGCGTGCAAACCGATGTCATACGGATCAGCGTCTTAACGCGAGGCGATGGAATCCTTTGCTGCCCTGTAGAGTTCGACGTAACCGACGTCGCCGCCGCGAAAGCTGCCGATGAACGGGCGCGAGTTGCCTGTCCAGCTGGGCACACAGGTAGCGGTGCCAGCGCGCCGGAGGCCGGTCGTACTCCCACGCCTCCACCAGGTGTGGGCGGTTCATCCACTCCGAGATCATGTCGGTGTCGGGGTCGACAAGACGGAGCCGGTACGGCTCGGCCAGGATCGGCGTCGGCGGCGCACTCACCCTGCGGACGGAGTCGGAAATCTCGGTGAGTTCGCGCGGCAGTACGGGTGCCAGCGCCTCGTCGATGTCAGTCATTTGAGCGCCGAACCTATCGCACTTAGTAAGGTAGGCTTACCTCTCTTCTGGCTGCGCCGATGTTTTGCCGACGCGCGTTTCGGGGAGCCTTCTGCCATGGATGAAGTGCTGGAACGCGAGCTCAAGTTCGACATCGACGAGCCTTTCGCCCTCCCCCGCCTCGACGACATCGCACGCGGTGTCGCTATCCAGCGGAACACCGTCGAGCTGCGAAGCGCCTACTACGACACACCGGACGGGGACCTGCAGACCCACGGTGTGCTGCTGCGGCGACGGGACGGCGACGACGACACCGGCTGGCAGCTGAAGGTGCCGGACGTCGAGGGACGCGTCGAGATCCGCGCCGCGCTGTCCGACACACCACCATCGGAGTTGACCGACGCCCTCATCGGCATGCGCCTTGGCAAACCGCTGGTGAATGTCGCGACGATCCGCACAACCCGCGACCGGTATCAGATCACCGACCCTCGCAGCAATCGGCTCTGCGCCGAGGTGGCCGACGACCATGTCCGCGCGTCGGTCGACCATCGCCTGTTGGCGTGGCGCGAGATCGAGATCGAGGTCGGTGAAGACACGCCGCCGCTCGCTCGGCGGATTGCGAAACGCCTGACGGCGGCGGGCGCCAAACGCGCCCGCTATCCATCCAAACTGGCCCGGGTATACCAGCCGGCGCGTGGCGAGCCGACCATTGGCACCGCAGCGGGTCAGGCGCTCATGGGTTACATCACCAAACAGATCGACGCCGTGTTCGACGGCGACCTCGGCCTCCGCAGGGGCAGTGACCCGATCCACGACACCCGGGTGGCGATTCGCCGGACCCGTAGCACTTTGCGGGTGTTCGGCAAGCTGCTGGACCGGGACGCCACCGGCGACATCGACGACGAACTCAAATGGTTCGCCGGGCTGCTCGGCGAGGTCCGCGATTGTCAGGTGCAACGCCACCGCTTCCAGGAAGCGCTGGCACAGTTGCCTCCCGAGCTCGTGCTCGGACCGGTCGCCAACCGCATCAACACCGATCTGCAGTCACACCAATTGCGGGCGCGCAAGGTCGTTGCGGAGGCGATGAACTCGCAACGGTACCTCGACCTGCTGGCGACGCTGCAGCAGTGGCGTGGCGAACCACCACTGTCCGAGCCGCCGAGCCTAAAGGCCCTGAAAAAGCGGGCCCGCCGCGCCGAGCGGAAGGCCGACCGGCGGCTCGCCGAGGCGATCGAAGAGGGCGACGACGAGTTGCTGCACCGTGCCCGAAAGGCCGCCAAACGCGCCCGCTACGCCGCCGAACTGTGCGCGCCCGTCGAGAAGCGTGCGAAGGAAACGGTCAAGCAGTACAAGCGGATTCAGACGGTGCTCGGCGACCACCAGGACGGCGTCGTGGCATCGGCGACGCTGCGCAGGCTGGCGCTCACCGCCGGCACCACCGCCGGCGAGAACGGCTTCACCTACGGCCTGCTGTACGCCCGCGAGCAGCAGGCCGCCGAGACCGCGCGCAGGCAGGTGCGGAAACTGGTCGACTAGCGCATCCACTTATCGGCCAGCGCCGATACCCAGTCGGCTGCGGCACCGGCGTTATCCGGTGGTCCCTCCACGATGACGAATTCGTCGATGCCGAGCTCCGCGAGCGGACCGACGTCGTCGACGCTCGGATCGCGAAGCGCCACTGCCAGCGTCAGGTCGTCGCGGTCGCGTCCACTGACGGCGCACTGTCGTTGGAGGAATTCGATCCGTTCGGCGACTTGGCGCACACGGTCGAGGTTGAACCCGTACCAGCCGTCGCCCCACGCGACGACTCGGCGCAGCGCCGCATCGCTGTTACCACCGAGCACGATCGGAATACGGCTGTCGGTAACGGGTTTGGGGTTGACCCGCACGGAGTCGAAGCTGACGAACTCACCGTCGAAGGAGGCGACGTCGTCGCGCCACAATATTCGCATCGCCGCGACGTACTCCGCGGTGCGCGCCGCGCGCCGCTCGAACGGAACGCCGAGTGCGTCGAACTCCTCACGCGACCAGCCGACGCCGACGCCGAGCGTGAGCCTGCCGCCGGACAGAGTGTCCAGTGTGGCCGCCTGCTTCGCGACCAACACAGGATTGTGCTCGGGCAGAAGCAACACGCCCGTCGCGATGCCGATCGTGGACGTGGCAGCGGCGGCGAACCCCAACCCGATCAGCGGGTCGATCCAGTCGGCAGCAGCAGGCACGGCGATCTGTCCGTCGTCGGAGTACGGGTAGCGCGACACTGACCGGTCGACCATTACGACGTGCTCGCCCGACCACAGCGTCGCGAACCCACACCGTTCGGCGGCAACCGCGACGGCGTCGATGACCGCGCGGGTCGCGCCCGAACCGATGCCAAGGGCGTGCAATCCCAGCCGCATCGGGCGATCGTCTCACGCCGCGAGCGGCGGCACCCTACGACAACAGTCGGGCCAGAACCGCGACGTGGCTGCCGTCCAGGTCGCGGGTGGCGGTAACCAGCGTGACCGGTCCGCTTCGCAGGATGCCCTGCAGTTCGGCCAGCGCCGCTGCGCCCTCCGCCGATTCGAGTTCTGCGACGTAGCGTGCGGCGAATTCGTCGAACCGTGCGGCCTGGTGCGAGTACCACTTGCGAAGTTCGGTCGACGGCGCGACCTTCGGTAGCCACCGTCCGACGCGCGGATCACCCTTGCGGAAGCCCCGTGGCCACAGCCGGTCGACAAGAACCCGCTCCCCCTCGTCGGGGCCAGGATCGTCATACACACGCGCGACGGTGATGCGACGACGGGCACTCATGCCGTGGAATCGTAGAACCATGAACGTCGATCGGGTCGCAGAACTTCAGCGCTGGGAGGACTCCGGCGCGGTGTGGGAGGTGATCTCCCGCAAGGGCGACAGCGTCACCATCGGGTTGTTGCGCTGCGACGGCGGCGAGGAGGTCGACCGGTTCACTTCCGACGATCCGCGATTGCTCGATTTCATCGGTGACCGGCTCAGCAGCGCGGAGTGAGATCCCAGCGCCTAGCCGATGCGGCGGAGAGCCTGCTGTCTCATGGGATCCGGCAGCGCGTCGGCCTCGAGAATCCGGGGCAGGAGCGTAGGTTCCAGCGTGATCGCACGGAATACCAACCCGATCGTCACGTCGTGGTCGGGCCGGTCCACCACCACGATCGAGTCGCCCGCGCGCACCGTGCCCGGCGCGATGACTCGCAGATAGGCGCCGGGTATCGCCGCGTTGGTGAACGTCTTGATCCAGCCCTGGATCGCCAACCAGGCCGCGAACGTGCGGCATGGCACGCGCGGCCTTGCGACCTCGAGCACCAGACCGTTGGACCCGACCTGCCAACGCTCACCGATGCGAGCGCCGGTGACATCGACGCCCTCCGTGGTGAGGTTCTCACCGAATGCGCCGTTACCGATTTCGCGGTCGAGTTCGAGCTGCCAGATGTCGAGATCCCCGCGCGCATACGCGTACACCGCCTGATCGTCACCACCGTGGACTTCCGTGTTGCCGATCCAGTCGCCGATCAGTCCACTGCCAACACCGTCGTGCATGGGCCCCGGCGCGCGTACGGCAACCGCCTCGTCCGTCGGTCGCTTATCGATGCCGGTTGCCTCCGCCCCCTTGTCCGGGTTCTCCCGCGGGTGCGCAAGGTTGACCGTCAAGACACTCGCCACACCCATGACAATAACGAAGCATGCACCGGGGCGAAGAGTCGAAAGGACGGCGGTGGAATTAGGGAAGCTTCGATTCGTACCTGTCACCCAAGCCATCGGGCTGGTCGGTGGACCCGTTCAACGATACATGCAGTCGACCGATGTCAGCGACGGACTATGGGTGAGTGAGATCGACCCCGGTCTCGCGGACACCGCGGCATTCTGCGGGCACTACGAGATCGGGCTCGACGTCTCCGCCAACTGTGTTGTGGTTGAGGCGCGCCGCGCCGACCGGGTGTGGTTTGCGGCGTGTGTCGTGCTCGCCATCACCCGTGCCGATGTCAACGGCATCGTCCGCAAACATCTTGGTGCCCGCAAGATTTCGTTCGCGCCAATGGACGCCGCAGTCTCCCTCACCGGTATGGAATACGGCGGCATCACGCCCGTTGGACTGCCCGACGATTGGCCAATCCTGGTGGATCGGAACGTGATCGATGAGGACCGCGTGATCATCGGCAGCGGCATCCGCGGGTCGAAACTGCTGGCCGCCACTGAGGTCCTGGCATCGCTGCCTAATGCCGAGGTGCTGGCGCTCACCAAGCCCGACTAGCCCGTCGAACGTTCCTTACCGCTCGAAAATTCACCGGAATTTCGAGCGGTAAGGAACGTTCGGCGCACGGAACCAATATCAGGCTTGTGCCGTCGTATCCTCGTGCGTCCATTCATAGGCAGCGAGGCGTTAGCAGCCGGAATCGTCAGTCGATATCAACTAGCGACGCAGTACGACCTGGTATTCCGCAATGTGTACGTCCCAAAGGGGCAGGCGCTGACGCCCGTTGATAAGGCGGTCGCAGCATGGCTGTGGTCGGGGCGCCGGGCGACCGCTGCAGGCCTGTCCGCGGCTGCTCTACATGGCGCTTTGTGGATAGACGCCCATCTACCCGCCGAGATAAATCAACGACATCGCCACAAGACCGAAGGCATTCTGTTGCATAGCGACAAACTCGCCGATGACGACATGTGTATCGCCAATGCCGTGCCCGCGACCACACCCGCGCGCACCGCATTCGACTTGGGCCGACGGCGTGGCCGAACGACAGCGGTGATCCGATTAGATGCGTTGATGCAGGCGACCGAGCTCAAGCCGATAGACGTCGAGGCGCTCGTCGACTGCCACCGCGGCGCCCGGGGCATCGTGCAGTTGCGGGAAGCGATCGTCCTTTCCGACCCCGGTGCGGAGTCGCCGCAGGAGACACGTACTCGACTTGTTCTGACGGACGCGGGGCTGCGGCCAAAGCGAACTCAGATCGAAGTGTTCAATCGATTCGGCGAGTTCGTGCATCGAATTGACATGGGTTGGGACGACTGGCTGGTCGGCGTCGAGTACGACGGCGCCCAACACTGGACCGATCCCGCGATACGCAGCCGCGACATCGACACGCAAGCCCAACTCGAAGCGATGGGGTGGCGGATCGTCCGAGTCAGCGCCGACATGCTCCGATACCGGCCCAACACCATCGTCGCCCGCACCAGGGCAGCCTTACACGCCGCGGGCGCGCCGTTATAAGCGGTCGAACGTTCCTTACCGCTCGAAAATTCACCGGAATTTCGAGCGGTAAGGAACGTTCGGCGCGGGGTGCCAAAGTGCCACGTCGTCGTGATCCGTCGACACCGCCAGGTCGCGCCATGCCTGTTGCTCCTCGGCGACGAACTGAAGTTTGTTCGCGACCGCCGTGAAGGAATCACGACCCAACTGGATACGCAACGGCGGCCGCTCTGCTGAGGCGATTTCGACAATCGCCGCGGCGGCCTTCACCGGGTCGCCCGGTTGGGCATGGTTGACGTCGGCGGCGTGTTGCCTCGTGGCGCCGGCGGTCTCGGCGTAGTCGTCGATGACCGTGCCTTCGGTGCTCAGGCTGGATGCGTCGAGGAAGTCGGTGCGGAAGTAGCCGGGCTCCACGATGACGACGTCGATGCCGAGCGGGCCCACCTCGCGCGCAAGCGCTTCCGAGAAACCCTCGACCGCGAACTTGGTGGCGCAGTAGATGCCCCAGCCCGCCGAGCCGATGAACCCACCAATCGAGGACAAGTTCACGATGCGACCAGACCGTTGCGCCCGCAGCGTCGGGAGCACCGCACGCTGCACGTTGAGGATGCCGAACACGTTGGTGTCGAACACCGCACGGGCGGCGGCGTCGCTGGCTTCTTCTACCGCCGACAGCAAGCCACGCCCGGCGTTGTTGACCACCACATCGATGCGGCCGAACCGCTGCACGGCCGCTTCGACCGCCGCGGCGGCCTGCGCCTCGTCGAGCACGTCGAGCGCCACCGGAAGCAACTGGTCGCCGGCGTCGGGGAACCGCGCGGTGATGGTATGCGGTTCTCGGGCGGTCGCGACGACTGAATGCCCCGCGGCAAGAGCTTTCTCGACGATCTCCGCGCCGAAACCCCTGGAGGCACCGGTGACGAACCAAACGCTCATAGACCCTTTCCTTTCGATTAGTAATTCCGGCGCGGCGGCCACACCGGCGATCCGAGTTCCCGTGACACCGTGCGGGCGGTGTCGCGCAGCGCGTCGATGGCCTCGGCTTCCAGCGGCCAGCGTGCCGCGGGCACCACAAGGCCAATGGCCCCGGTCGCCTCGCCGGAGGAGTCGAAAACCGGTGCGGCTGCGGCGCATTCGCCAAGCACCGCCTCCTCGGCCTCCGTCGCGATTCCCGACGAGCGGATCTGCTCGAGCTGGTCGGCCAGCACCACCGGATCGGTAACCGTTTCCCCGGTCATGCTGCGCAGGTCGTCCGCCTTGTAGTCGGATTGAAAGGCCAACAGCGCCTTGCCCAGAGCGCTGGCATGGGCCGGGATCACGATGCCGACCTCGGGCATCTGACGCGTTCCGTCGGGACGGGGCTCGTGTGCGACCACCACAACCTCGTCGAACAGCAACACCGCAGTGCGCACAGCGCAGCCGGTCCGCCGCGCGAGGCCCTCGGCCCAGATCGCCACCCGCGAGCGCAATTCGAGCGTGTCGAGGTAGACGTTGCCGAGCCGCAGCGTCGCGGGTCCGAGCCGGTAGCGGCCGGAGTCGATCTCCTGCTGGACCATGCCGTGCGCCAGCAGAGTGCGCACCAGTCCATGCACCGTCGACGGCGCCAGGTCGATGGCAGTTGCGATCTCGCCCAGGCTCATCCGACGGCCGCCCTGCAGCACCGTGAGGATGCGCAGCGCGCGATCCACGGCCTGGATCATGCGTCCACCTCCCGCCGAAAGCGGCCCTTGTGCCCACCGAAGCATAAGCGTATGGTCCAGATCACATTCGACATTATCGAATGATATCCGAGATAGTCGAGCACCAAACGGCAGCCGGCTTGGACCCAGGTCTCAGGAGAACGTCATGGACGAACCTTCGCTCACCCAGAAACTCGCGGCCGAAGCATTCGGGACCGCCTTCTTGGTCTTCATCGGCGTCGGCTCGGTGCCGGCCACGATCATCGTCAACGGGGACGCTCCGTTCACAATGGCCGACCTCGGCATGATCTCGTTCGCGTTCGCGACCGTCGTGGTGGCGACGATCTACTCACTCGGCCACATCTCCGGCAACCACATCAATCCCGCAGTCACCCTTGGACTCGCGGCCACCGGCAAGTTCCCATGGTCACGCGTGCCCGCCTACGTCGCCGCGCAGGTGGTAGGCGCGATTGTCGGGGCGGCGGCGATCATCGGCGTGCTCGGCACGGCCGCCCGCGACGCCGGCCTGGGTGTCGCGACGTATTCCGGCGATGTCAGTGCGGTACAGGCCTTTTTCGCCGAGTTCGTGGGTACGTTCATTCTCGTGTTCACCGTCTTCGGCGTGATACACCGCAAGGCCTCGGCGGGATTCGCCGGTGTCGCCATCGGTCTGGTGGTGTTCGCGGCGATCATCCCGGTGGCACCCACCACGGGCGCGTCGATCAACCCGGCCCGCACCTTCGGCCCGATGCTCGTCCAGCAGATCGCGGGTGGCTCGGTCTCATGGAGCCAGTTGCCGGTTTATCTCGCGGCCGAGTGCCTCGCCGGTGTCCTCGCCGCGTTCGCCTACGTCGCGATCTCCAAGACCAGGGCCGACGAGACACCGACCCCCGCTGCCGTCCCCGTCGAGTCCAACACCGCTGCCTGAGGAGTCCCGGACATGAAGAAGCTCATCAACGATCCCGCCGATGTCATCACCGAGGCGCTGCGAGGGATGGCCATAGCGCACCCCGAACTGCGGATCGACCACACCAACCGGATCGTCTACCGTGGCGACGCACCGGTCTCGGGCAAGGTGGGCCTGATCTCCGGCGGGGGCTCGGGGCACGAGCCGCTGCACGGCGGCTTCGTCGGGCGGGGCATGCTCGACGCCGCGTGTGCCGGTGAGGTTTTTACCTCACCGGTGCCGGACCAGATGCTGGAGGCCACCAAGAACGTCGACGGCGGGGCTGGTGTGCTGCACATCGTCAAGAACTACACCGGCGACGTGATGAACTTCGAGATGGCCGCCGAATTGGCGGATGCAGAGGGCATCACAGTCGAGTCGGTCGTTGTCGACGACGACGTCGCCGTGCAAGACAGCACCTACACCGCGGGCAGGCGCGGCGTCGGGGCCACGGTTCTGGTCGAGAAGATTGCAGGCGCCGCCGCGGATCAGGGTCGCAGCCTGTCAGAGGTCGCGGACGTCGCACGCCGGGTCAACGCCGCGTCGCGCAGCATGGGTGTCGCGCTGACCTCATGCACGGTGCCCGCGGTCGGTCATCCGACGTTCGAGCTGTCCGACACCGAAATCGAGGTCGGCATAGGCATTCACGGCGAACCGGGACGGCAGCGGATGCCCATGCAACCCGCGCGCGCGGTGGCCGAACTCATGCTCGACCCGGTGCTGTCCGACCTCGACTTCTCGGGCGACGACGGCGTGATCCTGTTCGTCAACAGCATGGGCGCCACCCCACTGATCGAGCTGTACGTAATGTATGCGGAGTTCGCCGCGATCCTGGACAAGGCCGGTGTCAGTATCGCCCGCTCGCTCGTGGGCCCGTACATCACCAGCCTCGACATGGCCGGCTGCTCGGTCACGCTGCTGCGCGCCGACGACGAGCTGCTGCGGCTGTGGGATCATCCCGTCAACACGCCGGCGCTGCGTAGGGGATGCTGAATGGCCGACGTCGACCTCTCGCTGCTGACGGCCTGGGTTCGCGAGTTCGCCCGCGTGATCGGTGAGAACGCCCAATTCCTCACCGATCTCGACGCGGCCATCGGAGACGCCGACCACGGCATCAACATGGACCGCGGCATGACGGCGGTGCTCGGCGCTCTGGACGAAGCGGCCCCTGCCGATATGGCCGCGCTGTGCAAGCAGGTGGGCATGACGCTGGTGAAGGCGGTCGGCGGCGCCAGCGGTCCGCTGTACGGCACGTTCTTCCTGCGGATGGCCGGTGCGTTCGGTGCGGGCGAGAGCGTCGACGCGGTGGACTTCGCGAAAGCGTTGCGCGCCGGTGTCGAGGGTGTGGTGCAGCGCGGCCGCGCCGAAGCCGGTGACAAGACGATGTTCGACGCCCTGGCGCCTGCGCTGGACGCACTCGACGCCACGCTGGCATCAGGTGGCGGTCTCGCGGTCGCACTCGCCGACGCCACCGTTGCGGCCGAAAAGGGTCGCGATGCAACAGAATCCATGGTCGCCAGGAAGGGCCGCGCCAGCTACCTCGGGCAGCGCAGTGTCGGCCACATGGATCCGGGCGCCACGTCGGCGGCGATGCTGATCGCGGCGGCCGCGTCGGCCTTCGC
>Ga0134128_10008682_pt1 | contig 12230 bp, 10 predicted proteins | sample KB31754_FD_96462 | JGI IMG/M metagenome (GOLD analysis project Ga0134128, IMG submission 96462) | Terrestrial soil microbial communities with excess Nitrogen fertilizer from Kellogg Biological Station, Michigan, USA - KB3-175-4 | ecosystem: Environmental > Terrestrial > Soil > Unclassified ...
TTCGCATATCGTCCTGACTTTCAACCCCTCGGCGCGGGCGGCATCGAGTACCCCTCGAATCAGCGCGGAGCCGATGCCTCGACCCCCTAGGGCCTTCGGTACATCCGTATGGAGGATGGTGAGCACTCCATTGGCGCGCTTGTAGTCCGAAAACGCCAGGTGACCGTCGGCGTCGAGCTCGAAACGGTGACGCTCTGTGTTGTCGCGAACGTTATTGGACATGGTCATGGTCCCTGCACAATCTTGTACTATCGACACGTCGGCTCAATTGATCAATTTTATAAGGTGCTTCATGGCTCAGTTTACGCTCTATCATGCCTCTCCCTCGCGTTCCTCAATTGTGATGTGGATGCTCGAAGAAGTCGGTCAACCCTATGACATGAAACTAATCAAGCTCAGTGCCGGCGACAGTCTCAAGCCGGACTTTCTTGCCATTAATCCGATGGGTAAGGTTCCTGCGCTCAAGCATGGTGACGTGGTGATTACCGAGGTCGCGGCAATCTGCGCGTACCTGGCGGACGAATTTCCCGATAAGAAACTGAATGTCCCGGTCGGCACGCCGAGGCGCGGCGAATATTTCAAGTGGCTGTTCTTCGGGCCGAGTGTGTTTGAGCCGGCGATGACCGACCGCGCTTTCCCCCGAAAGGAAGATCCGCGCGCCGCCTCCCTCGGCTGGCGCGATTTCGACACGGTACTCGACATTGTCCGCAAGGCCGTGGTTAAGGGGCCCTTCCTGATGGGCGAGCAATTCACCGCTGCAGATATCGTTATCGGTTCCGGCTTGCGATACGGCATAATGTTCAAGTTGGTACCCGAACGGAAGGAATTTCAGGACTATGTCGCGCGCATAGCGGCACGGCCAGCGGCGCAACGGGCCGAGGCTAAGGACAAGGATATTGCCGCAAAGGCAGCCTAGAAACTGGGGACTGGAATGAAAGCAATAGTCACGATTGTCGGCGTTATTCTTATTGTTGTTGCAGGGGTCTACTTTTTGATTCCGGCCGACGCGCTGCCAGCTTTTTTCCCGGGACATGAAATCGGCTTGGCACGCATACGTGCGAAGCACGGGATGCTGTCCGGTGGCCTCGGCATTGTATTGCTGATCATCAGCTGGTTTATGGGGCGGAAGTGATCATGAGCGCGCGCGATCGGCGCTTGCGTTAGCTCGCGGCCGAGCATTTTCTGACGAAGCGCAGACGCTTCACGTAGTGAAGTTTCTGTTCGGCCGCTTTCTCCTTGCACTCGGCGGTTTTCTGTTTTGCCGCAGCCTTTCGTACGGTCAGCCGCTTGGTCATGCAGTCGGCGAAAAGATCAACCCTGTGGTGGTCAACCCGCTTAGCGCATTCATCGCTGTCCTTGCGAAGCACGGCGCGATTGCTCAACGTGGCAGGCCGCGTCGTCTGTGCCAACGCTGTCTCGCCGGGAATGGCGACCACTGTGATGAAAATAGCGCATAGAATAATTGCAGATCGCATTGCATCCTCCAGCCCGGTCAATTCTTGATGGGCGAGTGATACTTTTTAAGTGCGGTCTCAATAAGCTTGTTATCGTGAGTTACGGTGACATCGATTTTTGCGGCCTTGAACTGGGGTTCAATCACCGAAATTGAATCCCACACATTTTTCGCCGCTTCGTTGGTCACGATGCCGTCCCACTGGAAGGCCGAAATATTTTTAGCGAGAGATTCGCGGTAGGTTTTTTCGTCGGCCTTGTAGTACTCCGGCGGCAGCGATTTGATGATGTCGTCGATTGACGCTGTCTTTAGCCATTGCATGGCATGGACAATCGCATTGGCGATGGCCTGCGACGTGTTGGGATTAGCCTTGAGAAATTCATTTTTGACCATGAGGCAGTCGGCGAGATAGGGGCCGCCAAACGCCTCCTTGGTACCGGCCTCGGTGCGGCTGTCGGAAAGTATGACTGCGTCGCCGTTGTTAACGAGTGAATTGATTGCTGGATCGAGATTGACGAGTGCATCGAGATCGCTACCGGAGCGCATTGCGGCGACGGCACTTGGGCCGGTGCCAATCGAAAGGTAGCTGGCTTTGTTCCAGTCGATGCCGGCGCGGGTCATCAGTCCGGCAACGAAATTGTGGGTCGAGGCGCCCGGCGCCGAAACGCCAATTCTCTTGCCGACAAGATCCTTCACGGACTTGATCTTGTCCGCCTCGGACTTTTTCACGACGAGAACATTACCGGGATAGCGCCCGAAAGTGGCGAGACACGTCAGACCGACGCCCTTCGTTTGCAGCCGCAGCGTATGTTCGAAAGCGCCTTCGGCCACATCGGCACTGCCGCCGATGAGGCTTTGCAGGGCGGCTGTGCCGGACGCGAATGCGGACGAATCGACGGTGAGGCCTTCCTGCTCGAAATATTTTCGATGCAGTGCCATCGTATAGGCGACCTTGTTCATCTGGCTGATCGAACCGCCGACGGCGATGGCGAGGTGGGTCTTCTCGAGTTTCGGAGCCTGGGCGAAGGCCGGCCAGACGACGAAAGGTATGAAAAGGGTGACACCCGCAATTTTTCCGAAGACGTTCATTCCGTTCTCTCCCCCACAATATGTTTTTGTTTGCTGTCGGTATGAATCTCAGTCTGTCATGCAGAATAGGGTCTCGCAAGCGTGGCGCCGCGCGGTGAGATTATGAATTTGTCACATAAGCCCGGAAGCGATTGGCATATTGCCGAATGCCATCCTCGATGCGCCATTTTGGTGACCAACCGAGCAGCCGCTTGGCGGCAGAAATGTCGAGCGGTGCCCGCATTTGCACGTTCGCTTGTTCGAGCGGAGTCAATCCGTCGCCGATTGTGATGTTTGCACCGGGAATGACGTGCCGGACGATCGCGGAAATTTCTGCAGCGGTGCAGGTTCGGCCTGCTGAAATGTTGAGGATGCGCTGCGTGCCAGGTTTCCAGCGCGGTGCATCGATCGCCATGACGATGGCATCACAGCAGTCGAAGACATGCGTGTAATCGCGTTTCATTGGCCCGCCGCTCGAGAAGTGGACGGGCTTTCCCAACACGGCACCTTCCACCATCGGCTTTACGTATATCGGGCTGCGCATGCCGAACCCATAGATTGCCGTGACGCGCAGTGCGAGAAAGTCGACATCGTGAAAGGCGGCGTACGCCATGCCAATCGCTTCACCGGCCATTTTCGAAGTGCCGTAGTGGCCGGCGGGATTGGCTCCGGTTATCGAAAATGTAGGATCGGACTCATTCAGCTTCTCACCGATTCCTGTGTGGTAGGCCGCATTGCTGGAGATCGAAATCAGCTTGCGAACGCCAAGCTGGCGTGCGGCTTCACACACGTTCACCAGGCCCATGATGTTTGTCTGGTAGAATGCGACCGGGTCGGCCAGCGAAGGTCCGAGTCCGACCCGGCCAGCCGTATGGACGATGGCTTCAATGCGTTCGGCGCGGCAGACTTCGACCAAGCGGCTGATGTCGTCGATTGACCCTGACCGGCAGGAGGACGCGAGCGATGGCGCGACCGCCAGTATTTCATCGGAGGGCGATGCAATGTCGTAGGCGATCGCATTGTGGCCGGCGGCCGCAAGCGCAGACATCGCGTTGCCGCCGAGAAAGCCGGCGCCGCCGGTAACCAGGACATTCATACGAGCAATTTAAGACAAATTTTTACGGGTCTTGCAAAAACATTCGAAACAGTGGGCCTGTATGCATATTCCACATGAAAGCACTTCTTGCCGCGGCCGTCGCGATCGTCCTGTGCAGCAATGCCCGCGCGGCATCGCCGCCGGAATTCAATACCGATCAGTTCTGCGTTAGCTTCGCGCAGAATCACGGTAGCGGCAATATGGGTGACTTCGCGAGAGCCATTTGCGAGTTGAGCGAGGAATCCACCAAGACGATCGTCGACAAAGCGTGGGATCATGTATCGACGGATGGGCAGGCCAAATGTCTCAAAAGCGCGGGGCAATCCTATGTAACCCTCGCGCAGTGCCTGAACACGCTGCCGGCGCATTAGGCAGGCACGCAACTTACGATCTTCGCCGTTACTCAACCGGCGGACGCTAGGCTCAACACGATTATCACTGAAATGTGCATCGGCGCTGTCAGCGTCGTCCTCTTTTCCAATGTCAAAACAATGTACGCTTGCTAGACTGCGGGGTGTCTAGCTGGGGCAAATAACGCGCACCATACGATGCGCGGGACAGGGAGGTTCCCGATGGCTTCATTCACCGTCAACGGTAAGTCAGTAGCTGTCGACGCTGATCCGAGATCGCCACTTTTGTGGGTGATCCGCGATGTTGTGGGCTTGAGCGGCACGAAATTCGGATGCGGCGCAGGATTTTGTGGCGCCTGCACGGTTCATATTGACGGACGCGCGCAACGCTCCTGTCAGGTTCCGGTTTCGGCGGCCGAAGGCGCGAATATCGTCACGATCGAGGGGCTCTCGCCGGATTCCTCACACCCGCTGCAGAAGGCATGGGTGACCGAAGAGGTGCCGCAGTGCGGCTACTGCCAGTCAGGTCAGATCATGAAGGCGGCCGAGCTGCTTGCCAGCAATCCGAAGCCGACGCGCCAGCAAATCATTACGCACATGGATGGGAATATTTGCCGTTGCGGCACTTACAACCGCATCATCTCGGCGATCGAACGTGCGTCGAGGGAGGGTTAGATCATGACCATGATGCTCAAGGCTCCCGAGCTGACCCGCCGCGGCGTCCTCGCCGGAATTGGCGGCATGACGTTCTCGTTTGCATTCGGCACTGATGGCACGCGCATCTTGCCGGCCGCACGCGCGGCCACGGGGCCGACCGATTTGTCGCCGTGGGTGCGCATCGCACCTGATGGCAGAATTACGATTCTAACTATCACTGAGATGGGGCAGGGCTCCGGCACCGGTATCCCGCTGATGATCGCGGAAGAGATGGATGCCGATTGGGACAAGGTGGTCCTCGGATGGGCGCCTTCCAAACCGGAGGTCTACGGCTGGGCCGCCCGCAACGGCCAGCGGAACATGACGGTTACCGGCAGCCGGGCGGTGATGATGTACTGGGACGATTTGCGCGTCGCGGGTGCGCAAGTGCGTAAAGTGTTGATCGCGAATGCCGCCGAACACTGGGGCGTCGACCCGTCGAAGCTCAAGACTGAGCCAAGTGTCGTAATCGATCCAACGTCGAACCGACGACTGAGTTACGGCGAGATTGCCGCTTTCGGCAAGGTACCGCCGACGCTTCCCGGCGTCGACAAGAGCGAGCTCAAGACGCGAAAAGACTTCCGTCTGATTGGACGTTCGGTGCATCGCCGCGACCTTCCCCTGAAGGTCAACGGCAGCGCGCAGTACGCAATCGATGTTCATCTGCCCGACATGGTCTATGCGAGTGCGCTCCATTCGCCGGTTCATGGCAACGGGCCGGAAAAGTGGAACGATGCCGACATCAAGGCGATGCCCGGAGTTCTCGCGACCGTGAAGTTGCCGGGCGGGATCGGCGTGGTTGCCGAAACCTTTCCGCAGGCCATGGCGGGACGGCGCGCACTCCGTGTGACATGGAGCAAGAACAAGGTCGATGGTTTCGAGTCCGATCGGGCGTTGGCGCGCTATGCGGCGATCCATGCCGATCCGGCCGCGACAGTGAAAATCCTCGACCAGAAAGGCGACGTCAAAGCGGCCTTTGCCGGCGCGGCGAAGGTCTACAAGAGTGAATACAGCAGCGATTATACCTACCATGCGCAGATGGAGCCGTTAAACGCGGTCGCGCGCTTCAACGAAACCGGCGACCGGCTCGAGGTTTGGGACGGCTCGCAGGATCTTGGGCGCAGCCGGGCTCTCATAGCCAAATCCCTCGACCTCAAGCCGGAGCAAGTCGATGTTCACCAATGTTACCTTGGTGGAGGATTTGGCAGACGGTCACTTGCGGACTATGCGGTCGAGGCTGCGCTGATGGCGCGCGAGACGAAACGGCCGATTAAAATGGTCTGGACCCGCGAGGAGGACATCGCACATGGAATGTTCCGTCCGATGACCTTCCAATGCCTGGAAGCGGCGACCGATGCTTCAGGTAAGGTCGTCGGCTGGCGTCACTGCGCGGTCGGTGATGACGGCGGCGCCAACCTGATTACCGGCGGGATGCGTATCTCGTCATACTATGCATTGCCGAACCAGCATCTCGAACTTCGCAACGTCGACGAAGGTATTCGGATCAAGCATTGGCGCGCCGTCGCCCATAACTTCAATCTGTTTGCGATCGAGGCGATGGTCGATCAGGTGGCGGTCGATCAATCGGTTGATCCCGTCGAATTTCGTCTCCAGCACATGTCAATCACACCTAAGGCGCGTCGTTGCATTGAAGCGGTCGCAAAATTGGCTGACTGGCCAGCAAAGCGTCCGGAAGGTCGCGCGCTCGGCTTTGCGATGAGCGAACGTTCGGGCTCGCTCGGCGCCTGCGTCGTCGAGGCTTCGCTCGATCGCAGGGCGGGCGCAATCCGGGTGCACAAGGTGTGGGTTGTCGCCGACGGCGGCATCATCGTGCAGCCCGAGGCCTCAAAGGCAAATCTCGAGAGTGGCATCGTTTATGGCTTGTCTTCGTCGTTGCATGAGCGCGTAACCGTACGCGATGGCGCCGTCGAGCAATCCAATTTCGGCGACTATACCGTCATGCGGATGTCCGACATGCCCGAAGAAATGCATGTGGCGTTCATCGAGAGCGATGCTCATCCCACGGGACTTGGCGAGATCAGCACGCCGTGCATTGCGCCGGCAATCGCGGCCGCGTTTCACAAGCTGACCGGCAAACGTCTCTATCACATGCCGTTCACGACCGAGCGTGTTCTGGCCGCGCTGAAAGCATAAGACGAAATACTCAGGCTCACCTGCGATGAAGAAGCGCCCGCCTTCCGGCGGGCGTTTTGTTGGGACCAAGATAAACCGGCCTGTGATTTCGCCGCGCTCGATCCTTGTGATGCCGGAGGTAATGAAGCACTTCCATTTTTGCGGATTGGATTTTGCAAATGGTATTTGGTTCTTCGCACCGTTGCGTGACAGTCACACGGACGGGAACCAATTGTGGCAATATTTTTGAAGTTGGGGATTGCTGCAATTTCGTCACAAATAAAACGTGCCGAAACTATTTTGGTGAAGGCCGGCCACCGGCGTCACCCCGCCGGTGGCCTTCTTTAGGGCCGCCGTTTGCAAAAACGAGCGGCCCCTTTTTTTCGGAAGACCACTAATGGCGATCCGAAAAATTCGTCCGCCGTTAGCTTAGCTAAGATCATGTTGGTGGCCCTGCTGTGATCCATGTCACAAGATTGGGGATTTCCCCTGGTTATGCACAACGGCGATCAGAAAAGAAAAGACAGCCTCGCGCCGGTCTTCAGTTTTTTTGATTATGTCGGCTAGTCAGGGCAATGTGCATGCAATCCCTATTTCTGTATTTCCTGCGGCATGCGGGCGTTGATCTGGATATAGGTCTATATGGTCAGCTAAACCGCAAAGTGGCACCTTCAAGTGCAATGCCCTTGAGCTTCGTCGTCCAGATCTCGCCTGCTTTCACCGGGAAGGCCCGCGTGAGTGTGCCGGTGGAGATGATCTCGCCGGCGGCAAGCGGCGGGTTTTCCGGATCGCGCGCAAGCAGGTCGATAAGGTAGCGGATCGTCGAAAGAGGACCTTCGAGCACGTTCAGGGCTTGGCCGCTATCCATCAGGGTGTGGTTGCAACTGAGGTCGACCTCGAAGCCGGTCAACGCCCGCAGCCATTCGCTGGCGTGCGTGCCGATATTGTGGCGCGGCCCGATCAGCAATGCACCATGCAAAGCATTAGCAATAACGGTATCGGGTGCCGAAAATGTCCACTGTGGGTAGATCGACTGCACGATTTCGAATCCGTGCGCGATCCAGGCGACGCACAACAACAGGGCGGCATCGTCCATTCCGGGCGAGGGCACGGCACCGAGACCAAACATGATTTCCGGTTCGATCTTGGGAGCGCTGTAAGGCGCCAGAAGTAGCGGCGCTTCGAGATCGTGGATGGTACGATCGTAGACGTAACCCCAGATTGGCGCGCGCACACCGTATTCGTCCCACAGGCGGCGATTGGTGAAACCAATCTTTCGGCCGACTGGCTTGTAACCTTGCGCGATGCGCATTTGGTTTGCGGATGCAGTGATCCGATAGGCGTCGTCCATGGTGAGATCAGGATAGCGCGCGGTGAAGGGCGTTAGCTGGCGGCCGCCGCTGTTGAAGGCCGCAAAAGACTCCGCGGCGATGCCAACAATCGGCATGTCGCTTGGATCGCCGATGCCAAATGCTCTCCGGTTCATTGCCCACCGTTCTGCGTGCGCAAACGAAACAAGTGTATCAGCCCCGCCTGATGTGCGCGGAAATGCAGAGCTCCTGCCACCTTGTGCTATTCCGCCGCCTCGACGCGTTTCTTCCGTCCCGGCGGAGCGCGCCCTAGCACCGGCTTCAGGAATTGCCCGGTATAACTCCGTTTAGCCTTTACAATGTCCTCCGGAGTGCCGCTCGCGACGATTTCACCGCCGCCGTCGCCGCCTTCGGGGCCTAAATCGATCACCCAGTCGGCGGTCTTGATGACTTCGAGGTTGTGCTCGATGACGACAACCGTGTTGCCGCCCTCAACCAGTTCGTGAAGAACTTCAAGCAGTTTCGCAACGTCGTGAAAATGCAGACCGGTGGTCGGTTCATCAAGAATATAAAGCGTGCGGCCGGTGGCCCGTTTTGACAGTTCCTTGGCAAGCTTCACGCGCTGTGCCTCGCCGCCGGAGAGCGTGGTGGCTTGCTGGCCGACATGGATGTAGTCGAGGCCGACGCGATGCAGCAGGGCGAGCACGTCGCGCACGCGTGGCACCGCCTTGAAGAAATCGAGCGCCTCTTCGATGGTCATATCGAGCACATCGGCGATCGACTTGCCCTTGAAAAGAATCTCCAGTGTCTCGCGGTTGTAGCGTTTGCCCTTACAGACATCACAGGTGACGTAGACATCGGGCAAGAAATGCATCTCGATCTTGATGACGCCGTCGCCCTGACAGGCCTCGCAGCGGCCACCCTTCACGTTGAAACTGAACCGGCCCGGCTCGTAACCGCGCGCCTTGCTCTCGGGCAATCCGGCAAACCATTCACGGATGGGCGTGAAGGCGCCGGTATAAGTCGCGGGGTTCGAGCGCGGCGTGCGACCGATGGGCGATTGGTCGATATCGATTATCTTGTCGATGTATTCCAGCCCCTCGATGCGGTCGTGCGGGGCGGGTGCGAGCGAGGCGCCGTTGAGCTTGCGAGCTACGGCATTATAGAGCGTGTCGATCAGCAGAGTGGATTTGCCGCCGCCTGACACGCCGGTCACGCAGGTAAACAACCCGAGCGGGATCTCCGCCGTGATATTCTTCAGGTTGTTGCCGCGAGCGTTGATGACTTTCAGCGCACGACGCGAACGCGCGCGCCGTTCGGGGACTGGTACGCTCAGTTCGCCGGAGAGATACTTCCCGGTCCATGAATTCGGCGCGTCGATGAGGTCGTCGACCTGACCTTCCGCAACGATATGCCCCCCATGGATGCCGGCGCCGGGGCCGATATCGAGCACATGATCGGCAGTACGGATGGCGTCTTCGTCGTGTTCGACCACGATCACCGTGTTGCCGAGATCGCGAAGCCTTTTGAGGGTTTCAAGCAGGCGGGCATTGTCGCGCTGATGCAGGCCGATCGACGGCTCGTCGAGAACATAAAGTACGCCCGTGAGGCCCGAACCAATTTGCGAGGCGAGACGAATACGCTGGCTCTCGCCGCCGGAGAGCGTGCCAGAAGCGCGCGCCAGCGTGAGGTAATCGAGACCAACGTCCACTAGGAACTTCAGGCGCTCGCGGATTTCCTTCAGCACACGCGTGCCTATCTCGTTCTGCTGCGCGTTGAGTTGCTTCGGAATGTCGGTGAACCATTCGCCAGCACGACGAACCGACAGTTCCGCCACCTGCGCGATATTCTGTCCGCCGATTTTGACGCAGAGGGCTTCGGGCTTGAGCCGCGCCCCTTTGCAGGCCTTGCATGGCACGTCGGTGAAATATTTCTGTAGGTCTTCACGCGCCCACTCCGATTCCGTCTCCTTGAATCGGCGCTCGAGATTGGTGATGACGCCCTCGAATGGCTTTTTCGTCGTATAGCCACGTAGGCCATCGTCGTAAACGAATTTGATGTCATCTTCACCTGAACCGTAGAGGATCGCGTCCTGTGTTTTTTTCGGCAGATCCTTCCATTTGGTATCAATCGTGAAACGAAAATGCTTGGCGAGCGCGTCGAGCGTCTGGGTGTAGTAGGGCGACGACGATTTCGCCCAGGGCGCGATGGCCCCTTTACGCAAGGTCGAATCGCGGTCGGGGATCACAAGATCGGCGTCGATGTGTTGTTCAACCCCGAGGCCGCCGCATTCCGGGCACGCGCCAAACGGATTATTGAAAGAAAACAGCCGCGGTTCGATCTCGGAAATGGTGAATCCGGATACGGGACAGGCGAATTTTTCGGAGAAGATTAGCCGTTCGGCGTTGGCGTTGCGCCCGCGATTGGCGGTAGCCCCGCTCGCCTTGGTGTCGGCAAGCTCGACGACCGCAAGTCCGTCAGCCAGCTTCAGGCACTGCTCAAGTGAATCCGCAAGCCGCGTGCCGATATCGCTGCGCACGACCAGACGATCAACGACTACATCGATGTCGTGGGTGAATTTCTTGTCCAGAGGCTTCACGTCGCCTATCTCGTGGAAGGCGCCGTCGATCTTCACACGTTGGTAGCCCTTGCGCAGGAATTCGGCGAGCTCCTTCTTGTATTCGCCTTTGCGGCCGCGCACGACCGGCGCGAGTATGTATATCCGCGTGCCTTCTGCGAGTTTGAGCACGCGATCGACCATTTGCGAGACGGTCTGGCTCTCGATCGGCAGGCCGGTGGCCGGCGAGTAGGGAACGCCGATGCGCGCCCAGAGCAAACGCATGTAATCGTAGATTTCGGTAACGGTCCCGACCGTCGAACGGGGGTTTTTCGAGGTCGTTTTCTGCTCGATCGAGATGGCGGGCGACAGGCCGTCGATTTGATCGACGTCCGGCTTCTGCATCATCTCGAGGAATTGCCGCGCGTAGGCCGAGAGGGACTCGACGTAACGGCGCTGACCCTCGGCATAAATCGTGTCGAAGGCGAGCGAGGACTTCCCCGACCCCGACAGGCCGGTGAATACGACCAGCCGGTCGCGCGGAATGGCGACGTCGATATTCTTCAGGTTGTGCTCGCGTGCGCCGCGGATGGTGATCTGGCGGGCGTCGCGGGTGGGCTTATTGGTTCGGTTAGTCATGGGACAAAATGGACAAAATCACCCCGCGCAGCGCCGCAAAAGGCGGGGCCGCTGGATGCTGGTCTTCGGAACGTAGTAAGAACGATGCGGCATTGCCAGTGCGTGACGCCGATAACGGTTGAAAACCGGGGCGGACGAAGCACCCCGTCGAAGGTTTCGCGGGTTCGCGCGCTCGCCCGGAATCGCTTGCATAAGCCTACCGAATGCATTAGAACATAACAAGAACGACGGTGGGGGAGCCACCGCGCGTTTTAGGGAGCATCAGATCGGCAGATCGGCTTCACCCCTGTGGATTAGGGGTAAACGCGCGTGCCGCCCCTTTGTGACGCCAATTGGCGAGGCCTAGGGTGGGAATTGGTTCAACGGGCCGACCGGCGGCATTTGGCCCTCAAACGGCGGACGTAGCGGCTTCCAAAGTGAAGCGGCGGCAGGTCGCCACGCGGAGAGCATCATGGCAGGCAGCGTCAACAAGGTCATTCTGGTCGGCAATCTGGGCGCCGATCCCGAAGTCCGCCGCACGCAGGACGGGCGCCCGATCGTTAATCTGAGGGTGGCGACCTCCGAAACCTGGCGCGACAAGGCGACCGGCGAGCGGCGCGAAAAAACCGAGTGGCATCGGGTGGTCATTTTCAGCGAGGGACTCGCAAAGATCGCCGAGCAATACCTGAAGAAGGGCTCGAAGGTTTATCTCGAGGGCGCGCTGCAAACACGCAAATGGCAGGACAAAGACGGCCAGGACCGGTATTCGACCGAGGTCGTGCTGCAGGGGTTCAATTCGGCGCTGACGATGCTCGATCGCGCCGGCGGCGGTGGCGGCGGAGCGGGGGCTGAAAACAGCGACTTCGGCTCTGCGGGGCCGACCGCATCGCGCGAACGCAAGCCGGCCATGGCCGGCGCCGGCGGCAAGCGCGACGATATGGACGACGAA
>Ga0134128_10008685_pt1 | contig 12225 bp, 14 predicted proteins | sample KB31754_FD_96462 | JGI IMG/M metagenome (GOLD analysis project Ga0134128, IMG submission 96462) | Terrestrial soil microbial communities with excess Nitrogen fertilizer from Kellogg Biological Station, Michigan, USA - KB3-175-4 | ecosystem: Environmental > Terrestrial > Soil > Unclassified ...
CGTGCTGGCCGACGAGATCAACCGTGCCCCACCGAAGACGCAGGCGGCGATGCTCGAGGCGATGCAGGAGCAAAACGTGACGGTCGTCGGCAAGGCGTTCCGGCTCGATCCGCCGTTCCTCGTCCTCGCCACCCAGAACCCGGTCGAGCAGGAGGGGACGTACCCGCTCCCGGAGGCCCAGCTCGACCGCTTCTACATCCGCATGCGGCTCGGCTATCCGTCCCTCGACGACGAGGTGGACATCCTCGATGCGCAGGTCGTCCGCCACCCGCTCGCCGACCTGCAGCCGGTGACCACGCTCGAGCAGGTGCGCCGTCTGCAGCAGTCGGTCGAGCACGTCTACGTCGCGCCGTCGTTGCGCCGGTGGATCGTGTCCCTCGTGGCGGCGACGAGGGAGCTGGAAGCTTCGCGCGTCGGCGCCTCCGTGCGCGGCTCGCTCACGCTCGACCGCCTCTCGCGCGCCTGGGCGCTGCTCAACGGAAGGCACTACGTCGTACCCGACGACGTCGAGTTCCTCTTCCCGTTCGTGATCGACCACCGGCTGATCCTGCGGCCGTCGCTCAACGGCGGCACGAACGTCTGGCAATCCTGTCTCGAACGGGCACCGCGCCCGGGCCAGTAGCGCACGCATGAGCTCCTCGTCGCTGCTGGAGCTGGAACCGCATGTGAGGATCATCGGCTCCCTGTTCGGGAGCTCCCCGAGCCGGCGACGAGGGCAGTCGGACGACGTGGTCAGCGGCCGCCCTTATCAGCCCGGCGACGACGTGCGGCGCATCGACTGGGCGACGTCGGCCCGGCTGTCGGCCATCCGGGGCGAGGATCACTTCGTCGTGCGAGAGTCCTACGGCGAGGAGGCGCCGTTCGTCTGCTTCACGGTCGACCGCAGCCCGTCGATGGCGCTCTACCCGCGCGAGTACCGCTGGCTGCACAAGCCCGATGCGGTCCGGCAGATCGCGGAGGTCGTGTCCCTGTCGGCCGGCCACTACCACTGCCCGCTCGCGTTCCTCGACGCCGACAACTGGCAGCCGCCGTCGACGTCGACCGCGCCGGACGAGCTCGCGCAGCTGCTCGACGAGGGAGCCTACGGCCGCGCCGAGGAGACGATCGACTCGCTGTTCGGGCGCCTGCGTACCGTCGAGCACATGCTGCCGGGCGGCAGCTTCGTCTTCTGCTGCTCCGATTTCCTGGCAGTGCCCACCGAGCGAATGCTGGCCATGGTCGTCGACGCCGGGTGGGAGCTCGTGCCCGTCGTCGTGCAGGACCCGCTCTGGGAGCAGAGCTATCCCGAGGCGGCCGGCGAGGTAGCCCTCCCCGTCTGCGACGAGGCCGGACGGTTCCGCCTTCTACGTCAGAGCCGAGCCGAGGTGAGCGAGCGGCGGCGGGTGCACGAAGCTCGCCTGAGACGTCTGGAGGAGCTGTTCACGGGCTACGGCTTCCCGCCGATCGTGATCTCGGAGACGGGAACCGACGCGCTGGTCGAGGCGCTGAGGAGCTGGAACCTGCGCCGGAGGCCGCTGCGATGAGAAGGCTGCGCAGATGGCGTCTGCGTCGCCCGCCGGTGTCGGGCCTGCTCGCCTGTGCCGTGGTGCTCGCGGCCGTCGCTGTCGGCTCCCTCGTCCTCGCCCTGCACGACTGGGGCGGCAGCCCGGGGGCCGGCGCGCCCAAGCCCTCGGCGAGGGCGACGCTCTCGAGCCGCAGCGTCCTCTTCGGCGACACGGTGGAGGCGAGGCTGGAGCTGGTCCTGCCTCGACGGTTCACCCGGATCGCGTTCCGGGGAACGCCGGATTTCAGTCCCTTCCACGTCGTCTCCAGCCGCGTGGACAGAGCCGAGCTCGGCGGCGGGTTCGAGCGCATCACCCTCCGCTACGGGCTCGCGTGCCTCTCCCGGCATTGCCTGGGCACCGGCTCGGGGACGCGGGTCCAGTTCAGCCCGACGTCCATCTCGATCCCCGGCGGCCGTCTGCATGCAGTCTGGCCTCCGCTCGTCGAGGTCGGTCGCGCGCAGGGCATGTCCCAGCCGGTGACCGACGGCCTCGACTCCGTCCCGGCCGCCTTTCCCGGGCTGCAGCCGCGCGGCGCGGCCGATGAAGCGCTCATCGCCGCCGGTGCCTCGCTGCTCGTGCTGCTGGCGGCCTGGCTCTTCCTGCGGCGGAGGGCGCGGCGCCGCGCCGCCCTCGCGGCACAGCAGGGGACACTCCTCCAGGCTCTGCTCGTGCGGGTCGAGGCGGGCCTGCCGGAAGACGTCCTCTACAGACAGCGCCACGCGCTCGACGCGCTCGCGGTCGAGTTGCGCCACCTGAGCATCGACGGCGGGCTCGCGGTACGCGCCGAACGCCTCGCCTGGGCGCCGGAGCAGCCAGACCCGCAAGACATCCGCGACCTCGTCCTGCAGGTGCGCCGCACGGGGAAGACGTGATCCTCGCGGCGGCATGCGTCCTGTCCGTGCTCGGCGCGGTGGCCGCGTTCGGGCTCGCCCGGCGGCTGGCCCGCGTGCAGGTCCTTCCCATCGGCCCCAGCGACCATCGCGACGAGCAGGGCCGCCGGATTCCCGGCCGCGTCCGCTATCTCGGTGGGCTCGCGCTGGTCGCAGCGGTGGCCGGGCTGCTGGCGTGGAGCGTCGACGGAGGCTCGAGCCATCCACCCGCCCTGCCCGGCGAGACCGTCCTGGTCATCGACCTGTCCGGCTCCATCACCTCGCAGGGCAACAAGGTGATCGCGCGGACGCTGAACGGCTTCCACGACTATCCGCCGAACCGCCACGCGGCGGTGGTCTATTTCTCGTCGAGCGCCGCCCTGGGCTCGCCGATCTCCTCTCCCGCGGCCGACCTGGCGGGACTGGCGCGCCTGTTCACGCCCGATGCGGCTAGGTCCCGCGGCCCCTGGGGAGGTGCGTTCGACGGCGGCACGATCATCTCGCGTGCCGTCGCCCTCGCCCGGCGAGTCCTAGTCCGCTCGCAGGCCCATGACGGGCGGGTGGTGGTCGTGAGCGATCTGCAGGACAACCCCAAGGACCTCAAAGACCTCCATCGCCAGCTGTTGCTGCTCAAAAGGACGCATGCGAGCTTCAATCTCATGCCGCTGCCGCCCACGCGCACGAGCCCGATCTCGCTCGCGCAGCTCAGCGCGCCGTACCGGGCGGTGTTCGGAGACCACATCATCGTCCCGAAGCCGTTTCTCGTGGCCGGCACCGACGGCCGGCCGCTGGTGCACACGGCGCTCCTCCGAGCGAGGTATCCGGCCCTCGCGCTGCTGCTCGCGCTCGTCCTCGGTGCGTCCGCCCTCGCCGTGAGCTTCTTCCCGCGACTCGCGTGGAGGCTCGGGTGACCCGCGGCGAGCGGAAGGTGCTCCTCGTCTGCGCCGTGGTGCTGGCGCTCGTCTGCAGCCTGCTCTTCGCGCGGGCCGTGCTCGCCCGGCGCACCGCCAACCTCGCCCGCGCCCAGGTACGCGCGGCGCTCCTCTCCAGCCCGAAGTCACCGGCGTCCGACTTCGCCGAGCGGGCGATGCTCGGCTGGAGCGGCGGGACCGAGCAGCTGCGGTACTGGCAGGCGCTGCAGCGCTTCCGCGTCGTGACGGCCGACGCGAGGAGCTCGGCCCAGTACACGCTCCTCCCCCAGTTGCCCCTCGTGTTCAAGCTCGAGCAGATGGTGGCCTCCCTGAGAGGAGTCGCGGCGAAGGACGGCTCTCCCGCGCGCCGGTCGCGTCTGGAGGACATGCTCGGGCTCGCCTACTTCTACGACGCAGAGCTCCACCAGGGCGAGGTACCGGTCGCGCCCGAGCTCGAGGCAAAGGCGATCGCCGCTTTCCGGCAGGCGGTGCTGCTCGACAGCTCGAACGACGCGGCGAAGACGAACCTCGAGGTGCTCCTCCGGAAACGGCGCAGCCAGAAAGGGCACACCGTGCGGCAGACTGCCGCTCCGGACCAGTCGCGCATCGAGAACCTGGCCGAGAGCGCGAACGGACTGGCGAGCATGAACGGCGCCGTCGGCCGCCGCGTCCACGGTGGCTACTGATGGTGCTGCTCCATCCCGGCGCGTTGGTCGCTCTCGTCCTGCTCGTGCCGCTGGCCGGCGTCGAGTGGATACGCCTGCGTCGCGAGCGGAGGGCCGCCCGGGCCCTCGGTCTCCGGCCGCGGCGGCTCTGGCGCGCGCTCGGCACCGGAATCTGTGCGGGGGTCGTCATCGCGCTCGCCGCGTTCGCCGCGAGCGAGCCGTCGCTGCGGCAGACGAAGCGCGTCCAGCTGCGGGCGGACGCCGAGGTCTATCTGTTCGTCGACGCGTCGGCGTCGATGCTCGCCAGCGCCTCGGCCAACTCCCCGACGCGGCTGCAGCAGGCGCGATCGGCGAGCGCCGAGTTCGCGCAGAGCCTGCCTCCCGATCTGCCGCTCGGGGCGGGCGCGCTGCCCCAGTCCCCGCTGCCGCTGACCGCCCCGAACGCCGATCGTCAGCTGTTCTTCGCCGCCATCGACCACCTGACCACCCCGGGCTCGCTGCCGGAGCACCTCTACGGCGGGCGCACGGCCACCGACTTCTCCAACCTGAGCACCCTGACGTCGACGCACTTCTTCCTGCCGAAGACCCGGCGGCGGATCGTGGTCGTCTTCTCTGACGCCGAGGGTCCGTTGTTCGACACGGGCGCGACCGCTGCGACCCTCAAGCACGCGCACATCCGCCTCGTCTTCGTTCGCTTCGGCTCGGCGAGCGACCGCATCTGGCTCCATCCGCCCGGACAGAGCCCGGTCATCGACACGAAGTACGAGCCGGACGTGTCGGATCTCGGCGAGGTACGCCTGCTCGCCGGGGAGACGGGCGGCGGCTTCTACGACCAGCGTCGCCTCGGCGGCGCCGTGGACAAGGTCGAACGGCTCGCGGGTCACGGGCCGGACCGCGCGGCAGAGCCGCTCGCGCTCTATGCCGACTCCCTGGGACCGTACGCCCTCCTCGCCGCCGTGCCCCTCCTAGCGTGGCTGGCCGGTGCGCTCCTGCCGCTCAGCGCGCCGCTCGAGGCGAGGTCCCGGCGGCGCCGCCGTACGCAGCTTCAGCGGACGAGCGAGGCAGCCTCGAACCAGGCGTAGATCCGCGCGCCGACCGCGGCGTCGCGCTCCGGGGCGGGCGATCCCCGCAGCTCGTGCTCGCGGATGCGGCCGAGCTCGGCGACGACCGCACGCTGCGGCGCGTTGCTCCCGAGCAGCGTCGCGATCCGGACCGAGTGCGGCGCGAACTCGTCGAGCTGCGCGTGCAGCTCCCGCTCGCCGCCGTCGCGCCAGAGTCCCGCCACTCGTTGGCGCTGCGCGGCCTCATGCGTCGGCCGACGCTAGCGGACCGAGATCGCGTTGAGGATCGGGCCCCCGTAGTAGTGGCTGAAAATCACGTTGCGCACCCGCCTCGACGTCAGGTAGCGGAAGTTCGCGACGAAGAGCGGAGCCACCGGCGCGTACTTCGTCATCAACAGCCTGTCCAGCGCGGCATACGCCCTGCTGCGAGCCCGGCCGGAGAGCAAGGCTGCGTGATCCATCTTCTGGATGACCGACGGGTCGGCGAATCCGGAGATGTTCGGGCTGCCGAAGAAAGCCGCGAGGTAGCCGGACGCGGCGAACGGGTCGGGACACGAGCTCACCGCGGCGATGTTCCACGGTGTGCCGCCCTTCGCCCCGAGCTCTCCGTAGTAGTTGGTCGGATCCGACTTGACCAGATTCACCGTCAGCCCGATCTGCTCGATCTCGGACTGCTCGAGCTCAGCCTGGCTGGTCGCGATCGAACTGCTCGGGTTGTAGAGGATGTCCAGCGGGGCCGCGTTCTTCAGCGCGTTCCCGCCGACCTGCTCGGCCTTCGCGACATTCGGTTGGTTCCCGTAGAGGTCGAGCTTCTTGTAGCCGCCCAGGCCCGGGATGAGGATCTGGTCGGTCGGGGTGCCGCTGTACGGGCCGAACAAGTCGAGGATCGGCGTCCTCCCGATCGCATAGTTCAGCGCCTGCCGCACTCTGACGTCGTTCGTCGGCGGCCTGGCATTGTTGAAGGCGTCCCAGAACTCGCAGTCCGTCGTGTCGACGTGGAACCGGCTGTGCCTGTTCGCGGGATAGCCGTACTTCTGGGCGACCGCCTGCGCGTCGGCCGACGGGACGCCGGACAGGTCGATCCGGTTCCTCTCGACTCGGCGCAGCGATGCCTCCCCGTTCGAGCTCGGGTAGCTGTGGATCACGATCTCGTCCGGATTGGCCGGGCGGGCACCGTGGTAATAGGGATTCCGCTTCAGCACCACAAGGCGGTCGGGGCGGTTGGTCGCGATGTAGTACGGACCGGCCGACGGATACCTGAGGATGCCGGAAGGGCTCGTGGTGTAGGGCATGCTCGGCTTCACCGCGCCGAACCACTGCATGCCGAGCAGGTCGATGAACCCCGGATTCGGCTTCGTCAGATGGAAGGTGAGCGTCAGCCCCCTCGCTCTGATGCCCGAGATGTGAGCGGCCTTGCCGGCGACGAACTTCTGCGCGCCGACCAGGATCTTGTTCAGCCGCTCGAAGATGCCGTACTGCGCGAACATCTTCGGGCTCAGAATCCGCTCGAACGCACGCTGGTACGCCGCCGCGGTCACCTTCGACCCGTCGCTGAACCTCAGGCCCGGTCTGAGCTGGAACGTGTACGTCTTCCCGTTCTTCGAGCTGCTCGGAAACGCCTTCGCCGCCTCCGGGACCAGCTGCCCGCCTGCCTGTCCACCCCGGTCCGGGAAGTTGAGGAGCAGGAGCTGCGTCGAGTACAGGACCTGCCAGTCGTTCGACACATACGCGACTCCCGGATCGAGCGTGTCGAAGGCCCCGATCTGGTCGACTCGCAGCGTGCCGCCGCGCATCGCCTCCGAGGAGCTGACGCTTCGCGTCGCGGAGGAGGCCGCTCCGACGGTCGTCGCGGCGACGAGCAACGCTACCCCCGTGCTCGACATCAGCAACGAGAACACGTGCTTCCTGCGCATCTCGACTCCTTCGAACGCGGTGAGACAGACGGCGACGACTACTGAGACGTCCGCCGGCCCGAGTGAGTTAGCGCCTGGTGCTAGCGGTTGTGGTTTACCGCTTCGACGTTGTTGCCGTCGGGATCGAGGACGAAGGCGCCGACGTAGCCCGCGTGGTACGCCGGCCGCTCGCCCGGGCCGCCGTTGTCGCGGAAGCCGGCGGCCGTCGCGACCCGGTGGAACTCGGCGACGGCGTCGTCGTCGGGCACAGGGAACGCGAGGTGGACGTGCTCGGTCGGTGACCGACCGTCCGCAACGAGCGCGGACGACCTGTGTCGCGCGTAGATGTGAAAGCGCTGCTCTTCCGACGGGTCGCTGAGTCCGAGACCCAGGACCGGTGCGACCGCCTCCCAGAAGCGGCGGCTCTCGCCCAGGTCGCCGACGCCGATCCAGAGGTGGTCGAGCGGCGAGTCGCCGCTCTTCCGGAACCCGCAGCAGGCTTCGACGCTGTTCCTGCCGGGGTCGAGGAGGAAGGCTCCGTAGTAGTTCGGGTCGTACTGTGCCCGGAGTCCGGGCTCGCCGTCGCTCGCGTAGCCCGCGTCGATGCCGCGACGCCAGAAGGCGTCCACGTCCTCGCGCGCCGGGGCCGCGAAGGCGATGTGGAGGTGCCGCGAGACCGGATGCTCTCCGTCCGTCTCCGCGATCGAGAAGTCCCTCCACTCGTCGAAGTGCTCACCCGTGTGCGTCCGCGCTCCGAGCAGCGTGTCGTAGAAACGCCGCGAGGCGACGCGATCGGAGACCCGGATCGTGACGTGGTCGTACATCAGAGAAGGAGCATGGCATCCCCGAACGAGTAGAAGCGGTATCCCTCCTCGATCGCGAGCCGGTACAGGCGCCGCGTCTCCTCGATCCCGGCAAACGCCATCACGAGCGCGAGCAGCGTCGAGCGCGGCAGGTGGAAGTTCGTCAGGAGCGCATCCACGCGCCGGAACTCGAAGGGCGGCGTGACGAAGAGCTCGGTGCGGCCGGCGAGCGGCGCTCCCCGCGCGAGTGTCTCGAGCACGCGCAGCGTTGTCGTCCCGACGGCGAGGACACGCTCGGCCGCGCGGATCCGCTCCCACGCCTCCGGCGCTACCTCGTAGCGCTCGCCGTGGATGCGATGCTCCTCGAGCCGCTCCTCGATGACGGGCCGGAACGTGTCGAGCCCGACGTGGAGCGTGACCCGGACGGGGTCGAGCCGGGCGAGCAGCTCCGGCGTGAAGTGGAGGCCGGCGGTCGGCGCCGCCGCGGAGCCGGGCTCGCGCGCGTAGACCGTCTGGTAGCGGGAGGGATCGCCGAGCGGCTCCGTGATGTAGGGAGGCAGCGGCGTCTCGCCCGCCGGCTCGCCGTCGAGCCGGAGCCGCCAGCGGCCGTCCCCCAGGTGCTCGAGCAGCTCGAGCGGCCCATAGCGCCGGCCCTCCCGCAGCCGCCGCGTCGGCCGCGCGAGCGCCTCCCACGTTCCGTCGTTCAGCGGCTCGAGCAGCAGCACCTCGCCGCGCGGCGACTCGATCGGGATCCGCGCCGGCACGACCTTCGTGTCGTTGACAACGACGAGCTCCCCACGAAGCTCGCCCGGCAGGTCGTCGAACGAGCGATGGCGGACGGCGCCGGTCCCGCGCTCGTAGACGAGCAGGCGTGAGGCGTCGCGCCGCGCGGCCGGATGCTGCGCGATCAGCTCCGGCGGCAGCTCGTAGTCGAGCTCCGAGAGATCCATCCGACGCGATTTGTACCGTCGGCTCCATGGATATGGACGCGATCGCACGTGCACAACAGCGGATCGAGGACGCGGCCGCGGGCCGCACGGATCCCGCGGCGTTCGACGCCGCGCTGGGACGGGCGCGAACCGCCGTCGAGTCGCTGGCCGCGACGACCGCCCGGTTCGAGGCGGGTCTACCCGCGGCGATCGAGGACGGCCTCCGCCAGCACTTCCGGCCGAGCGCCCGGCACCTGGCGGAGGTGCGTGGTCTCACGAACCAGGTCATCCGCCGGCTCGAGCGGATCGAGGGCGACCTGCTCGCGGAGCGGCATGCCCGCGTCGACGACCTCGCCCTGCTCGTCGACCTGATCGCTTCGGGCTGGAAGAGCGTCGAGGAGCGGCTCGCGAAGCTCGAGGAGGGACTGGCGCGCGACGGCGCGGTCGTCTACAGCCTCGAGAACCGTCAGGCCGGCTGAGGCGACTTCACCGGCAAGACGAGCACGAAGCGGCTGCCGCGGCCGGGCTCGCTCTTCAGCTCCAGACGGCCGCCGAGCGCGAGGGCGAGCTCGTGCGCGATGGCCAGGCCGAGGCCGGTGCCGCCGCCGTCGCCGGACCAGAACGGCCGGAAGATCCGCTCCTCCTCCTGCGGCGCGATTCCGGGCCCGGTGTCGGCGACCGCGACCATCACCTCGCCGTTCTGCGCGACGAGGCCGAGGTCGACGCGCCCGCCCTCCGGCGTCCAGTGGAGGGCGTTCGCGATCAGGTTCGTGACGATCTGCAGGACCCGGTCGCCGTCGGTGACGAGCACCGCTCCCTCCCCCAGCTCGAGCTCGTAGTCGATGCCGCGCGTGCGCGCCTCCTCGGCGAACGTCGCGTAGGCGCGTTCGCAGAGGGCCCGCATGTCGACCTCCTCGCGCAGCAATGCAAAGCGCCGCGCGTCGAGCTTCGCGAGGTCGAGGACGTCGCCCACGAGCCGCTCCAGCCGCAGCGCCTCCTCCGAGATCACCTCGAGCGACCGGCGCCGCGAGGCCTCGTCGTCGAGGACCTCCTCCCGCAGCGCGGCGACATGGCCGCGGATCGCGGTCAGCGGCGTGCGCAGCTCGTGCGAGACCGACATGAGGAAGTTCCGCGAGAGCTGCTCGGACTCGGCCAGCCTCGACGCCATCTCGTCGAAGCGCGCCGCGAGCCGCTCGACCTCGCTGCCGCCCGAGCGCTCCGGCACCTCGACGTCGTAGTGGCCGGCGGCGACCTCGTCGGCCGCCGCGGTGAGCGCCTCGAGCGGGCGGGTGATCCGGCGGGTGAAGTAGACGACGAGGATGCCGACGATCGGAATCCCGATTCCGAACGCGAGCGCCAGCTCCTGCGCGAGCTGCACCCAGCGGTTGCGCAACGCCGACTCGGGCTCGGCCACGACGAGTGCCCCCGCCGTGTGACCGGCGAGCCGCACCACCCGCCCGACGGCGAAGTAGGAGCCGGTGCTGGTCCTGAGACCGAACGCCGGCGGCCTGCCGCCGAGCAGCACTGCGGCCGGGACCGCCCGCCGCGACAGCGTGGGCAGCGGCCCGGCGAGCAGCGAGGCTCCCCGCACGACCGGTACCCAGAACACCTGGTCACCACCCAGCTCGAGCTGGAGGTTCTTCAAGGCGACACGGCCGGTACCCGCCTGCTCCCTGTAGAGCGACACGATCCCGGCCGACTCCGCCCGCAGCTCGGAGGCGGCGTGCGTGCGGGTGTAGCTCTGGAAGAAGCGGACGGCGACGAGCGTCGCGACGACGGCTGCGAGGACGATGCCGAGCAGGAACAGCGCCGGCAGCCGGAAGCGCAGAGACCTGAACACGACGCCTACCCGGCTGCGGCGGGCGCCGGGCCGGCCTTGTAGCCGATTCCCCACACGGTGACGATCGGCGCGGCGTCGCCGAGCTTCCGCCGCAGCTGGCGCACGTGGACGTCCACGGTCCGGGTGTCGCCCGCGAACGTGTACCCCCAGACCCGCTCGAGCAGCTGGTCGCGCGTCAGGACGAATCCGCGATGGTCGAGGAGCTCCCACAGGAGGTCGAACTCCTTCGGCGCCAGCCGGATCTCCTCGTCTCCGACCCGGCACTCGCGCCGGCCCGCGTCGAGCGTCAGCTCGCCGTGGCGGAGGATCCCGCCTTCGGGTTGCGCCTTGCCGGCGCTCCGCCGAAGGATCGCGCGCACCCTCGCGACGAGCTCGCGCGGGTTGAACGGCTTCGTGAGGTAGTCGTCGGCCCCGACCTCGAGGCCGGCGATCTTGTCGAGGTCGTCGTCGCGCGCCGTCAGCATCAGCACCGGCAGGGTGCTCGTCTCGCGGAGACGCCGGCAGACCTCCATCCCGTCGAGGTCGGGCAGCATCAGGTCCAGCACGACGAGCGACGGCGCATCCGAGCCGACGATGGTCAGCGCCTCGCGGCCGCTGGCGGTCACGCGTACCGTGAAGCCGTCCTTGCGGAGGTAGGCGGCGACGAACGAGGCGATCGCCTGCTCGTCCTCGACCACGAGGATCGTCTGCGTGTCCTCTGCCACCGCCGTCAGCCTCGCCCGAGATCGAATTTCAGCGTTCGCCCGGGCATGGAGCGGGGCGCGGCGCCGTCGAGCGAGTACGTCCCGTCCCGACTGCGGGCGAACGACGAGCCACGCAGCTCGACGTTGCCGTGCCCGCCGGCAAAGAGGTACACGCCGGCGCCTCGCACCACGACGCGGTAATAGCCGCCGATGGCGCGGAAGCGGAAGCCGCTGCCGTTGTACTCCATGCCGGGAACGCGACCCCGCCACGTCACGGGTACGCCGGAGTCGCCGACCACCTGCGGCGCGTGCCCGGCCCTGGGGAGGTGGTAGATGTCGATCCGCGCCTCCTTGTTGGGAGAGACGCGGCCGAGCACGAAGCCCTTGACGACGAGCGTGACGACCGGATGCCCGCCGTCGCCCGCCGCCTTGCGGACGACGAGATAGCCGGGGCCGGACTTGCCGTGCGCGGACACGCGGGCACCTGCCGCGGCGGGTAGCAGTAGCACCGCGAGACTCGCGCAGCTGAGCAGGATCCGCCGCATGGCGCTCCCAGGGTACTCCGTCCACATCCGGAGGAATGTTCGGGCTTTGCGCGAAGCTACTGCGTTGTCATGGCTGACGACCGCCTGCAGCGGCGCGCCGACCGGCTCGCGGCACAGATCGAGGCGCTCGCGCAGGCGCTTCGGGCCGGCGACGTTCCGGAGGACGCCGCCTCCCAGCTCCTCTCGCAGGCGTCGGCCGCCGTGCTGCTGGCGCTGCGGCTCGAGCTGCTCATCCAGCGCCCCGTGGTCGCGGACGCGCCGAGAGGCCCGCTCGAGCCGTACATCCGGCTCGCGGCCTAGCTAGCCGTACTCGTAGAACCCGCGGCCGGACTTCCGGCCGAGAAGACCCGCGTTCGCCATCGCGACCAGGCGCGCAGGCGGGGCCATGCGCGGCTCTCGCAGCTTCTCCCAGAGCGCTTCGCTCGCGTGCACGTGCACGTCGATCCCGACCAGGTCGACGAGCTCGCACGGGCCCATAGGCCA
>Ga0134128_10008686_pt1 | contig 12224 bp, 8 predicted proteins | sample KB31754_FD_96462 | JGI IMG/M metagenome (GOLD analysis project Ga0134128, IMG submission 96462) | Terrestrial soil microbial communities with excess Nitrogen fertilizer from Kellogg Biological Station, Michigan, USA - KB3-175-4 | ecosystem: Environmental > Terrestrial > Soil > Unclassified ...
TCGGCGGCGGCTCGCGCCGCCACGATGTCGCCGGCACCGCTCAAAACCGTTGCCAGCGTCAGGCAGGCGTCGCCGTGATCAACCAACGCATCGGTGCGTTCCGCCAAGCTGACAGCTGCCTCGGCAACCTGCCGGGCCGCATCGTAATCATCGGCGCGCGCCAACAAGTGTGCCCGAAGCGTGCGCCAGGCGATCGATGCCTTCAGCGCGTGGCCGGCGAGACGCTCGCTTTCCGAACACAATTCGTCCGCCTCAGATTCGCGGTCGAGAGCAAGATATGCGCGGCCCAATAGCGCGGCGGTCTCGGCGGTGTCGGCGTCCAGGCCCATGCGACGAAAGCCGTTGTAGGCCTTGCGCAGATGCGACTCCGCTGCGGCGGCATCATTGCCGATGAGTTCGACGATGCCGGCGAACTGCTCGACTTCCAGCAGCGCATGGCGCAGGCCGAGCTCGATGACTGTGCGCCGGGCAGAATCGATCATCCGCCGGGCCGCGGCCGTACGGCCGCGGAACGCTTCGAGCACGGCCTGGCATCGCGTCGAGGTCGCCTCGACGGCGGGGGAGTCGGTGGTGATTCGAAGTAGCCGCACCACGTCAAGACACCGCCCGCCCGCGCGCGGGACGGGATTGGGGCCCCACAGCGCCGCGAGCGGAGCGCCCGCCAACACCGCGTTCACCCGCCGGTGTTCACGCGCCCGCCGCGCTGCTGTCAGCGCGTCGTCCAGGGCAACTTCGCAGTCGCCGATTTGCCCGAGGCGGGCGAGGCACCCGGCGCGAACGGTGTGCGCCTTGGCTTCTCCGGCGGCGTCGTCGAGTTCCGCGAGTTTGGCGGCAGCCGCGGCCAGCGCGGCCTCGACCTCGTCCAACCGCTCGGGGTGGATCAGCATCGACAGTTGCCCGTCGAAGCATGTTGCCCACGCGGCTAGCCGAGCCGAATCGACTGTCGTCGCTTGCAATTGAGAGACAGCGACCGCCGCCGAGGTCACATCACCCGCGGCCAACAAAGCCTCGCAACGCGCGACCAATAGCTCGGCGGTCTGGTCGTCGCGGTCGGGTAGCTCGTCGTCAAGCTCCTCCAGCGCGTGCAAGGCGTGGCGGTACAGGTCGGCGGCGCCTTCGTAGGCGAGTCGCGCCATCGCTTGGTCTGCGGCGCGCCGGCAGTAGAAGACCGCCTTGGCCGCGTTTCCCGCCCAGGCGCATTCGAAGTAGTGATGTGCCAGCTCGGCCAGCAGCTCGTCGTCGGCGCCGGGGAGCGTCTCCAGGGTAGTGGCGATGCGCTGGTGCAAGCGCATGCGCCGCACGGACGCCAGCTCCGCCAGCAATGACTGTCGGACGAGGGCGTGGTTGAACCGGTAGTTGCCGCCGGGTTCTTCGATGACGATGCCGGCTTGGCGCGCTTCGTCGAACGCATCGATGAGGTCGCTGCCGACCACCTGCTCGACCAGCTCCAAGGCGAACCGGCTGCCGACGACGGCGGCTGCGGCAAGCGCCTTGTTGGTCTCCACGGGTAACCGAGAAAGTCTGCGGCTCACAGCTTCTCGTACACCCTGCGGTAGGGTGCTCTGATCCCATACGCCGCCGCTCTCATCGACGTGGCGCAGGGCCTCGATGAGGAAGAAGGGGTTGCCGCCGGTGACCGACGCGAGCGCGTGCGCGAGTTCCTCGTCGTCGTAGCCGGCTTCGGCGACGTAGGTGGTCACGTCGTCCTCGTCGAGGCCGCCGAGACTAAGCCGTTTGGCCGTGCCGTCGCGGTGAAGATCGGCGAGCATCGCCGCCAGGGGATGGGAGCGGTCGAGGTCGGTGCTGCGGTAGGTGCCGACGATCTGCACGCGGGCGTGCTCGCCGAAGCGCAGCAGATGCCGTAACAGGAGCAGCGTCGGCTTGGCTGCCCAGTGCAGGTCGTCGAGGATCAAAAGCACCGGCGCGCTCTTCGACGCGGTTCCCAGCAGCGCAACGACGGCGTCGAACAGCGCGTAGCGCTCCGTGTCGGGGTCCGCGTGGGCCGGGCGGGCGAGGTCGGGCACGACATCGGCCAACCCGGGCACGATGGACAGCAACGCCTCGACGCCGCGCAGCGCTCTTAGCCGGTCGATCCCCATGCAGGGCACGAGCGAACGCAACGCTTCCGCGAACGGCTGATAGGGCGCGCCGAGATCTTCGTCGCAACGGCCGTACAGCACGATCGCTCCAAGCTCATATGCCCGCTGTGACCATTCGCCGGCCAGGCGTGTCTTGCCGACACCGGGTTCGCCGGCGATCAGCACCGTGCTGACGCCGCCAGCCAGGGCACTCTGCCATGCCGACAGCAGCCGTTCGAGTTCGCGGCCACGTCCGACGAATGGCCCGGGGCCGACCAGCACCGCGGGGAGGTCGGGACGCTCCAGCGGCGCTGCTTCCGGTGCGGGCGATTCCGGTTGCTCCGCACCGGTTTCCATCCGCAACTCGAAAACGTGCTCGGGCCGCGCGAGATTCCGCAGCTGGCGCACCCCCAGATCGGCGAGCACCACGTCGTCGGACAGCGCATCGATGACGAGCTCGGCGGTCGCACCCGAGCACAGGATCTGGCCACCCTCGGCCAACGACCGCAGGCGCGCAACCCGGTTGACCGCCCGACCGAAGTAGTCGCCGTCGCGAAGCTCGACTTCACCGGTATGGAGCGCGATCCGGACACTGATGGGATCCCGCAACGCCCAGGGCTCGTGAGTAATCGCGTCCTGCAATTCAATTGCGGCGGAGGCGGCCGCGGACGGCCGCTCGAAGACCGAGAACGTCGCATCGCCCTCGCCGCGTGTTTTGATCAGCCGACCGCCACGCGACGTGACGACCTGTTCGACCAGTTCGTCGTGGCGTGCGAGTGCTAGCGCCATGGCATCGGCGTCTGCCTCCCATGCGGCTGTCGACCCCTCGATGTCGGTGAGTAGAAATGTAACGGCGCGCGTCACTGACGCAACGTGTTGTGCCACAGCGATATCCAGCGATGGGTCCTGCGCGACGATGGCGGCTTCGAGTCGGCGAAGCTCCGGCCCGGGATCGATCCCCAGCTCGTCGGCAAGCAGCGACCGTGCGCGTTGATATGCGCCAAGGGCTTCACCTTGTCGGCCGGCGCGGTAGAGGGCGAGCATCAGCTGGCCCCAACGCCTTTCGCGCAGCGGAGCGTCAGCCACCGCGGCCTCGAGATCGCCGACGACTTCCGCGGCGCGACCGGTCGCCAGCAGTGCGTCCGCTCGATCCTCCACGAGCGCGGCGTGGCCCTCGATCCATCGCGTCTGTTCGGATGTTCCACGTCGACCATCGGGAAGATCGGGGATTCCGCGCCACAGAGCGAGGGCCTCCTCGAAGCGGGCCACGGCCTGGCTGGTGTCACCCGCGGCGGCGGCATCGCGTCCCAATCGGGCGGCGCGTTTGTAACGCGAGGCATCAACCTCGCTGTCGGCGAGAGCCCAACCCGCGCCCTGCGTCAAAACAAAGCCGTCGCCCAGGGCCCGCCGCAGCGAGGAGATGTGGGTCTGCAGCGCCTTGGCGGCGGTGCGCGGCGGATCCTCGCCCCAGAGCAGCTCGACGAGCGCGTCGGCCGACACAACGGAACCGTCGTGCAGGCCGAGCATCGTGAGGACGGCGCGCGGCTTGGCGCCCGGGATAGCGACGGGCGCCCCGTCCTGCCGGACCTGAAGAGGTCCTAAAACCCCCAGTTCCACCGATAAAAGGGTACTCACCTCGGTTATCGTCGGCGGGCCAATTCAATACCTGGTCAAGATCGAGTAAAGCCGCCGCTTAGTCCGGGCATCGGTCACTCGACTGATCCGATTACCGTGGGTACCTATGGACAGCGACCGGAGTGACCCCGCCTTCACCTGGCAGGGCCGGCGCGAACTGGTGAGCCAGATGCACGACCAGCTCGATGAGCTGGAGGCAGCGCGCGACCAGATGGAACAACTGGTCCGGGTCATCGTCGAGATCGGCTCCGATCTGGACCTGGACGTGACGGTGCACCGAGTCCTCAAAGCGGCGATGGAACTGACCGGCGCTCGCTACGCCGCCCTGGGTATCCGTGCATCCGACGGCAGCCTCATTTCTTTCGTGCATGCGGGAATCGACGCCGACACAGCGCGGCGGCTCGACGACCTTGCGGTCGGCGAGGGTCTGCGCGTCGACGATCTCAGTGCCCATCCGCAGACCGCCGGGCTGTCCGCGCTCGACCCGCCGATGCGTGCCTTCCTCGGAATACCGATCACCGTGCGGGCGGCCAACTTCGGCAACCTTTACCTGGCCGACGACCGGCCCGGCCGAGTCTTCACCGACTCCCAGGAGGGCGCCGTCCGGGCGATGGCCACGGCGGCCGCCGCCGCCATCGACAACGCGCGACTCTTCGAGCGGGAGCGTGAATCGGCCAAATGGACGAACGCCAGCCGCGAGATCACGACCGCGCTGCTGTCCGGCGACCCACAGACGGGGCCATTGCAGCTCATCGTGAACCGGGCGCTGGAGTTGGCCGGCGCCGAGCAGGCGATCTTGCTGGTCCCCCGGGAGCTCGAATCGCCCGCCGACGAGGCCGACACGCTGGTGGTCGCCGCGACGGCGGGCCGGTATTCCTCGGAGGTGATTGGCCGGCAGGTCCCGATGGACGGCTCGACCACGGGCGGTGTCGCGCGCCGCGGTCTACCGCTGATTACCGATTCCTTCCAGTACCCGATCGAGGGGTTCACCGATGTCGGTGAACGCCCGGCGATCGTCATCCCGCTGATTGCCGACGGCGCGGTGCTGGGTGTCATCGCCGTCGCACGCGACCCGCACCAGCCCCCGTTCGGCAGCGACTATCTCGAGCTCGTCAGTGACTTCGCCGGGCACGCCGCAATCGCATTGGCGCTGGCAGCGGGCCGCGAACACGCGCTCAACCAGGAACTGGCCCAAGCCGACACCGTCGAGGAGGCGGTACGCGCCGCCGCAGAAGAATTGCGCAGGCTATGGCGGGCGCGCCGTGTTCTGGCCGTCACCTTCCCGACGTACAGCTCGTCTGCGGAGACGGCCTTCGGCGCGCCACAGGTGGTATCGGTCGGCGAGCCCACGGAGTGGGCCGACCTGGCGCCTCATACCCAACGCGCGCTCAGCTCATTGCGCGACGGCGACTTCCTCACGCCCACCACGCCGGAGCCGGGGACGGCGGGCATCGCGCTGCAGCACCCCGAGGGTGTGCTCGTCGTCTGGATCGACCTGACCGAGCAACGCCCGTTCACCCTGGAGGACCAGACCTTGCTCACCGTGCTGGCCGGTCGCCTCGGTCAGGGCCTGCAGCGGGTGCACCAAGTCGACCAGCAGCGCGAAACCGCCCTGGCCCTCCAGCACGCGATCCTCGGCCCGGCCGATCTGCCCAACGGGTTCGCGGTGCGCTATCAGGCAGCCACCCGGCCGCTCCAGGTGGGCGGCGACTGGTACGACATCGTCGACCTCGAGGACGGACGCATCGCGTTGGTCGTCGGCGACTGTGTCGGCCATGGCCTCGCTGCCGCCGCCGTGATGGGTCAGGTGCGCAGTGCTTGTCGTGCGCTGCTGTTCGAAAACCCAAGCCCCGCTGCAGCTCTCGCAGGGCTGGATCGCTTCGCCGCACGGCTGCCCGGCGCGCAATGCACCACCGCGGTCTGCGCGGTGCTCACCGCCGACACCGGGGAACTGGTCTACTCCAGCGCCGGGCACCCGCCGCCCCTCCTGGTGCACGGCGACGGCACCACCCAGATACTCGACGACGGCCACACCATCGCACTGGGGATACGGGGTGACTGGGCGCGCCCGGAAGCCCGGGTGACCATACCGGCGCGCGCGACCTTGCTGCTCTACACCGACGGCCTGGTCGAGCGTCGCCGCAGCCCGCTGGATCAGGGCATCTCCCACCTCGCCGGCGTCGCGCAGGATGCCCGAGCGTTGGGACTGGACGATTTGGCGAACCAGGTCATGTCCCAGGTCGCGCCGCGCGGTGGGTACCAGGACGACGTCGTTCTCCTGCTCTACCGCCATCCGGCCCCGTTGGAGCTGAACTTTCCCGCCGACGTCAACCAGCTCGCGCCCACCCGCAACGCCTTGCGTAACTGGTTGACCCGCGTGCGGATGGGCCCCGACCAGGCCCTGAACGTGCTGGTCGCCGCGGGGGAAGCCGTCGCCAACGCCATCGAGCACGGCCACCGCCACCGGCCGGAGGGCCTCATCCGCCTGGGTGCGACCGCGGTGGGCGACGAGGTGCAGTTGACGATCACGGACACCGGCTCGTGGAAGGCTCCGCAGCCGTCATCCCATCTGCGTCGCGGCCGGGGCATTCCGCTCATGCGAAGCCTCATGCACGATGTCGACATCCGGCCCGCCACCGACGGAACCACGGTCCACCTATCCGCGAGGATCACGTGATGACCACCCCCCTCACGCTCGACACCGCGCGGGGCAGCGACGGGAAACTCATGCTGGTCGCAGCGGGGGAAATCGACCTCAGCAACGTCGGCGCCTTCACTCTGGCCCTGTCCAGCGCAGCCATCGGCGGCGACCCGGCGCTGCTTGTCGACCTCAGCGCTGTGGAGTACCTGGACAGCGCCGCCATCAGCGCCCTGGCCGCCCACGCCGACCGCATCGAGTTGGTCGCGCACCCGATCCTGATGCCGGTCCTCAAGCTCAGCGGTTTGACCGAGCTGACCGCGATCGTGCCCGCGCCGCAGGCCGCGGAATAATGACGCACCTTATCGGTGTCGAATCTCCTTGCGGCGAAACATAAGACCTGCTCTCGCTGGCCGATCGGCTCATCCCGATCTGCGGACTGATGGCCAACTGAAGACATGCGCTGCCAACAACATTCAAGCCCGCCAATTCGGCACGTTAACGCGTCGATTGCCGCACAATGATGTGCGCGGGTTTGGCCGGATGGGACGAGCCGGCACCGCCCGCCCTGCCCGAAGACAAAGTGAGGTCGGCGATGAGACATTATCTGCGGCGCTACACGATCGGCGTGTTCGCCCTCGTGTTGGCGGGATTGCCGGTGACGGTGCTCGGAACGCCGGCGATCGGCCGCGCCGATGGTGAATGCGCCCCGGGCTGGGGATGGAGCTTCGATCTGAATGAGTGCGTGTTCTTGCTCCCGGCCGCAAATGGCCCCGGCGGGCCGGGCGGACCGGGTGGACCCGGCGGCCCCGGTGGACCTGGCGGACCGGGCGGCCCCGGCGGACCCGGTGGACCGGGCGCGCCCGGCCACCCCGGACCGCATTAAAAATCTCGCCTAGCTGCGGCAACGCAACGCTCGGAGCGGCGGAATGCTGGAAGGGCCGGCGCGCGGGAACTTCACCCGCGCGCCGGTCGTTACACCGGCTAAGTAACCGGTGATTCCGAGGGGGACAACAGCCGCATGCCACGCACAGACAACGACACCTGGGATCTGGCGACCAGTGTGGGGGCGACTGCCACGATGGTCGCAGCCGCGCGGGCGATCGCAACCAACGCCGACGACCCGCTGATTGAGGACCGCTTCGCCGAGCCGCTGGTTCGTGCCGTCGGCGTGGACTTTTTCACGCGCTGGATCACGGGCGACGTGGTCGCCGCCGATGTCGACGACCACGAATCTGGCTGGAAGCTCGAACACATGCCCGCGGCGATGGCCGCGCGGACCCGCTTCTTCGACTCCTTCTTCCACGCCGCGACGCAGGCCGGGATCCGGCAGGCGGTGATTTTGGCGTCTGGGCTCGATGCGCGCACCTACCGGTTGGCCTGGCCTGCCGATATGAGGGTGTTCGAGATCGACCAGCCCCAGGTGATCGAATTCAAGGCCGCCACGCTGGCCGCCCTGGGCGCCGCCCCACAGGCCGAGCTGCGCACTGTCGCCGTCGATTTGCGCAATGACTGGCCAAAAGTCTTGGTGGACAAGGGCTTCGACAAGAGCCAGCCTACGGCATGGATCGCGGAGGGACTCTTCGGTTATCTGCCGCCGGACGCGCAAGACCGCCTGTTGGACAACATCACCGCGCTCAGCGCTGACGGCAGCCGACTGGCGTGCGAAGCCATTCCGGATATGTCCGAGGTAGACACCGAGAAAGCGCAGGAGATGATGCGCAGGGCCACCGCGAAATGGCGCGAGCATGGCTTGGACCTGGAATTCGGCGATCTCGGCTACCAGGGCGCACGCAACGATGTCGCCGTATACCTGGACGAACTGGGATGGCGTTCGGTCGGCGTCCAGATGAGTCAGCTGCTGGCCGACTCCGGCCTGGAGTCGATCCCGCAGACCAACGACTCCGTGTCGGTGGCCGACACCATCTACTACAGCTCGGTGCTGGCCAAGTGACCGCACCGCAGCGCCGAGGGCTCAACGAAGCCGTCACGCGGGTGTGGAGCTTTCTGGCGCCGGCTTACGATCTGCCGTTCCTGCAGCGGTGGGTGTACCGGCCTCCGCACAATGAGGTGATCGCCCACCTGCGTAACCACGGGGCGCGAAAGATCGTCGATATCGCCTGTGGTACTGGGATTCTCAGCGACCGGATCCAGCGCGAACTGGATCCCGACGAGATCTACGGCGTCGACATGTCCGAGGGCATGCTCAACCAGGCCCGGGCCAGATCGGATCGGGTGCAGTGGTTGCGCGCTCCGGCCGAACAACTTCCCTTTGACGACGGTGCGCTCGATGCCGTCGTGACGACCTCGGCGTTTCACTTCTTCGACCAGCCGGCGGCGTTGCGCGAGTTCCATCGGGTGCTGGCGCCCGGCGGGCTGGTCGCCGTCTCGGCGTTGAGCACGCGGCAACCGCTGCTGCAGTCGTCTGCGGAAAGTCGGTGGAAGCCGCAACACAACGCGTCGGCGCCCGAGATGCGGGTGCTTTTCGAAAATGCCGGATTCGTGATCAGCGATCAGCACCGGATCCAGCGGCCGGTCTGGACGCGCCTCGTGTCCGACCTGTTAACCGTCGGCACCAAAAACTGAAGCTAGGGCCGAGCGCGAAAGACGTTCGCCCCCAACGGAACAATCGACGACGCCCGCCTCGCCAACCGGCGAAGCGGGCGTCGCCTTCGGCGATCTTTACAGCGGGATCCACACTCCGAAGAACCAGAAGCCCCACTGGTTGAAACCGGGATCCCAGATGGGCGTCTCCGGGTAGCCCCAGTAGTTGATCGGGCCATAACCCCAATGCCCACCGGGCGGGGGGAGCGGTCGATCCCATGCCGGCCGCGGAGGTTCGCCCGGACCCCAGGGGCCAGGTCCGTCGCCCCACGGGGCGCCACGGAAGTAACCGCGCTGGGGATCCCCGTGCCACGGGCCACCCGGCCCGCCGGGACCATCCGGGCCACCGGGGTGATCGGGACCGGGACCACCTGGGCCACCCGGCCCGCCGGGACCGCCAGGTCCACCCGGGCCACCGGGATGATCGGGTCCACCCGGGCCACCGGGATGATCGGGTCCACCCGGGCCACCGGGCCCCCCGGGATGATCGGGTCCGCCCGGCCCACCGGGTCCACCGGGTCCACCGGGATCGTTGGGACCGGTCGGGGGATGGACACCGCCGGGCGCCGGCCCGCCGTGATTACCAGGTGGCGGCGGCGCCCCGGGAGTAGCGTTGGCAAACCCGGCGCCCATTCCCAGGGCCGCAGCACTGAGCGCTCCGGCGATGGTCACCCCTCCGACAAATTGCTTCAACTCCATGATGCTTTCACCTATCCACTAGGGACTTCTTCTAGTAGGGATGGGTTCGGAACCTCCCCTGACACCACTCAGACGCTAGATAGCTTTCCTATGGACTAGCTGTGCCTGGCCCATGCAAAGCTTTGGCCCCACCCCGTACCGCGATGGTTTGGCAAGGCTAGGTTGGCTAGTCGGCCAGGTGTTTCCTCTATATCGTTGCCGCCGTGTCGAGCACGTCACATCCGGCCGAACCGCATGTCGGGTCGGTGTCATCGAAGTTGAATTGGCTGCGTGCGGGCGTGCTGGGCGCCAACGACGGCATTGTCTCCACCGCGGGCATCGTCGTGGGAGTAGCGGCGGCCACGACCCTGCGAGCTCCGATCTTGACCGCCGGGAGCGCCGGACTGGTCGCTGGAGCGGTGTCGATGGCGCTGGGCGAATACGTATCCGTCAGCACCCAGCGCGACACCGAGAAGGCGCTGCTGCGCCAGGAGCACCGTGAATTGCGCGACGATCCGGCCGCCGAACTGGACGAGCTCGCCGCACTCTATGAAGCGAAAGGCCTGACGGCGGCCACCGCGCGCACCGTGGCAGAGGAACTCACCGATCAGAATCCGTTGCTGGCCCATGCCGAGGTCGAACTCGGCATCAATCCCGAGGAGCTGACCAGTCCGTGGCAGGCGGCCTCGTCGTCGGCGCTGTCGTTTGCGATCGGTGCCCTGTTGCCGTTGATCGCCATCTTGGCCCCGCCGACGACGTGGAGAATCCCCGTCACCGTCGCGGCCGTGCTCGTGGCGTTGGTGATCACCGGAGCGGTCTCGGCCGGTTTGGGCGGGGCGCCAAAGCTTCGCGCCGTGCTCCGCAACCTCATCGGCGGCAGCCTCGCGTTGACGGTCACCTACGTGATCGGTCACTTGGTGGGCGCGGCAATCGGCTGACCGGCGCGGTGCGCATCCGTCGACTGGAAGCGCAACTGTAATATTCACGGTTGCGGGTCTCGGCAGGGGCCCGCGATCCCCTCACGCGAAGGGTCATGCAGTGGCCGAGCCCGATATCGTGCCGGATGAAGCTCAATGGGCGCAACCGGTGCCGTACTTTGTGCGCGACGAAAAGTACTTTGTGCCAACCGAAATCGCGCGCGGCGGGTGGGGCCCGTCGCTGAGCGGCCACGTCGTCGGCGGACTCTTGGCGTGGGCGGTCGAGCGGGCGGCGCCGGACGCGCACCTGCAACCGGCGCGGTTGACGGTCGACCTGCCCCGGCCGACGGCGCTAAAACCACTCGAGGTGCACACCGAGGTGCGCCAGGACCGTCGGCGATTACGGCTGGTCGAGGCCGTCATCACCCAGGATGGCGCCCCCGTGGCACAGGCCAGCGCGCTGTTCTTGCGGCGCGGCCCGCAGCCCGACGGACAAATCTGGTCGCCGCCGGTGCAGATGCCGCCGCTACCGCCGGGCCAGTCGTACCCGACGCTTTTCATGCGAACCTACGGCTGGGGTTCGGGGCTGCAGAACCCCGATCCGGACTGGCCCCAGACCGGGGGCCCGAAATACACGTGGCTACACGAGAATCGGCCGTTGATCGACGACCAACCGCTCACCGCCTTCACCCGCGCGGCGATGGCCGGCGACATCACGGCCTCGATCGCCAACTGGGGCACCCGGTCCCTGGAGTTCATCAATGTCGACTACACGCTGACGCTGACCCGGCTGCCCGAGGGGGCGCACATCGGGCTTGCCTCCCTCACTCATCACAGCCACGACGGCGTGGCCAGCGGCTCAGCAGTCCTGGTCGACGAGAAGGGGCCGTTCGGCACCGGCGTGTCGGTCGCCGTCGCGCACTCGGGATTTCGGGCGCGCTCCGCCGATCCGTCGGCCGGGTGACGTTGGTGGGGGGCGGTGCGGTCACCTTCTGGACGCTGATTGCCGATGCGGCGCAGCGGGAATCGACCCGGCCGCTTCTCGCCGACGAGCACGGTCGCAGCCTGACCGCGCGTCGGCTGCGCGACGCCGCGTGCGCAACCGCCGCCGCGCTCGCCGAACGGGGAGTCCGCGCGGGCACTGTGGTGTCGTGGCAGCTGCCCACCACGTTGGAAACCATGGTGGTGATGGCCGCACTGGCCCGACTCGGCGCGGTGCAAAATCCGATCATCCCGTTGCTTCGGGAAAGCGAGCTTGGTTTCATCACCGGCCAGTTGAACACCGAATTCTTTGTGGTGCCGGAGGTTTGGCGCGGTTTCGATCACGGCGGGCTGGCTCGTGAGTTGGCCCGGGACAAGGGCTTTGAGGTCATCACCCTCGATCTGGCAACGCCCCCGGGCGGTGAGCTGCGGCTGCCCCGCGCCGACCCCGGTCCCTTTCCCGAACCCCCGACATCGGCCGACCAGGCCCGCTGGGTCTACTACTCCTCCGGGACCACCGCGGCCCCCAAAGGGATCCGCCATACCGACACCTCGGTCATCGCCGGCTCTGCGGGAGTGGTGGGCATGGTGGGGGCCACGAGTAGCGACGTGGACCCCGTCGCCTTCCCGATCGCTCACATCGGCGGCGCCGCGATGCTGGCCACCGCATTGCTGACCGGCATGCGGCTCGCA
>Ga0134128_10008687_pt1 | contig 12224 bp, 10 predicted proteins | sample KB31754_FD_96462 | JGI IMG/M metagenome (GOLD analysis project Ga0134128, IMG submission 96462) | Terrestrial soil microbial communities with excess Nitrogen fertilizer from Kellogg Biological Station, Michigan, USA - KB3-175-4 | ecosystem: Environmental > Terrestrial > Soil > Unclassified ...
CCGAACACCGCAGTGATCAGCACGGCGATCAGCAGCGCCGGAAAGGCAAAAACCAGGTCGTTGGCGCGCATGATGATTTCGTCGAGCAGCGTGCCACGCCGGGTGGCGGCGGCGAGACCGAGAGGCGTACCGAACGCCACGCCGACGCCGACCGCGACGAGCGCCACGGCAATCGACGTGCGCGCGCCCACCATGATCATCGAGAAGACGTCGCGGCCGAAATGGTCGGTGCCGAACCAGTGCGCCGCCGACATGCCCTTGAGTTTGTTTGGAATGTCCAGCGCCGCGTAATTGTAAGGCGTCCAGACGAACGAAATCAGCGCGGCAAGAACGAACACCGCGGTGATCGAAGCGCCGATCATGAAGCTGCGGGAGTGCAGTGCGGCGCGCCACAGGCTATCCGCCTGTTCCGGCGCGATGGGTTTGGCGATCTCGCCCCTCATCGCTGCCGCCTCAGGCGCGGATCGACAAAGGCGTAGCTCACGTCGACGACGAAATTGACGAGGATGACGGCAAAAACCAGCAGCATCACCACCGATTTCACCACGATCAGGTCGCGCTGGGTGATGCCCTGGAATACCAGCCGGCCAAGGCCCGGCAGGAAAAACACATTCTCGATGATGATCGCCCCCGCCAGCAGGAACGAAAACTGCAGACCGACGATGGTCAGCACGGGGATCAGCGCGTTGCGCAGCGCGTGACGCCACAGCGTCTGGCGGCGGCTGAGGCCCTTGGCGCGCGCCGAACGGATGTAGTCCTCGCCTAGTGTATCGAGCAGCGCGGAGCGCATGACGCGAGCGAGGATGGAGGCCTGCGGCAGTGCCAGCGCGATCGCCGGCAAGGTCAACGCTCGGAGCGCCAGCCACGGATTGTTCCAGCCCGGAAAGCCGCCCGCGGAAAACCAGCGCAACGTCACGGCGAACACCAAGACCAGCAGCATGGCAAACCAGAAATTCGGGATCGCCACACCAAGCTGGGTCGTGCCCATCACCGCCAGGTCGGTCTTCGAGTTGCGGCGTGCTGCCGCGATGATCCCTGCCGGAAAGGCGATGATGACCGTCAGCGCCAGCGAGATAATGGCGAGCGGCAACGACACGCCAAGGCGGGCATTGATCAACTCGCTCACCGGCACGCGATAGGTGTAGCTCGTGCCGAAATCACCATGCAGCATGCCGACGACCCAGTTCACGTAGCGGATGAGCATCGGCTGATCGAGCCCAAGCTGTTCGCGCAGCGCCGCAAGGGTATCGGGCTGGGCATTGAGCCCCAGCATGAATTGCGCCGGATCGCCGGGCACGACCTCGAGCACGAGGAAGATAACAACGCTCGCGGCGATCAGGCTGAGGATCAGCGAGGCCAGACGGCCAAGGAGGTAGGCGGGCATCTAGGACGCGAACGATTGGCGGGAGCGGCGAAAGGCCCCCTCACCCGGATTGCTGCGCAATCCGACCTCTCCCTCGAGGGAGAGGTGACTTAAGGCGAGGTCACGCCACCTTTCACCTCTCCCTTGGGGGAGAGGTCGACGCGAAGCGGCGGGTGAGGGGGCCCTTGTGCTGCCCCCTACTCGGCAAAAGGTCCAAGCTGATCTCACTCCGACCAATAGACGCCCGTCAGATCGACGGCCGGGATCGGCGCGTTTTCCCAGACGCCCTGCACGTCCTTGTTGGCGACGACGATGTTGGGGTACTCGAACAGGAAAGCGACCACGTAGTCGTCGGCAAGCTGCTTCTGTGCGGCCTGCAGGAGCTTCGTCCGCTGTGCCGGATCGGCCGTGTTGTTGAGGTCGGCCATGATCTTCTTGAACGCGTCCGAGTGATAGTCGAAGTAGTAGTCGTCGCGGGCGAAAATGCCGATGTCGTTGGGCTCGACATGGCTGATGATGGTCAGGTCGTAGTCCTTGTTGGTGAAGACGTTCTTCAGCCAGTCCGCCCACTCGACGTTGGTGATGTTGGCGGTGATGCCGACATTGGCCAGTTCCTGCTGGATGATCTGGCCGCTCTGGCGCGCGTAGGCCGGCGGCGGCAGTTTGAGGCTGAGCGTCAGGTTCGAGACGCCCGCTTCCTTCAGCAACTCTTTCGACTTTGCCGGATCGAAGTTCGACTGCGCCGTCAGGTCGATATAGGCCGGGTCGCTCGGCGGGAAGAATGTGCCGATCGGGGTGCCGTAGCCGAACATCGCCCCATCGATGACCGCCTTGCGGTCGATGGCATGAGCAATGGCCTCGCGCACCTTGATGTTGTCGAGCGGCTTATGCCCGTTGTTCATGGCCAGGATTGTCTCGCCCTGAGTTGAACCGACATGCACGGCAAAGCGCGGGTCAGCCTTGATCTGCTCGAGAGATTCCGGCGCCGCGAACTCGGGGTTGAGATCGACGTCGCCGGCGAGGATCGCAGCGGTTGCCGCGGTCGGGTCCGCGATGAACTTGAATGTCACTTTGTCGAGCTTGGCCGGCGTGCCCCAATAGTCCGGGTTCTTGGCGAGATCGATATGGTCGCCCTTGACCCAGTCGACGAACTTGAACGGCCCGGTGCCGATCGGGTTGGTGACATCGGTCGGCGCGCTCTTGGGCGAGACGATCACCGCATCGCCCCAACCCATGTCGTAAAGGAAATCGCCCTGGGGCTTCGAGAGCGTTACCTTGACCGTCGCCGGATCGACCACGTCGACCGAGGCGATGTTAACGAAAAGCTGCTTTTGCGCGTTGGTGGACTTTGCGTCGCGGGCGCGGTCGAGCGAGAATTTCACGTCATCGGCGGAGAACGGCGTGCCGTCATGGTATTTGACGCCGGTTTGCAGATGAAAGGTGTAGGTGAGACCGTCGGCAGAGATATCCCAGCTCTTGGCCAGATCCGGCTGCACGCTGCCTTTCGAATCGATGCGGGTCAGGCCCTCATAGATGTTGGCGTAAGTCACCTCGCGGATGGCCGCCGCGGCGCCGCCGGTCGTCGGATCGAGGTTCGGCGGCTCGAGTTGCAGCGCGACGTTGAGGTCGGTTCGTGGCGCCGCGATCACCGGCGAAAACATCGTCCCGACCATCAGCGCGGCCCAGCCCAGAACGATAAATGACTTGCGCATGGTGTTCCTTTCCTTGTGGTGAGCCGCTGTAGGCCCTTCCAATTGATGTTAGAGCCTAACGCCTTCCGAGAAAATCGCTTTTGTCCTCACAGTCATCCCCGCGAAAGCGGGGATCTCCGTTTGGTCGCGGGCGCCGAGCGTTTGAAAAACAGAGATCCCCGCTTTCGCGGGAATGACGCTGGTGGTGGCGGCAAATTGTCAGACGCACGATCAACGCGGCCCCAGCAATTGCAAAAGCGTCAGCGCCATCACCTTGGCGCTGTCGATCATGTCATCGACACCCACATATTCGTCCGGCTGATGAGCGAGATCGAGAATCCCTGGCCCGTAGGCGATGCAGTTCTTGAGCTTGCCGATGCGGTCGATATGTTTCTGGTCGTAAGTGCCGGGCGAAACGACATATTCCGGGGCCAGGCCCAACACTTCACCGATTGAAGCGGAGACGGCGCGGACGATCGGCGCTTCGCGATCAGTCAACGTCGGGCTGACCTGCCACATCTCGCGTAGCTCGTATTCAAATTTCGGCCGCCGGGATTTTACCCGCTCGAGCACATCGACGATCTCCTGCCGGACCTCAGCGCCGCTCTCCTCGATGAGGTAGCGGCGATCGACCACCATCCGGGCGGAGTCTGCGACGACGGGTGAGGGAAAGCCGGTAAACCCACCGGGCGGCTCATCGAGCCCGCCATGCAGCGAATTGATGTTCATCGTCGATTGCCGGGCCTGCGGCGGCACCACAGGCATGGCGGTGTGCTTTTTTTCGAGCGCCGGATAGAGCGTTTCCTCGATCTCGCTGAGTACCGCGCCCATATGGCGGATGGCGCTATCCCCCAAGAACGGCATCGAACCGTGCGCGATGCGGCCTTTGGTTTCGATTTCGGCCCACCAGACGCCACGATGGCCGAGGCAGACGCGGTCCTTGTTCAGTGGTTCGGGAATGATGACGTGCTGCACGCGATCAGGCGAGAAAAAACCCTTTTCGGCGAGGTAGGCGACGCCGCCAAAACCACCGGTCTCCTCATCCGCCGTGCCTGAAATCTCGATGGCGCCAGAAAAATCTGGATAGACGTCGATGAAGGCCTCCGCCGCGATGATCGAGGCGGCGAGGCCGCCCTTCATATCGCAGGTGCCGCGGCCATAGATTTTGCCGTCCTTCAGCTCGCCGCCGAAGGGATCAAAGGTCCAGCCCTGCCCCGCCAGCACCACGTCGATGTGCGAATTAAAATGCAGGCACTCGCCGGGCGTCTTCCCCTCGCGCCGCGCAATGATGTTCCAGCGCGGATATTTGTCGCTGTCGCCGGGCGCGCCGGTGGCGCGGATCAGCTCGGTCAGGAAACCCTTGGCCTGCAGCCGCCTGTCGAGATAGGCGCAGATGTCGCTGTAATATTCGCCCGGCGGATTGATCGTCGGGATACGCACCAGATCCCGCGTCAGGGCAATGAGATCGTCGCGCCGGCGCTCGATTTCGCTCAAAAGCTGCGCGCGCCGATCCGTCACTACCAAAACCTCGAAACCAAAAGCGGGCGGAGATTGTGACGGGAGGCATGACGAGTCAACGCCGGTCCAGCGACAATCCGTTCTACGATCGGGTCGTCTGGGACGCTGGCAGTGTCATTTGTCTTCGTATTGCGCTCAGCCGAGTTCTTGGGCCAATCCAATGAGCAGCCCTTCCGGCCCGCGGATGTAGCAGAGCCGATACACGTCTTCATAATTCACGACTTCGCCGACGAGTTGCGCACCGCGTTTGCGGACCCTGGCAAGCGTCTCGTCGAGGTCATCCACGGCGAACATGACCCGGAGGTAGCCCAGAGCGTTGACCGGGGCGTTCCGGTGATCCGCGACGACAGGCGGCCTGATGAAGCGTGAGAGCTCGAGCCGGCTGTGGCCGTCGGGCGTGCGCATCATGGCGACCTCGACATGCTGATCGCCGAGGCCCGTGACACGTCCGGCCCATTCTCCTTCGATGGTGGCCCGCCCTTCGAGCTCGAGGCCGAGTTCGCGGAGGAAATCAATCGCCCCTTCGAGGTCTTCGACGACGATCCCCACGTTGTCCATCCGCTTGAGCGCCATATTTCCAATCTCCAAGGTGCCGCCTGGTCAACCAGAAGCTTGAATCATGGACCACCTCAAACCGCCACCCGTTTTCAAACGGTCTCTCAGAGGAACGAGGTCACACCCAGCGCGATCGCGGTCGCTGCCATGGCCGCCGTCGCCAGCCAGCCCAGCGTGCGCAGCGCCCAGGACAGCACGAACTCGCCCATGATGTCGCGGCGGTGGGTCATCAGCATCATGATCGCCATCACCGGTACGGCAACGATGCCGTTGATCACCGCGCTCCAGAACAGCGCCTTGATCGGATCGATCGGCGAAAAGTTCATCACCGCCCCGATGATCCCCGCCAAGGCGATGGCGCCGTAAAAGGCCGGTGCCCGGTCGGCTTTCTTGGCGAGGCCAACCTGCCAGCCCATCGCCTCGCCGAGTGCGTATGCCGCCGATCCGGCAAGGACAGGCATAGCCAGAAGGCCGGTGCCGATAATTCCCGTCGCGAATAACACGAAGGCGAACGGGCCGGCGATCGGCCGCAAAGCCTCGGCCGCCTGTGCCGAGGTCTCAATGTTGGTGACGCCATGGGCGTGCAGCGTTGCCGCGGTGGTAATGACGATGAACAGGGCGACGATGTTCGACAGCGCCATGCCGATCACCGTATCGATGCGAATGCGAAACAGCTCAGCGGGCGCCTGGCGTGGAGCATCTATCAACGGCTGCTGTTGCGGCTTCTCCTGCTCTTCCTCGACCTCCTCCTGTGCCTGCCAGAAAAACAGGTAGGGCGAGATCGTGGTGCCGAGCACCGCGGCGATGGCGAGAACGTAGTCCTTGTTGAAGCTCAGCGGCGGCAGCACAATGTCGTGCAGCACCTGCAACCAGGGCGTGCCGACGACAAACACCGTCGCCACATAGGCGAGGAGCGACAGCGTCAGGTATTTGAGCACCGAGACGTAGCGCGCATACCGCACGAAAACTTCGAGCAGCACTGAGACTGCGGCAAATCCCACGACATAAAGCAGCGAAGGCCCGCCAATCAGCAGTTTCAGCGCGGCGCCCATGGCCCCAAGATCGGCGCCGATGTTGATGACATTGGCAAGGATGAGCAGGACCACCATCACGTTGAGCAGCCAGGCCGGATAGTATTTGCGCAAATTGCCGGCGATGCCGAGCCCGGTGACCCGCCCGATGCGAGCTGAAATCTCCTGGATGGCGACCATCAGCGGGAAGGTGACGACAAGCGCCCAGTTGATACCGAAGCCGAACTGCGCCCCGACCTGAGAATAGGTCGCGATGCCGCTCGGGTCATCGTCGGAAGCGCCGGTGATCAGCCCCGGCCCCATGATCTCGATGAGTTTTGGCCGCTCCGGCTCTTTGACGTCGTCGGACGCAGTCATCGCGGCTTCCCTCCCCCCGGCAATCCCGTTGACATTAAACTGCCAAGCCCCCCGCTGGGCAGGCGAATAAGCGGCATCCCCGTGTTCAACCGCCTTTCAGATTACGCTCCGCCTCCTGCCAGTGCACCTCCGCCTTACCCTCCGGACTGCCTTCAGCCAGCCAGTGATCGTAGGCGAGTTGGCGGACGTGCTGCTCCAGCGCGCGGTTCCAATATTCGAGGTCGCGGCCGGGTGGACGACCGTCCTGCTCCCACAGGAAAAACGCCGTACGGCGCACGGCCTCCTCATCAATCGCGGCTTTGTCGGGCGGCATTGTCGTTTTCCAGAGGCGACCGATCAGTGAGCAGCGTGCTCGGCATTGCGCTTGCGCGTCGCGGCGCCCTTTTTGGCGGATGCCGAGCGCTCGACTGCGGTGCGATTGGCGGAAGCGGCGCCGCCGATACGCCCGCCCCGGCGCGATGGCGCGTGATCTTCCGGCTTGCCGCGGCCGGAGCCTGATTTCTTGCCGCCATGGGTTTCGGCGTTGACCGTCGCCCATGCACGGCGCTCCGATTCCTTTTCGGAAACGCCGCGGTGTTCGTAGCCTTCCGCGACGTGGTCAGCCATGCGGTCCTGCTTGTCGGTGTATTTCGATTTGTCGCCACGCGGCATTTTGTTCTCCATGCTCGAAGGAAGGACGTTGGGCGGACGGGTCAGGAGCTCGTCTGCCGTTTCGTTGGCCGGCGCGGGAAAACCGGAAAAATCGCGCCGTTCCCCTTCTCCGTCATGTCCGGTTGACGCGCGCCAACGTCCTGGTCTGGGGAAGCACTGAACGGCCGAAATGGTTCCATGCCAGGCGCTCCACAATTCCGGAACATTCTCGGGTAGCATCCGTTGATCGGGATCGCTCCCACCGAAGGCAAGAAGATGCCCACCGCGACCACTTCGCTCAAAACCTACCGGCAGAAGCGCGACTTCACCAAAACCGCCGAACCCTCGGGTAAGGCTGCGAGGCGAAGCAAATCCAAGGCGCTAAGCTTTGTCGTCCAAAAGCACGACGCGACGCGGCTCCACTACGATTTCCGCCTCGAACTCGATGGCGTGCTGAAGAGCTGGGCCGTCACCAGAGGCCCCTCGACCGATCCGGCCGACAAGCGGCTCGCGGTGCGCGTCGAAGACCATCCCCTTAACTACGGCGGTTTCGAAGGAACAATTCCCGCAGGCCAGTACGGCGGGGGCACCGTGATGCTCTGGGACGAGGGGACATGGGAGCCGCTCGGCGATCCGCATCAGGGCATCGAGGACGGCGAGCTGAAATTCCGGCTCAACGGTAAGCGGATGCAGGGCGAATGGGTGCTCGTCTATATGAAGGGCCGCGATCGCAGCGGCAAGCAGCAATGGCTGCTGATCAAGCACGCCGACGACTTCGCTACGCCGGGCGACAACCACCTGACCGACCAATTCACCACCAGCGTCGAGACGGGCCGCAACCTCGATGGTATCGCCAAGGGCAACAAACCCCGCAAGCCGGCAAACGCCGTCAAGGCGAAGGCCGAATGGGAATCGGACCGGCCTAAGGCTGCTTTGAAGACGAAGTTCGTCTCCGCCCTGGCCGCCATACCAACTGTCCAGAGCTTGCGTGAAGCTCCGCCGGCGCGCAGCATCGGGTCTGAAAGGCCAGAACTCGCGGGCACGGGCAAGCCGAAGGGCAAAACGATGGACCTCAGGAATGGCGCGGCCATCGCCGAGAAGGCCGGCATCGAGCTCACCCATCCGGACCGGGCGGTTTATCCCAAGCCCGAGATCACCAAGGCCGAGCTCGCCGCCTACTACGCCGCGGTTGCCGGCCGCATGCTGCCGTTCATCGCCAACCGGCCGCTGAGCCTGCTCCGCTGCCCGCAGGGGCAGGCGCATTACTGCTTTTTCCAGAAGCACGATACCGGCGGTTTTCCGGCCTCAATGAAGTCGCTGAAGATCACCGAGAAGGACGGCACCGTCGAAGATTATTTCTACATCGAAGACAGCGCCGGGCTGATCGGCGGGGTGCAGATGAACGTCCTTGAGTTCCATCTCTGGGGTTCGAAGTGTGACAATGTCGAAAAGCCCGAGCGCATCATTTTCGACCTCGATCCGGATGAGGGGCTCGGCTTTTCCCACGTCCGGGACGCCGCGGCCGACATCAGAACGGCGCTCGCCAATCTAGGCCTCGAGAGCTTCGCGCTGCTCACCGGCGGCAAGGGCATTCACGTTATCGCCCCGCTGCAACCGGACCTCGAATGGCCGGACGTGAAGGCGTTCTGCCACGGTTTTGCGCAAAAGCTCGAAACCCGCGAGCCCGACCGGTTCGTCACCAATATGGCCAAGGCCAAGCGCAAGGGACGGATGTTTGTCGATTACCTGCGCAACGAGCGCGGCGCGACAGCGGTATCGCCGTGGTCGACCCGCTCCCGAGACGGAGCGCCCGTCGCGATGCCGGTCGGCTGGAGCGAACTGAGGAAGATCGAAGCGGCAAACCGTTTCTCGGTCGCCGAGGCTGCTGCCCGTGCCGCAAAAGCCGATCCGTGGAAGGGCTATTTCGCGGTGAAGCAGACGATCACGGAGGCGATGTTGCATGGTGTCGCGGATGCGAAGGCGTAGCGCGCGCAGCGGCGCCTATTAACTGTCCTCTACCCCTCCAGCCCAATTCGTTGCATTGGCATTAGCCCTGCGACAAAAAAACCACCCCGCCGCGCTTGACATATTTCCGGCAAGGTTTTGTTTCTCAACGCGCTTACCGCAAGCGTCACCGGAGACACCAAGCCTTGTGCGCCGATCGCCTTGCCGGGTTGAATCACCCGGTTTTGGGTACCAAGCAGCATGATTTCTCGACCCCGGCGTCGAGGCAAATGACAATTTGAATTTTCCTATCCCAAGGGGGAACGGTCCTTGCGGATCGACGTTCTGATCCGCCGCTTCCCGCCAAATTTGCATGACTGATATGTGCGAACCGAATGCATCCCGTCCCGTTATCGCGGCACGTTTCGTTTATCGTGTTGCCAACAAGCGCCGAGTAAATCAGTGACCGACAGAAGTCCCCTCCGCCGCCGCAGGTTTCTTGCATATTCCGCGGTGCTATTGGGTTCGTCAGCCCTGCCCGGCTACGCGTTCGCGCAAGCTGCCGCTGCGGCGCCGGCGAGCGCGGCGCCGCCGGCGGCCGCCAACGACGCCACGCCCCCCGCCCCGGCCGCTGCTCCGGCTCCGGTGCAGTTCTCGTTCGATATCCTGAGCGATCAGATGAAGCAGAAGGCGAAGTCGGATTTCGCCTCCGCCGAGATCAAGCTGCCAGATTTCATCGCCCAGCTGGGTTATGACGACTACCAGCATATCCAGTATCGTCCCGATCACGCCCGCTGGAATGATCCCGGCGTGCTGTTCCGCATCCATGCTTTCCATATGGGCTGGCTGTTCAAGGAGCCGGTCCATCTGTTCGAGATCGACAACGGTCTCTCGACGCCGATGAACTTCACCACCGGCGACTTCAACTATTACAATCCCGCGATCGACAAGCTGGCGGCCAACACGCCGCTGCCGGGCATCGCTGGATTCCGGCTCAATTTCCCGCTCAACGTCCCCAACTTCTTCGATGAACTCGCCGCCTTTCAGGGCGCGAGCTATTTCAGGGCGCTGGGACGGGGCAACAATTACGGCCTGAGCGCGCGTGGTCTTGCCATCAACACGGGCACGGAGCAGCCCGAGGAATTTCCGCGGTTTTCGGACTTCTATCTGGAAAAGGCCGCTCCCGGTGCGCGCAGCGTCGTCGTTTACGCCGCGCTCGACAGCCAGAGCTGCACTGGCGCCTACCGCTTCGAGATCACGCCCGGCGCCGCAACCATCATGTCGGTGACGCTGCGCCTGTTCTTCCGCAAGGATGTGGTCGAGCTTGGCATCGCGCCCCTCACTTCTATGTTCCTGCTCAGCAATTACAACGACCACAGCTTTGACGATTATCGGCCGGAAGTGCACGACAGCGACGGCCTTTACATGAAGCGCGGCGATGGCGAAGAGCTCTGGCGGCCGCTGAACAATCCGGATGTCCTCGCCAACAGCTATTTCGACGATACGACGCCCGCCGCGTTCGGCCTGCTGCAGCGCCAGCGCAATTTCGATGCCTATCAGGATGCCTCAGCCCGCTACGAGCACCGCCCGTCGGTCCTGGTCGAGCCGATCGGCGACTGGGGCAAGGGCACCGTGCGGCTGGTCGAGCTGCCGAGCAAGTTCGAATACAACGACAACATCGTGGCGCTCTGGCGCCCGGGGCAGCCGGCCAAGGCAGGCGATACCCGCGAGTTCTCCTACAAGCTGAGCTGGGGCGACCTGCCGCCGGATCCGAACGCCGATCTGGCGTTCGTCGCCGACATGCGCGTGGGCCATGGCGGCAACGCCATCGATACGCCTGACCCGAATGTGCGCAAGTTCGTCGTCGACTTCCGCGGCGGCATGATCGCCTCGCTCGCCGACGATGCAAAAATTACCGCGGTGACCACCGTCAGCGGTGGAACCATTGTGCAAACTGCGGTGTTCAAGGTCGACGCAGACAGCGACTGGCGACTGATCATCGACGTGAAGATGGGCGACAGCAAGCTCGTCGAGATCAACGCGCATCTTGCCGGCTTCGATCAGAGACTTTCGGAAACCTGGCTTTATCAGTGGAGGGCGGCGTAATGAACGAGGCCAATCTTTCCGCACGCGAGCGGCTTGTCGCCGACATCTTGAGCCGCGCAGGGCTGCCCAACGCCCCGCTGGCGATGCCCAAGCAGGTCATCGAAGTCCAATCGAACTGGCTCTTCGCAATCTATGCGCGCCTCGTCCGCCGCGCCTAGCGGGCATCGCCGATCGTATGTCAACGAGCCGCCCAAAGGCTTTGCGGCGGCGGTGTTTTTGCGCCGTCTTGCCGCGGTAATATTCAGCCTCATTGTCAGCGTCGCGGCCTCCGAACTGTTCATCCGCTATGCCGATACCGATGGCATGAGCGTCATCGACGTTTTCCGCTGTGCGCTGATCGCCATCAGCACGGCCTGGCTTGCCTGGGGCGCCGCGCTGTCGCTGCTCGGCCTGTTCTATGTCCAGCACCCGATCTCCCGTCTGCCCGAGGGCATTCGCGTCAAGGGGCGGACGGCGATCATCGTGCCGATCTATAACGAGGACCCCGTCGGGACTTTCTCCCGCGTCGCCGCGATGGACGAAGGCCTCGAGCGCCTCGGGGTCGGCGATCTTTTCGATTTCGCGCTGCTTTCCGACACGACCTCGCAGGCGATCGCCGAGGGCGAGGCGATGTGGTGGGCAAGGCTGGTCGCCGACCGTGACGCCGAGGGCCGCATTTTCTATCGCCGGCGGACTGCCAACACCGGCAAGAAGGCCGGCAATGTCGAGGATTTTGTCCGCCGTTCGGGTTCGGCCTACGACTATGCCCTGATCCTCGATGCCGACAGCCTGATGGAGCCTGACACCATCGTCGAGCTGACGCGGCGGATGGAGGCCGACCCCGAACTTGGCTTGCTGCAGACGTTGCCGACGATCATCCACGCGCGCTCGTTTTTCGGTCGCGCCATGCAATTCTCGGCGACCTTCTTCTCGCCCGTCTTCGCGCGCGGCGTCGCCATGCTGCAGGGAAACGAGGGCCCATTCTGGGGCCATAATGCCCTCGTCCGGGTGAAGGCCTTCGCCGATAGCTGCGGCCTGCCCGCGCTTTCC
>Ga0134128_10008689_pt1 | contig 12222 bp, 7 predicted proteins | sample KB31754_FD_96462 | JGI IMG/M metagenome (GOLD analysis project Ga0134128, IMG submission 96462) | Terrestrial soil microbial communities with excess Nitrogen fertilizer from Kellogg Biological Station, Michigan, USA - KB3-175-4 | ecosystem: Environmental > Terrestrial > Soil > Unclassified ...
ACATCTGGGGCATGGCCGCGCCCGGCGAAAAGGTCAGCGTCACGTTCCGTGGCCAGACCGAAACCGCATCCGCCACAAATCTCGGCCGATGGAGCGTCTACCTCAAGCCCGGCGCCGCCGGCGGTCCGTTCGATATCGCCGTGACAGGCACACCGACTCAGGTTGCCGACAGCTCAGCGGCCCCCACGCAGGGCCCGGCACAGATCATCACCATCCACGACGTTCTCGTTGGCGATGTCTGGATCGCCTCCGGGCAGTCCAACATGCAATTCGCCCTCGAGGGTGCCGCCTCCGCCGCCACCGATCTGCCCAGGGCCTCCATCCCCGGCATCCGCCTGCTCCTCGTCGACGACAAGGCCGCCGACTATCCCCAGGACGACCTGCCCACCACCGGCTGGGCCGCTTCAACGCCCGAATCCGCAAAGCAGTTCTCCGCCGTCGCCTGGTTCTTCGCCCGCGAAATCCACCAGAGGGAACACGTCCCCATCGGCGTCATCGCTTCTTCCTGGGGCGGCACCACCGCCGAAGCCTGGACCCGCATGACCGCCCTCGGCCAGGACGCCCAAATCAACTCCCTCTTCGCCGCGCGCGGCCAGATGATGGACCAGGCCGCCGACATGGCCCTCACCGTCAAGGATGAGGACCGCCAGCGCGCGGAGGCGAAGGCGCAAGGCGAGCCCGCCCCGCAGTTCCCCTGGCATGCTCCGTTTGAAAGCTGGGGTCCCGGCAACCTCTGGAACGCCATGATCGCCCCACTCACCGGCATGCCCATCCGCGGAGTCATCTGGTATCAGGGCGAGAGCAACGCCGGCCCCGAGCGCGCGCCGTACTACGACCGCGTCATGCGCGACATGATCGAAGACTGGCGCCACGAGTGGGGCATCGGCGCATTCCCGTTTTATTACGTGCAGATCGCCAACTGGAACACCGGCCCTGAAACCAACTGGGCCAACCTGCGCGAGCAGCAGCGCCGCACCCTGGGCGAGCGCAACACGGCCATGGCCGTCACCATCGACATCGGCACCCCTGACAACATCCACCCGCCCGACAAGGCCGACGTAGGCCATCGCCTCGCCCTCGCCGCCCGCGCGCTCGATTACGGCGAGACCGGCCTCGAGTACTCCGGCCCCATGTTCCGCCAGGCCACCATCGAAGGCAGTTCCATCCGCGCATGGTTCGATCACGCCAAAGGGCTCATCGCAAAGGGTGGGCAAGTCACCAGCGTCGAAGTCGCAGGGGCAGACGGCAAATTCGTTCCCGCCACAGCCACTGTCGACGGCGAAACCATCGTCGCCTCCAGTCCCGGCGTCCCCAGCCCCGTCGCCATCCGCTACGGATGGGCCAGCAACCCGCAGTGCAACCTGTTCAACAGCGACGGCCTGCCGGCCTCTCCCTTCACCTCGGAGAAGTAACAGTGCGCCTCTATAGGGTGCCGTAACCACGGTGCGGCATCGCCAGCAGGTCCTCATTGTGCGGCCAGGAGATAGTCAGAAGAAATGCCGAATCCTCGATCGCTGCAACATCGTGCTTGATCGAAGCGCCAAGAGTCAGCAGGCTGCCGGCCTTCAATTCATAAACCTTCCCCTGCGCGCCCCATGCCGATCACACCCACCTGTGACCACGGATACATCCGCGGTTCCGCAATTCCTTCATACTCACGGTGTGTTCCGGGAACCCGGGAAGGGAATTCGCGTCCCAACTCGCCTCCCGGCACACGGTGAGCGGCGCTCAAAACATTGAAAGTCGCTCAAAAAAAATTTAAAATTTATTTTTTCAAGGAAAACGGTAGATTCGACCAAGTTATTCATAATCAAACAGTTAAGTCTGTTTGACGGCTCGGTTGATCTACAGAAATTTCATAGATTGGCGATTGAAAGTCCCTTATTCACTCGCACACTCGATCTACGTCCCGACCTCCGCCTCATCCCAGCCCCCGCGCCCTGCTACCCTAGTCCTCAGCCGCACCACCTCATTCAGCAGGAACCGCATGAGCGATTGGGACGCACGTTTTCTCCAGATGGCCGCCCTCGTCGCCACCTGGTCCAAGGACCCCAGCACCAAGGTTGGCGCCGTCATCACCCGCGGCAAATTCGTCATCTCCCTCGGCTTCAACGGTCACCCGTCCGGCATCGACGACTCCGACGCTCGCCTCCATGATCGCGAGCAGAAGTACCGCACCATCATCCATGCCGAGATGAACGCCATCCTCAGCGCCCGCCAGCCTCTTGACGGATGCACGCTCTACGTCGTTCCTTTCATGCCATGTTCCAACTGTGGCGCCGTCATAGTGCAGGCCGGCATCAAGCGCGTCGTCACTCTCGAGAACAACAACGAGCGCTGGCTCGAAAGCTTCGAGATCACCCGCCAGATCTTTGCCGAAGCCGGCATCGAACTCGTCATCCGCCCAGCGTTGGACTGAGGAGGCATCCATGGCCGAGTCTGCCGACCTCACCCGCTGCGTGTGGGGCACCGGCTCGCAAGCCATGACCGACTACCACGATCGGGAATGGGGAGTGCCTGTGCACGACGACCGCACCCTGTTCGAGTTCCTCATTCTGGAAGGCGCGCAGGCCGGCCTCTCCTGGTCCACCATCCTCAACAAGCGTGAGAACTACCGCAAAGTCTTCAGCCAGTTTGACGCAAGAAAGATTGCCCGCTACGGCGACGAACAGGTCGCGCGCCTGATGGCGAACGCCGGCATTGTGCGGAATCGCCTCAAGATCGCCGCGGCAATTCTGAACGCGCAGGCCTTCCTCAAAGTCCAGGAAGAATATGGTTCCTTTGATGAGTACGTCTGGCAATTCGTCGGCGGCGCTCCCATCAACCACAGCATCGACTCGCTGACCGGCGTTCCGGCCAAAACCGCTGAGTCCGACGCCATGAGCAAAGCGCTTCTGAGGCGTGGCTTCAAGTTTGTGGGCAGCACGATCTGCTATGCCTTCATGCAGGCCGTTGGAATGGTGAACGACCACCACATAGACTGTTTCCGGCGCAGCGAAGTGGCGAGGACGCGTTGACCCACCGGGCCGTCGAAACGAATCAGATTGCAAAAGGAAAAGATTCAAATGGTGCACGCGGAGAGATTCGGACTCCCGGCCTACTGATTCGCAGTCAGAAAAAACACGCGTCTCCCCTGAAAAGAATAGATGTTTGCCGGCAGATTTGAGAAACATGGATACGGTCGGCTATCCTTGGGTCTCGCCATGTCTCACGGATTCGACGCACACCGTGTATTCATTTCGGCTCCGGGTGACCTGGGTCGAGATCGCCAGGCTTGTTACGACACCATTAGCCACATAAACGAGTCGATTGCCATGCAGGCGAAGGTGCTGATGGTCTCGATTGGATTACGCGACAGCGAGCAGATTGTCAGTCACCGCGAGATCACCTCGGATAACGTGCGCTGGAGCAGTTACTTCATCCAGGTGTTCCAGGATGACTGGGGTCCGCGCGATCTGTTCCGCAAGCTCTTTCTCCTTGCGCTGGAATGCCGGGATGACCCCGCCGCGCCAATGCAGGATGTTGTGGTATGCCTGAAAGATGCACCGCATGAGCGGAATGCCGACGTCCTGGAGTCTCGCAGGGACTTGGAGGAACGCACCGATGTGCGCGTCATCCGCTATGCCACCGTGGAGCAGATGCGCGAGGAACTGGAGAAAGTGTGCGCCTCGTGGGCACAGGCAGTGATAGCCCAAAGACAAGGCGCCGGTGCGGATGGTGATGGGGCCGAGTTAATGCAGACTTAACTGGAACGAAAAGACAAGTTACGGCTGAAAGTCTCGTCAGAAAACAGGGTGTGGCATCCACTGCATGTAGTACTGCATCTCGTCCTCGCGCAGGATGTGAAATCCGAGGCGCTTGTGAAAGCGCAAGGAGCCAGGATTGAACTTACTGACGCAGGAACGGATGGGTACGCAGGCCTTCATCGCTTCCTGCTGCAGGCGCTCGATCAGGACCGTGCCGACTCCTTTGCTTTGAACCGTGGGGTGCACTGCGATATCCACGAGGTGGAACTCGCGCTCGCCGGGCGCCACCCACAGCCGCCCAACCGGCTTACTATCCAGCAGGACGATGTGATAGCAGGAGTTCGGGTACATCTGGCTGTACGCCGACATCTGGCCGCGAAACTGCATGCGGATCAAGTGTTCCCTTTGCGTGGGAGTTATGGGGGCGAGGGCAAACTCCGGCGAGCGCACAGCCGAGTATAACTCGTAGAGAAAGATCTCATCCTGAGGAAGAGCTGGGCGGACTGCTAAGGTCGACATGATGGTTTTACTTTAGCTCAGGATCAGTGTGAATTTTGCGGCGGGAGCGCTCTCGACGCGGGCCGGACGCGATGCGCCCGGCCCGACGGTTTGCTTCTCACTGACGCTGCGGGAAAATTCCGTTGTACGCGATAATCCAGTTCAGCGCAAGGAACGGCATCATGTTCGGATGCGGAATACCTCCGCCTGTGAAGGGCGTCAGTGCCTGGTCGTTCATTTTCGCGGTGCTGCCTGTAGTCGAAGAATAGATGTTCCCCGAAGACGGCTTGGCGAGAGCGTGCCCGACCGGCGAGTTGGTGTCGGCACCCGCGAGTTCTCCCGACGCGATATGCGTGTGCGGAGGTAGTTGGTTCTGATTCAGTGTCACGGACTCCTCGCCGCCCATTTCTCCAGCTGAGTAAAACGTCCCACTGGAGGCCTGTCCGGGGCCGATGGCTACGTTACCCGTGAGATTGGGAAGTTGGAAGTTCGACGTGCCATTGCCGCCGAACGTGACGCCGAGCAGCGCAAACAGCGCTGTGTACCGTGAGATGGGCAGAATCTGGCCTTGCGCCTGGAAGTAGTTCACGGGCGCAAAATTAAACCCCACCAGTAACATTTGACCGAGAAATGGATCCATCGTTCGAGTCTCCTGATTGGTTTCTTTTAGGGGCGGCTGGGATAGATCCCGTTGTACGCAATCACCCAGTTCATGCAGAGATAAGGCTGACGGTTCTCATGCGGCAGTGACCCGCCGGCGCTGCCCACGGTTGCGAAGTTCATCGGAGCAAGGTTCGTGGGGGGGCCAAAAATGGATGAGCCGCCGCCCCCGAGCAGGTTGCCCGATGGAATATCTTTGTCTGAAGTCGTTGAAGCGATCAGAGTGTGGGTATGGCTGGTGACATTGGATTGATTGAGCGCATACGAATCGAATCCTCCGACCGATCCCTGTGGATAAGAGGGACTGAGGCCAAGCGGGGTGCGGCCTTTCAGGTTGGGAAGGGCGAACGTGCGCATCCCATCGCCCCCATACATCGTTCCCAGGAGTGAAAATAACGCCTGGTACTGGTTGATCGGCAACAATTGCCCATCGCACTGAAAAAAGCCCTGCGGCGGCCAATCGAATGACACCAGCATCAGCTGGCCCATAAATGGTTCCATCCCTTACCTCCTCTATTCAGTCGGATCTTTAGCCGCGTGGGGGCCAAATGCCATTCAGGGCAATCACCCAATTCATTACCAGGTATGGCTGCATGTTGCCATGCGGTTGAGAACCGCCCGCCGATATCCCGATCATCGCCCCGTTCATGGGACGATTCGGGTTCTTATCCGTGTAGACCTCCACCCCCGCCGCCAGCGTGGCATTCGTTGGGTTGCTGGATGCGCCGGTGTCGCTCGAAACCATGAAATTGTGGGTATGGGTCGGATAGTTCTGAACCGTGAGAGTCACAGTTTCCGCTCCGGCGGCCTGGCCGACGATGTAGCTGTTTGCGCCGTTCGAGCCCTGATGGACAGTGAGGCGCCCCTGCAGATTGGGGACGGCGAAGGTGCTCTGCCCGTCTCCACCATACGTGGTGCCAATCAGGCTGAAGAGCGCTTGATACTCAGCGATGGAAAGGGATTGGCCATTGCATAATGCCCAGTCGATTGGGGCAAAGTTAAACCCTACTAAGCGCACTTCGCCTACAAAGGCAGTGCTCATCAGCGATCCTCCTTGATTTTACGCAACGTCGGGGAAAAGAAAAGCAGAGTTTCCCATAGCTATCACCCTTGCTGCTCGAATGCAAGACTTATTTGGAATGAAAGATTTTCCCCCCAATTCCGAGTTTCAGTTATGCTTGAGTCAGCAATCCATAACAATCGCGGCCGGCAGAATGTTAAGAGCATTCGTCCCGACGACGTTGACTTTCAAGTAGGGCCAAAGGTAACTCCATCGGAGAAAGTCGCCGTTGACTTTCAAACTCCTGCGGGGTACACCACGTAGATATCGGGCCATATCAGCTTTCCCCTTCCCGGAATCGGGTTTTGTTCGCGCGTCTTCCCTGCACCTCTTGATCCCGTTCTATTCTCGTTCGGATTCAAATCGACCGGCGCCAAAGCGGAAAGTCTCCGCGCACGTCACCGCCGTAGCCTTGAGGAACTTTCCATGTTGCAACCGACTCTCCGTGTGCCTGGTTTGAAACTCTGTCTCGGAAGCGCTTTCGTCTGCGCCCTCACTGTGATGATTCCGGCGGCGCCGGCCGGCGCACAGACGTGCTCCAACAGCACAGCCACCGGCGGGAGTATTTCGCTTTCAAGCAGTTTGAGTTCCCAATCTGCTTCGAGCTGCCTGACCTTTTCCGGAGCCACGGGCACAATCAAGACGATTCAGGTGACCCTGAACAACGTGAACTCCGACGGATCCTCAATTTCCGAGAATAGCGTCTATTTCACGTCGTTCATTTTGACTTCGCCGGGCGGGAGGAATTTCGTGCTGCTCGGCTCCACCGGCGACGGCATCGACGGGGACGACGGCCAGGATGCCGGATCCGGATTGAGTAATGCCAAAATCATCATCGCGGATGGCTCGCCTTCTGCGCCCGGCGGAGTCGCAGGATCGCCATGGCCTCAGAGCGGAGGTTCGTACGGTCCGACATCCTATTGGAAGCTCAATCACTCCGGCACTGTACCGTCGCCGATGAACGGCTACGAACTACCGTCGAGTGACGGCGCGGTGACTCTGGACGATACGACAAACGGTTTTGGTGGCGGCCCCGCCAATGGCGCCTGGACGTTGACGGTTCGCAATGACCCGCAGAACGGGTTTACAGGCACCGCCGTCTCCGTTGGTTCCTGGAGCCTGAGTTTTACCTACAACGGCTCAGTCTCAAAGACAAGTACAACCACCACTCTGAGTTCGAGCTCAAATCCGGTGAACCTCACCGGCAGCGTAGCGCTCACGGCGACCGTCACTCCGGTCGGAGGATCCGGGACATCCTCGACAGGAACCGTGGCCTTCGCCGACGCAACCAACAGCAACGCCAACCTCTGCAGCCCCGTTGCGGTTTCGAATAACCAAGCTACTTGTACGGTTTTGGGGAGCACGCTGGGGCAGGGACTCTCTGCCACCACCGCCAGCTATAGCGGAGACAGTAACTTTTTCAGCAGCACCGCCCCCACGCTTGATCAACTGGTGGAGGTGACGGCTTCGCAATCGGGAGACACTTGGTGCAACAGCCAGCCGATCAGTGTCGTGAATTCGACTACCCCACAGGTTTACCCATCGGTCATCCACACTTCCGGATACGCTAACGGCACCACTGTCAGCGATGTGTCAGTCCAGTTGAAGAGCATCAACTGGCTTGGGGAACCGGCGCAGCACCTGCTGGTGTCGCCTGACGGCAGCCACAATCTGGATTTCCTCGACGACGGATGGAGCAGCCAAGCCAATCCATTTACGTCTTTCAACATGCTCTTTGAGGATGGCGGCTCCATCATCCCCATCAACGGAACCCCCTCAGGCGGCACCTATTCGCCGTTCAGCAACGACACCAACTCCCCCTCCTGGCCGTCTCTTCCCACGGGGACCCACAGTGCCGATAACAGCATTCCGTCGGTTCCCGGCACCATCAACTTTCCCTCTCCCGTCGGCAGTTCGACCAACACCTTCCTCAACAAGTTCAACGGCGCCACCGCCAACGGCGATTGGGCGCTTTACGTGTACGTGAATGGCTGGCCCTCAGAGAACATCGCCGGCGGGTGGTGCATCACGCTAACCCCCAACACGGGCACGCCGACGACAACCACAGTGACGTCGAGCGCCAATCCGGCAACCCAGGGAAATGCCCTCACCTTGACAGCAACTGTGAAGGAATCCAGCGGCAACCCGGTGGTAAACGGCCAGGTCACGTTCCTGGATAACAATACGGCGCCGGCGGGAACGGTGAGCGGGAATAATGTGGTTACAGTGGACGCGAGCGGAAAGGCGACGTTCACTACCAGTTCGCTGACCGAGGGCGATCATCAAATCACTGCCACCTACAGCGGCAACGGCACAGATAATCTGAGCACGGCGAGCTTCACGCAGCGGGTCGACCACAAGACCACGGGGCCGACGGCAAACAGCGTGATTTACAGCGGAGCATACGAGTTCTGCAACGCTGGCCCGATCGGCATTTCCGGCACCGGCGCGGCCACGCCGAACCCATCGATCATCGGCGTTTCAGGTCTTCCGGGAACCGTGAAGAACATGGCCGTGACGCTGAAGAGCCTCACGGTAGCCCAAAGCACCCAGCAAACCGAGACGCTGGTGCAGGGACCGAAACAAACGGGGGGCACAACTCCGTCCCTGGACTTCTTCTCGAGCACGGTGGGCAGCGGCACCGTGAACACTGGCGATTACATCTTCAGCGACAGTGGCTCGAGCATTGTGGGAAACAGCGGCGCAACCCTGTCGCCGGGCTCCTATAAGCCGACGTCCTATTCAGACGTCAACGGGAGTGACAGGTTCACTTCCAGTATCTTCGACGCCAGTCCCGCGAACCAGTTGGCATACCCCTGGTACGAGGCTCCCACCTCATTCAGCGAGGCGACGCCACAGGGCGGGAGCGCAGGGACTGCTCCCACCTTCACCAGCACATTCGGAGGCGCGACACCAAATGGAAATTGGGGCCTGTTCTTCAACCAGGCAGGCGCGGAGGAGACCATCAGCGTGGCCAGCGGCTGGTGCCTGGACATCACCACGAATCCTGTGACGGCTTCAGTGACCGCCGCACACAGCGGGACGTCGGGCGCGGGCAGCGATTTCAATCAAGGGGAAACCGGAGCGTCCATTACCGTTTCCGTGACGAACAACGGTACGGGCTCCACGGCAGATCCGTCGGGAAGCAATCCTCTCACCGTTGTGGACACACTGGATTCGGCGTTCACCTACGTGGGATCCTCAGGGACCGGGTGGTCGACATGCACCCACGTCGGCCAGACTGTGACCTGCACCAACGACAGTTCCGTGGCGCAGGGCAGCAGCTATCCAACGCTGACACTGAACGTGAATGTCTCGAACACGGCGGGGAGTTCGATCGGCAACACGGCGAGCGTGAGCGGGGCCGGGATCACCAGCACCTCGGGGTCGGACACGATTCCGGTGAGCCCTGCGCCGACGCTGGCCGTGAGCGTGGGCCATACCGGCACATTTACCCAGGGCTCCACGGCCGAGTGGGATGTGACGGTAAGCAATTCAGCAACGGGCAGCGTAACCAGCGGCACCATCAATGTGACGGACTCACTGCCGACGGGTTACACGGTTCACGGCGCCTCATCGGTGGGGAACGTGTGGAGCTGTGGCGCGAGCGCAAACGTGGTGACCTGCAGTTCAGTTACTGCCATCAGCGGTGGAAGCAGTTCGACAATTGCATTGATCGTGAATGTGCCGGCCACCTCGCCAGTCTCGGTCAGCAACTCGGCTTCAGCGTACGGCGGAGGCGACCCCTCGCATTCGACCTCGGGCACCGCGGTGACATCGACCGCCGACAGCATCACCGTGACGCAAGTGCCCGCAACGGTGACACTCAATACCGGCGATTCGCAATCCGCGGTTATCGGTACGACGTTCACAACGGCGCTCACTGCCACGGTGAAGGATGCGGGCGGCGTCGTAATCGCCAACTACAGCCCTGTGAGTTTTGCGGCAGCAACGGGAACCAACGGGCAAACAGGGAAATTCTCGAACAATTCGAGCATCATCTCGACTTCGACTGACGCCAACGGCAACGTAAGCGAAACGATTACCGCGGGAACGAAGGTGGGCGCCTACTTCGTAACGGTGACAGCCGGGACGGCGCAGAACTCATATACGCTGACAAACACCCCCGGTCTGCCGGCCGGCATCGCCGTGTCCAGTGGAGATGGGCAGAGCACGGCCGACACCACTGCGTTCAGCAACCCGCTCGTGGCACTCGTCCTCGATGCGGGCAACAACCCGGTACCAGGAGCCACGGTGACATTTACGGCCCCGGCTTCGGGAGCGAGCGGCACCTTCTCGAATTCCACAACAACCGTCTCAACCGCGACCGATGCGAATGGCCTGGCGAGCGCGACCTTCACCGCGAACCAAATCCTTGGGAATTACCAGGTAAGCGCCAGCGTCGGTGCCTTTACCGCCAACTTCTCCGAAACCAACACGATTGGAACGTATTCGCAGTTGATCGTATCCGTGCCGCCCCCCGTCTATGCCACGGTTCCCGCGCAATTCACGGTGTCTGCTGAAGACGCAGGCGGCAATGTGGTGACGACCGCGACACCCACGGTTCACTTCACCAGCACAGACAATAATGCGGTTCTGCCGGCGGACACGGCTCTTTCCTCCGGCACAGCAAACCTGGCTGCGAATTTCAGCGCCGCCGGGACGTGGACGATCACAGCAGCGGATTCAACGGAGGCGATCACGGGCACGTCTTCCGATATTTCGGTAGCGGCCATTCCGATCCTTGTGGTGAATGCGACAACGGACAACCCGGGCGGTTGCACTCAGCAGACCACGCCGGGCATCAACACTGTTGACACCTCATGCACCCTTCGCGAAGCATTGCACGAAGCCGCGATCCTGGGAGCCGCAAACATTTCGTTCGCCGCAACGAAGTTCGCCTCGGCAACTTCGATCAATGCGGCAGGCACACTGAGCATTCCGGCAAACACCAACATTCAAGGCCCGACCTCCGGAAGCGGCGCGGCGCTCACAAACCTGCTCACGGTAAACGGCGGCGGCCCATCGACCAACTACCCAGTATTCACGGTCGGCGTTGGAGTGAACGCGAGTATCGCCCATCTGATCATTTCGCAAGGCAATTCGACCAGCGACGGCGGCGGCATTCAGAATGCCGGCACGCTGGCCATCACAGGGAGCACGATTTCGGGCAACACGGCATCGTTCGGAGGCGGCATCAGCAACCAGGCTCCAGGTGTGCTGAATCTGACGAATTCCACCGTCTCCTCCAACAGCGCAAATGACAACGGCGGCGGCATCTACAACCAGGGCACCGTCACGGCGAGCTACTCCACGATTGCGGGGAACACCGCGACGTCCCTGGGCGGCGGCATTGGCAGTTCGAATTCCGTGACGCTTAAGGACAGCACTGTGTCCGGCAACTCCTCGTTGATCGCGGGTGGAATTGCGGAAATTAGCGGCACGTTCTCTCTCGCGAACAACATCGTAGCGGGAAACTCGGCGCCGAATAGTCCAGACGGAAACGGTACATTCACCACCGGCGGACATAACCTGGTTGGCGACGGAACCGGGATCACCGGTCTTAGCGATGGCAGCAACGGCGACCAGGTGGGGTCTACCGCTTCACCCAATCTTCCAAAACTTGCTGCCCTTGGCAGCTACGGCGGCCCGACGCAAACCATGATTCCCCTACCCGGCAGCCCTGCTATCTGTTCCGCTGCAGTGGCGAATATTCCATCGGGCATCACTATGGATCAACGGGGATTGCCGAACACGAATACGACCTATTCGGCGGGCACCACGTGCGTCGATGCGGGCGCAGTCCAGACCAACTACGCGATATCCTTCACGACTCAGCCCGCCCCGATCTCGCCGGCATCGCTCATTCAGGTGAAACACAGCTTCCAGGCGGCGGTTACGGTAACTGAAAACGGCTCTCCGGCATCGCCGTCGATCCTCGTTCCACTCACTCTCACCGGATCGGGTACCCTCTCCGGCGGATCTGCATCCACCTCCGCCGGTGTTGCCAGCTACTCCAGCCTTGCGATCGACGCGGCGGGCACTGGCGACAAGCTGACCGCCAAGCTGACGTTGAACGGTGGGCTTGCGATCTCAGCTGACAGTTCGAAATTTGACGTTTACGGCCTGCCGTTCGGCTCGGCAGAACCGGTGACGGACGCCACGACAGGTAGCACCATTGTTGCATTGGCCCATAACTTCGTGGTCCAGGGGACTGCGGTCGATCCGCATGATGGCTCGCCAGTGGCCCAGGTGCAG
>Ga0134128_10008690_pt1 | contig 12221 bp, 11 predicted proteins | sample KB31754_FD_96462 | JGI IMG/M metagenome (GOLD analysis project Ga0134128, IMG submission 96462) | Terrestrial soil microbial communities with excess Nitrogen fertilizer from Kellogg Biological Station, Michigan, USA - KB3-175-4 | ecosystem: Environmental > Terrestrial > Soil > Unclassified ...
GCAAGCCGGTAGGCGACACGCCCGCCACGGTCGTGACCCGCAAGGCGAAAGCGGACGTGGCCAAGCTTTTCCATCGCTTCGATCATCACTTTCGCCATTGAGCGTTTGTCGTAGGGTGCGTGCGCGTGATCGGCTTGCGGAATGGCGGACCAGCCGTAGCCGGGCAGGTCCGGAATGACCAACGAGAAACGTTCCGCGAGGTGCGGGGCCACGCGATGCCACATCACGTTTGTTTGCGTGTAGCCATGCAGGAGCAACAGCGGGGGTCCGCTGCCTCCGGTGCGCGCGAATATCTTGCCAATCGACGTGTCGACCCAATGCGACTGGTATCCGGCAAACAAATCAGCGAGGTCGGACATTCGCTCTCCACGTCATGCCGGGACAAGCCCGGCCATGACATCTTTAGGTTTTGGCTTCTCTTTCTATCGCGCGCCAGCCGATATCGCGGCGGCAGAAGCCGTCCGGCCATCTGATGCGATCGACTGCTGCGTACGCGCGCTTCTGGGCTTCCCGCACGGTCTTGCCGCGTGCACAGACGTTGAGGACGCGGCCGCCGTTGGCGACGATATTTCCGCCCTCAGCCCTCGTGCCGGCGTGGAAGATCTCCACGCCTTCGATCTGCGCTGCCGCGTCGAGGCCTTCGATGACAGAACCCTTGCTGTAGTTGCCAGGGTAGCCTTTGGCGGCCATGACGACCGTCAACGATGCGTCGGGATACCAGCGCAAATCGAAATTCTTGAGCTGGCCGTCGCGGACTGCGAGCAGCGCCGGCACCAAATCCGACATCATGCGCAGCATCAGCACCTGACACTCGGGGTCGCCGAAACGCACATTATATTCGATCAGCTTGGGGCCATCCTTCGTGATCATCAGGCCGGCGAAGAGCACGCCCTTGAAGGGCGCACCGGCGCGCGCAAGGGCGCGAACCGTCGGATGAATAATCTCATCCATGACTCGCCGGTTTACATCATCGGTCATGATCGGGGCCGGTGAATACGCACCCATGCCGCCGGTATTGGGCCCTTTGTCGCCGTCGCCGACGCGCTTGTGATCCTGCGCGGAGGCGAGTTGGATCGCTGTTTCGCCGTCGCTGAGCGCGAAGAACGATGCTTCCTCGCCGACAAGACACTCCTCGATCACGATTTCCCAGGCCGGTGCACCGAGGCCGCCGCCGAACATCATGTCGATTGCGGCTTCGGCTTCCTCGACCGACTCAGCCACAACGACGCCCTTGCCGGCGGCAAGCCCATCCGCCTTCACGACGATCGGGGCACCTTTTTTTCGTACGTATTCTTTCGCCGCGCTCGCACCCTTGAAGCGCTCGTACGCGGCCGTTGGAATGTTGTTGGCCTTGCACAGGTCCTTGGTGAAACCCTTTGAGCCTTCCAGCCGCGCGGCCCATTTGGTCGGGCCGAAAGCCTTGATTCCGGCTGCCTCGAGATCGTCGACAATGCCGGCGCACAGCGGCACTTCGGGCCCAACCACGACGAGGCCGATCTTTCTTTCCCTGGCGAAGGCGATCACCGCCGCGTGGTCGCCAATATCCAGCGGTACGCATTCCGCCTCGCGCGCAATACCGGCATTGCCGGGCGCGCAGTAAAGCTTGTCGATCAGCGGACTGGCGGCCATTTTCCAGGCCAGCGCGTGCTCGCGTCCGCCGGAGCCGAGGATGAGGATGTTCATGGGGCGAGCTTACGGCCTTTAGTGAATGTTCGGCGGTTGGTGTAGCATGGCGCCTTACCCTCGCAAGAGATTCGACCGATGGCAGAGGAAGGTCTCAATAACGTTGTGGAATGGACCGTGTCCGAGCTTTCGGCCGCGCTCAAGCGCACGGTCGAGGACGCCTATGGCTATGTCCGCGTGCGCGGCGAGGTTTCGGGGTTCAAAGGGTCGTCGCCCTCCGGTCATGTCTATTTCCGCCTCAAGGACGAAAAATCGGTGCTCGAGGCGGTGATCTGGAAGGGCACTTTCGGACGGATGCGCATCAGGCCCGAAGAAGGCCTCGACGTGATCGTGTCGGGAAAGCTCACCACCTTTGCGGGATCGTCCAAATACCAGATCGTGATCGACAGCCTGGAGCCCGCCGGAATCGGCGCGCTGATGAAGCTTCTGGAGGAGCGAAAGAAGAAGCTCGCCGCCGAGGGTTTGTTCGACGAAGCACGCAAGCAGCTGCTGCCGTTCCTTCCCGACGTCATCGGCGTGGTGACTTCGCCCACAGGCGCAGTGATTCGTGACATTCTTCATCGCCTTGCGGATCGTTTTCCCCGTCGTGTCCTGGTGTGGCCGGTGCGCGTGCAAGGTGAAACGTCGGCCGCCGAGGTGGCGAATGCCATCAAGGGCTTCAATGAATTGCCCGAGCAGGGCCCGTTACCGCGTCCCGATTTGATCATCGTTGCGCGCGGCGGCGGATCGCTGGAGGATCTCTGGTCGTTCAACGAGGAAATCGTGGTGCGGGCGGCAGCCGCGAGCATGATTCCACTTATTTCGGCTGTCGGTCATGAAACCGATGTGACGCTGATCGATTTCGCCGCGGACCGGCGCGCGCCAACGCCGACCGCTGCCGCAGAAATCGCCGTGCCCGTGCGCGCCGAATTGATGTCCACGCTTGGCGATTTAGGCAGCCGCAAATTCGCGTGCTGGCGGCGCAACGTCGACCGGCACCGGAAGGAATTGTATCTTCTCTCACGCGCGCTGCCCGCGCTCGATGATCTGCTCGCGGCCCCGCGCCAGCGACTCGATGCTTCCTCAGGGCGTTTGCCGCGCGCCTTGCGCGCCAATGCACAAATTCACCACACGCATTTGACCCGCGCGGCGTCGCGACTGTCGCCGCGGCTATTGGTGCATCGCATCGATCGATGCAGGGAACAGGCTGATGCCTTCGGCGAACGTGCGCGGCGTGCTTTCGCGATTGCGCGCGATCGCCGCGTCCAGCGCTTGCGCAGCGCCGCGCAGCTGCTGACCGCGTATTCTTATCGCGGCGTGCTCGCCCGCGGCTTTGCACTCGTCCGCGACGGCGAGGGGCATCCGTTACGCACGGCCGGTTCGGTTTCCGGCGGAATGCGGGTGGAAATTGAGTTTTCGGACGGTCGCATCGGTGCGGTTGCGGACGACGACCCTGCCACGTCGCAGGCGGTGAAACCAAGGCAACGCCCGCGCGGAAGCGGTTCCGGTGGCCAAGGAAGCCTGTTCGGCGCGTAAATCGAGGGTTTCGCCTGTCCCCTCGATTGATTATGTTTGATGAAATGTCCTGGCTGGCAATGGAGATAAATCTTGCTCAATCGCTATGACCGGGCCTCGCCAATGAGCGGCGAGGCAGAGGTGAAATACCTTGATGGCGATTTCCGCGTGGTGCGCCCGGGCGCGTTCGTGCGCTGTGCAGTCACCGGCGTTCCGATTCCGCTTGAGGAACTCAAATACTGGAGCGTTGATCTGCAAGAAGCCTATGCCACGCCGGAGGCCGTGTTGCAGCGGCATCGGGAAAAGCGCGCGCCCGATCGATAGTCCGCTAGCGCCGCAGCTTTGCGGTGATGAGCCGCCGCAATGCGTCGAGTTCATCGAGCACCATAGTCACCGGCAGTTCGTGCAAGCGGGCGGCCAGCGCTTCGAGCGACGCCTCGCCGGCAATCCGCGCGCGGTCCTTTTCCGTGGTCAGCAGTAAAAGCCCCGCGCGTTCGGCCTGCATGACGAGGTTCCGCGCGTCCTCGCCGGTGTAGCGGTGATGATCGGGAAATGTCCGGCACTCTGTTACCACGATCCCGGCCGCCCTCGCGGTATCGAAGAACTTTTCCGGATCACCGATTCCTGCGAAAGCGAGTACCTTGCGTTCCTTCAGCGCAGCAACCGCCGTTGGATCGGGTACCAGACGCCCGTGCATGACCGGCAATTCGCGAAGGCGAGCTTCGGTTATCACGTTGTCTGCGGCGCCACCTTTGCCCGCAACCAGCAGTGCGTTCGTTTTTGCGAGCTGCGCGGCGAGCGGGGCACGCAAAGGGCCGGCGGGAAAAACCCGCGAGTTTCCGATGCCTCGCCGTGCATCGACGACGGTCAAGGTGAAATCTTTTGCGAGTGACGCGTTCTGCAATCCGTCATCCATGAGTACGATCGTGGCGCCATGCGTAGCCGCCAGTTCCGCACCGGCGACCCGATCCCGCGCGACCACCACCGGCGCTATTCCCGCCAGGAGCAGAGGTTCATCACCGACCTGTGCAGCGACATCGCTACGCGCGTTCACGAGCCTGGGCCCGGCAACGGTGCCGCCATAACCGCGGCTCAGGAAAAACGGGCGCTCGCCCGTTTCCGCAAGCATTCGCGCAAGCATGATCGCCGTGGGCGTCTTGCCCGCGCCGCCCAAGGTATAATTGCCGACACATAACACCGGTATTTTTGCGGGCCGGCCTGTCTTCGCCAGGCGCAAGCCTGCGATTGTGCCGTAAACGAGCGCCGGCGGGGTCAACAACGCCGAGTAGATTCCGGCGCTCCGCCACCAGAATGCGGGCTCACGCATGGCGAGCCCGCTCATGGAGTTGCAGCTGCATCAGATAAGGATCGAGCGATGCCAGTGTGCGGTCGAGGGCGCCGCCTAATTTCTCCACGACTCTATGCCCGGCTTTGGCAACTTCGGCGCAGGCGTTCGGATCGGTGAGCCAGGCCGCAAGATGCGCAGCCAGGCGATCGGGGTCCTCAACCGATACGGCGCCATGTGCGCCATCAAGCGCCGCGTAGATTTCCGCAAAGTTCCAGACATGGGGGCCGTGCAGAATGGCGCACCCGAGTTTGGCGGCCTCAATTGGGTTCTGGCCGCCATGCTTTACAAAAGAGCCGCCAATGAAAACCGCCGGCGCGAGCCGATAGAGCAAGCCCAACTCGCCCATGGTGTCGGCGATGTAGATTTCGGTCGTTCGCATTGGCAGTTCGCCGCGCGAGCGCAGCGCCGGGGTGAATCCGGCCGCTGCGACGATTTCGGCGACGCCCGGACCGCGCTCGGGATGACGCGGCGCGATCAGCGTAAGCAATCCCGGAAATTTCGTACGCAGGCGGACGTGCGCCTCCACGACCACGCCCTCTTCGCCGGCGTGAGTGGATGCGGCCGCTACGACTGGCCGCCCGCCGATCGCGTCCCGCAGGGCGTTCAGTGCTGCCGCGTCGGCCGGTGGAGCGGGGACGTCGAGCTTGAGATTGCCGGTGACGACAACCTGTGGCGCACCGAGCTCTCCGAAGCGCGTCGCGTCGCCTGAGGTGCCGGCCAGGCAAAGGTCGAGCTGCCGGAGAAGGTGCGCGATCGAGCCGGGAAGGCGGTGCCAGCGTCTGAATGAATCTTCCGAGAGGCGGCCGTTGACCAGGACCATGGGCACGCCACGGGCCGAGGCCTCGATGATCATGTTCGGCCAGAGATCCGATTCAACAAATAATGCGAGGTCGGGCCGCCAATGATCGAGAAACCGGCCGACAAAGCGGGGAACGTCGAGCGGTACGAACTGGTGAATGACCCCGCGCGGAAGGCGTTGCTCGGCGAGCTCGCCCGACGTCACCGTTCCGGTGGTGACCACCATGACAATACCGCGCGCGCGAATACGTTCGATCAACGGCAGGACGCTGGATAGCTCGCCGACACTCGCGCCATGCAGCCAGACCAGCGGTCCGTCGGGGCGGGCGATGCGGCTTTCGCCACGGCGTTCGGAAAGCCGCTGAAGATGTTCCTTCCCGCGCCGAACCCGGCGCGCAAGGAGAATTGGTGTGAATGGAGCTGCGGCCCGGGATAACAGGCGATATAGGGTCAGCCCGGCGGGCAACCTGCTCACGGGGCGGCGCTCCCCGTCTTGTCCGCAAGCTCGTAAGCACGTTTCGTCAACCTGTTGAGCTCGACTTCCACGCGTTGCCGGGCGGTCTCAAGTGCCTCGCCGTCGGCGTCGCGCGGGAGGGAAATCGGCCCGCTTGCGGCGATTCCCACACGGCTGAACGGAAGATTGATGGCCGTGTGGTCCCAATTGTCGAGTTCGATCCGGCGGCTGGATGCCATCGCCACCAGATAGATCGGCCGGCCGGAGTGCTGCGCGAGCTTCACTAAGCCAAGGCCGGCGACACGTGAAATCTTTGGGATATCGGCGGTCATTGCGACATTGTAGCCTTCCTTCAGCGCGTCGAGCATCTCGTTGAAGGCAACAGTGCCACCTTTCCGGTGAAATTCCCCGTTGTGTGCGCCCGAGCCCCGGATGGTCCCGATGCCCAGTTTTTCCGCTGCGCGTGCGTTCATCTCGCCGTCGCGGTGCCGCGAAATCAGCACTTTGACGCGGTGCCGTTTGGCATCCTTGATGAAGGGCATCAGGAAATGTTGGCCATGCCATGCGGCAATGATGGCGGGCGTGTCCGCGATTTCGTAAATCGACATGGCTTCGGGCTCGACGACCGGTCGGCTGGTGAACCAGACGAGCCGGAGATACCACGCACCGAGCGTGCCCATGATTTCCTGGAAGATGGGTGAGGCGGTGATACGCTTGAGTGACAGCATCGATCCACATTCTAACGCGCCGCACGATCCGCATCGGGATCGAGCAGGCGGTGCATGTGGACGATGAAATATCGCATGTGGGCGTTGTCGACCGTTTGTTGCGCCTTCGCCTTCCAGGCGGCATAGGCGGACGCGTAGTTCGGATAGACACCGACGATATCCAGCTTGTCGAGATCCTTGAACTCAGTCTCCCCCAGCTCCGCGAGCTCGCCACCAAACACCAGGTGAAGCAATTGTTTCTTTGCTACGGGAGAATTTGGCGCCATCACTCGATCTCTGGCAAAACTTCGGGCGAAGTTGGATCCAACCAGCCCCATTCTACGTCAAATCGATGCCGCGGTCGCGAGCCAGACCGATCAATGTGCTATGCCGCAGCGGGCCGGCCGCAACAAGCGCGGCCTGTATCGCTTGTGAATTGTTGTTGTATATCGGCTGTCGGCCGGCAAAGTCGCTAAGCATGCCGCCCGCTTCGTGCACCAAAAGGTCCGCAGCGGCAAGGTCCCAGTCATGGGCACCGGCCCCTGCGAATGCGACATCGAGTTCCCCCTGTGCAACGCGCGCCATCCGAAGGGCGAGCGAATAGACCTTCGCCTGCGGAAGCGTACCTGACGCGAGATCTGAAAAGCGGTCGAGATAGCGGCGGGGCCCCGCGAGTTTGGCGCCGCTTAGAGCGTCGCCATCGCGCACTTTGATCGACGTGCCGTTCAAGGTCGCGCCTGCGTCACGGGATACAAGGAACATCTCATCTGGGACCGGAACGTAGACGGAGGCGACGATGGGCCGGCCTTTGTCCGCCAGCGCTACTGAAACCGACCAGTCCGCACGGCCGGAAATGTAGGAGCGCGTCCCGTCGATCGGATCGACGATCCAGACCAGCGGCGTGGCGGAATCAGGCAACCGCTCCGTTTCCTCCGACAACCAGCCGGTACCTGGAACCAGTGCCATCAGCCGGTCGTGCAGAAATTCGTTCACGGCGATGTCCGCTTCGCTGACCGGCGAGTGGTCGCCTTTCGTCCAGTGTTTGAATGCACTGCGCGCGGTCGCCCGGGCGATCTCGCCGGCCTCTCGCATCACGTCTTCAAGCGGCGCGCGCAAAGCGCTTGATTCACTGGCCAGCAACCGTCAACCCCTCCACGCGCAAAGTCGGCGCGTTGATACCGTAGCGGAATTCAAGGTCATTGGCGGGGGTCAGTGTCCGGAAAATTTCAAAGAGATGTCCGGCAATGGTGACTTCGCTTACGGGATAGGTCCGCTTGCCATTCTCGATCCAAAACCCCGATGCTCCGCGGCTGTAGTCGCCGGTAACCATATTGGCTCCCGATCCGATCAGATCAGTGATGTAAAAGCCATCGCTGATGTCGGCAATCAATGCTTCGGGCGTCATCTGGCCGGCCTCGAGATGCAGGTTGCTCGGTCCGGGCGAAGGGACCGACGAAGCTCCGCGTTGTGCGTGGCCGGTGGTGACGAGGCCAAGTTCGCGCGCGGTTGCACTGTCGAGAAGCCATGAGCAAAGGACGCCGTCCTCGATCAATGCAAGTTTTTTGCCGGCCACGCCCTCGCCATCGAACGGATGCGAGCGCAAGCCGCGCTTCCGCAATGGGTCATCGATGATGCGGATTCCGTCGGCGAATAACTTGGCGCCCAACTTGTCTTTGAGAAAACTCGTTTTGCGCGCGACGGAAGCGCCGTTGACCGCGCTGGCAAGATGGGAGACCAGCGATCCCGCCGTGCGCGGATCGAAAACAACGGGGACTTTCCGGGTGCTGACCTTGCGCGGGTTCGCGCGCGCGATCGCACGGTTCCCGGCGTTCCGGCCGATCGTTTCCGGTAGCTCCATATCGCCCGCGTGACGCGCGGAGGAGTAGTCGTAATCGCGCTCCATGCCGGTGCCTTCGCCCGCGATCGCAGTCATCGATATTCCGTGACTGGAGCCGAGATAGGCGCCGTGAAAACCATGACTCGTGGCCAGCACCATGCCGCCAATTCCGGCCGAAGCCGAAGCGCCGCCGGATTTGCTCACGCCTTTGACCGCGAGCGCCGCTTGCTCGGCGCTACGCGCCAGCGTCTCGAGCTCGCCTACACCGGGCAGGCCAGGCTCGATGAGATCGAGATCGGGGAATTTATGTGCCAGCAATTTTTCGTCGGCGAGGCCGGCGAACTTGTCCTCGGGCGCTGCGCGCGCCATGGCCACGGCCCGCTCCGCGAGTGCGGCGGCGTTGTTTCCCGTTACCTCGTTCGTTGAGACGACGGCCTGACGCCGGCCGATGAGCACACGCAGGCCCAGATCATCTCCCTCCGCGCGCTCGGACTCCTCGGTGTTTCCGTCGCGCACCTCGACCGAGAGCGACATCGACCGGACGGCCACGGCGTCGGCTGCGTCCGCCCCGGCGACGCGCGCGGCCTTGACGAGCCGCTCGGCGCGGTCGGTCAACACGGTCAAGTCCAGAAGGGAATCAAGGGAAGTGGGCATTGGATGGCTTTCACATGGGCGCGGACGCAGCCGCGTTCAACGGCCGGGCGTCAAATTTGCGGGGTCCCGGCAATACCTCGTCAATCATGGTTCGCAACGCCCCGTCAATCATGGCGGTCGAAGGTCTCGCCCGACACGAGCGGTTAACCCAGAACTTTAAGCGGATTTGGACGCCTTTCTGCCACGATTGCCTCGCGACCCGGCACATAAGCCGCGCGCGGGAGAGTTTCGAGGCGTCAAATGCGATGTGGCGGATGCGCCGGGTCGGGCCGCGCCCTGCGGCTCGACCCTTTTGGCTTGCCTGTGCGGTTTTCCGCCAGCGATGCTGCCGCCGACGGGCGGGTGCGCGAAATCGAACTCCATCGTGAGCGGGTCGTGCTGCGGCGTTCGCTCGCCGGCATGCGCATGGCGCTCAACATGCCGCTTGCAGCCTTCGACGGAATCTCGCTGCAGCTGCTGCCGGGAGAGGGCGGAACCGCCGACACGCTCGCTGTCGTTCTTGAGCACAAAGACCCGTCGCTGACGTTGCCGCTGTTCCTGACTTCGCATCCGGACGAGGCGCTGGCCGAGTGGCGCGCCTGGGGGGACGTGCTGGCCGTGCCATTGCTTCTCGCGCGTGGCCCGAACGCAACAAATGCGCGCCTGGGGCATTTGCGCATCGAGCGTCCTCGTCCCCGCCGTCGCCGCAGGAGCGCGCTGAAAAAGCGACGGCCTTCAATTTTGTTACGGCGCGGGCAGGGAAGGATCACTAGAAAGACGCCAGTCCATCGCGGCGAACGCGAGATCATCGCGCGAAACTAGTTATTGTCCGTGCGCGGCGTCCCCCGCGTGCACGGGCCGCTTTCCGCCCGGTCACGTGCGTTAGATGCTCGGCCAATGCCACGGGCGATAATCAGTGGATTTGCAACGACTCTATTTGCAGCGCTGCAGTTTTACAGACCCGCCATCCATATTCATCTCGATGTGGTCAGGGTCAACCTTGCGAAGAGTGTATGCACTCTGCCCCGCGCTAATCTGCCCGGTGGTGAATTCGTCGACGATGCGGTAGCTCGATGCGCCGTCGGATGACACCGACTTGTTTCGGTAAGAGGGTACGCCACCATTGCTGTCGGTGCGCTGATCACCGCTGAATTCAATGACGCGGCTGCTGCTCGTGCAATCGATCGCTCCGGGCTGGGAGCCAGTGCTCTCGCCCCATTTGCCCGAAACGGGATAATTCTGCGCTTGCACGGGTGCGGCGAGCGCGCTCAACAGCATCGCGGTTACGATTGTTCTGCGCATAGTCAGGAGACTCGTCATGGGAGTCACCAAAATCAAGGCTGACCGCCGCAGATGCTTAACAACGCACGCGACAAGTCGGCTCAATTGGCGATTTTACGGAGTCCCGTAACCTCCGGCTGTCGGTGTTTGAATAATAATTGCCTCATTTTCGTCGATGACGGTAGCGTCGCACCCCTGCAAGCGCTGCATCGTTCCGTCCCTGCGCCGCGCCCAATTTTCACCGATTTGGCCATCTTCGCCGCCGGCCAATCCGAAAGGTCGCACCCGCCGGTGTCCCGACAAGATTGTGCACTCCATCTTTTCCAGGAATCGTATTGTGCGTCGAATACCGTCGCCCGCATGCCATTGGCCCCGTCCGCCCGAGGCCGGGCGGATATGGAAATCCTCCAGCACGACGGGATAGCGGAACTCAAGTACTTCCGGATCGGTCAACCGCGTGTTCGTCATGTGCGTGTGGACAGCGTCAGTACCGTTGAATCCCGGCCCTGCCGGCGAGCCTGAACAAATCGTTTCGTAATACTGGTGCCGATTGTTTCCGAAATTGAGGTTGTTCATCGTGCCCTGCGCAGCAGCGAGGGCGCCAAGGGCACCGAAAAGGCAATCGGTTACGGCCTGGGATGTCTCCACATTCCCAGCGACAACGGCAGCAGGGTATTCCGGAGACAGCATCGAACGTTTTGGAATCACAATATTGATTGGCCGCAAACATCCGGCATTCATCGGGATGTCATCGTCAACCATCACGCGGAACACATAGAGCACCGCTGCGCGCGCCACCGGCTCCGGCGCATTAAAATTGGTCGGCTGCTGCTCGCTCGTGCCGGTGAAGTCGACGGTCGCTTCCCGCCTGGCCTTGTCCACAGTGATCTTAACCTTGATCACTGTGCCTTGATCCATTTCATAGCTGAATTCGGAATCGTGCAGACGATCGATGACGCGCCGTACGCTTTCAGCGGCATTGTCTTGAACATGCTGCATGTAAGCCTTGACCACGGGAAGTGTGAATTGAGCCACCATCTTGCGGAGCTCCACGACGCCTTTTTCGTTGGCGGCGATCTGGGCCTTGATGTCGTTGATGTTCTGAATCGGGTTGCGTGCGGGGTATTTGGCGCCGGTCAACGCCGACATCAGCTCTTTCTCCCGAAAGCGGCCACGGTCGACGAGCTTGAAATTGTCAAAAAGGACACCTTCCTGCTCGATGGTTGTGGCATTCGGCGACATGGAACCGGGCGAAATGCCTCCGACATCGGCATGATGCCCACGTGATGCGACCCAAAACAGGATTGTTTTTTTTCGATCGTCGAATACCGGTGTGCAAACGGTGATGTCGGGAAGGTGTGTGCCACCGTTGTAAGGCGCATTGATTGCATAGACATTGCCGGGGCGAACTTGCCCGACATTTTCCCGAATTACCGTTTCCACCGCGCGGTCCATGGACCCCAGATGAACCGGCATATGCGGTGCATTGGCCACCAGCGTGCCGTCATGCGCAAACACCGCGCATGAAAAATCCAGGCGCTCCTTGATGTTTACGGAATAGGCGGTGTTCTGCAGCGATACGCCCATCTGCTCCGCGATCGACATAAAAAGATTGTTGAACACCTCGAGCATGACCGGATCGGCATGAGTACCGATGGCATGCGTGCGATTAAGTTTTTTGATACGCGCCAGGACCAGATGATTTTTTGCAGTGATTTCTGCTTGCCAACCGGGCTCGATCACAACCGTCTGATGTGGCTCAACGATGATGGCGGCGCCTTTCACTTTTGATCCCGGCTTGAGCTGATCGCGCGTGTACACGTTCGCTGATCGCCATTCACCGCCAGAAAAGAATTTAGTGCGCAGGGCCGGTCTTGGCAGGGATACGCGCGAACGCCTCACGGGCCTTTCGCTGAAGCGGGCGCCGCCTCCAACTGCTTCGACGGAAACCGCCTCGACCATCATCTGCTTCGTGCGATCGATGAA
>Ga0134128_10008691_pt1 | contig 12221 bp, 10 predicted proteins | sample KB31754_FD_96462 | JGI IMG/M metagenome (GOLD analysis project Ga0134128, IMG submission 96462) | Terrestrial soil microbial communities with excess Nitrogen fertilizer from Kellogg Biological Station, Michigan, USA - KB3-175-4 | ecosystem: Environmental > Terrestrial > Soil > Unclassified ...
CACGGCTGGCCGAAGCCCGGGATTGCTATGTCTTCATGTGCTATACGGGCTTCGCGTATGAAGATGCCTTTGGCCTGGGACCGGAGAACATTTTCATTGGGATCGATGGACAAAAATGGATTATTAAAGACCGGCAAAAGACGGATCAAACGGAATGCGTGCCGCTCCTGCCGATACCCTTGGAGATTATCAATAGGTATCGAGAGCACCCCTACTGTTCGGCTCATGAAAAACTCTTGCCGGTTCGCAGCAACCAACGCTTCAACGGGTACTTGAAAGAAATTGCCACGATTTGCGGGATCAATAAGGATCTGACCACTCTTACGGCCCGGCATACCTTTGCCACTACGGTCACTCTGGAAAACGACGTCCCCATCGAAACCGTCAGCAAAATGCTGGGCCATCGGTCGATAAAAACCACGCAGCGCTATGCCAAAGTGACGCGGAAAAAGATCATTCAGAATATGTCGGCACTCAAAGAAAAGCTGGCAACGGGAGCGCAACAATCTTCCAATTTTACAAAATCTGAAGGAGATATTTCGGGCGATTCTGCTGGCGGCGGAGTAATTTTAAGGCGATAAACAACCCATCGGTTTGGGTTTTCCATTACGGAATTGGAGCGAACGAACAGGAGGTAATATGGAAAGAACGAAGCGACAACATGAGCCGTCGCATCCCCAACCTGGATCCACCCGCATCAGTTGATCACCGGCCAGGACCTGGAACGGTTCCGGCAGAGGATGATCATCGATATGGAAGAGGTCATCAAGAAGCATCTGCACATTACGCCGAAGAAATGGCTAAGGTCTTACGAGGTCAGGAAGCTGCTGAAAATTTCTCCGGGAAGCCTGCAGCGGCTGAAGGCAAAGGGGTCGATACCGTATACGAAAATCGGCGGCGTCCACTACTTTGACTACGATAAGATCCAAGAGATCTTGCGTTCAGGCACGCAGATAATCAGTAATTTTTCGCGGGCATAATGTGGCACGAAGAGGCACTTCCAACGAGGTGCCTTTTTTCTTTTTGACCAGCGTCAGATTCTATCGTCGGAACATCTTTACCCCCTCTCCCCCAGGCCGACTTCGGAGGCCGGAGAACCAGATCCAACGGGCCGTGCCACGTTGGTACATCTGGCCGGTCGCAGCAAGGCAGGCGACTTAACAGATTCTTTAACAGTTATGGAAGTATAATGATCTCTTTAAGATAAGGACCCTGGCCACTGGTCTTACGCAGTTACTTTTCATCAACGACGATAACCGTTGTTGTCCGGTGCGCCGCGAAAGAAGATATACGTCTTTACCGATGGGGTTTTAAATAGGTTTGGCTTGTGCGATTTATTCTGTCTGCGTTTCCTGCTCACCAGCCGGTATATTGTTGTGGCGGACCTCCATCATTCTGGGAAAAACAGTCTCAATTCGACCTTGTGAATGGCTTATAAGGGTTAGGAAAAAAGTGTTTTTACCGGCGCGGTCGTATCCAATAATCTTTCCGGTATCTACTTCTCGATAGATGCCGCCACGACCGGGAATGGGTGTCGTCGGAAGATGACGGGTCTGCTTTAGGAGGGCAAGAAGATCAGGAATCGGGATGGTGAACTTCCCGGCCTCTGGATGTCGGGCAATCTTATGGTAGTGCCGTTCGATGATATGAGCAAAAGATTTTGCGGTCAGATAAAAGTCCTTCCGGAATAATTTCTTTTTCCCGCCTACCGGTACAGCCAGAAAAAGGCGCTTCTCCAAGTCCTCCAGCCATACTTGAAGATCACTAATCAGGAATAGCAGCCGTATACACTCCTCTTCATCAAAACCCTTCCGACTGTCAAACTGGCTGGTATCGTAGTCGGTGGCACTCATGGTATCAAAGGCTGGAGGAAGGGGGCTGAATTTGAGGATTAAGGATAAATAAACCTTGAATGAGTGTTTCGATTTGCTCGCAGAACCAAACCATATCCCGGCGGGCTAAGGTTGTCGATCCCAAGTCCGTGGAGCAAACTGCTTGTATGACTATTTCGTGCATCAGGTCGCGGATTTCTTCCAATGAACTATCCTTGAAAAAGTCGGCAATTACGGATTCGGGTGCATAGATCCGTTCGTCATCCAGCCGCTTGGGAAGATTGGCACATTGCACAACGCCATGCTTTCGGCCCTTCTTGTTACCTTCCATTTTTTGGCAAAGTAGGTATGCTGCTTCCAGGAAAAGATCGACCTTGTTATAAAATGCCAGCATCTCCCGGGGAGTAAAATCTTCCCAATAGTCATAGTCCGTGGACGCGGCAATAGAAACAACCTCCCAAAAGATCGTTTTCATCCTGTCCAGGTAATTGTTCTCACAAAAGCTGGTAATGATGGTTTCGGGGTGTTCGATTTCTTCGGAGCTGAGTAAATGAGGCTTGTTGGTGGGAAGATTCGGGCTTTGAACTGCCTGGTTGGTGGATGAGTTCGACATGGCATAATAGTTTAAAGATTCACAAATGGTGAATGACTATTCAGAAGCCTTGTTGTGTCGTCGAAGTCTTTGTAAGGTGGGAGAAGCGAAAAAATAGGCGCAGGACTCAACTTACCGTTAACGAGGCCGTAGGAAGCCTGAGCACGAATAAGTGAGCCCGCGCCATTAGACGTCAGGCTCTTCACTTATTGTCCAGAGCTCTCGAAATTTCCTACGTTTCGTTAACAAGACTCCAAGCGAATTCCTTCAAATGCGTTCACTACAGAAGGATCGCAAAATAAATTTTCTCCCACTAAATTAAGGAATATTATTTAAAATAGTCCTTTTTTAAGGATTTCATTTTAAGGATATCTAAAATAGGGTTTTTAATTCAGGATTATTGGGATTACTTTAGAAATGCGAACGAAAAAGAAAACTGATAAACGACCTATCGCAAAAGAGCTACCTCCAGGAGAAATTGAAAAAATATTGAAAACTGTGGGTAAGCTCATAAAGGAATCCCGGCAAGAAAAAAGCAGCCTGGAGGATTTTGCATATGAGATCAACATTTCCAGAAGTGCATTGGCGCGATATGAGGCGGGAGGAGATATGTTATTGAGTAGCTTCTTAAAGGTTGCCTATGGGTTAAATATTGAACCTGACGACTTTTTCAAGGCAATTAAATAGAGTTATGGCTTTGCCTAATCGCCCAAGACTAACAAAATTCAACTGAAAATAACACCATTTTGAAATCTGTCCAACCAAATGAACAAAGAAGCAAAAGCAAGAATTAAAATAAACAGACAACTTGAAGAAGTTGGTTGGCGATTCTTTGATGACAATAACGGAGTAGCGAATATCATTCTTGAAAATAATGTAAAAATTACTCAAAAATATATTGGAGAACTGGGAGAGAATTTCGAAAAACAGAAAAACGGGTTTATCGATTTTCTCCTTTTGGATAGCAAAGGCTTTCCCTTTGTAGTGCTAGAAGCAAAAGCAGAACATATCCATCCTCTTTCGGCGAAGGAACAGGCTCGAAAGTATGCCAAGAATCAAAACTGCAGGTATGTTATATTGTCCAATGGAAACTTACATTTTCTATGGGATTTAGAAATGGGAAATCCAACTCCAATAACCAAATTTCCAACACAGTCGTCTTTAGAAAAGAGACTCAGCTTCAAGCCAGATAAAGATTCTCTTATCACAGAAACTATTCACCCTGATTTTGTAGTTCTAACTCAGATGCCCGACTATATCTTGCACCCTGACTGGAAAAATGAATCGAGCCGTCGGCATTTTGAAGAAAAAAACAAGCTCAAATTTCTAAGGAATTATCAAATCAAAGCAGTACAAAAAATACAAGAAGCCGTCACCAAAGGAAATGATCGTTTCTTGTTTGAAATGGCTACAGGAACCGGAAAAACGTTAACTTCTGCTACTGTCATAAAGTTATTCTTAAGAACTGGTAATGCCAATAGAGTTCTGTTCCTCGTTGACAGGTTAGAATTGGAAGATCAGGCAAACAAAGCTTTTATTAACTATTTAAAGAACGATTATAAATCGGTAATTTATAAAGAACGAAGAGATGACTGGCGTCATGCAGAAATCGTCGTTTCCACCGTACAATCTCTGCTATTTAACAATAAATACACAAGAGTTTTTTCACCCACAGATTTTGACCTTGTCATCAGTGATGAAGCACATCGCTCTATTGGTGGCAATGCCCGGGCAGTGTTTGAATATTTCGTTGGCTATAAATTGGGGCTAACAGCTACCCCCAAAAATTATCTAAAAAAATTTGATGGGGCAAATCCAAACGACCCTAGAGAGTATGAAAGAAGGTTATTATTAGACACGTATAGAACTTTCGGCTGTGAAAATGGTGAGCCAACATTTCGATATTCCCTACTTGATGGGGTAAAGGATAGATTTTTACTTAATCCGATTGTTGTTGATGCTAGAACAGACATAACTACTCAGTTATTAAGTGACAAAGGGTATGCTGTGACTCTTCCTATTGACGATTCAAACGATAATGGCAGCGATGAGATTCAAGAAGAAACATTCTTTCAACGAGATTTTGAAAAAAAATTCTTTTCAGAACTCACAAACAAGGTCTTTTGCAAGACATTTTTAGAGAACTCATTGAGAGATCCAATTACGGGAGAAATCGGCAAGTCAATTATTTTCGCAGTGAGCCAGAACCATGCTGCAAGGCTTACACAATTCCTCAATGAAATGGCAGATCAGCTATTTCCTGGAAAATATAAATCCGATTTTGCTATCCAAGTGACTTCAAAGGTGACGAATTCACAGCAATTTTCGATCAACTTTTCAAACAACAATCTCTCTGGCAGTGGAAACTTCAATCCTCAGTATAAAACATCAAAAACGAGGGTTTGTGTTACAGTAGGGATGATGACGACAGGATATGATTGCACTGACTTGCTTAATATTTGTATCATGCGACCCATTTTTTCTCCTTCAGATTTTATCCAAATAAAAGGGCGCGGCACACGAAAGCATAATTTCCTAGAACAACTTTTTGATGATTCCCTGAAGCAGGAAATTGTTAAAGCCGACAAAGAACACTACAAACTTTTTGATTTCTTTGCTAACTGTGAATATTTTGAAAACGGCTTTAACTATGATGAGATATTGAAGCTTCCGATTCTTTCAGAGAAAAAAAAACAATCGAACCCAATTCCTTATTCTCTTGATAGTTTCGAAAGTTTTGATTCCGACAAATTAGCTTCTTTCGTGGAAGAACAAATAGGGGAATATGGCATGAAAATCGATAGGATGTTCTTTCAAAAGTTTGAAGAAGATGTTAAAGATGATCCGTTTGTCAAGGAACAAGTAATGGAAGGGAGATGGGATACTGTGCTTTCCTATATTCAAAATGAAATATTTGAAAAACCAAAAAATTACTACACACTAGATAAATTGAGAAAATCAGTGAATGTTGATCGCCGTTTATCCTTGCGTGAAATCATTGAAAAAATATTTGGTCTTATTCCAAGCTTTAAAAGCAAAGAAGAAATACTGGATGAGGAATTTGATAAATTCGTCCTAAATGCAAAACCTTCCGAAAAAGATGATATTCTGGCTATAAAATATTTTTTCAAAGCCTATATTACTGACGGACAGTTACGGGAAATCATCGACAATAAAAAATTCAGCGAACTAAATGTAAACCCTTCTTTTACTGCAAAGGACTTTAAATTGGTGCCGGATAAATATCGTAATCTTGTGCCCGAATATGTTAAAGATTATGTACCCCTTAATAAATTTCTGAACTAATAATGCTTGATACTGCAACTAAACAAAGGATAAATACCGCACGTGATATTTTGGTAGGCAAAGTGCCTGATCCCAAAAGTCAAGTAGAGCAAATTACTATTGCGCTTATTTACAAATTCATGGATGATATGGACGCCGAGGCAGAAGAACTCGGCGGTAAACGAACTTTCTTTGTTGGAAAATTCACCAAGTATGGATGGCGGAAGATTTTCGATCCTAAACTAAGCGGGTTTGATATGCTAAACCTTTACAGCGAAGCCATTCAACAGATGAATTTGATACCAAGCATTCCACAACTTTTCCGAGATATTTTTAAAAATGCTTACCTACCTTATCGAGATCCTGAAACACTAAAGGCATTTTTGAAAATCATCAATGAATTTACGTATGATCATAGCGAACGTCTTGGCGATGCTTTTGAATATCTATTAAGTGTTTTAGGCAGCCAGGGCGATGCAGGGCAGTTCCGTACACCTCGACATATTATTGACTTTATGGTTCGCGTTGTCAATCCAAATAAAAATGAACGCGTACTGGACCCTGCTTGTGGAACAGCGGGCTTCCTAATTTCTTCTTATAAGCACATCCTTCAGCAGAATAGCAAAGACGGTAAATCAGGAAGGGGGCTAACTACAGATGACAGGAAGAAATTAGCTCAGAATTTTCGAGGCTATGATATTAGTCCTGACATGGTCCGTTTGAGTTTGGTCAATATGTATCTACATGGATTCGCTCAGCCTTCTATATACGAATACGATACGCTGACTAGTGAAGAACGCTGGAACGAATACTACGACGTCATTATGGCTAATCCGCCTTTTATGACTCCAAAAGGCGGCATTCGACCACATAAACGTTTTGGCGTTCAAAGTAATCGTAGCGAGGTTTTGTTTGTAGATTATATAGCCGAACATTTAACCCCTACTGGGCGTGGCGCAATCATTGTGCCTGAAGGCGTAATTTTTCAGGGCGGCACTGCATATAAGCAAATTAGAAAAATACTTGTTGAAAAATATCTTTACGCAGTAGTTAGTTTGCCAGCCAATATATTCCAACCATATAGCGGCGTAAAAACAAGTATTCTACTATTGGATAAGACTCTGGCCAAAAAAACCGATAGCATTTTATTTGTTAAAGTTCAGAATGATGGATTTGATTTGGGAGCACAAAGGAGGCCTATTGATAAAAGCGATCTGTACTTTGCTGAAGAATTATTAAAATATTATAAACAGCATTTGCAATTAGATCGTTTTGATAAAAAAAGAGCAACAACAGATGCCGAATTTCTTAATATAAACGATCATAGTCTCAATCGTGAAATACCTCTCGTTAAAATTGAAGCTTCGCAATATTTACACATTGCTAAGAGTAGAATCGCTAGCGATGGGGGATACAATCTGAATGGAGATAGATATCTCGAAAATAAAATATATAAGCAATCCCAGTTCCCTTTGGTTGAAATTGGGGAATTATGTGATTTGATTAACGGAAGAGCATTTAAACCCGAGGATTGGGAAAATCAAGAGCAGGGAGGCTTGCCAATTATTAGAATCCAAAATTTAAATAACCATGATGCGGAATTTAATTATTATTCCAAAGAAGTTGCAGATAAAGTTATTATAAAAACAGGAGACCTTCTTTTTTCATGGTCAGGCTCAAAAGGAACATCCTTCGGCGCTCATATATGGCATGGTGGTAGGGCAATTCTTAATCAGCACATTTTTCGAGTTGAGCATAAAGATGTTGCATTACGAAAATATTTGTACTATGCTTTAAACAAGGCGGTAATAGAAATTGAACAAAATCTGCATGGAGGGGTTGGATTAGTTCATATTACAAAAGGCAATCTTGAAAAAATAAAAATTCCTCTCCCACCAATTGAAATTCAGCGTGCGATAATAGCCAAAATAGAGAATTATCAAAATGTAATAGATGGGGCATTACAGGTTATTAAGAACTATAAGTCAAATATTCTCATCAATTCAAAATGGCCGATGGTTGAGCTTTCTGAAGTATGTGAAATAAATCCAAAGAAATCTGAAATCAAAGATTATTCAAAGGGTTTTGAAGTTTCCTTTGTTCCAATGGCAGACATTGAAGAAAACAACATATACTTCGGGCCAAAGGAAACAAAAAGTATCGACGAGGTTTATAATGGTTACACTTACTTTAAAGATCATGATGTCCTTTTAGCTAAGGTGACGCCATGTTTTGAAAATGGCAAAGCAGGAGTTGCTAAAAGATTGAAGAATGGAATTGGTTTTGGATCAAGCGAATTTTTTGTTTTCAGGAGCAAGGGGAATATACTTCCGGAATGGATTTATTTATTTGTATCAAGTGATTTATTTAGGCAGATTGGCAAGGAAAAAATGACAGGGACTGGAGGGCTGCAGAGATTACCAAGAGATTTTGTGGAATCGTACAAAATTCCGCTTCCAACAATGGAAGAACAGGAAGAAATTATTCGTCAGCTAGAAATGGAACGACTTTATGTGCATGGTAACCGGCAGCTCATTTTCCGAATGCAGCAAAAAATAAAAGATACGATGTCAGAGGTTTGGGGTGAAGAACAAAAAACCATTTTCCCTGAGCATAAGGAAGAAATTATGTTAGAAGCGGAGTGATATAGTCGCTTTTTTCATAACAATTACGAATACGGTTTAAGAATAGCGATGCCTCTTCCGCGCGATCTTCTTATTCTTTTAAAAATGCGCATATAAGAAATATAAAGTACCCTAATAGTTGTCATAAATGAAAGTAAAATGGAAATAAGTATAAAGCTCAATACCGGTCAAGAAATCAGGTTAAAAACCCTACATTTTGTTGACAAACCTGAAGAAAAAAACATATACCGCTTGGTGCCCCTTACAGGGGGGCCTGTTTACTTAAAGCTTGAATTAAGAAATAATAGTTTTGAGGTGTTAGAAAAATCATCTGACATTTCAGAAGAAGAAATTACTCTTAAAGAAAAGTTGGATGAGCTATTGTTATTAATGAATCCCGAAGAAGCAACGTTAGGAACCGAAGACAATGAAATTGAAGATAATACTACCAACCCTTATGATCCTGATAAAATAAGAGTAGACACAAAGCCTTTTTCCCTTAGACAGATTTACGACATGATGAAGGTTGGTGACATTGATTTATCACCTGACTTTCAAAGAAATTTGGTTTGGGATAATCTTAGAAAGTCAAGGCTAATTGAATCAATTTTACTTAGGATCCCACTTCCGATGTTTTATTTCGCCCAAGATGAAGATGGAAAAATTTCGGTAGTTGATGGATTACAACGCCTAAGCACAATACGTGAGTTCATGGACAACGAATTCCAGCTTAATAATCTTGAATATTTACAGGAGAAGTGTGGGGGGAAATATTTTACTAACCCTGATAGATTGAAAGCAATTGACGCAAAGTATTTTCGATGGTTTAACATGACACAAATCACAGTAAATGTTATTGATCCTTCTTCTCCATTTAAACTAAAGTATGACATATTTCGCAGGATAAATACCGGTGGTCAGCCGCTTAATGCGCAAGAAATCCGAAATTGCTTAGCCAACAAGAATTTGAGGACAGCATTGCGGGAAATGGCAAAATTGCCAATTTTTAAGGAAGCAACAGGTTGGAGTGTAAAAGATGTCCGCATGGAATCTCAGGAACTAGCCCTTAGATTTATTATGTTTCGCAGAAAATATGAAATAGATACAACATTAAATAACTATAGCGGAAATATCGAATCCGAATTAAACGCTCTGACTGAGGAATTAAATAAGGAAAAGAATTTTGACTATAGCAAATACATTTTGTTATTCACTAATGCTATGGAAAACGCATATTACCTCTTTGGTGACTATAGCTTTAGAAAGTGTCTACTAGAACATCTTAAACCTGGATCTAGACGACAACTTATCAACAAAGCTTTATTTGTTAGTTGGTCAGTATTGCTAAGTTATTTTGACCCCAATAAAATCGCTTCAAAAAATGAAGAAAATTCATTAACCTTACCATTAGCTGAAATGATTACAGCAAACAATGAACTTTTACTTTATTTGACTTATGGAACTAATTCAAAGGCAAATATTCAAGCTGCCTTTAGTGCTGCCACACAAATTATCAATAGCTATCTAAAAATTTGACATGAGTTTTTTGAAAATAGACAATTTCAAATGTTTCCAGGAAGTGGATATTCCTCTAAACCAAGCTACTATTATGGCAGGCGCCAATGGAAATGGAAAAAGTACTGCAATTCAAGCATTATTACTCTTACGCCATACAATTGAAAATAATTTTGGTGCGCACGGTGACTATTATATAACTGGAAATGCTGAAATTGATGCAAAAGTTTCTTTAAACTCAGGATACCTCCTATCCCTCGGCAATAGTAGCTATATTATAAACCGGAATTCTAACAAAAACGAAATTTCATTAGGCGTTTTTAGTGAAGATAAAGAAGTAGTTGTTGATTATTTGGCTGACAATTTGGAGCCCCAACTATTTTTGACTGCTAAAAGGCGAACTGACTATTCTGCTGCCCTGTTGCCGATACTAAAAAAAGAATTTTATTATCTAAATGCTGAACGTATTGGGCCAAGGGTCAATCAAAAAATTGAGTTCTATAATTATCCCAATGCAGGTTGGCAAGGCGAGTTTTTAGCCCAATTGATTTCTGAAAGGGGGGGGTTCTTACCCGTTGAACAAGATAGATTATTTTCGAATACTACAAACCCTGGATTAGAATTCCAAGTTAATGAATGGCTGAACTTTATAATGCCAAATGTAAGGATAACCGCCAAACAAAGCCCTGAAACATTTACCTCTCAGATTCAAATTGAGAATTCATACACTAAAGGAGACCCCACGTTAGCCACAAATTTAGGCTTCGGAATTACTTACGTACTGCCCATTATCGCGACCGGTTTAATAGCGAAACCAGGAAGCTATTTTATAGTTGAAAATCCCGAAGCTCATTTGCACCCTTCTGCACAATCAAAAATTGCTAGATTTCTTTCTATGGTTGCGAACTCAGGTGTGCATGTTATAATTGAAACACATAGTGACCATTTTATTAATGGTCTTCAAATAGCGGTTGCAAGTAAAGAATTAAATCATGATTTGGCAACAATTAACTATTTTAATTATTCTGAAGGGAACATCCAGCCAAATATCCAAACTATCTCTTTAACCGAAAAGGGAGAGTTATCAGATTGGCCATCAGGTTTTTTTGATCAAACGCAGATAGATTTTGCAGAACTGTTTAAAGTACGAAAAGGATGAATAATTTTTTTCTATTTAATGAATCATTAAACACCGATTCTGTTGTAGAACTTGAAAATGGCATAAAGGATTTGACAGAAGTATTGGTACTAAAGCAACCTAACCGTGATATTTTTATGCGTGATGAACATTTTTGGGATTATGAAACTTGTCATGGATTTGCTTATGAATTCACCTATAGCATAATTGACAAGGAGCTTTACCCTCTTACTATAAAGCTATTTGATTCATATACTAAATCTCCAATATACATCTCAAATGAGAAAGATTTTGATATCTTGTTCGATAATGATTGCAATGGATTTCAAGGCATTAATTTCTCTAAAACGGGTATTCAACAAGGGAGACAAATAGTGGATCCTACTACGTTTAATCAGTTTGTCCTAAATTGTAAAGTCAAAAAAGCATACGATTCTGTTAAGGATTTTTGGGATACTAGAGAAGTACTTTTCCCGAATCTCATCTTTTGCAATGAGGTTAAAGAACAAATATCGAGTTTTTCTATAACAGATGATAGATTTAAATTAATAGACGATAAGCTTAAGCTATTAAATAATTTCACTGGAAAATGGACAGAAGGAGCATTTAATTTGAAAAATCTTGGACTGGATTCTTCCCCAGATACTCCTACAAGAATTAACAGTACGCTCAAATTTAGAACCTTCCTTTGCCCGGGGCTAGGCAACAGAGTGTTTAGCTATCATTCTAAATGGTATGTTGGTAATGAACCATTCAGGTTATATTTTTTCCCAGAAAGCTCAAATAGGAAGGTTTATGTTGGATATATTGGGGGAAAAGAAGGGATTGGTTTTTAGAAAATACAGATTCCAGGAGCTCAAATAGAACAGGCATGACATCCGGCAGGGCATCCACATTTATCGGAACATGCTTCGATCCGCCAATATATACCTGGTGGGTCCGGTATCCAGCCAGGTCTTCCGGTTTCAAGATGCCCGCAATCACACTCGGCTCGAATAACTGCCGATGTCAATTTCCGTGATCCTTATCCGCGACCCAGCCCGCATTTTCGCCGGATAAGATCTTCTGTACGCTCTCTATAATACTCCCTGAAAATCGGACCACTGGGTTAGTTAGGGTCTGCTGAATATTGTCTAACAATCTCATTGTCATAATATTAGGCATGTTTTTTGTGGTGAGATGTGCACGGATTTTCAGTATTTCTCCCTAAATTCCATGCAGTATGATTCGCTATA
>Ga0134128_10008692_pt1 | contig 12221 bp, 10 predicted proteins | sample KB31754_FD_96462 | JGI IMG/M metagenome (GOLD analysis project Ga0134128, IMG submission 96462) | Terrestrial soil microbial communities with excess Nitrogen fertilizer from Kellogg Biological Station, Michigan, USA - KB3-175-4 | ecosystem: Environmental > Terrestrial > Soil > Unclassified ...
GTCGCCCGAGGAGATGGACACGCTGATCGCCGAGCAGGGCGAGTTGCAGGAAAAGATTGATCAGGCCGATGCCTGGGAACTCGACCGCACCGTCGAGATCGCGATGGACGCGCTGCGCTGTCCGCCCGGCGACGCCGATGTCGCGACGCTTTCGGGCGGCGAGCGCCGCCGCATCGCGCTGTGCCGGCTGTTGCTGCAAAAGCCCGATCTGTTGCTGCTCGACGAGCCTACCAATCATCTTGATGCCGAGTCCGTCGCCTGGCTGCAGCGTTTCCTGCACGACTATGCAGGCACGGTCGTCACCGTCACGCATGATCGCTATTTTCTCGACGAGGTCGCGGGCTGGATCCTCGAATTGGATCGGGGCCAGGGCATCCCCTATCAAGGCAATTATTCGGGCTGGCTCGAACAGAAGCAAAAGCGGCTCGCGCAAGAGGGCAAGCAGGAAGAGGCACGCCAGCGCACGCTCGAACGCGAGCTCGAATGGGTCAAGCAAAGCCCGCGAGCGCGCCAAGCCAAGAGCAAGGCACGTCTTGCCGCCTACGATCAGCTCGTCGCGCAGAGCCGCGAGAAGGTAGCGGAGAATGTGCAGATCGTGCTGCCGCCCGGTCCGCGTCTCGGCGATGTCGTGATCGACGCCGAGCATATCGCGAAGGCCTATGCCGACCGGTTGCTGATCGAGGATCTCTCTTTCCGCCTGCCGCCCGGCGGAATCGTCGGAATCATCGGCGCTAATGGTGCCGGCAAGACGACGCTTTTCCGTATGGTCACCGGCCGGGAAGAGCCCGACAAAGGCAGCTTCAAGGTCGGTGAGACGGTGAAGCTCGGCTATGTCGACCAATCGCGCGACACGCTGAAAGCGACGAACACGGTGTGGGAAGAGATTTCCGGCGGCGCGGACGAGATCGACCTCGGCCGGCGCAAGATGCCGTCGCGTGCCTATGTTTCGCTATTCAATTTCCGCGGCACCGATCAGCAGAAGAAAGTCGGACAGCTATCGGGCGGCGAGCGCAACCGCGTTCACCTCGCCAAAATGCTGAAGACGGCCGCGAATGTGATCCTGCTCGACGAGCCGACCAATGATCTCGATGTCGATACGCTGCGCGCGCTGGAAGAGGCGTTGGTCGATTTCGCCGGTTGCGCCGTGGTGATCAGTCACGATCGTTGGTTCCTCGACCGTATCGCGACGCACATTCTCGCCTTCGAGGGCGACAGCCAAGTCGTGTGGTTCGAAGGCAATTACCAGGACTACGAGGCCGACAGGAAACGCCGGCTCGGCGCCGCAGCCGAACAGCCGCACCGGCTCAAATACAAGCCGCTGACACGGGTCTGAACGCGCGGCTATTTGGCGGGGCCCGCGGTCGCCGCCGCCCCTTTTATCTTGTCCTGCATGGCGTGATTAAGTCCGTCGATCGTGCCGCCGTTGCGGTCGGCCACGGCGGCAATCTCGTCGCGCTGGGTCAACGCCATGCTCACGCCTTCGACGGAGACGTCGACGATCGCGTAGTCGTTGTCGCCGCTCTTGCGGACGACCCATTCGACCTTGGCGGACGGCCCCCCGCTCGGGCTGACGAATTGGCTGGTGACGACGGTCGTCGTGGGGCCTTCACTGCGCGTGCCGATCACCTGAATCTTCTCGCCGCTGTACTTGGTGAAGCGGGCCGTATAGGTCCGCACGATCCAATCCTCGAACAGCGCGCTGAACTGTTTGCGCTGCTCGTCGTTCGCGACGTTCCAGTACCGGCCGAGTACGAATCGCGAGATCCGCGGAATGTCGAAGCCGGTCTGCAGCAACGAGCGGAATTTCTGCTCGCGCTGGTCCTCCGTCGAATTCTTGTCGACGATGACATTGATGGCCTGCGTGACGAGCTGATTGACCAGAGTCGAAGGATCGGCCACCTGCATGGCTTGAGCGTGACCACAGAACAGGGTCAGGGCGAGTGCGACGGCCGGAAAAAGTGCCGAAAAGCGGAGTCTCATCTGATGGTCCCGTGATTGGCAAAAGCAGCCGGCGAGCATAATTCCAGCGCCTAACCGCGACAAGGCCCACCGGAGATCTGCGCTGCCGCAACGCAGCGCATGGACCGTGCTCGAGTGGAGGCTCGCCGGAAAGACCGGCCCATCCCTTGGCGAGGTGCTCTTGGTCTAGGCGGCGCGCCCTTCCGTGCTGAACATCGCGAGGGCCAGGACAGCCAATACGATTCCGATCGCGTCGGTCAGCGGCCATCCGCCGGCGGCAAAGCTGGCAGTGCCGGCGAGCGAGCCTGCGGCACCGCCGCAGAAGAAGATCGCAGTGAACAAGCCGCCGATGCGGCTGCGGCTTTCCGGCTTCGGCTCGTAAATGGCGCGCTGGCTGAGGACGAAATTGATCACCAGCCCGGTATCGACCAGGATCGCGCCGAGCGCGAGCAAAACGATCGAGCGCAGATGCCACCCGCTCAGCGCGATCGCGAAGGCGGACAGCATCGCCAGCATGGCGCCCGCGGTCCCGGGCCATGTCTTTCCGTGATCGGCGATCCAGCCGGCGAGCGGCGCAACGACGATGCCACTCGCCCCCGCGAGCGCGAAGAAGCCGATGCCGCGCTGCGTGAGGGCGAAATCGTCGCTGCTGAGAAGAAGCGGGATCGCGACCCAGAACAGGCTGAAGCTCGCATAGAGCGCCGTGTGATAGGCCGCACGCCGGCGAAGAATGGGAGTATCGCGCAGCAGGGATGGCAGCGAGCGAAGCATCTGGCCGTAGGTTGAAAGCGCAGGCGGCTGGCGCCGCGGCATGGCCGTGCCGAAGGCGAGGACCATCAGCGTCATGACGAGCGCCGATAGCACGAAGATGCCGCGCCAGCCCAACACCGTGCTGGTGAAGCTGGCGATTGGGCGGGCTAGTGCGATCCCGGCCATGAGACCGCTGGTGAGGATGCCGATGACCCGACCGCGCACGGAGTCGGGGCTGATTTGCGCCGAGTACGGCAAAAGGATTTGCACCACGGTCGAAGCGACGCCGAGCATTAGGGCGGCGACCATGAAGAGGACGACGTTCTGCGCTATCGCCATGAGCAACAGCGCACCGCCGGCACATGCGGTGGCGATCACGACCAGGCGGCGGTTCTCGATTACGTCGCCGAGCGGTACGAGGAAGAGCAGACCGAGCCCGTAACCGATCTGCGTCAGCGTGACCACGAAGCCGGCGGCCGCGGTGGGAACGCCGAAGGCCGTGCCGATCAAGGCGGCGAGCGGCTGCGCGTAGTAGAGATTGGCGGCAATCGCGCCACAGCCGATCGCAAGGACAAAAGCAAGGACTGGGGATACCGCGGCATGCGCGGGCCGCGCGAACGAGCTCTCGAGCATGATCTGTCACCTTGGTTGCGAAAGCGCGCACTATGCCGCGGCGCGCCGGCATACGGCATCCCGGTTCTTGCGGTCAAATTGCGCTCGAAGAAGCTAGCGGCGGATACCGATCTTGCGCCCGAGCTGTGGCGGCACCGGCAGAACGCGATGCTCGGTGAGCAGCGCCTCAACCTTGGCATAGGCCGCGTCCGGCAACGGTGCGGATTTCGGGCCCGCCATATCGACATGAAGCCCCATCACCTCGATGGTGGCGGAGAGCTCGCCATCCTTCAGCCGCGTCATCGCATGGAAGAGATGCAGCCGTTTTCGATCGGCATCGATGAGCCGGGTCGCGATCACGAATTCATCGCCCTGGCGCAGTTCACGCTCGTAGGTGACATGGGCTTCCAGCGCGAAGACGGAATGTTGGCTGGAGCGGCGATAGGCTTCGCCAATCTCGAGATAGTCGAACAGCCGGTCCGTGGCGCGATCGAAAGCGAGAACGTAGTAAGCCACGTTCATGTGGCCGTTGTAGTCGATCCATTCCGGCGCAACGGTATCCCGATAGAGCGGGTAGGGCAGGCTCGGCATCAAATTCCCGCAGTCGGGTCGTCCATCATGGGGCGGCGCCATCGGGCCGAATAATCCCGGTGATTTGCACCATGTCCACTGAAATTCACGGAGCCGCTTTCGCGGCATTACCGAACCGTTAAGCAATCGCGCGTAGAAACTCGGAAATCGGTTCGAGCGACCGGGAAAGCGACGGTTTTTCGCGCTTTTTCGACGTCGCGGAGGATGACAAGAATGGCCGGCGCTCCCGCCCCCAGCCAATCGGCGAAACTGGCCGAGGCGGCATGCAAGGCGATGGCGACCCATGGGGTCGTGCCGACGCCGCGTAACTACACGGTCTGGTACAGCTATGTCGCCGGGACAATGCCCGCGCTGGGTCAGGCGATCGATGCCCTTATCGCGCAGCAAACGACCTTCACCGAAGGGATCAACGCGGATCTCTACAAGCGCTATTTCGGCGGCACCGAAGACCATGTCGACGTGATCGAAACCGGTGGCCGCCTGCAAGCGGTGATCGACCAGGTCAGCCGCTATCTCAACGATCATACCGGCGAGATCGGCGAATTCGGTCACACCCTCGACAACATCTCGAGTGCGATCGGCCGTACGCAGCCGCAAGAGACGGTTCGCGCGCTGGTCGCCGATCTCGTCAAAGAGACGCAGTCGATGGCGAAGCGCAATTACAACCTCGAAACCCGGCTCGGCCGCATTGCGACCGAAGTGACCGAGTTGCGCGAGAATCTCCAAGCGGTGCAGCGTGAGGCGCTGACCGACGCGCTCACCGGCATTCCCAACCGCAAGTCCTTCGACACGCGGCTGCACGAAGCGGCACGCGAGGCTCTCAATGAGAGTGAGGCTTTGAGCTTGGTGCTCTGCGACATCGATCATTTCAAGCGCTTCAACGATACCTACGGTCACCAGATCGGCGACCAGGTGCTGCGCCTCGTCGCGCGCACGCTCTCCGATTCGGTCAAGGGGCGCGACACTCCGGCCCGCTTCGGGGGCGAGGAGTTCGCGATCATCCTGCCGCATACCAATCTCGAGCAGGGAACGATCGTCGCCGACCAGATCCGTAAAGGCGTCATGCGCCGGCGCTTTGTTGGCAAGGATACGCGCGACGATTACGGCGGCGTGACCTTATCTTTTGGGGTTGCGCAATATCGGCCGAATGAGGATTTGGCCGATCTTGTCGGCCGTGCGGATGCAGCGCTCTATCATGCAAAACACGAAGGCCGCAACCGCGTTTCGACCGAGCGTCAGGCGGCGGATCTGGCGCGCGCTTCCTGATCGCTCAAGGCCCGAGTGCGGCTGAGCCCGGAAAGACCGGCAGCCAGCCCGTCCAGGCGAGCCACAATACCGCGAAGAACAGCGAGATCAGCGTGAACGGCACGCCGGCGCGCGCATATTCGGCGAAGGTAATGTTGACGCCAAGCGGCTCCGCGCGCTCGACCGCGATGAGGCTTGCAAAAGAGCCGAGCAGCGTCAGATTGGCGGCGAGGGAGGACAGTACGGCGAATGCATAGAGCGGACCCTGCGGTGGATTCGGCCAGATCTGCAGCAGCAGGATCGCGGTCGGCGTATTGCCGATCGTGTTGCTGGTCACAAGCACAAACGGCGTGAGCATCAGCAGATTGGTCGGCATCAGATGATGATCCTGCAACCAGGAAACGATGATCCAGGGGATGCCCGTATCGGCGAGCGCGCCCGTCACCGCAAAAAGGCATACGAAGAGCAGGAGCAACGGCCAGTCGAGGGCGGCGATCATCACGCGGTTGGTGAAGCGACGATTGGTCAAAAGCGCCGCGGCGATCAATAAGCCGCCGACCTCGCGCGGCAGCGGCGTCGCGAACAGCAAGAGCAGCAGCGCCATGCCCGCGAGACCTTTCCAGGTCTGGATCCGGTCATGCGGATGGCGTGGGACATCGGGCACGCCGCCGATGGGCGCCCGCGCTTCGAGCCGGCCGCGCCAGAGGAACCAGGTCACGCCGAAAACCGAAGCAAGACCCAGCAAGGCCGGGACGACGCCGGCGAGCAAATAGAGGTGGAAACTGAGCTCGCCGACCTGACCGATGACGATGTTTGGCGGGTTGCCGATGAGGGTTGCGGCCGAGCCGGCATTGGCGGCGCCGGCCAAGGCGATCAGATAGGGCCGCGGATCGAGGCCTCGTGACTGGGCGCCAGTGATGAGAAGCGGTGCCATGGTCAACACTACCAGCTCGTTGGCAAGCAAGGCCGAGAGACCGCCGGCGACGCCAACCGTCAGCGCCAGCATCATGGTCGGCGTCTCGGCCTTTTGCATGATCCAGTCGGCCGCCAGCTCGAAGAAACCGGCCGAGACGAATTGCGCCGAGATGATCATGAGCGCGAAGAGCAGGACGAGAGTCGAGACATCGATATTGGTGCCGAGCTCGTCGAGGGTGACAGTCGCGCTGGCTAGCAGCACGATCACGCCGAGCAGCGCGATGCCCGTGCGGTCGATCTGCAGATGCGGCAGCCGTCCAGCGGCCATGCCGACATAGGTGCAGAGAAAAACCAGGATGATAACGAGGGCGTGCATTGGGTTCGCGCGGGCCGCCGCATCATAGGTGGTTTCCTTGCGGAACGCGCCTGTGATTTCGGCACTCCCATGCTATATAGCGAGCAATGTCGGAACACGCCGCCACGCCCCATGCCGCCAACCTGTCGGCTGCGTCGCCGGCCGCTTACCTTGCGGGCCTCAATGACGCGCAGCGCCGCGCTGTCGAGGCGGTGGATGGGCCGGTTCTGGTGCTGGCCGGGGCGGGCACGGGCAAGACCCGTGTGTTGACCACCCGACTCGCGCACATCCTTGCGACTCGCCGCGCCTGGCCGTCGCAAATCGTCGCCGTGACTTTCACCAACAAGGCGGCGCTCGAAATGCGCGAGCGGCTTGCGCGGATGATCGGCGAAACCGCCGACGGGCTCTGGCTCGGCACTTTTCATGCGATCGCCGCCCGGATTCTCCGGCGGCACGCGGAAGCGGTCGGCCTGAAGCCTAATTTCACCATTCTCGACGCCGACGACCAGCTCCGACTCGTCAAGCAGATCGCCGCCGCCGAGAATCTCGACGAGCGTCGCGCTCCGGCGCGGGCGATCCTCGGCGCGATCGAGCGCTGGAAGGATCGCGGCCTCGTGCCCGAGAAAGTGCCCGTCGCCGATCAGGGCGATCTCGCCAACGGGCGGATGATCGAGCTCTATCGCTTCTATCAGGACCGTCTCAAGGCGCTGAATGCCGCCGATTTCGGCGATCTACTGCTGCACAATCTGACGCTTTTCACTACCCGGCCGGAAGTGATCGCGGACTACCAGAAGCGTTTTCGCTACATCCTGGTCGACGAGTATCAGGATACCAATGTCGCGCAATATCTCTGGCTGCGGCTGTTGGCCCAGCTCCACAAAAATCTTTGCTGCGTCGGGGACGACGACCAATCGATCTATTCCTGGCGCGGCGCCGAGATCGGCAACATCCTGCGCTTCGAGAAGGATTTCCCCGGCGCGCAGATCATCCGGCTCGAGCAGAACTATCGCTCGACGCCGCATATCCTCGGCGCCGCATCCGCGGTGATCGCGCAGAACGAGGGCCGACTCGGCAAGACGCTGTGGACCGAAGCGAATGAAGGCGAGAAGGTCACCTTGCGCGGCGTGTGGGATGGCGAGGAAGAGGCGCGCTGGGTTGGAGACGAGATCGAAGCGCTGCAGCACAAGGGCGAGAAGCTGTCGGAGATGGCAGTCCTGGTGCGCGCCGGCTTTCAAACCCGCGAATTCGAAGAGCGCTTCCTGACCCTCGGCCTGCCGTATCGCGTCATCGGCGGCTTGCGTTTCTACGAGCGGCAGGAAATCCGCGACGCGCTCGCCTATTTGCGCCTCGTCCATCAGCCCGCCGATGATCTCGCCTTCGAGCGCATCATCAACGTGCCGAAGCGCGGCATCGGCACCTCGACCTTACAGACTCTGCATGCGCTCGCGCGGGCGCGCGAGCTGCCGCTCACGGACGCGGTGCAGATCCTCATCGGCACTGACGAGCTGAAACCGGCAGCGCGGCGCGCGCTCGCGGGCTTCATCACCGATCTCAATCGCTGGCGCGGCCTGCTCGACAACGCCGCGCATCCCGATCTCGCGGCGCAGATCCTCGATGAGTCGGGCTATACCGGCATGTGGCAGGCCGATAAATCGCCCGACGCGCCGGGGCGGCTTGAAAATCTCAAAGAGCTGGTCGCGGCGATGGCCGAGTTCGACAGCCTTGGGGGCTTCCTCGATCACGTGAGTCTCGTCATGGAGAACACGGCCGATACCGGCAGCGATATGATCAGCCTCATGACCCTGCACGGCGCCAAAGGTCTCGAATTTAACACCGTCTTCCTGCCCGGCTGGGAAGAGGGGCTTTTCCCGCATCAGCGGGCCATGGATGAGGCTGGGCTGAAGGGCCTCGAAGAAGAGCGCCGCCTCGCTTATGTCGGGCTGACGCGCGCCCGGCGGCGCGCTTTCGTCTCCTATGCCGCCAATCGCCGTGTGCGTGGTCAATGGCAAAGCTCGCTGCCGTCGCGCTTCGTCGGCGAGTTGCCCGAGGATCACATCGATTCCGTCGCCGAGCCGGGGCTTTATCCACGCGCGCCGTCGCTGCAGGAAGCCTGGGGTGCGGGCTCGTCTTTCTTTGGCCGCCGCGCCGAGGCGCCGCGCCTCGTAACCGCCGAACGGCCGCGTCCGGCGGTTGGCTATGTCGCCGGCGACCGCGTCTTTCATCAGAAATTCGGCTATGGCACCGTGCGCTCCTCCGAAGGTGGCAAGCTCGCCATTTCCTTCGACAAGGCCGGCGACAAGATGGTGATGGACAGCTTTGTCGCGAAAGCCTGAGAGATTGTCGCGCGCCGAAGGGTTGTGGCGCGTGACGCTTGCCGCGCCCGATGCAATGGCGGCCGCGGCCGCGACCGACGCTCTCGGCGATTTAGACGCGGTCAGTGCGTTCGAGGAAGGCGATGGCGGGCCGTGGCTGATCGAAGGCATTGCGCGCGCGAAGCCCGATCGCGCCTCGCTCATGGCACGGTTGGCGCTGGCCTGGCTCGATCTGGCGGGATCGCCGCCCGAGCCGCATTGGGACAAGCTGCCGCGCCGGGATTGGGTCGGCATCAATCAGGCGAGCTTCCAGCCGCTCGCGGTCGGGCGCTTTTTCATCCACGGCTCGCATTTCAACGGCCGTGTTCCGTCAGCACGAATCGCGCTCGAAATCGATGCTGCGACGGCGTTCGGCACCGGCGAGCATGCGACAACGCGTGGCTGTCTCGCGATGCTGGATGCGATGGCCCCGTGCGGGCCGCGCCGAACGCTCGACATGGGTACCGGGACCGGCATCCTTTCCATGGCCGCAGCGAAGCGCTGGCGCCGCCGCATTGTGGCGAGCGATATCGATCCCGAAGCAGTGCGCGTCACGGCGCACAACATTCGCCGCAACGGTGTTTCACGGCTGATCGCGGTCGGCCGCAGCGGCGGTTATCGCGAGCGCAGCGTGATGCGGCGGCGTCCTTACGATCTCGTGCTGGCGAATATCTTGGCGCGGCCGCTCGAGCGCATGGCGGCCGATCTGCGCCGCGCGCTGGCGCCGGGGGGTATCGCCGTGCTCTCCGGCCTGCTCTCCTACCAGGAGCCCGGCGTGCTCGCAGCGCATCGCCTCGCGGGGTTGAGCTTGAAACAACGCATCGTCATCGACGGCTGGTCGACGCTCGCGCTCGGCCGCGGCCGCTCGCCCCTCATCCGATCCATCAGAAAGCACCGCTCAAGATGAGCCTCGTCCAAGCGCTTTTCATCGCCATCCTCCAAGGCGTCACCGAGCTCTTCCCGGTCTCGAGCCTCGGCCACGCCGTCGTCCTGCCGAGATTGCTCGGCTGGGACATCGATCAATCCTCGGAAGGTTTCCTGCCGTTTCTCGTCGTGCTCCATCTCGGCACGGCGGCGGCGCTGCTGATCTATTTCTGGCGCGACTGGATTGGCATCCTGCTCGCCTTCATCGGCGTCGGGCCGGGCGAGGAGCGCCGTACGCAGTGGCGGCTGCTGTGGATGATCATCATCGCGACGATCCCCGCTGTGATCTTGGGCTTTGCGCTCGAGAAGCCGCTAAAGTCGTTGTTTGGGGCGCCGACGGTCGCGGCCTTCTTTCTTGTCATCAATGGCGGCGTGCTGTTCATCGCCGAGCGGCTGCGACGGCGTGCTGGCACTGGCAATTTGCACGAGCTGACTTGGCTTGGCGCGTTCATCATCGGCTGCAGCCAGGCGACCGCGCTGATCCCGGGGATCTCGCGCTCGGGCGCGACCATGGTCGGCGGGCTGATGCTCGGTCTCCAGCATAAGGATGCCGCGCATTTCTCATTTCTGATCGCCACGCCGGTGATCCTCGGCGCCGGCGTGCTCGAAGTGCCGCATCTCCTCCATGGCGGCGCGGCTGCCGCCGCAATCGGCCCAGTAGCATGGATCGCCGGGGTCGTCGCCGGCGTCGTCGCCTATCTCAGCACCTGGTTCCTGATGCGGTATTTCGGGCGCCACGATTTCCAGGCGCTCGATCCCTTCGCCTATTACTGCGCGGCGTTCGGGCTTTCCTCGCTCGGGCTATTCCTCGTCCTCGGCTGAGCCGTCCTTAGACGATGTGATCCGGCACAAGCACGCACGGATGCGCCGGATCGCCGGTCTCGACCTGGATCGTCGCGTGCTCGATCCCGAATCGCTTTTGCAGCGAGGCCGCGACATCGGCGAGACAAGCATCGCCCGGGTGACCCGCAGGCATGATGAGATGCGCGGTGAGCGCCGTCGTAGTCGTGCTCATCGGCCAGATATGCAGATCATGGACCTCGCGCACGCCAGACACCTGGAGGAGATGCAGGCGCACCGCGCTCGGATCGATGCCCGGTGGTACGGCCTGCAAGGCCATGTCGAGCGAACGGCGGAGGAGGCGCCAAGTGCCGAAGACGATCACGGCGGAGATAACGATGCTGACCGCCGGATCGAGCCAGAGCCAGCCGGTCCAAAGGATCACCGCGCCGGAGAGCGCGACGCCGACGCTCACAAGCGTGTCGCCCAGCATATGCGCGAAGGCACTTTGGACATTGAGATCGCTATGCTGGCGCCGGCCGAGCAGCAGCGCCGCCGCGCCGTTCACGACCACGCCAGCGCAGGCGACGGCGATAATCGTGACGCCGCCGACCGGCGTCGGCGCGATCAGGCGCTGCACTGCTTCAACGACGATGCCGCCGACGGCGATCAGCAGGATGATGGCATTGAGCAGCGCCGCAAGGATCGACGAGCTGCGCAGCCCGTAGGTGTAGCGCGCGCTCGGCCGCCGCGCAGCGAGGACATTCGCCCCCCAGGCCGCGACAAGTCCAAGCACGTCGCTGAAATTGTGTCCGGCATCGGCGAGCAGCGACATCGAATGGCTGATGAAGCCGAAGATGCTTTCGACGAGGACGAAGCCGATATTGAGTGCGATCGAAATCGCGAAGACGAGGCCGAGCTCGCCGCCTAACCCGTGGTGATCATGGGCCCCATGATCTTGGCCGGGATGGCCATGACCGACGTGGTCATGATCGTGCTGGCGATGGTCGTGTTGGCCATGATGGGTATGGGCCATGGCCGGATTCTGCACGCGCCCGAATTTTGCAGCAAGCGCAAGCAAGCGCGGGCGCGCAAAAGCGAGGGTGATGCCCTCGCTTTGGGGCTGCTTATGCGGCCCGGCGGTTGTCGTTCTGAGCGAGACCCGCCGCCTGCGCCTTCGCCGCCTCATGGACGTCGCGGGAGAACAGGTATGGGATGTCGGCGCGGGTGATGCCGATATCGGCGAGCGAACGATCATCGAGAGCGCTCAGCTCGTCATACGCTGCTTGGCGGCGGCGCCAGTCGTGATAGGCCCCCTGCAGATGCTGCAGGCCGGAAAGAACAAGGTTGAGCATTTCCAACTCCTTGAAAAACATACTCTCGTCTCGGTATTGCATTGCACAATAGGTAAGGTTTGCTGCCAAATGGTTAAAGGCGCAAGAATCGAACTCAGCCATACCGAGGCCGCATATCCGGCTGTTTTCCGGGCTTTTTGACCCCATTTTCGAGGTGGCGGAGACGGGGTTTGGGGTAGTGGCCGGTTTCGCGCTAGGGTTGGAGCGGCAGGAGGGTCCGGAATGGACGATGGACGCCCGGTAAGCCGGGAAGGGACGGCGGAGCGGCTGGCGCGGCTGCGGGCCGAGCTAAGGCGGCGTGGCGTCGATGGTTTCCTGGTGCCCCGGACGGACGAGTATCAGGGCGAATACGTCCCGCCTTCGGCGCAGCGACTGGCTTGGTTA
>Ga0134128_10008693_pt1 | contig 12220 bp, 6 predicted proteins | sample KB31754_FD_96462 | JGI IMG/M metagenome (GOLD analysis project Ga0134128, IMG submission 96462) | Terrestrial soil microbial communities with excess Nitrogen fertilizer from Kellogg Biological Station, Michigan, USA - KB3-175-4 | ecosystem: Environmental > Terrestrial > Soil > Unclassified ...
CTCAGCGGGCTGCCCGGGCGGCGGTTTCCCGGCTTCTGGGACAACATCGGACGCTGCTGCGGCTCGGCCGGGGTCGGCGAACTGATGCTGGACCGCTACCAGGACACCTCGGACCCCGGCTGGCTCGAGTTCGCCGACGAGCTAGCCAGGGACGTGCTGAGCAGGCGGACCGAGGACCCCGCCGGGGTCAGGTGGTCCAACACGGAGTTCCGAGCCGATCCGCCCGAGCTTGAGCCCTTCGTCGGACTTATGCAGGGTGCGCCCGGCATCGCCGGCTGGCTGCTTCGCCTGGCGCGCGTCCACCGGGACGGTCCAGGAGCCCGCCGCATCAGATGGCCGGACCGATCCTGACTGTACCGGCCCTGACTGGCGCCATCGGGACCGATGATACGTACCGTAGTTAGACGGTAGTAATTAGTGACGGTACTCTCGACGCATGGTGACGACGCGATGCCCGACCTTGATCGGCCGCAACGCTGAACTCGACCAGTTGACGGCCTGGATCGACCTGGCCGACGACACCGGGGTCACCTTCCTCACCGGCGAGCCTGGGGTTGGTAAATCCCGGCTGGCCTTGGAACTGGCCCTGATCGCCTCGGCCAGGGGCCGCAAGGTACTGACCGGCCGCGCCGCCGAATCCACCCACCCCGTCCCGCTTCGCCCCATCGTCGAAGCACTGATCGGAATCGCCAGGACGACTCCGATCCCGGATGATCCGGCGCTGAGGCAGTACCGCCCGGCGCTGGCCTCGATCGTCCCCGGGTGGTGCGAGCCTTCCGAGCGCGTACCGGAGATCTCACCGCTCATCCTCGGCGAGGCGCTCCTTCGCCTGCTGACCGCGCTGGACGGCAACGGAACCCTGCTGATCATCGAGGACCTGCAGTTCGCCGACCCGGAGACGCTGGCCATCGTGGAATACCTGGCCGACAACCTGGGCGACGGGCCGGTGCGCTGCCTGGCCACGGTCAGGGACGGCGAGCTGTCCGCGTCCTGCGCGATGGACATGGTCAGGTCGGTGCATGCCCGCCGGGCCGCGAACGTCGTCGAGCTGGGCCGGCTGGCCGACCGCGATGTCAGTCAGATGGCCACCGCCTGCCTGGAAAGCGCCAACGTGCCCGAGCGGGTGCTGCGCCTGCTCGCTGACTGCGACGGGCTCCCGTTCGCGGTGGAGGAGATCCTCGCGGCCGCGGTGTCCTCAGGGGAGCTGGTCGCGGACGGGACCGGCTGGTCGGTCGATGAGCAAATCACGACCGGTGTCCCGACCTCGATCGCCGAATCGGTGCGGCGCCGCCTGTCGGGCCTTGGTCCCGAGGTCACCGATGTGCTGGTCTCGGCGGCCGTGCTCGGCCGGCAGTTCGACTGGACAATGCTGCCGAGCCTGACCGAGACCGCCGAGCCGACTGTGCTCGCCGCGCTGAGGCAGGCGTGCGACGTGCAGCTGATCGAGCCGCTGGGTTCCAGCCAGGTGGTCTTCCGGTTCCGGCACTCGCTGACCAGGGACGCGATCTTGTCGCACCTGCTGCCGCCCGACCTGGCGCGGCGGTCGGCCAAGGCGGCGGCCGTGATCGCCGCCACCCATCCCGGGCTGCCCGGCCCCTGGTGCGAGCTGGCGGCCGAACTGCACGAGCGGGCCGCCGAGCCGGTGCAGGCGGCCGAACTGCTGCTGGAGGCTGGCCGCCGCGCCTTGCGCCACGGCGCGATCACCAGCGCAGGCAGCGCGCTCGCGCGGGCCAGCGCGATGATCGATCAGGTACCTTCGGCCGACCTCGAGCTGCGGGTGGCGATTGACGAGGCGCTGACCAGTGTCTACGTGCTCTCCGGCAACTGCGACCAGCTCGTGCCGGTCGCCGACCGGCTGCTCGCCGAACTCGACGCCGTCGGCACCGAGGCGTCGGCGAAGGCACTGGTCAGGCTGCGAGTCGCCCGGGCGCTCTCAGAAGGCGACCAGCTGGCCAGCGCGGAGCAGCAGGTAACCGCCGCCAGGTCGCTGGCCAGGCAGTCGCCTGATCCCACGCTGTGCGGCTGGGTCGATGCCGCCGCCGCCAAGTGCGCGATCGATGAGGGCGACCCGGACCGCGCCTTCGACCTGGCCAACCGCGGCCTGGCGGCCGCCGAAGCGGCCGGAATGGACGCCTGCGCGGCCGAGGCCGCCTGCGAGGCGCTTGAGGTCATCGGGCGCCGGGAACGCGCCAGGGACATGGCTGCGGCCAGTGCGGCCTTCGGGCGCGCCTACCAGATCGCGTCGAACACCGGCCTGCCGGTCAGGCAGATCCGGGCCATGCACGAGCTCGGCACGATCGAGATGCTGGAAGAAGGCGGCTATAAGCGGCTGTGCAAGGCCAAGAGCCTGGCCCTTGAATGCGGCGCGATCTCCGTGGCCACCGTGCTCGACCTGCAGCTGGCCAACATCTGGAGCCTCGGCACCGACCTGGACCGGGCGATGGAAGCGGCCAAGCGCTGCGAGGAAGCGGCCAGGCGCCTGAAAATGCGCCGGGTCGAGGCCATGGCCATCGGGACGGCCGCTTCGATCCTGATGACCACCGGCGACGAAGCCCACTGCGGCGCTATGGAGCTGGCCGAGCGGGCCGAGACCGTCGTGCCCGATGACCCGAGCGTGATGACCTCGCTATGGGGGGAGGTCAGGGTAACCGGAGCGATCTTCGCCAATGACCTGCCCGGGGCGCTGTCAGCGAACGAGATCGGGATCGGCTACGCCAGGACCGAGTCGCTGATCGCGCCCTCGCTGGCCTGGGGTTACTGGCCGCTGCTGCATGCGGTGGCCGGTTCGGACGGGTCTGCCGCCCTGGACGAGGCCAGAAAAGCTGGGGCCGAGGTCGCGTACTGGAACCGCAGCTGCCTTGGTTACGCCGAGGCCGTGCTCGCGGGGCGCGACGGCGAATCCGAGCGGGCCGCCCAGCTCGCCGAGTATGCCAGCCAGTTCTTCGCCGGGGCGGCCCCGTGGTGGAACCACATGATGCACCGCCTGATCGCCGATGACGCGTTCAAGGACGGCTGGGGGGAGCCGGCTCGGTGGCTGCGGGATGCGATCGGCGATCTGGAGACAGCGGGATTCGACCGGCTGGCATCGGCGTGCCGTGGGGTACTGCGGCGCCACGGCGAGCGAGTCCCCCGCTCCGGCCGCGGCGAGGCCAGCGTGCCGCGACAGCTGAGGCAACTTGGCATTACCAGCCGCGAGATGGACGTCCTGCTGCTCGTAGCCCAGGGCATCTCCAACGCCGAGATTGCCTCGAAGCTGTTCATATCGCCTAAGACCGTAGAAACTCATGTCGGCAGCCTGATCAGCAAGACCGGCCAAGGCGGCCGCCGGGAACTAGTCGCTCACGCCGCCCGCCTGTCCCCGCTGCGTTAGCCTGCGCCTCCGCATTGCGAGCGGATACATAGAGTAGCTATTTGATCCCCGTGTGTAGTATTGCCTTCAATGAGGTCTATGTTGTGCCCAGTGCTGATCAGCCGGGAAACCGAGTTGCGGCAGCTGATCGACGCTCTCAGCGCTGCGCAGCTCGGCCGGGGAAACGTTGTCTTCCTGGCCGGCGATCCGGGCGTGGGCAAGTCCCGGCTGGCGACTGACCTGTGCCGCATCGCCAGCGAACGCGGCTTTCGCGTGGTTGCTGGCCGGGCGGTGGAGTCGGCGTCTCCGCTGCCTTTCCGCCCGGTGACCGAGGCGCTGATGAAGATCGCTCGCGCGGACGGCATCCCGGAGTCGCCGGAGATCGACGACTACCGTCCGGCCCTGGCCACGCTGGTGCCCGTCTGGGGACAGCCGCGGACCGATGGCGAGGCGGAGATCTCGCCGCTAATCCTGGGTGAGGCACTGATCAGGCTCCTCTCGCTTTACGGAGGCCCGGGTACCGGCAGACCGGGCACCGTGCTTCTGCTCGAAGACATTCACTGGGCCGACCCTGAGACATTGGCGATCGTGCACTACCTGGCCGACAACCTGGCCGGCAAGTCGGTGCTCTGCCTGGCCACGCTCCGCGATAGCCAGCCCAGCGCCGGTCTTGACGCCATGAGGTCGATCCACGCCCAGCGCACCGCCTCGGTGATCGCGGTCCCCCGGCTGAGCGCGCGCGAGGTGGAGCAACTGGCGGCTTGCTGCCTGCAGACCGACGAGGTGCCGCCCGTCCTGGCCAGGCGGCTGCTCAGGGACTGCGACGGCCTGCCGTTCGCCGTGGAGGAGATCCTGGCCGCCGCCGTCTCCTCAGGGGAGATCGTCAGAGGACCGGACGGCTGGGTCGTCGATGAGAGCGTGACCACCGGTGTCCCGGCGTCCATACTCGGATCGGTGCGCAACCGGCTCACCGCGCTCGGCCCGCAGGTCACGAACCTGCTGGTAGCCGCGGCCGTGCTCGGCCGCCAGTTCGACTGGACGCTGCTGCCCAGGCTCGCCGGAACGACCGAGTCCGCCACCTTGTCGGCACTTGACCGCGCCCACGAGGTCCAGCTCATCGAACCGGTCTACGCGGGCACCGGCCTGTTCAGGTTCCGGCACAGCCTGACCAGGGACGCGATCATCTCTGACCTGCTCCCTCCCGACCTGGCCAGCCGGTCGGCGAGCGCCGCGGCCGTGATCGAGGACGCGCATCCTGGCCTGCCCAGCGTCTGGTGCGAACTGGCCGCTGAGCTGCACCGGGCGGCGGGCCACCAGGTCAGGGCGGCGAGCCTGCTGCTGGAGGCCGGGCGTCGGGCGCTGCATCAAGGGGCACTGCACAGCGCCGCCGAGACCCTGCGAGATGCCCGCCAGGCGCTGGGGGCCGAGTCCGCCGCCGAGCCGATGCTGGCCATCGCGATCGACGAGGCGCTGTCAGAAGCTCTGGAGCTGGCGGGCGACCACAAGCAGCTCGCTCCGCTCGCGGAGCAGCTGATCGAGGCGCTCGACGCGGCCGGTGCCGATCCGCGGCGGCAGGCGCTGGTCAGGATCAGGACCGCGCGGGCGGGGTCAGACGCCGACCACGACAACGCGGCGGACCGGCTCCAGGCCGCTCGTGCGATCGCCGACCGGCTCGATGACCGGGCGCTGGCCAGCCGCGTCGACGCGGCCGCAGCGAGCTGCGCGCTCGACTCGGGCGACCTGGACCAGGCCGAGGAGCTGGCCCGGCGGGCGCTGAAGGTGGCCGAGCAAGAGGACCTGACCGGCTGGGCCGCAGATGTCGCGTTCGAGGCGCTCCAGGTCATCGGGCGGCGGGAGCGAGCCAGGGACATCGACGCCGCCCTGGACGCGTTCCACCGGGCCTACCGGCTCTCCGGCGGCACGGAGTTCGCGGTGCGGCGGATCAGGGCGCTGCAAGAGCTCGGCATCATCGACATGCTCACCTCCGGCGCCACCGCCCGCCTGACCGAGGCCAGGGAGCTGGCCCACCGGGCCGGCGCCATCTCGACGGCCACCGTCGCCGACCTTCAGCTGGCCAATGTCTGGAGTCTCGGCACCGACCTGGATCGCGCGATGGCGACCGCGCGCCGGTGCGAGCAAGCCGCCCGGCAGATCCGGGTACCGAAGGTGGGCGCCCTCGCGGTCAGCGTGCAGTCCCTGATCAGCGGCATCAAGCTGGACCTGGACGAGGCCGAGGCGACCGCCGAGCGGGCCGAGGGAATCATGCCCGACAATCCTGAAGTTCTCTTTACTACCTGGGGTCAGGCTCGGGTCACCGCCTCACTGTTTAGCGATGACCTCACCAGGGCGGTCGAGCAGAGCGTCAGAGCCCGCCACTTCGCGGGCAACACCGCGCTGGCCGCCCCGCGCCGGGCCTGGGGCTACTACGCGCTCCTGCAGGCCGTGGCCGGGCAGGAGGGATGGTCCGCGATCGGTGAGGCTCAGCAGGCCGGAGCGGCGATCGGCTGGATCCAGGGGTACCTGGCCTACGCCGAGGCGGTGCTCGAAGGCCGGGACGGCCACCAGGACCGCGCGGACCGGCTAGCTGAGGCAGGCAAGACCAGGCTCGCGCCGTTCGCCCCGTGGTGGAACCACCTGGCCAGGAGGCTGGTAGCGACGGCAGCGCTACAGGACGGCTGGGGTCAGCCGGTCGACTGGCTGCGTGAGGCCACCGCCGACTTCGAGACGACCGGGCACAGCCGCCTGGCGTCTGCGTGCCGGGGGCTGCTGCGCAAGGCCGGCGCCCGGGTACCGCGCTCTGGCCGGGGCGAGGCCAAGGTGCCCGCCCAGATGCGCCGGATCGGGGTCACCAGCCGGGAGATGGACGTGTACCTGCTGGTAGCGCAGGGTTTCTCCAACACCGAGATCGCCGAGCGGCTGTTCATCTCGCCGAAGACGGTGGAGACGCACGTGGCGAGCCTGATCAGCAAGACCGGTCAGGGCGGCCGCCGGGAACTGGTGGCCCACGCGGCCAGGGCCGCGCGCGGGTTAACCGTAAAGACGCAGGTCAGACCGGGTTCCTTAACTCAGGGGAGCGGGACCGTTAGCTCAGGGTCGTCCCGATGCGCTAACCGGGTGCGGTCAGCGAACATTGGTACGAAGGAAACGGAACAGCGCCGCCACCCCCGCTGGCGCGGCCCGCGAAAGGTCAGGCAGACCCCCTGACCGCCGCACCTCGCGAGCTCACCTGCCGGGGGAATTGGCAAGGAGGGACTCAATGAACTCCCATGCGACCACGCGTGCGGATGACTGTGTCGACTCGAGAGGGACAACAACCCTCTCAGACCCCCGCGACACCAACCGGCCCGTCACCGAACCCCCGGAGCGACGCAGGGCCCGGTTCGAGCAGGAAGCGATCCCGTTCATGCGCCGGCTCTACCCCACGGCGCTGCGGCTGACCCGCAACCATTGCGACGCCGAAGATCTTCTCCAGGAGACCTTCGCCAAGGCCTACCTGGCCTTCCATCAGTTCACCGAGGGAACGAACCTCAAGGCGTGGCTGCATCGCATCCTGATCACCACGTTCTACAGTTCCTGCCGCAAGCGCGAGCGCGAGCCCAACCACGTGTTCGCGGCCGACGTAAGGGACAATGCCGACTTCCATGACCGTCTCTCGCAGGCCCCGAAGTCGGCCGAACTCGAAGCGCTCGACAATCTCGCCGACTCCGGCGCGATGCGGGCGCTCGGCGACCTGCCCGACTCCTTCAAGGCCGCCGTCTACCTGGCCGATGTGCAGGGTTATCACTACGCGGAGATCGCCGACATCATGGGCACCCCCCTTGGCACCGTGATGTCCAGGATCCATCGCGGCCGGCACATGCTGCGCACCAAGCTAGGCAGCGAGGCCGAGGCCATGGCCATGACCGCAGTACGACCGCTGAAGGTAGCCAGCCAGCCCCAGGCCACCTCACCTCAGTTCGCCGAGCCCATCGCGGCGTAACAAGCTCATTGCCCCCGCACCGGAGGCCGTGCCCGGCGACTCGCCAGGCACGGCCTCCGATCATCTCTGAGCCGATAGTCCCCGCCGTCGGGGTGCCGCGCTACTCGACCGCGCCGTACTTGGCGATCTCTTCGCGCTCGGCGTCGGTCAGCTCCCTGGGCAGCTCGCCCTTGGCGACCTTGGCGCTCTGCACCTGGCGCCGGATCGTCTCGACGACCTCCGGGTTAGCCAGCGTGGTCACGTCACCGACGTCGGCGAAGTTCGACACCGAGGCGATCACCCGGCGCATGATCTTGCCCGACCTGGTCTTCGGCATGTCGGCCACGATCCACACGTTCTTCGGCCGGGCGATCTTGCCGATCTCGACCTCGATCGCCTTGGTGACCTTCGCGTCCATGCCATCAGCGGCCACGCCTGGCTTAAGCGAGACGTACATCTCGACGATCCGGCCCCTGATGTCGTCCATCACGGGCACGGCGGCCGCCTCGGCGATCTCGTCGACGGTCAGCGCCGCCGACTCGAGCTCCTTGGTGCCCAGCCGGTGGCCGGCCACGTTGATCACGTCGTCGACCCGGCCGAGGATCCTGATGTAACCGTCGGCGGCCTGCAACGCGCCGTCACCGGCGAAGTACGGCCAGTCGTGCCAGTCGGTGCTGTCCGGGTCCTTGTTGTACTTGCGGTAGTACACGTCGACGAACCGCTCGGGCTGGCCCCAGATCGTCTCCATGATCCCCGGCCACGGGTTCCTGATGACGATGTTGCCAGCGCGGCCGCTGCCCGCCGGCACCTCGTTGCCGTCCTCGTCGAGGATCGCCGGGTAGATTCCGAGCGCGCCGGGTCCGCAGCTGCCCGGCTTCATCGGCTGAAGGGCAGGCAGAGTGCTGCCGAGGAAGCCGCCGGTCTCGGTCTGCCACCAGGTGTCGGTGATGGCCGCCTCGCCCTTGCCGACCTCGGTGTAGTACCAGCGCCAGACCTCGGGCTCGATCGGCTCGCCGACCGTGGTCATCGTCTTGAAGTGGTAGCCGTACTTCTTCGGCTCGTCCGGGCCGACCTTGCGCAGCATCCTGATCGAGGTCGGCGAGGTGTGGAAGATGTTCACGCCCAGCTGCTCGGCGATCCGCCACGGCCGTCCGGCGTCCGGGTAGTTCGGCACGCCCTCGAAGATCACGGTGGTGGTGCCGAGCGCCAGCGGGCCGTAGACGATGTAGGAGTGCCCGGTGATCCAGCCGATGTCGGCCATGCACCAGTACATGTCGTCCGGGTGGATGTCCTGGTAGTACTTCGATGTCCCGGCCACATAGGCCATGTAGCCGCCGGTTGAGTGCTGGGCGCCCTTCGGGCGGCCGGTGGTGCCGCTGGTGTACATCAGGAACAGCGGAGCCTCGGCCGGCATCGACACCGGCTCGACCGTCGCGCCCAGGTAATCGGCCAGCACTTCGTCGACGAAGAAGTCCCGCCCGGGAGCCATCGGGGTCTGCGAGGCGTACTGGCCGGCGTGCCGCCGCCACACCAGCACCTTGTCGACTTCCTGTCCCTGCCGCAGCGCCTCTACGAGCGCCTCGTCCGCCTTGACCTTGTGGTCGATCAGGTCACCGGCCCGGTAGTAGCCGTCCATCGTGATCAGCACGCGGCTGCCGGAGTCGGCGATCCTGGTACCGCAGGCGTTGCCGCTGAAGCCGCCGAACACCTGTGAATGGATGACGCCGAGCCGGGCGCAGGCCAGCATCGTCACCGGCAGGTCGGGGACCATCGGCATGTGCAAGGTCACCCGGTCGCCGGCCTTAAGCCCGGCGAAGTCGCGCAGTACGGCGGCGAACTCGTTGACCCGGCGGAGCAACTCCGCGTAGCTGATGTGCTCATGAGCGTCGGACTCAAGCTCGGGCACCCAGACGATGGCGGTCTTATCCGGATTTGTCTGCGCATGTCGGTCGACACAGTTATAAGAGGCATTTAGCTTGCCTCCGACGAACCACTTCCAAAATGGCGGAGTCGACGAATCGAGCGTCGTGTGCCACCGTTCGTCCCAGGTCAGCAGGTCGGCGTACTCCGTGAAGCATTCAGGGAACTTGTCCTCGGCGAAGCGCTCGAAGATGGCCGGATCGGAGCCGTTAGCCTGCGCGGCGAAGCCCGCCGGCGGCTCGTAGTACTCCTCTTCGCGCCAGTGGACGGCGATATGCGCCTCAGATACATCGTCTTCCTCGGTGTCTAGGTCAGCGCTTACGTCGTCAGTGTTGTCAGTCACAGCTCGACCTCCTGCTGGAGATGATTCCGCACAACGGCATCTACCGTTTTCGTCAAGCAGTACTCGCCTCATGGATGAGTTGCGACTAAATCGTATCGCCGGGGATCAAGACCCAACAGGCCCCCGACACCTCATCCGAAGCACGCTCCCCGCCCAAGCCCTCCGTTGCTGGCGTGACGGCTCGGACTGGGGCCGGCCCACCGTCACTGAGGTGGGATTTGTTACCGGAGGGTTGACATCGCCGACAGGGACGGTATCTTCTATCTTCCTGCCAGTTGAGCGCCAGGTCCCACCTGGCGGCCAGTGGCCGGCAGGCGAGCTGAGTCAGCTGTTGCTGGCATCTGGACCTGGAAGGGGCACAGACATCCAGTAGACAACGAAGGGCGAGCCTGCTGCCGGCCGGACGCCCTCCGGTCCGAAGGATGTCTGAGCCCCTTCCTTGTTAGCTTGTCGCCTCCGGTCGCTGCGCTCTCTTTGGCGACGGGCCTACGGCCAGGGCCAGTTAAGGCCCTCCCGCGCACCTACTCTTCACCCACCTCCAGCCCCAGTAGTCACATGCTCCACACGGGTCGGAGGCACTTAGCCCTGGCTGCGAACACTTAGCCCTGGTTACGACGACATAGCCCGGGTTACGACCGAGGAAATCAGGATCAATCCGACAAAATTTGTCGCTAATCAGGGCTAAGACGTCGTAACCAGGGCTAAGTGGAAGGCGCGCGACCAGGCAGCCGGGGGAACGCCGGGGAGGGGAATGCTTGAGGCGGGAGGTTCGTGGCTGTGACGAGGACGGCGGGGCCAGAAGGCCGGCGCTCCGGGCCTTGCTGCGGGGCGACTTTGGGGTAGTCGGGGCATGTGTTCTACGTATCGTCAGAGATAGTCAGATCTCCGGGGCTACTCAGCGTCAGGCCGCTCGATCGGCTAATCTGGCGGTGATCGCGACGCACGGGCAGGCGCGGTGCTGGGCCCGGGGGAGCACCCCGGGGAGCCCCCGGAAGGGCTGGCTAGCGGGAACCAGACAGCGCCGGGTTGACATCGTTCTTCTCTGATCGCGTAGCCAGATTCTCAACGAGGCAGGACAGATTGACTTCTTCTGAGCGGCCCACCGATTCGCTTGGCCCGGTGGCCGTCATCATGCCGACCTACAACGAGCGCGACAACCTTGAGTTGATCGTGACCAGGGTCAGGACGGCGGTGCCGGAGGTCGACATTCTCATCGTCGACGACAACAGCCCGGACGGCACCGGTGAGATCGCGGACAAGCTCGGCGCTTCCGACACCCGCGTGCACGTGATGCACCGGCCGGGCAAGTCGGGTCTTGGCACCGCCTACATCGCGGGCTTCGGCTGGGCGCTCGACAACGGCTACAACGTCATGGTCGAGATGGACGCCGACGGTTCGCACGATCCGCAGGACCTGCCGAAGATGCTCACCGCGCTCGAAGACGCCGACCTCGTGATCGGCTCCCGCTACGTCCCCGGCGGCACGGTCGTGAACTGGCCGAAGTCCAGGGAGGCGCTGTCCCGCGGCGCCAACGTCTACGTCAGGCTGATGCTCGGCATAGGCGTGCACGACGCCACCGGCGGCTACCGTGCCTATCGTGCGCAGACGCTGCGCGGCATCGGCCTGGCCGAGGTGGACTCGCAGGGCTACTGCTTCCAGATAGATCTCACGCTGCGCACGGTGTCCAACGGCGGCAGGGTCACCGAGGTACCGATCACCTTTACCGAGCGGGCGCGCGGCAAGAGCAAGATGAGCCGGGCAGTAATACTCGAGGCACTGGTGCGCGTCGCCCGCTGGGGAGTGGCGAAGCGACTGGGCCGCGGCCGTGCCGCAAGCAAGGCGGGCACCGGCCAGGCGGGCACTGGCCAGGCGGACACGGGCCAGGCGGACACGGACAAGGCAGCCAAATGAGCTGGCCGACCAACCAGGTCGACCAGCTCAGGGCAGCCCGCGGCTAGGCGCTGCGGCGATGGCGGCTCGGTGCCACCGTGGGCTCGGAGTGCTCGCCGCGCTGGCCCCTGATGATGGCCAGGCGCTCAGCGAGAACTTCCTCCAAGTCCGCGATGGTGCGCCGCTCCATGAGCATGTCCCAATGGCTACGCGGCGGCTTAGCCTTCGCAGCCGATGGTTCATCGCCGGTCGCCGTTACCGCGGTCGCGCCGCACACACGACACTCCCACTTCGCTGGCACTTCAGCCTCGGCAGCGAAGGGCACGCTAAACCGGTGACCCTTCGGGCAGTCGAACGCCACCTCCTGGCGGGGAGCCAGGTCGGTGTTGCGGTCGTTCTCGTAGCTCGTGGCGCCAAGGCGAGTGCCACGTAGTGCGCGTTCGGCCATAGATTCTTTGCCTCCGGGCGCTTGACGTTCGTCTATGTCAACGGCGAGTACGTGAACAAGATTCCCGTCTGACGGTCTTCCAACCGTGAAGAACGCGCCAACCGCGTTACTGCAAGGGCAATTCTGGCCTCGCAGGCCCCGGCTCAGGCCCGGATTCCTCGCCTCCGGCCTCAGATTCGGCCGCTCCGGCCCTCGGATTCCCCGGCTCCGTGCGCGGATTCCCCGGCTCCGTGCGCGGATTCCCCGGCTCCGTGCGCGGATTCCCCGGCTCCGTGCGCGGATTCCACTGGCCACGGTCGATCATGACCTTGC
>Ga0134128_10008694_pt1 | contig 12220 bp, 5 predicted proteins | sample KB31754_FD_96462 | JGI IMG/M metagenome (GOLD analysis project Ga0134128, IMG submission 96462) | Terrestrial soil microbial communities with excess Nitrogen fertilizer from Kellogg Biological Station, Michigan, USA - KB3-175-4 | ecosystem: Environmental > Terrestrial > Soil > Unclassified ...
ATCGTTCCGGCATCAAGGTCTATCAGGGCCAGATGGACATCGCCTCGAAGCTCAACGAGGAAGTGTCGACCGCTATTCCGGTCACCGACGCGACCGGCAAGCTCGAGCCGTGCTTCTACGTCGTCGTCGCAAAGCCCACGGAGAAGTCGAAGAACGACAGCTACGAGCGCGCCACGCAGTGGTTCATCGTTTCCAACCTCGGCCTTACCGCGTTCACCGGCAATGACGGCATTCATGCGCTGGTGCGCTCGCTGAGCGAGGCGACGGCGATTGCCGATACGAGCGTCAAGCTCATTGCCCGCAACAACGAAGTGCTGGCGACGGCCAAGACCGACGAACGCGGCTACGCGAAATTCGACGCAGCCATCACCAAGGGCGAAGGCGGCACGGCACCGGCCATTCTCGTCGCCGAAAAAGGTGCGGGCGAATATGCCTTTCTCGATCTGACGCTCAATGCCTTTGACTTGTCGGACCGTGGCGTAAAGGGCCGCGACCCAGCTGGCCCGATCGACGCCTACGTCTATACCGAACGCGGCGTCTATCGCGGCGGCGACGAAGTCAACATCACCGCGCTCGTTCGCGACCAGTTCGGCAAAGCCTCCGCCGTGCCGACGACGCTGATCGTCTCGCGCCCCGATGGCGTCGAGCAGACGCGCCTCGTAATGAACGACCAAGGCCTCGGCGGCCGCACGCTGACGGTACCCCTCGCAAAAACCGCGATGACCGGCACGTGGCGCCTCTGGCTGCACACCGATCCGAAAGCCCCGGCGATTGCTGAGCGCGCCTTCCTCGTCGAAGACTTCGTGCCCGAACGTCTCGATATGAAGCTGTCGGCGAATGCTCCCGTGCTGACGCCGGACGAAAGCCAGACGATCAACGCCGACGGCCACTATCTTTACGGTCCCCCCGCCGCTGGTCTTGGCCTCGAAGGCGAAGTCGTCGTCAAGGCATCGAACAAGGACGTCGCGGGCTATGCCGGTTATTCGTTCGGCCAGGCCGACGAACTCGTAAATCCGGCGCGCCAGCCTCTCGAAGCCAATCTCGTGATGGACAAAGACGGCAAGGCGGCGATCCCCGTCGTGCTGCCGGCGATGCCGAAAACACCGAAGCCACTCGAAGCCGCGATCACCGTCAAGCTGCGCGAGTCCGGCGGTCGCACGATCGAACGTAATCTGACGCTGCCGGTCGATTTGAAACTGGAACGCATCGGCATCAAGCCGCTGTTCGAAAACTTCACGGCACCGAAGACCAGAACGCCGGCTTCGAAGTGGTGTTGCTTGATGCGAACGGTAAGCCGGAAGCGAATAGCAATCTCACCTGGACGCTGACGCGTCTCGATACGAACTGGCAATGGTATCGCCGCGACGGCAGCTGGACCTATGAAGCCGTTACCATCAAGCGCAAGATCGGCAGCGGTCCGCTGACAGTTGCGGCCGGCACGCCGGCAAAACTTTCCCAAAGCATCGGTTGGGGCCGCTATCGCCTCGACGTGGCATCGAATGATGCGAGCGGCCCGGCATCGAGCGTCATCTTCAGCGCCGGCTGGTACACCACGGGCGAAAACGTCGACAGTCCCGAACAGCTCGACGTCGCGCTTGATAAGGAAAGTTACAAGTCGGGCGAAACCGCCAAGCTGCGCATCGCATCGAAGCTTGGCGGCAAGGCGTTGATCACCGTGCTCGGCACCGGCCTCGACCTGATGAAGGAAGTCGAGATCGCCAAGGGCGGCGGCGAAGTCGACATCCCGGTTTCCGATACCTGGGGCCCGGGCGCCTACGTCACGGCGCTTCTCTACCGGCCGTTGGATGAAGTTCAAAAGCGTATGCCGAGCCGCGCCATTGGCATCAGGTGGCTGCCCATCGATCAGAGCGGCCGTGAACTCAAGGTCGCAGTTACGCTGCCGGAGAAAGTTAAATCCGGCACGACGGTCACCGTTCCGTTGAAGATCGAGGGCCTGGCACCCGGCGAAGACGCACGCGTTGCCGTTGCCGCCGTCGATCTCGGCATCCTCAATCTGACGCGCTACGAGACGCCGGCGCCAGAAGACTGGTTCAACCAGCAGCAGAAGCTGTCGTTCGAAATCCGCGATTTCTACGGTCGCTTGATTGACGGCATGCGCGCCGATCGCGGCAAGCTCAAAACCGGCGGCGATGCGGGCGGTCCGGCAATGCAGGGTAATCCGACGGTCGAAACGGTCGTCTCGCTCTTTTCCGGCATCGTGCAAGTCAAGGCGGACGGCACGGCCAGCGTCGACTTCGAGCTGCCGGACTTCAACGGCACCGTGCGCGTGATGGCGGTGGCCTGGAGCAAGGACAAGGTCGGCCACGGCTCCGGCGATCTGATCGTTCGCAACGCAGTGGCGCTCACCGTTGCCGCGCCGCGCTTCATGACCCTCGGTGATGAAGTCAATCTCGGCTTCGACGTTCACAACGTCGATGGTCCGGCGGCGGCCTACAAGATTGCCCTGTCGCAAAAGCAGGGCGATGACACGAACGAAACGCTGACTTCGATTGCCGACAAGACGGCCGACCTCAAGACCGGCGACCGCACGCTGCAGCGCATCGCGTTCAAGCCGACTGAGCTTGGTCCGTTGACGCTGAAAGCCGTGGTCACCGGCCCGAACGACATCCTAGTTAAACGCGAGATGACGTTCGAAGTCTTGCCGCCCGCTGGCGATATCAAGCGGACGACGATCTCGTCGCTGAAACCCAACGGCGGCAAGCTAAGCGTGACGCGCGATCTGGCCCAGGATTTGATCCCGTCGCGGACGCGCATCAATCTGTCGGTCGGCCCGGCGGCGCGCCTCGACGTACCGACGTTGTTGGCTCAGCTCGATCGCTATCCCTACGGCTGCGCCGAGCAAACGGTGTCGCGTGCCATGCCCCTCGTCGTCGCCAACGCCGTCGCGGCGCAAGTTGGTATCGCGGCGGACAAGGCGCTGAAAGAGCGTGTGCAGGGAGCCATCGCGCGCGTCTTCGAGATGCAGGATTCCTCAGGTGCCTTCGGCGTCTGGGGTCCATCCGACACCGATCTCTGGTTGACGGGCTACGTCACGGACTTCCTGACGCGCGCCAAGGAGGCGGGCTATGACGTACCGCGCGAAGGCCTCAACCGGGCGCTCGACCGGCTGCAGAACTTCATCGCCTACGCATCCGATTTCGAAAAAGGCGGCGAGGATCGTGCCTACGCCCTCTACGTGTTGGCCCGCAATGGCCGCGCCCCGATCGGCGATCTCAGATACTACGCCGATACCCGCATCGATCGCTTCTCCACGCCGCTCGCCAAAGCTCAGGTCGGCGCAGCGTTGGCGATGATGGGCGACAAGGAGCGCGCCGAACGCGCGTTCACGGCGGCGCTCGCCGCGATGCCGGAAACGACACCCGACACCGGCTATCGCAGCGACTACGGCTCGACGCTGCGTGATGGCGCCGCCCTCATGACGCTCGCCGCCGAAACCGGCGTCGCCAAGGCCGAGCAGCCGAAGCTGGCGAATGTCATTGCCAAGGCCTACGAGACGCGCAGCTATACCTCGACGCAGGAACAAGCGTGGATGCTGCTCGCGGCCAAAGCTCTGAACGACGAGGTCAAAGGCACGACACTGTCGGTCGACGGCAAGCCGGTTTCCGGTCCCGTGTTGCGCGGTCTCACACCTGCGCAACTGAAAGACGGCGCGCTGACGATCACCAACAATGGTGACACCGCCGTCGATGCGGTGATCTCGGTCATCGGTGCCGCGCTGACGCCCGAACCGGCCATCTCAAAAGGCTTCAAGATCGAACGGCAGGCTTACACGCTTGATGGCAAAAAGGTCGATCTCGCAAGCCTCAGTGGCGGCAAAGCGGACGTGAAGCAGAACGACCGCTTCGTTATGACGGTGACGGTTACGTCTGATGAAGCCAGCGGCCGCGTCATGGTCGTCGACCGTCTGCCGGCGGGATTCGAAATCGAGAACCCGCACCTTGTCGACAGTGGCTCGATCTCGGGGCTCAACTGGCTGAAATCGACGGCCGAACCCGAGCACACCGAGTTTCGCGATGACCGGTTCGTTGCTGCGTTCAACTTCGCGAACGTCCGCAGCGAAGGCGATACGTCGTCGGAAAATTCCAGCGACACGGTTCAAGTGCCCGATAACGACTCTGTCGTGACGCCCGACGGCACCGTCCAGAAGAAGCCGCCGCCGGTTTCGGCTACGCTCGCCTACATTGTGCGCGCCGTCAGCCCCGGCACCTTCGTGCACCCGGCAGCAACGGTCGAGGACATGTATCGGCCCGAGCGTTACGCGCGCACCGCCGCCGGTACGCTTACAGTTTCGGCGAAGGAATAAGGTCGCCGATGTCATCTGAAAGTCACCAGACTAGCGATTTGCCGGCGCAAGGCGGACAGACGTCCGTTTTGCGCCGCCGATCTTGGCGAAAGCTGGCACTGGCTTCCCTCATCACGCTGCTCGCGTTCACGGGCGCCGCGTACGGACTTTATCTCAAGGCATTCGCCGACGCGGGATCGCTGCCGCTCGAAGAGGCGAAGGCCCTATCCGTCACGGTCGTCGATCGCGACGATCGTCTGCTACGCGCCTTCACCACGACCGAAGGCAAATGGCGACTACCGCTCGACCCAAAAGATGTCGATCCGCATTACCTCAAGATGCTGTTCGCATTCGAGGACAAGCGCTTCTACAGCCACCACGGCATCGATCCGAAAGCGGTTGCTCGCGCTGTGCTGCAGATGGTGCGCCACGCGCGCATTGTCTCCGGCGGCTCGACGCTGACGATGCAGGTCGCTCGCTTGCTCGACGGCAAGCATGAACGCACACCGGGCGGCAAGATGCGCCAGATGGTCCGCGCACTCGAACTTGAGCGTGCGTTGTCAAAGACAGAAATTCTGAAGCTCTATTTGCGGCTGGCGCCGTTCGGCGGCAACCTCGAAGGCGTCAGAGCGGCGTCGCTGGCTTATTTCGGCAAAGAACCGCGCCGGCTTTCGCTCGGAGAATCGGCGTTGCTCGTCGCGTTGCCACAGTCGCCGGAAGTGCGCCGGCTCGATCGCAACCCCGAAGCGGCACGTCGCGCACGTAACCGCGTTTTGAATCGAGCCGTTGGGGCGCATGTCATCACGGCTGCGGACGCGGAGAAAGCCAAGGCGGAGCGCATTCCGACGATTCGCCAAGCGTTCCCGATGTTGGCGCCGCATCTCGCTGAAACGCAAGTTGCCGAGCACCCAACCGAACAAATCATCAGGCTGACGCTCGACCGCAATCTCCAGGCGAACCTTGAACGTCTCGCGACCGAGCAGGCCCGGCTATTAGGCGATAAGGTCTCGGCTGCCATCGTCGTTGCAGATCATCAGACGGGTGAAATCCTCGCGCAGGTCGGGTCGGCCGGCTACATGGACTCCAGTCGCCAGGGCGCCGTCGACATGGCAACGGCGGTACGCTCGCCGGGCTCGACGTTGAAGCCATTCATCTACGGGTTGGCTTTCGAAGCAGGTCTCGCGCATCCCGAAATGCTGATCGAGGACAGGCCGGTGCGCTTCGGCACGTATCAGCCGAAGAACTTCGACGAGGGCTATCACGGCACCGTCTCGATCCGCGAGGCGCTGTCACAATCCTTCAACATCCCCGCCGTCCGCGTACTGGCGCGCGTTGGACCCGGCAAGCTCGTTGGCCGCTTCCGGCGCGCCGGCGTCATGGCACGGTTCCCCGACAAATCCGAGCCGACACTGGCGATGGCGCTTGGCGGCACCGGACTGACACTGCAAGAGATGGCGCAACTCTATGCCAGCCTGGCGCGTGGCGGCGACAGCATCACGTTATTCGACCGCCTTGACGAACGAGGCCGGGTTCTCGCGGCAACGCGCGTCAAACCACTCGTCAACGCGCACCGGCTAATGTCCCCGTTGGCGGCTTGGTACGTCACCGACATCCTGAAGGATGCGCCGCCTCCGCCCAACGCCAAGGGCGGACGTTTCGCCTACAAGACCGGCACCTCATACGGTTATCGCGATGCCTGGGCCATCGGCTATGACGGAAAATACGTCATCGCGGCCTGGGTCGGCCGGCCCGACAATTCGAGCGTTCCGGGATTACTCGGGCGAACCGCCGCCGCTCCGATCCTGTTCGACGCCTTCCAGCGCATTTCTGAGCGCCGCACGCCTTTGCAAAGCCCGCCCGCCAACGCGATCAGAGTGACGAATGCCGATTTACCCGCACCGCTGAAGCGCTGGCGCGACCCTGGCGATGATCCCGTCGCGGGGCACTTCATCGAGCCGCCGGTGCTGATTTCGTTCCCACCCGACCAATCGGAGATCGAGGAATCGGATCTCGGCGGCGACGCTCTCGTTCTGAAAGCCGACGGCGGAGCATTACCGCTTACTTGGCTCGTAGACGGTGCACCGATCAAATCGGACGCGCACGCGCGCGAAACGTCGTGGCAACCGGCGAGCACCGGCTTTGCAAAGCTCACGGTGATCGATGCCAATGGCCGCACGGATCGCGTGTCGATCAGGTTAAGGTAATCCCTTTGTGACAGTGGCGCGACTGAGTCCTGCGCGCTAGATTCACGCCAGCTTCATCCGGATCGAAACACGTGACACGCCGAATGTCAGCACGGAACTTTGCGCTCGCGGCAGCGGGTATAGTTGCGCTTGTCACCGCTGGATGCCGCGAACCGCCGCACGAGGCGGCCCGTCACTTGCCGGCGCTCGGAGCGAAAGTCGACGAGACGTCGGTCTCCGGCATCTCATCGGGCGCCTACATGGCCGGTCAGTTCCAGATGGCGCACGCCAAGCGCGTGACGGGAGCCGCCATCATCGCGGGTGGACCTTACGGCTGCTCGGAAAGCATTTTCGCCAACACCATTCCCGGTGCCGGCACGGCATTCTTAAACCTAAGTAAAGCGGTCAATGGCTGCATGCTCGACATGCTCGGCAGTTGGGGCGTGGCCGACCCGGCCGATCTGGCGCAGAAAGCCGAGCAGCGCGCCGAAAAAGGTGAGATCGATCCGATCGCCGACGTTGCGCGCGATCGCATCTACCTTTTCACCGGCACGTCCGACCACACCGTTGCGCCCTCGATCGTCAAGCACGCCGAAGAATTCTACGCCAAGCTCGGTGTGCCGGAAGGCAACATGAAACTCGTCTCGACGGTGCCCGCCGGCCACGCCTTCGTAACCGACGGCGAAGGCAGCGCATGCGATGTTTCGGGCCAGCCCTATGTCGTCGACTGCAAATACGATCAAGCGGGCGAACTGCTGAAGCAGATCTACGGGCCGTTGCAGCCGCGCGCGCAAAACGTCACCGGCGACTTCGTCAATTTTGACCAACGGCCGTTTGGGGTGAGCGAAGATAACGGCGGTCTCGCTGAAACCGGCGTCGTCTACATTCCGAAGACATGCCGCGAAACGCCGGGCTGCCGGGTCCACATCGCCTTCCACGGCTGCTCGCAAAATCGCGAGACGGTCGGCGATGCGTTCATCAAGGAATCGGGATTTGCCCGATGGGCCGACACAAATCGTTTGATCATCCTTTTCCCGCAAATCGCCGCCTCGCCGATCAATCCGCAAGGTTGCTGGGATTGGTGGGGTTATACCGGTCCTAAGTATTTGACCCGCGACGCGCCGCAGATTGCCGCAGTGAACCGCATGCTGGACACCTTGCAAGGCGACGGCCGAGGCGCGTAAAGGCATTGCGGGCTGCCGCGAAGCGCCCGCCGGGAATGCCGAATTTTCGCGCCGTCAATTTCGGGGGAGGCTGGACATGATTGCGCGCGATGCTTTGCTGGCACCGCTTTGGCCGTCGCGGCGGATCGCATCGGCCTCTCCTTTCAGAACAGCGGAATGCGCGGCGGCGATCGCGGCGATGGGCCTGCTCGTCGTCGCGGCGGCAATGCCGAGCGACCGCGACGCTTCGCCGGCCGCCGCATCCGCAAGCCCTTCCGTTTCGACAGCAAGAAATCCGGGCCGCGAATACGATTTCGGCGCCTATCTCGGCGCGCCCTATCATTACCCGAGCGACTTTCACCTGGTGAAGCCCGGCGTCAGCGATCTCACCATCAAGAACGTCGAATGGTTCACCAAGCCCTTCGACAATCCGCTCTACTACGGGGCCCGCATCCAGCGCTGGCTCGAAGGCGGACGCCTCGGCATGATGCTCGACTTCACGCACTCGAAGGCCTACGCGCCGATGGAGCCGGAGAAAACATTCGAGGGCACTCTTGACGGCAAGCCGGTGCCGCCCAAAGCCAAGGTCGACGATTATTTCGACAAGCTCGAATGGTCGCACGGCCACAACATGCTGACGCTGAATGGCCTGATACGCCTGCCCTCGCTCGGCATCATCTCGCCTTATGCGGGGCTCGGCGCCGGCGTTTCACTGCCGCATTCCGAAATACACCTGAAGACCGATCCGCATCGCACCTACGAGTACCAGTACGCCGGCCCGACCGCGCAAGCGCTGTTCGGCCTGGAGTTGCGGCTCAGGACCGGATCGATCTTCATCGAATACAAATTCACGACCGCCGACTATTGGGGACCGCTGACGGGGCGCAACGGAACATGGCTGCCGATCGACATGTGGCGGCAGTTCTCGCGCTGGTGGAGCGGCGAGCCGCCGCCCAATGGTTGGGCCGGAGCGAAGTTGACGAGCCACCAGGTGATCGGCGGCTTCCTCAAGCGGTTCGTGCCGAACACGCCTACGGCGCCATAAACAGGTTCAATGTTTAGCGAGCTTCGAAAGCACGTCGATGCGGTCCGTCGCGATGCCGGCCGAATAGCCGACGGGCAATTGGCGAAAATCTTCGGCGCTATCGATACTCGTCGAGAACGGTCCGCCTATGTAGCGGCCAATAGCAAATGTCGCCGTATTGACGGCTGCCATGCGGGCATCAAATCGATTGGGCCAACCCCACAGCCAGGGTCCAACGTTGCTCGGGATCAACAGGATTGAATTCCGGCAAGGCTCCGGCACGTAGCCTGTCCAGCCGAGTAACATATAGCGCAGCAGGCACGACTTGATGTTCGCACGCGACATCGTCCGCAACAGTGGCATACGCTCCTTCAGCGACGCGATCGGCAATTCCCCGCCATAGGCCATAATGTGCGAAAGCTGCTGCGGAGATCGCTTGTCGAGCGCATCGGCCAGCAATCGTCCCTCAACTCGATCGTTGCTCTTGATGTTGATCAGGAACGATCGCTCTGGAAAAGCATCGAGCACGTCCGTAAGCGACGGCATCAACCCGACGCCCCGGCCGCGAAATGGGAAGGTCTTGCCGCCGTCCGCCGTGTATCCGTATCCGATGTCGAGCTTCTTCAATTCGGCAAGTGAATGCGCGCGGGTGACGCCATGGCCGTCCGTGCGGCAATCGAGCGTCCAGTCGTGAAAGACCGCAAACTGCCCGTCAGTTGTAGGGTGCACGTCGATTTCTACTGTCGACGCCCCCAAATCGAAAGCGGCTTTGATCCCGGCAATGGTGTTTTCGAGAAACGGATGTGAAGGTGGGTCGATGCGCGAGGCGGTACACGTGTCGCCGGTCAAACCTTCAGTGCTAAAGGTTTGATGCAAGCCGCGATGGGCCAAAAACGCCGGCGTGTCAGCGGGCGGCGAGACGAGAGCGCTTGCATTTGCGAGATAGAGTGAAGTCGCCACAACAAGCAGGATGGCGAAGAGCCTTGGAGTTGTCCTCATTTGCGGCAGGCACTGCGCATGCAATCGATTGACGGTGCGAGCCGCGATGATAGCGGCAGCAAGAGCACGTTGCGGCTATTCAAGACCGGGCGCACCTAAAACCGCTTCAACAGGCGATCGATGTAGTCGAGTTCGTCTTGCGGCCTGAGACTTTGGCCGGAGCGCTTGCGAAGCTCATCCAGAATTTCGCGCGCCCGCTGCGCGTCGATGGCGTCGGGCACCTTGACCGACGTGCCGAGGTCCGGACCTTGCGCCCGCTGCGGCCGCCCCAACGGATCGCGAGGACTATTGCCGCCGCGGCCTAGGCGCTGCTGGGCGTTCTTCTGCATCTGCTCGGCCATCTGCTGGGCGCTCTGGCGCATTTGTTCGAGCGCCTGCCCCTGCTGGTTGGCCGCTTCGTCGAGATCGCCCTGCTTCAGCGCATCTTCGGCCTTGCCCATCGCATCCTCGGCGTTGCCGAGCTTCTCGGGATCGCCGGCGCCCATCTCATCGAGATCTTTTTTCAGTTTGTTGAGCTCATTGCGAAGCTGCGCCTGGCGATCCTTGAGATCGCCTTTGCCGCGCCGCTGCTGCCCGCCCATCTGCCCTTCGTTGCCTTGTTGGCCCTCACCCTGCTCACCGCCGCCCTGCTCGTTGGCGTCCATGCCCTCCTGGCCGGCGCCCTGTCGGCCTTGCCCCTGCTGACCCTTGCCGGACTTCGAAGAACCTTGCCCGTTGGGATCGTCTTGCGAACCGCCGCGTGGCTGGCCCTCCTGGCTCCGTTGCTGACCAAACGTATCGTCCATCAGCTGCTGCTGGCGTCCGGTGAGATCGCTCAGCTCGTTGAGCTTCTTCATCATCTGCTGGGCGCGCTGCTGCTCGGCGCGGGCTTCCGGCGTGTTGTTCGCCTGCAGACGATCCATCAGCTCACGCAGCTCCGACAGCGCCTTCTCGGCTTCCTCGCGCGACCCTTCCCGCGCGCTCTTCTCGAGGTTCTTCAACATCTGATCGAGATCTTGCTGCCCAAGCTCCTGCAGCTGATCGCTCTGCTGCTGATCGCCGGAAGGATTGTCCTTTTGGGCGTTCTTCTGCATCTCGTTGAGATAATCGTTGAGCCGCTTTTTCAGCTCGGCCAGCGCGGCTTGGATTTCCTTGTCGTCTGCCCCCTTTTCGAGCGCATCGGACAGCCGGTCCTGCGCATCTTTCAGCGCCCGCTCGGCCTGGGACAGCGCGCCATCCTCGACCTGCAACGCGAACTGCCAAAGCTCATCGACGGACTCGTGGATGGCGGCGCGCGTTCCTAGCCGGTCGAGGCGATGGCTGATCGCACGTAGGCCGAGATAGACCGAAGTGTCGTTGATGAATCCTTCCGGCTCCATCGTCAGAGCGTCGAGCGCCCTCACGACCATCGGCCGGTTGCGCGAATCTTCGGAAAGTTTGCGGCGCTGTTCGACCAGGGCGCGGGCCAATGGTTTCCTGAAGCGCCTGGAAGGCAGCACGATCTCGATCGGCTTGCTGCGGCCGATCTGGCCGGCGACGTCGGTCGCTTCCAGCCAAAGTTCTACGCGCTGCCCGGCCCACGGGTGCTCGCCGATTTCGAGAAGCGTCGAGGTATCGACCTTTTTGGCGCCGGGCCGGGGAATTTTGAGAGCCAGTTCGGGCGGCCGCTCCAGGGGCAAGCGCGGACCGCTCAATGGACGTGGCCGCGCCCAGGCCTTCGAAGGATCTCCCGCCTTCGGCTTCAGCTGCTGGACCTTCACCCGGGCACTGGCGAGGCCGTAATCGTCCTCGGCCTCATAGGCGACCCGCATCGAGCCGCGTGGGGTGCCGCTGATGTCTTTCTTGAGCGAGATCTTGGGCAGCGCGTCGGCAACCACGTCGAACGTCCACTGCCCAAGTTCTGTCGAACCGGACAGCGCCCGGATGCGCGAGGATTTGCGAATCTCGTAACGGACTTCAGAGACGTTGGAGGTATCGCCGGGTTTGACTTTTTCAGGCGCAACGGTGACCGGCTCCGAGGCGCCAACGCTCAGCACTTCGAGCGACACGCCTTTGTTGGCGAAACCGACGCCTCTGAGCGTCAGAAGGCTGCGGTCCGGAATCTCAAAAAAGCTCTTTTGCTCGTCGGGATTTGTCGGCGCCTGCTGAGCGCCGTCGGCCAGCAGAACCGGAGGCAATGCCGTGTAGGACGGTGGCGTGACCCAGGCATCGACACGCTTTGGCGTGCCCTGACCAGCGACGCCGAAGCGGAACGCCGATGCCAATCGATCACCGAGGCTTCCCGTGACCAGCAGTGCCGCCGGAATGAGAAGCAGCACCGCCAGTGAACGCAGCGCCCACGGGTCGAAGCGGTCGGTCCGCGGACTTGGCGGGCCGACGCGCAAGCGGGCAATGGCACGCGCCAAGCGCTCGCGGTGCGCCTGCCAGAGCGCGCTGGTGGCGGCGTTCGTGGCGCCGGAAGACAGCGTATCTTCGTAGGACGTCGCCGGCCGATGCGGCACGTCCGAGCGGCGCTCGATGCGCCGGATGGCCTCTTCGCGTGTCGGCCACGGGATGCGCGCCGCATAGA
>Ga0134128_10008697_pt1 | contig 12219 bp, 8 predicted proteins | sample KB31754_FD_96462 | JGI IMG/M metagenome (GOLD analysis project Ga0134128, IMG submission 96462) | Terrestrial soil microbial communities with excess Nitrogen fertilizer from Kellogg Biological Station, Michigan, USA - KB3-175-4 | ecosystem: Environmental > Terrestrial > Soil > Unclassified ...
AGGCTTGCGACCGCGACCGATCGTCCGGACCGCTTCATTGGCATGCACTTTTTCAATCCCGTGCCGGTCATGGCGCTCGTCGAATTGATCCGCGGCCTGCAGACCTCGGACAGCACGGTCGCGCTGGCCGAGGGCTTTGCGAAGCGGATCGGCAAGGTCGCTATCACCGCGAAGAACAGTCCGGGCTTTGCGGTGAACCGCATCCTCTGCCCGATGATCAACGAAGCGATCTTCGCGCTGCAGGAGGGGATCGCCACCGCCGAGGAGATCGACGCCGGCATGAAGCTCGGATGCAACCACCCGATCGGGCCGCTCGCGCTGGCCGACCTGATCGGGCTCGACACCATGCTGTCGGTGATGGAGGTCTTCTACAAGGGCTTCAACGATCCAAAATACCGCGCCGCGCCGCTGCTTCAGGAGATGGTCGACGCCGGCTATCTCGGCCGCAAGTCAGGCAAGGGCTTTTTCGACTACGGCAAGCAGGCCTGAGGCGTGCGAGAAGTGCCACCGGATTTCACGAAAGTGGCATGATATCAGCGGCCGCCTCGCGATAGGTCCGAGGAGTTATCCCATAAAAGCCCTTGAAGCTGCGCGTAGCGTGCGCGGCGTCCGAGAAGCCGCATTGCATGGCGAGCCGCGCGATCGACGTGCCCGCGAGCGAGGTCTGCCCGAGCAGCTCGCGAAGCAAGGCGGTCTTGAGCCGCAGCACGTGGCGCTCGAACGTTGTCTCCCGATCCGCGAAGACACGATGCAGCGTGCGCTCGGCGATGCCGAACCTGGCGGCGATCACAGGGGCCGGGGCGAGGGATGCGATATTCGCCCGCAGATAGGCGTCGAACAGCCCGAACAGAGTGGCGCGGCTCAGTCCGTGGCCAAGGCCCGCCGCAAGGCGCAGGAGCGCGGCGAGCCAGGCAACGATGTCGGTCTCATCGGGGCCGGTACGCGTATCGCAGATGGCCGCGTCGATCGAGGCAGCAATGGCGCGTCCCACGGCGCTCGACAGCGGAACCGCCCTCGCGCAATATTGTTCGGCCGCCGGAAAGGCGCGCAGCAGCGCCGCCGTAGGCACCGTCGCAATCAGGAGCTCGGTGCGCCGCTCATCGCCATAGAGGCGGTCCTCGAACGGCCGCCGCGCGTCATAGAGCACGCCATGGCCGGGCTCGATCGTGCCTTCGTTGCCGGCCTGCCGCATGAGACTGCGGCCGCGCCGCTGGAAATCGAACATGAATTCGTCGGAGCCGGTGCGGCTGACGAGCCGCGCGTCGCGGCTATAGCATTGCGGGCTGGAGTCGAAGCGCACCAGCTTGGCGGCGCCGAGCTCGACGAATTCGAAATGCCCGCTGACGACCGCGGATCCCAGCGGCCGGGTCTCGACCGGAGCGAAGGAACGCGAGATCGCCTCGGTCCAGAACGCCTGGCGCTCGGACGGGCGGATCGGGTCGGTGGAGACGCTGGTCGGCATCGCGGCAAAATTCCGATTGCGGCCCGTGTAGCCTCTCCGGGATCGGCCGCCCTGACAAGCGGGAAAACCTGGCAGGCTCATTCAAGACGCGGTGCGCGCGCGAGCCTATCCTGCCCGGAACTTTCGGCTTTCGGTATCGCCATGGCACAAACAGCGCAGCTTCCGCAGACCACCGCCGCCCATCCTCTCGATCCCCTCAGTGAGGCCGAGGTGATGCTCGCCTCTGACATCCTGCGGGCCGAGAAGCAATTGGGAGCGGACACCCGATTCACCCATGTCCAGCTCGAGGACCCGGCGAAACCGGACGTGCTGGGCTGGCGGCCGGGATCAGGATTCGCGCGCCGAGCGGCGGCGACGCTGTTCGATTGCAGGACCGGGGCGACCCATGTCGCCATCGTGGACCTTGCGTCGCGCAAGGTCGTGACCTGGCAGGAGCATTTCACCAGGGTTCATCCCTATGGCCAGCCGCCGGTCACGATCGAGGAGGTGTTCAAGGTCGGCGACATTGTCAAGCGCGACAGCGGCTGGCGCCATGCGATGAAGCGGCGCGGACTTGATGACGCCGAGATCGAGCTGGTCCAGGTCGATCCGTTCTCCGCCGGCTATTTCAACCGCGAGGTCGAGAAGGGCAGGCGGCTGGTCAGCGCCGTCTCCTATTGGCGGCGGGACGCCAAGGACAATGGCTACGCCCATCCGATCGAGGGCGTGGTCGCGCTCGTCGACCTGATCGAGGAGAAGATCGTCCAGCTCGTCGACGAGGAGAAGATCGTTCCGATCCCGAAGCGATCACGCAATTACGACCGCGCCTCGATTCCGGTCACGCGCAAGGACGTCAAGCCGCTCGACATCGTGCAGAAGGAGGGCGCGAGCTTCTCGGTCGAGGGCTGGCAGGTGCGCTGGCAGAATTTCTCGTTCCGCGTCGGCTGGAGCGCGCGCGAGGGGCTGGTGCTGCACCAGATCGCATTCCGCGACGGCGGGCAGGATCGCCCGATCATCTATCGCGCCAGCGTCACCGACATGATCGTGCCCTATGCCGACCCCACCGCCAACCATTTCTGGAAGAGCGCGTTCGATGCCGGCGAATACGGGCTCGGCAAGCTCGCCAACGCGCTGGAACTCGGCTGCGATTGCCTCGGCCACATCCACTATTTCGACGTGGCGGTGGCCGACGACTACGGCAAGCCGACCACGATGAAGAACGCGATCTGCTTGCATGAAGAGGATTTCGGCATCCTCTGGAAGCACTATGAATTCCGCAATGACACGTTCGAGGTGCGGCGCGCGCGGCGGCTCGTGGTTTCGTTCTTCTCGACGGTCGGCAATTACGACTACGGCTTCTACTGGTACTTCTACCAGGACGGCACCATCCAGCTCGAGGTCAAGCTGACCGGCATCATCCAGACCGCAGGCGTCGCGCCGGGCGAGTCCTATCCATGGGGCGGCATGGTCGCCGACGGCCTTGGTGGCCCTACTCATCAGCACTTGTTCAATGTGCGGCTCCACATGATGGTCGACGGTGAGCGCAATACTGTGACCGAACACGAGTTCAGGCCACGGCCCTGGGGCGCGGACAATCCTTATGGCAATGTGTTCGACACGACGTCACGCGTTCTCGCCCGCGAGCGCGATGCCGCGCGCGAGGCGGACGGCCGCACTGGGCGCTTCTGGAAGGTGGTGAACACCAGCCGCAAGAACAGCGTCGCTGGCCCGACCGGCTACAAGCTCCTGGTCCATGCCGCGCCGGTGATGCTGGCGCAGGAGGGTTGCTACATGCGCTCGCGTGGCGCCTTTGCGACCAGACATGTCTGGGTGACGCGCTATGCGCCCGGCGAACGCTACGCCGCCGGCGAATTCCCGAACCAGCATGCCGGCGGCGGCGGGCTGCCCACTTATGTGGCGCAAAACCGGGTCATAGAGAATGAGGACATCGTGCTGTGGCACACCTTTGGCGCCACCCATGTCTGCCGGCCGGAGGATTTCCCTGTCATGCCGGTCGAATATACCGGCTTCACCCTGAAGCCGAATGGCTTCTTTGCCGAGAACCCGGCGATGGATCTCCCCGCCGAGCGTAACAGCGCCAGCCGCGACACCCGCGACGGCGCTTGCTGCCGCTGATATGCTTCGCCCGTTCTGAACCAAAAACAATGGGAGGCAACCGGTCATGAACCGAAGAAAGTTCGTCAAAACTGCCAGTCTTGCCGCGGCGACTGCCGCAATCAGCGCCCCCGCCATCGCCCAATCGGCGCCGGCGCTGAAATGGCGGCTCACCACCTCTTTCCCGAAGACCCTCGATACGCTCTACGGCGCCTGCGAGCTGCTGGCCAAAACAGTTGGCGATCTTTCGGACCAGAAATTCCAGATCAGCATCTATGGACCGAATGAAATCGTGCCGGCGTTCCAGGTGCTCGATGCGGTGGCGAACAATACCGTGGAGATGGGCAACAGCGCAGATTACTACTACATCGGCAAGGACCCCGCCTTTGCGTTCGGCACTGCGGTGCCGTTCGGGCTGAACACGCGGCAGATGAATGCATGGCTTGCCTATGGTGGCGGGCTCGAGCTCCTCAACGAGCTTCACGCAGCTCATGGCGTTTACGGTGTTCCCTTCGGCAACACGACCGCGCAGATGGGCGGCTGGTTTCGCAAGGAGATCAAATCCGTCAACGACCTCCGCGGTCTGAAATTCCGCGTTGGAGGCATGGCCGGAATGGTGTTGGCCAAGCTCGGTGTCGTGCCGCAGCAGATTCCGCCGGGTGATATCTATCCGGCGCTCGAGAAGGGCACCATCGACGCCGCCGAATGGATCGGCCCCTATGACGACGAGAAGCTCGGCTTCCTGAAGGTCGCGCCCTATTACTATTATCCCGGCTGGTGGGAAGGATGCGCCAACGGCTTCCTCTACATCAACTCGGCAAAATGGGCGGAGTTGCCGAAGGTCTATCAGTCGATGGTTTCGACCGCATGCGCGGTGGTGGCCGGCGATCTCACGGCCAAGTATGATTCGCGCAACGCGCAGGCCATCAAGCGGCTGGTCGCTAATGGCGCGCAGCTTCGACCCTTCTCGACCGAAATCCTCGATGCGTCGTACAAGGCGACGACCGAGCTCTACGCCGAGCTTTCGGCCAAGAACGAGAAGTTCAAGAAGCTCCATGATTCCATGATCTCGTTCCGGAACGAGCAGATTCAGTGGGATCAGGTCTGCGAGGCGACCTACGACAGCTATCTGATCCGCCGTCTTCGTAGTAGCTGAGCGAGAGCGGGACTGGGGCGGGAGGCCGCGTTGGAAATTCGTACCGGGCGGCCTGTCACGTCAGCGGCGCAGGGAATGGTGACCTCGCCGCATTCGCTGGCGTCCTCGGCTGGCGTCGACGTGTTGCGTGCCGGCGGCTCGGCGATCGATGCGGCGATCGCAACCGCCGCCGTGCTGGCGGTGGTCTATCCGCATATGACCGGCCTCGGGGGTGACGCCTTCTGGCTCGTCCACGAGGGCGGCAGCGGTGAGGTGAAGTATCTGGGTGGTGGCGGCAAGGCGGCCGCCGCCGCCTCGATCGCGGCGCTGCGCGGGCGTGGCCTCGGTGAGATTCCGCTGCGCGGGATCGTGCCGGCGACCCTGACGGTGCCCGGCGCGGTCGCAAGCTGGATCGAGGCGCATCGCTCCTATGGTCGGCTGCCGCTCAGGCGCGTGCTCGATGCCGCGATCGGCTACGCCCGCGATGGCTTTCCGGTTACCGCGCGGCTCTCCTCCTTCATCGCAATGATGCGCGAGGACCTGCTGGCGCAGCGGGAAGCCGCTGCGCTGTTCTTCCCTGGCGGCAGCGCGCCGCGGCCGGGCGCGAAGCTCACCAATGCAAATCTCGCTCGCACCCTGCAGGCAGTCGCCGATCAGGCGTGGTCCGGCTTCTATGAGGGACCCGTCGCGGCCGAAATGGCGCGCTTCTCGGAAGCTGCGGGAGGCATCTTCCGGCTTGCCGACTTTGCACGGCAAACTTCTGCTTGGGGCACACCGCTAACGGCCTGTTACCGCGGTGTCGAGGTTTTCAACACGCTGCCGCCGACGCAAGGCTTTACCGTTCTGGAAATGCTGAACCTGATCGAGCCGCACGAACTGCAGCGGATCGACCTCCTCGGGCCGGATCACGCGCATTTGTTGGTGCAAGCCAAGCAGATTGCATATCACGACCGCGATCTGCTGCTGGCCGATCCCGCCTTCGCCGAAGTGCCGGTCGATATGCTGATCTCAAAGTCATATGCGTCAAAGCGAAGCCGATTGATCGATCTCGATTCCGCGCTGCGCTGGGACCATGTGCCATCCTCGGGCGGTCTCGCCGGCGACACCGTCTATCTCGCGGCGGTCGACCGCGACGGCAACGCTGTCTCCCTGATCCAGAGCCTCTACGGCGCGTTCGGATCGTGTGTGGTGGCGGGAGAGACCGGCGTGGTCCTGCAGAACAGAAGCGCGTATTTTTCGCTCGATCCGCATCACCCCAACCGGCTCGAGCCCGGGAAAATACCCCTGCACACCCTGATCGCATCGATGGCGAAGCGGGACGGCAGGCTATGGAGCGTGCTCGGCTGCATGGGGGCCGACGGCCAGCCGCAGATTCAGTTGCAGCTTTACACGGCGATGATCGACCATGGTCTCGATATCCAGGAGGCGATCGAGATGCCGCGCTTGCTGTCCGGCCGCTTTGCGCTGGGCGAGGCGCGCGACACCCTGCACATGGAAGGCCGCTTCCCCGCGGCCACGATGCTCGCGCTCGAGCGACGCGGTCATATCGTCAATCGATGGGAGGATTGGAACGAGATGGCGGGCCATGCGCATGGCATCACGATCGATGCCGCAAGCGGCATCATGAGCGGCGGCTCCGACCCGCGCAGTGACGGTGCCGCGATCGGCTACTGAGATGATGATGCGATCTACTGACGCGGCGTCTCGATGCAGAGCCACTGTGGCCTATTCGGCAGCGAGTTCCTGAGCCTCAGGCCGCGAGGCAACGCGCAAGACCGGCCTCTGGTCCTGCTGGCGCGACCACGAAATGTAATAGGCGATCGTGGTCATCATCGCGAGCCCGACGACGCTCACGGTAACCTGCATGACGACCGAGTTCGGTCCAGTGATGAGGACAAGGTGTGCGGCGAAAGAGAGAAAGACGCCAATGCAGAACGAGGCGAGCCACTCCTCGCCGCACTTCATGACCGGCTGCAGCCATTTCGACTGCAGCGCCGGCCAGTCACGCGGCACCAGATAGGTGAAGAGCAGGGCGAGCGCGAGCAGATGCACGATTCGATAGAAGGCCAAATTCTCCTTGTCGCCGGGCGCGAACAGGTCGAGTCCGAAATTCGGCAGGAGACCGGCCAGCGCAGGTACATGCGCCGGCACCGCCATCACCAATGCAAAGGCGAGATAGACGGCCGCCGCAAGGCGAAGCCATCCCAGGCGCTGTGCGACGGCGGTCACCCTCCTGCCGTTGACAGCGAACCAGGCGCCGAGCACGGCCAGCAGTTGCCAGCAGAACGGGTTGAAATACCAGCTTCCGGTCGGGAAGGTAGCCAGGCTCCAGTCGAACGCACGCGCGACGACATAAAATGCGACCGAGCCCGCGAGCGTCAGGTTCGGCCAGCGTAGCATCGACCACAGAAGGGGCGGGAATATCAGCATCAGCGCGACGAACAATTGCAGGGTATCGAGATGGAGCGGTTTTCCCTGCAGGATCAGGCCATGGGCCAGGGTCCGGACCGGCTGGTCGACCATGCCGATGACATTGTACTCGTGCATGATGTCGGTGGCGGAGTATTGAACGGCGACGTTACCAATGACCTCCACATAGATCACGAACAGCACGACATAGGCGGCGTAGAGCTGCCAGGCCCGCCGGAATATCCGTGTCGTCGCCACGACGGAGCCGCGGTCAAGCGCCATGTTGCCGAAGAATACGGTCGCGGCATAACCGCCGATGAACACGAATACGTCGGTGGCGCCGGAGAAACCGAAATTTCGCAGCGTGAGCAGGTTCACCACATTGTTGGGAATATGGTCGAGAAAAAGAAACCATGTGGCGAAGCCGCGCAGCAAATCCACCCGCAAATCTGGCATGCAGGCAGCAAGATTTTTCTTCGTTGTTGAGAGATTCATTGAATCCGATGAGATGAGTGGGGTCGATATCTATATTCGAATCGCGCTGAATCCAGTCGTGTGTTGCGATCACTTCCGGATAGAGTTTGCGTGAAGATGGTGATCGCGGCGTTGTCTGCGCAGAGGCGGGCACGCGAATCAGTCGGATTAACCTTTACGAGGGCGCGGGCTTATCAAGACGCTATCGAGAGCCGACCTGACCGCCAGGCTCCAACGCGTAGCGGCATTTCCGAAAAGGTCGTGGGCGGGCCAAGGACCCTCCCCAAGACCTGATCGGCGGAATAGGGTTGCCGGCGATCATCGCTGCGACGGCGCGGCGATGGTGCGGACCAAGGGACAGACCCTGATCAGCTCGATAAAGCCGTTGAACGGTTGCTAGGGTTACGGATGGACGCGCGCATCCCAGCCTTGCTCCTCGCGCCGGCACTGCTATATCGGAGCTTCCTACCTCCCGCTTTGCTTGCCACAGGCCGACAATGACCACTGCGACTGATACCGCTCCCACGACCCAACCGTTCCAGGCCGAGGTTTCCGAACTGCTGCATCTGATGGTGCATTCGGTCTATTCGGAGACCGATATCTTCCTGCGCGAACTGGTCTCGAATGCGTCGGACGCCTGCGACAAGCTGCGCTACGAGGCGATCTCGAAGCCCGAGCTGATCGCGGACGGCGATACCCCGAAGATCAGGATCATCCCGAACAAGCAGGCGGGCACGCTTAGGGTTGTCGATACCGGCATCGGCATGGAGCGGCAGGAGCTGGTCGACAATCTCGGCACCATCGCCCGCTCGGGCACCAAGGCGTTTGTGACAAAGCTTGCGGAAGCGAAGGACGGCGCCGGTCTGATTGGCCAGTTCGGTGTCGGCTTCTATTCCGCCTTCATGGTCGCCGATCGCATTGCTGTGACCAGCCGCAGGGCGGGGGCGAGCGAGGTCTGGACCTGGTCGTCATCCGGCGGCGCAGGGTTTGAGGTCGCACCCGCGGGCGAGGAGGATGCCGGGCGCGTCACGCGTGGCACCGAGATCGTGCTGCATTTGAAGGAGGATGCGAAGAAATATCTCGAGGCTTACGAGATCGAGCGTATCGTCGGTGCCTATTCCGACAATATCCAGTTTCCGATTTTGCTGGTTCCGGAAGAAGGCGAGGCGCGCCAGATCAATTCGGCGAGTGCGCTGTGGCAGCGCCCGAAATCGGAGCTCACTTCCGAAGACTATGCCAAGGCGTACAAATCGGTTGCGAACGCCTTCGATGAGCCGGCGATGACGCTGCACTACCGCGCCGAGGGCCGCTACTCCTACGCGGTGCTGTTGTTCGCGCCGTCGACCAAGCCGTTCGATCTGTTCGAACCGGCGCGCAAGGGCAGGGTCAAGCTCTATGTGCGGCGGGTCTTCATCACCGACGATGCCGACCTCCTGCCGGCCTATCTTCGCTTCATCGGCGGCGTGATCGACAGCGAGGACCTGCCGCTCAACATCTCCCGCGAGATGCTGCAGAACAATCCGCAGCTTGCGCAGATCCGTAAAGCCGTGACGGGGCGTGTCATCGGCGAGCTCGAGGCGCTCAGCGAGAAGGAGCCCGAAAGTTTCACCAAGGTCTGGGACGCCTTCGGCGCCGTCGTCAAGGAAGGCGTCTACGAAGACTTCGAGCGGCGTGAGAAATTGCTGGCGCTGTCGCGTTTCTCGTCAACCTCGGGCGACAAGCGCACGCTCAAGCAATATGTCGCCGATTTCAAACCCAACCAGACCGAAATCTATTTCCTGGTCGGCGACAGCATTGAGCGGCTGAAATCCAATCCCCGGCTGGAAGCCGCCAGCGCCCGCGGAATCGAGGTACTGCTGCTGACCGATCCCGTCGACGCATTCTGGACCTCGGCGCAGCTCGACTTCGAGGGCAAGCCACTGAAGTCGCTGAGCCAGGGCGATTTGAATTTCGACCTGATTGCCTTGTTGGAAGAGAACAAGGACAACGCGGAGCCGGCGGCCGATGAAGCTGCGACGATCGCGGTCATCAAGGCGAGCCTTGGTGATCGCGTCACGGACGTAAAGGCTTCGACACGGCTGACCACCAGCGCTTCCTGCCTGGTTGCCGGCAGTCAGGGTCCGGATCGCGAGCTGGAACGGCTGTTGTCGCAGCAAAATCGCGGCATGCGGTCAAAGCCGATCCTCGAGATCAACTTGCGCCATCCGCTGGTGTCGGCGATTGCGAGCAAAGGCAGCGACAAGCGCATCGCCGACGACCTGTCTCTATTGCTGCTGGAGCAGGCGCAAATCCTCGACGGGGAATTGCCGGAGGATCCCGCGGCTTTCACCGCGCGGCTCAACCGACTGGTGCTGCAGGGGATCGCAAGCGGCTAACCGCAAGCTTACGACCATCTGCGCCAATGCGTCGGTTCAATGCCAGATTGCTTTTTGCCCGACGCATCGGCCCATTCGGCCCCCACCTTGTGACAAGGGAAGCTGAGCGCATGAACCATGCCATCAAGGGCCAGGACGCAGACTTCAAGATCTGTGTCAGCCGGCGCAAGCGAAGCGGGTAGCCATTCAATGGATGGCGGATGCATGGCATGTCTCCGGGTCTGGCGGACGCTGCGTTGTTCACCAAATACCTCGGATCGGGGGCGCCCAACGTGAACAGTCTCGCATGCGCCGAAATGTCGCTCATGCCGGAATCGTGAAGTGAATGCAGGGTGCGCGGATTATTCGGCGGCGTGCTTGATGTCTTCGATATCCGCGTCGGGATCATGCGGCCGCCTGCCTCGCGTCCAGCGCGACAGCGCGTTGGAGAACGTGTCGAGGTAGAGATAGACGACCGGGGTCGTGAACAGGGTCAGCGCCTGACTGACCACAAGGCCGCCGACCATGGCATAGCCGAGCGGCTGGCGGATTTCCGATCCTGTGCCGGTGCCGAGCATCAGCGGCACGCCGCCGAGCAGCGCAGCCATGGTGGTCATCATGATCGGGCGGAATCGCAGGATGGCCGCCTGCCTTATCGACTGCTCGGGAGTGAGGTGTTCGTCGCGCTCGGCGGCGATGGCGAAATCGACCATCATGATGCCGTTCTTCTTCACGATGCCGATCAGCAGAATCATGCCGACCAGGGCGATGAGGCTGAAGTCGAATCCGAACGCCATCAGGGTCGCGAGTGCGCCGACGCCGGCCGACGGCAATGTCGAGAGAATCGTCAGCGGATGGATATAGCTCTCGTAGAGAATACCGAGGATCAGGTAGACCACGACCAGCGCGGCGAGGATCAATAGCGGTACGGTGCCGAGCGATTGCTGGAAGGCCTGCGCCGTCCCCTGGAAGCTCGAGTTCAGCGTTGCGGGCGCGCCCATCGTCGCCATCGCCTGCTGCACGGCACCGGTCGCCTGTCCGAGTGCCACGCCCTGGGCCAGGTTGAAACTGATGGTGACCGCGGGGAACTGGCCCTGATGGGCGATCGCGAGCGGGCGCACCGGCACGTTCGTCCATTGGGCAAACACCGATAGCGGCACCTGAGCGCCCGTGATCGGCGAGGGGACATAGAGCTTGTCGAGCGTGTCGATCTTGCCCTGCAGTTCGGGCAGGATTTCCAGGATCACGTGATAGCTGTTGAGCTGGGTGAAATATTGCGTGACCTGGCGCTGGCCGAAGGCATCGTAGAGCGTATCATCGATCAGCTGCGGCTTGATGCCATAGCGCGCCGCCGTGTCGCGGTCGATCGTCAACTGCAGCGTTGTTCCCTCGGTCTGCTGGTCGGTGGCGACATCGCGCAGCTCAGGCAGCGTCTGCATTTTGGCGAGGATCTTCGGCGCCCATTCGTTGAGCTCAGCAAGGTTGGCGTCCTGCAGCGTGAATTCGAATTGCGTGCGTGTGGCGCGGCCACCAAGCCGCACGTCCTGCGAAGCTTGCATATACAGCTTCGCGCCCTCGACCTTCGCGAGCTTCGGCCGCAGCCGCGCGATGATTTGCTGCGCAGTGGCGTCGCGCTCGTCGTGCGGCTTCAGCGTGATATAAAGGCGCCCGGAATTGAGCGCAGTGCCGCCGCCGCCGATGAACATCGCGATGCTTTCGACAGCGGGATCGGCCTGCACAATCGCGCTGAGTTCCTCCTGGTGGCGCTTCATCTCGGCGAAGGAGATGTCCTGCGAGGCTTCGGACACGCCGGTCAAGAAGCCATTGTCCTGCTGCGGGAAAAAGCCCTTCGGGATGACCGTGAAGAGATAGACGGACAGCGCAAGCGTCGCAAAGAAGATCAGCAGCGTCGTGCGCTTCCAGCTCAGCGCGAGGTCGAGGCCGCGCTCATAGCTCTTCAGCATCCGCTCGAACAGCCGCTCGCTCCATTGGTAAAACCGACCGTGCGCGGTTTCGTGGTGCGAACGCAGGAAGCGCGAGGCCATCATCGGCGTCAGCGACAGCGACACCGCCATCGAGACGAAGATGGCCATTGCAAGGACCACCGCGAACTCGCGGAACAGGCGGCCGATGACGCCGCCCATCAGCAGGAGCGGAATCAGCACCGCCACCAGTGAAATGCTGATCGAAACGATGGTGAAGCCGATCTCGCTCGCGCCCTTGATGGCGGCTGGCAGCGGCCGTTCGCCCTGCTCGACATAGCGCGTGATGTTTTCCAGCATCACGATGGC
>Ga0134128_10008701_pt1 | contig 12217 bp, 10 predicted proteins | sample KB31754_FD_96462 | JGI IMG/M metagenome (GOLD analysis project Ga0134128, IMG submission 96462) | Terrestrial soil microbial communities with excess Nitrogen fertilizer from Kellogg Biological Station, Michigan, USA - KB3-175-4 | ecosystem: Environmental > Terrestrial > Soil > Unclassified ...
AAGAAGCCCTTGTCTTCCTTCCAGTCGATCGCCCGCGCCCGCTCGATGCCCTCGACCAGCACCTTGATGTTGCCGTCGGGCAGCTTGAGCGACTGGACGATGTTCGCGATGCAGCCCATCGAGTAGATGTCCGCGGGCTGCGGATCGTCGATGGCCTCGTCGTGCTGCGCGGCCAGGAACACTTTCTTGTCCGTGGCGAGCGCATGTTCGAGCGCGCGGGTCGACGACGGCCGTCCGATGACGAACGGCATCATCATGTGTGGAAAGACAACCACGTTCCGCAAGGGAACGACTGGGAGCGTCTCGTATTGGTCCATGCAGTCTCGGATGGCGACGCCGGTCTAACCCGCTTTTTCGATGACGGTGATCGGCTTCTCTTTGGACTCTACCACCTCGCGGGTGATGACGCACTCGCGGATCTTCTTCTGACCCGGGAGCGTGTACATCAGCTCGAGCATGATGTCCTCGATGATCATGCGGAGGCCGCGCGCGCCAATCTTCCGGGCCACGGCCGACTCGGCAATCGCTTCGAGCGCGTCGTCGGTGAAGCGCAGCTTCACGTTCTCGTACTCGAACAGCCGCTGGTACTGCCGCGTGATGGCGTTGCGCGGCTGCGTCAGAATCTGGATGAGCGCCGGCTTGTCAAGCTCGTGCAGCGTGCCCACCACCGGCAGGCGGCCGACGAACTCCGGGATGAGCCCATACTTGATGAGATCCTCCGGCTCGGTGTGCTCGACGAGCGCACTCGACTCCTTCGGTTCCTTCTTCATCTCGGCCTTGAAGCCGAGCGTCTTCTTGCCCATCCGGCGGGCAATCTGCTTGTCGAGGCCGACGAAGGCCCCGCCGCAGATGAAGAGGATGTTGGTCGTGTCGACCTGGAAGAACTCCTGGTGCGGGTGCTTCCGGCCGCCCTGCGGCGGAACGTTAGCCACCGTCCCCTCGAGGATCTTGAGCAGCGCCTGCTGCACGCCCTCGCCCGAGACGTCCCGCGTAATCGACGGGTTTTCGTCCTTGCGGCAGATCTTGTCGACTTCGTCGATGTAGATGATGCCCTGCTGCGCCTTCTCGATGTCGCCGCCCGCGGCCTGCAGCAGCTTCAGGATGATGTTCTCGACGTCCTCGCCGACGTACCCGGCTTCGGTCAGCGTCGTCGCGTCGACGATGGTGAAGGGGACCGAGAGGAGACGGGCGAGCGTCTGGGCGAGCAGCGTCTTGCCCGTGCCGGTCGGCCCGATGAGGAGGATGTTGGACTTGGTCAGCTCGACGTCGTGCCGGCCGCGCGCCTGCTTCTGAATCTCGAGCCGCTTGTAGTGGTTGTAGACGGCGACGGCCAGCTTCTTCTTCGTCTGCTCCTGGCCGATCACATATTCGTCGAGGAACTTCTTGATCTCGACCGGCATCGGCAGCGACGACCGCGTGCCGCGATCGAACTTGTTGTCGTCCGCGATGATGTCGTTGCAGACCTCGACGCACTCGTCGCAAATGAAGACCGTCGGTCCCGCGATGAGTTTGCGGACGTCGTTCTGGTCCTTGTTGCAGAACGAGCAGCGGAGCACTTCCGTCTCGCCCGTCTTCTTCGTCGTCATGAGACCGTCTCGAGCCACGTTATCGGCGTCCGCCGGACCAACCGATAGCCGATTGCCACCGTGCGCATCGTCGTTGTTTACGCCCGTCGGGAGAGGACGTCATCAATAATACCGTAGTCCTTCGCCTGCACCGGGCTCATGATGTTGTCGCGTTCCGTATCCTGTTGAATCCGCTGGGTCGACTGCCCGGTGTGATGCGACAGGATTGCATTGAGCATCTCGCGCTGACGCAGGATTTCGCGCGCATGGATGTCGATGTCGGTCGCCTGCCCCCCGAGCCCCGACATCCACGGCTGGTGGATCAGGATGCGCGAGTTCGGCAGGGCATAACGCTTGCCCTTCGTCCCGGCCGCGAGGAGCACGGCGGCCACTGACGCCGCCTGGCCGATGCAGTAAGTCTGCACCGCCGGCTTGATGAACTGGATCGTGTCGTAGATCGCCAGCCCCGCCGTCACCACGCCGCCCGGGCTGTTGATGTAGAGCAGGATGTCGCGTTCCGGATCCTCGGCCTCCAGGAACAGCATCTGCGCGATTACAAGATTGGCGATCGCGTCGTCGATCGGGGTGCCGATGAAGACAATGCTGTCCTTGAGCAGCCGCGAGAAGATGTCGTACGCGCGCTCGCCCCGATTGGTCTGTTCCACGACCATCGGGATGAGCTGGGAGTGGACGGAGGGCATGTTCGCCATCTTAGTCGGAATCGGCGCGCACGACGCGCGAAACGCCGCGCACCGCGACCCCCGATTGCCCAGTCTTGCTCAGTTGTTGCGCGCCGCGGATCCGCCGTTCGGGTAGGGACGGGCGTTGCCGACGGGGACGGGCTTGCGCTCACGCGCGGCAAAGCCCGTCCCCTCCGTCATCCGTTCGCGACGTTGGCCTTTTCGATGAGCCACGCCACGGTCTTTTCCCGCCGAATCCCGGTCCGGACGCGGCCGAGCCCGTTCTCTTTTTCCAGCCCGGCGCGCACGGCGGTCGCCGTCCGGCCCGACCGCTCGGCGTACTTCTCGATCTCCGCCGCGACGTCCTCGTCGGTCGCCTCAATCGACTCGCGCCGCGCGATCTCGTCGATCGCGAGCGTGCTGCGGACCGTCTCCTCGGCCTGCGGCCGCTGCCGCTCGCGGAATTCCTTCCAGTCGATCCCGGCCTTGGCCGGATCCATGCCCTGATCCATCAGCCGCCGCACGAGATCCTCGAGCCGCCGGTCGATCTCCTGCTCGACGAGCACCTGGGGCGGATGCCGGACGCGGCTCGACAGCTGCTGGAGCAGCTCGTGACGCATCTGATGCTCGGCCTCGTGCTCCGCCTCGTGCTGCAGGTCCGCCTTCACCCGCTCGCGCAGCTCCGCGAGCGTCGCGAGGTCGCTCACTTCTTTCGCGAACTCGTCGTCGATCGGCAGCAGCTCCCGGCGGCGGATGCCGTGGACCGTGACGGCAAACTCCATCGTCCGGCTGCGCAGCTCCTCGATGGCGTAATCGGCCGGATACGTGATGTCGAACGTGCGCGCGTCCCTGGCAACCGCGCCGACGAGGTGGTCGTCGAATCCCGGCGGATTGGCTTTGGCGCCGAGCTCGATGCTGACGTTCTTCATCGTCTCGGGCTTGAGGTCCTCGAGCTTCTCGAGGGGCGGCGGCGCCTGGCCCGGCAGCTCGATCATCCGCTGCTTGGGGGTCCGGACGACGTCGACGAGCAGCGTGTCGCCGGTCTCGGCCGGCCGGTCTTCGATGGGATGCCAGCGCGCGGCGCGCTGCTGCAGCCGTTCGAGCGCGCTGTCGATGGCGCCGACCTCGAGGACGGCCGGCGGTTTGCGCAGGGAGAGGCCCGTGTAGACGCCGGGGTCGATCGGCGGCATCGTCTCGAAATCGGCGATGAAGGTGAGGGGCTTGCCGTCCTCGAGCACGACGTCGCGGATGTCGGGCGTCGCGACGGGCTCGAGCTGCCGCTCCCGCAGCGCGTCGCCGACCAGCTTCGGAATCAGGTCGTTGGCGACGTCGTAGAGGATCTGGTCGCGATAGCGCTGCTTGACGACCTTCGCTGGAACTTTGCCGGCGCGGAAGCCCGGGACGCGCGCGCTGCGCGCGTAGGCGGCGGCCACGCGATCGATTTCGGCGGTAACGACGTCCGGCGGAACTTCGAAGGACAGGTGCCTGCGGGTCTCGGACGGCTCGGTCAGTTCGACTTTCATCCGATCAAGGTTATCAGCAGGGGGACGGGCGTTGCTGGCCGTGAGGCCACGCCCGTCCCCCTGAAGAGGTGAGGGCGTTCTCACCGGAAGGGGACGGGTGTGCCTTTCGGCGACCGGCACCCGTCCCCGAACCTACTCGCCGCACCTTACGTCTGATGATATAACGTCACATTATGTCCAACGTCCTGCCGCCCGTGACGCATCTCCAGGTTCTCGTCCTCGAAGCGGTGAGCGAGGACGAACAGACGGGCCGCGACCTGCGGGATCACCTGGCGAGCCACGGGATCCGGAACAGCGCGCCCGCCTTCTATCAAATGATGGCCCGGCTCGAGGAGACCGGCGTCGTCGAGGGCTGGTACGAGCAGAAGCTGGTCGGCGGCCAGAACGTCAAGGAGCGCCGCTATCGCATCACGCGGCGCGGCCGGCAGGCGCTCACCGAGACCCGCAACTTCTATCTGGGGCGTTCGTTCATGGCCGCGGCCAAGAAGTCGTCCCATGCCTGACCGCTGGCTGCGCGCCTGTCGGCCGTTCGTCCCGCGCGACCTGCGCCCGACGGCGTTCGATCCGGCGGTCGCCGATCTCGAACGCGACTGGATCACCGGCCGCGCCCGGCGGCCTTCGCCGCCAGGACGGCTGATGGCGTCCGTGTCGCTCGCGGTCGAATGCCGGCGCCTCGGGGCGCGCCGTCAACTTGCCGCGCTCACCGTGCCACTCAACCGGGAGTCTCTCCTCATGTCGTTTGCCACCGATCTCCGCCGCGCCGCGCGCCAGCTCTGGCATCAACCGGTCTTCGCCCTGGTCTCGATTCTCACGCTCGCGCTCGGCATCGGCGCGAACGTGGCGGTCTTCAGCTACTTCGACGCGTTCATCCTGGCGCGGCTGCCGGTGCCGAACGCGGATCGCGTCGTGCGGATCTATTCGGTCACGCCGAACGGCCAGACCGGCATCATGTCGTACCCGAACTTTGCCGACGTGCGCCGCGACGCCTCCGGCCTCGACCTTGCCGCCGACGCGTCGACCTCGGTGCTCCTGACCGACGCCGACACGACCGAGAACCGCACCGCGGAGCTCGTCACCGGCGAGTACTTCCGCATCCTCGGGCTTCAGGCGCTCCGCGGTCGGCTTCTCGGCCCGGGGGACGACACGGCGGAGCTGCAGTCCCCCGTCGCCGTGATCGCCGAGTCGCTTTGGCGCGCGCGCTTCGCGTCCGACCCGGCGATTGTCGGCCGGGTCGTGCGTCTCAACGGCCAGCCGTTCACCATCGTCGGCGTCGTGCCCGCGCCCTACCGAGGCGCGCTCGGCTCGAGCATGTCCGACCTCTGGGCGCCGATTGCGATGCAGCAGGTCCTGCGGCCCCGCGGCCTCACGCTCAACGCCCGCGGCTGGGGCTGGCTGACGATGGTCGGCGCGCTGGCTCCCGGGACGACCGTGGCGCGGGCCGACGCGTCGCTCGCGCTCGCCGCCGCCGACCTCAACCGGCGATTTCCCTCGAAGCAGCCGATCGCGTTCAGCGCTCGACCGGCCACGCTCCTGCCTGATGGCCAGCGCAGCGCGATTGCGCCGTATCTGCAGATCGTCGCCGGCTTCACGGGGCTGATCCTGCTGGCCGCGGCCGCCAATCTGGCCGGCGTGATGCAGACGCGCGTCCTCGCGCGTCGCCGCGAGACGGCGATTCGCCAGTCGCTCGGCGCCGGCCGGTGGCGGCTCGCCTCCGAGTGGATCGCCGAATGCCTCGTGCTCTCCGCCGCGGGCGGCGTCGCCGGCGCCCTCGTCGCGCGCCTGGTCGTCGTCGGCATGATGCGTCTGAAGCCGCCGGCGCAGGTCATCGGCAACGTGTCGTTCGCGGCGCCGTTCGACTGGCGCGTGGCGATCTTCGCGATGGCGGCCGCGCTCGTCGCCGGTCTGTGCTTCGGCATCGGATCGGCGTGGCGCGCCTCCATCGCTCCGCCGGTGGACGTGCTCAAAGAGGAGGTCGGCGCGATGGCAGGCGGCCGGCGCGGCGCGCGCTGGCGGCGCGCCGGCGTGGCGATCCAGGTCGCGGCCTCGGCCGTGCTGCTCCTGGCGGCGGCGCTGCTCACGACCGGCCTGATCCGGGCCGAGACGCTCACGCCCGGCTTCGAGACGTCGCGCCTCGCGCTGGTCAATTTCCGGCTGCCGCCGTCGGCGCTCAAGTCCGGGGACACCGCGTTCACGCCGCGCCTCGTCGCTGCGATGCGCGCGCTGCCGGGCGTGGCCGCGGCCGACGTCACCCGCAGCGTGCCGCTCGAGCCGTCGCAGGACGTCGAGGGTTTCAACATTCCCGGTCATCCCGAGCCCGACGGCACCGCCACGGCGATCGACGACGCGATGGTCGGCGCGGGCTATTTCGAGGCGCTCGGCCTGCGGTTCGTGCGGGGCGGCGCGTGGGATCCGGCCGTCGAAGGCCGGCGCGACAAGGCGGGCTCGATCGTCATCAACGAGACGATGGCCCGCCGCTATTGGGGTGAGCGCGATCCCGTCGGCACGGTTATCACCTTCGCCAGCAACGGCCCCGTGACGATCGTCGGCGTCGTCCGCGACTCGGCTTACTACGAGGTGGGTGAGGCGCCAATACCGTTCGTCTACATCCCATCGGAGAGCCTCCGTCCCAACGCCTACTCGCTCGTCGTGCGCACGTCGGTCGACGTGAACGGCATGCTGCCGACGCTTTCGCGGGCGGCCAATCAGGTCGACCCGGCCATCGTGGCCGCGAGCGCGACGAGCTTCGACGAGATGCGATCGGCGTACCTGTCGCCGCAGCGCCTGCTCGTGGCGGGCGCCGCCGTGTTCGGCCTGCTCGCGCTCGTCCTCACGGCGGTCGGCCTCTACGGCGTCGTCGCCTCAGCCGTCGCGCAGCGGACGCGCGAGATCGGCGTGCGCATGGCGCTCGGCGCGCGCAAGGCGCAGGTGCTGGGCGGTGTGCTGCGCGACGCGTTCATGCTGGTCGCGGTCGGAACCGTGTTCGGACTGGCCGGCGGATACGCGATGGCGGGCAGCCTGCGCGCGTGGCTCGCCGGCATGGATCCGCTGGATCTGCGCGTGTACGCGCTCATCGTGGTGCTGCTGGCGATCGCCACGCTCGCCTCGGCCTGGGTGCCCGCGCGGCGGGCCGCGAGCGTGGATCCCGTCAAGGCGCTCCGAGCCTGACGTCGCTCAGGTCATCCCCGGCGGCCGCGTGATCTGGGCGGACACCACTTTCCATCGGCCGCCGACGCGCGCGTACACGTCGACGTACCGGCTGAAGCCGCGTTTCCCGCCCATGGCGATCCACGAGCCTTTGGCGCGCACCACCGCGGTGTCGCCGTAGCACCTCACGTTCACGTCGTCGAGGTGATACGACGCGGTGGTCGGGTGCGCCGCCGCGTGGAGGAATTCCTCCCGGGTCACGAGCGAGGCGTCGGACTCGATGCAGACGAACTCGCTCGCGAGGTGATCATCGAACCAGGCGACGTCGCCGGTCACGATCGAACGGATGTACGCGTCGTTCAGCGCGCGGATTTCCTGTTCGGGCGTCATGGCAGTCTCCGGGACGAGCGCGCGCGGCCGGCGCCCGCCGCGAGCGCCAGGTGAAGCGCCGCGTACGCCCGCCAGGGACGCCAGCGGTCGGCGTCGAGCACGCGCGCGGTGCGGGCCCGTCCGCGGCCGGCCGGGGGAAACGCGTCGGGCCAGTGCAGCGCGCGCGCGACGATCGCGTGAGCGCGTCGCGCGCCGATGCCGTCGATGTCGCGCAGCGCCCGGATGGTGGCGGGGGCGTCCGCACTCGGATCCAGGACGAGGCGTCCCGCCAGCAGTTCGCGCGCGACGGTGACGAGTCCGCGCGAGACGTGAGCCGGCAGCCCGAGCGCGCGAAGGTGAGCGGGCCCGGCGTCGGCGATCCGTGAGGCATCCGGCATCAGCCGAAGAAGGCGTCGATCGCCGGACGCGACCGGCTCGCCCAGCGCCGTCGCCAGGCCCGGAAGATGCCGGCCGCAGAGCGCCCGCAGCGCCGCTTCGAATCCATCGATCGCGCCGGGCAGCCGAAGACCGGGGACGCGCCGAACGGCATCGGCGAGTCCGCCCGCGCCGAGGTGCCGGTCGATGACCTCGGGCTCGGCGTCCAGGTCGAACAACTGCCTCAATCGCGCGCGGAGCGGCATCAGCACCGGGAGCAGCGACAGCGACAGCGTGACGTGCAACTGCGGCCTGGCTTCGGCGCGGCCACGCGCGCCGTCCCTGATGTCAATCCACCCGCTGCACCCGTCGAGCCGGAGCGTGCGGGTGTATCGCGTGCCGTCGGCGACTTCGATGCCCGCCACCGCCTCGCGGGCGAGCAGCGCGACCAGCGGGCCCCACGCGAACGGCGCGCGGTACGCGAGCGAGAGTCGCACGCCCTCGCCGGCGCCCGGCATCGCGTCGCGGCTGTCGTCGTTCGAGGTGGCGGTGAGGCGCCCGCGTCTGACGGCGCTCGGACTGAGCGCATACTGCTGTCGAAAGGCGGTGTTGAATCGCCGCAGGCTCCGGAATCCGCTCGCATACGCCACCTGCGTGACCGGCAGCGTCGTCTCGCCGATGAGCTGCTTGGCCAGCAGCAGCCGGTGCGTTTGCGCGAGGTCGAGCGGCGACGCGCCGATCTCGCGTTCCATGGCGCGGCGGAGGTGGCGCTCGCTGACACCGAGCTCGCGGGCGAGGCCCGCGACGCGCCGGCCGTTCAGGGCGCCCGCGACGATGCGCATCGCGGCGGCGCGGGCCAGCTGCGACACCGAGTCGCAGATGGCGCGCCCCGGAGCCAGCTCGGGCCGGCATCGCAGGCACGGACGGTAGCCGGCCCGCTCGGCCGCGCAGGCCGAATCGAAAAACCGCCGGCGCTCCGGATATGAGACGCGCGCGGGACAGATGGGGCGGCAGTAGATATGCGTCGTCGTGATGCCGACGAAGAACACGCCGTCGAAGCGCGCGTCGCGCGACTCGACGGCGCGCTGGCACATCCGGGCGTCGAGCGACCTGGGTTCGCCGGCCGCGGTCGTCATCTCGCCATTCTGCGGCACGGGCGTGCCCGCGCGCTCGCCGGATTCGGACGCCGAATCCGTCCAGAATGACGCATGCCGCTGACGCACGTCGTGCTCGTCGAGCCCGAGATTCACTGGAACACCGGCAACGCGGGCCGCACGTGTCTGGCCGCCGGCGCGCAGCTCCACCTCGTCGAGCCGCTCGGCTTCTCGCTCGACGAGAAGCAGGTGCGCCGCGCGGGGCTGGACTACTGGCCGCACGTGCGGCCGGTCGTCTGGTCGAGCTGGGCCGCGTTCGAAGGCGCGCTCCCGTCGCTCGGCGATCCGTGGTTCTTCTCGACGAAGGCCACACGCCGGCTGTGGGATGCCGACATTGCGATCGATCGCGCGGCCGTGCTCGTCTTCGGCCGCGAGACCGCCGGGCTGCCGGAGGATCTGCACGCGCGCTATGCGGATCGGTTCGTCTCGCTGCCGATGCACTCGCCGCACGTGCGGTCGTTGAATCTGTCGACGTGCGTGGGGATTGCGGTTTATGACGTGGTCAGAAGGCAGGAAGAGGCCAGGGGCTAGAGGCTGGGGGCTGGAGGCTGAGCCGCAAGAAGATCATGACGATGAAAATCGGCGATCACTCATGGACCCTTCGGCACCAGGACCGGTGGCAGGTCGAGTTCGCCCGACCACACATGCCCGGCGTGTCGCGGCGGAGGGAAGGTCGTCAGCCGTCCACGGAGAAAGATGTCGCCACCGTCGGCGGGGATCCCCCACAGTTGATTGCCGAACGGTTCGACCAAGATGGTGCCCCGGTCGTGCCGGAGGACGCGATCTCTTACCGTGAATGTCGTCGCTGAATGTGATCCGATTGTGATCCACGACGGAGCCGGTCCGACGAGAGGTATACCGCCGAGACTGACGTTCTGCATTGGTTGACCGGACCGATCGTGCACGCGCAGGGCGAGCTGATAGATCAGCGGCCACCAGAAGAGGAACACGTCGTCTGAATTGCGATTCTCGAGGGCGAGTTCGATCCGCGCCTGCGGACCGTCACTGTCCATATGTGGCGTCACGACGAGTCGCCCCGACACACCATCGACAGCTGCTGACCACTCGCCCATTTGTGGCAAGGCCGAATCCGCCGGGGACGCGGTTGATGCGATGGCCGCATCCGCTTCGCGACGTCGGCGTGCAACGACCAGCGTCACATCGCCGACGGCAGTCGTCTGATCTCCTGTGACGACCACGTCGCGAACCGCTGTTGCGCTTGAGGCGTCGAAGGCATCGAGCCGCGCAATCAGTTTGTAATCGCCTGCCCGGAGCGGAGGAAGCCGAATAGCCCCGGTCGCATCCGTGACATCGAGGGGCGATGAACGCGTTTCCATCCCGATGAGGAGCAGGAGCACACCCGGAATGGGATTGCCGTGCTCGTCCACGACGCGCCCCGTGATCGTCCCGGTCGATGTCTGCGCGCGAAGCGTCGCGAAAGTGAGCACCAGAGCGCAGGCGATGAGCGTCAGCGCGCCTGCGCCGCCTCCAGCCCCCCGCCCCCAGCCCCTGGCCATCTTGTTTGCAGTGCGAAAGAGAGGACTCGAACCTCCACGGCCTTTCGGCCACCGGATCCTAAGTCCGGCGCGTCTGCCAGTTCCGCCACTTTCGCATGAAGAGAGGGTAGCGTTCAGAGGCTCAGGGCTCAAGGCTCAAGGCTCAAGGCTGAGCGCGTCGCCTGCCGCCCGCAGGCCGCCGCCTGACGCCCGCTGCTGGCCGCGCCTGCAGCCGGCCGCCTGCCGCCCGCCGCCCCGCCCGTCCCGTATCATTCCCCGCATGCGGATGCGGATTCTCTGTGCCTCGATCCTCCTCGTCGCCGCCGGCTGGCTGGTCGAGGCCCAACAGCCGGCGCCGGCGATCACGCCGGCCTTCTCCTACGCCGAGCCCGGCATCTCGCCTGACGGCCGGGAGATCGCGTTCACGTCGGGTGGTGCGATCTGGTCGGTCGCCTCGAGCGGCGGCGACGCGCGCCTGCTCGTCGCCGACGGCGCGACCGATCGCCGCCCGCTGTTCTCGCCCGACGGCAGCCAGCTCGCCTTCGTCTCGACGCGCACCGGCGGCGGCGACATCTACGTCCTCACGCTCGCGACCGGCGAGACCCGCCGCCTGACGGCCGACGATGGCCTCGAGGCGCTCGACAGCTGGTCGCGCGACGGCCATTGGATCTATTTCTCGACGTCGAGTCACGACATCGCGGGGATGAACGACGTCTACCGCGTCGCCGTCGCCGGCGGCACGCCGATGCCGGTGAGCGAGGACCGCTACACCAGCGAGTTCGAAAGCGCGGCGTCTCCCGACGGCAGCAAGCTCGCCTTCGTCGCGCGCGGCGTGTCGTCGAACATGTGGTGGCGCAAGGGCAGCAGCCACCTCGATCAGTCGGAGATCTGGACCGTCGATCTGAAAGCGCCGGTCGCCGACGCGAAGTCCTACGCGAAGATCTCCGGCATGGGCGCGCGGCAGAACTGGCCGATGTGGAGCGCCGACGGCAAAGACCTCTACTACGTCTCCGATCGCGGCGGCCCGGAGAACGTCTGGGTCCGGCCCGCGAGCGCGACAGGCGCGGATCGCGCGATCACGCACTTCACCGACGGCCGCGTGCTGTGGCCGACGATCACGCGCGACGGCCGGACGATCGCGTTCGAGCGCGACTTCGGCATCTGGACGCTCGAGGTCTCGAGCGGCACGGCACGCGCGATCCCGATCGTCCGACGCGGGTCGCCGGCGTCGCCCGCGCCGGAGCGCGTCCGCCAGACGACGCGATTTCAGAATCTGGCGCTCTCGCCTGACGGCCGCAAGTTGGCGTTCGTCGTGCACGGCGACGTCTTCGCGGCCTCCGCGAAAGATGGCGGCGACGCGGCGCGCGTGACGTCAACCGAGGCGATCGAGTCGCAGCCGGCCTGGGCGCCCGACAGCCGGCGCCTCGTGTACGCCTCGGCGCGCGACGGCGGGCAGCAGATCTACCTCTACGACTTCACGACGAGCACCGAGACGCCGCTCACGACCGGCCGCGCGACGGATCTCTCGCCGCGGTTCTCGCCCGACGGCAAGACGCTCGCGTACCTGCGCGATCGTCACGAGCTGCGCGCGATCGATCTGGCGACCAAGCAGGACAAGGTGCTCGCGACCGGAACGTTTGCCGATTCCGTCGCCTCGCCGCAGCCCGTGTGGTCGCCGAACGGCCAGTGGATCGCGCTCTTCGCGATCGGCACGAAGGCGTTCACCAACGTCCAACTGGTGCCCGCGGCCGGCGGCGTCCCGCGTCCGGTGAGCTTCCTCGCCAACGCGAACACGAACGCCATCGCGTGGGGCCGCGACGGGACGTTCCTGCTCTTCGACACCCGGCAGCGGACCGAGAGCGGCGAGCTCTCGCGGGTCGATCTCGTCCGCCGCGCGCCGAGATTCCGCGA